>FWPU01001796.1_pt1 | contig 44128 bp, 32 predicted proteins | sample 2228361 | NCBI WGS metagenome assembly FWPU01 (sample SAMEA103939777, study PRJEB20133) | metagenome | reverse complement strand
GATGAGGTGCTGATCGGCCTGCCGGAAGGGCGCGGGCAGATCATGTTCAGCCTGAAGAACGTGGTCGTCGTCTCGCAACTCATCGAGGGTAAATTCCCGGACTACGAAGCGATCATCCCGCGCGGTTTCCAGACGCAGGTGCTCACCTATACCGACGAATTGCTGGCAGCTTGCCGTAGTTCGGAGGTGTTCGCCAAGGATTCGGCCAACACTGCCCGCGTCTTCGTCGAACCGAGCGGCATGGCCAATGTGCCGGGGCGTGTGACCGTTGCCGGTCGGTCGCAGGAGAAGGGCGATGCCCAGGCTCCGGTAGACGCCAGCATCAACGGCGAGGCGGTGGAGATTTCCTTCAACATCCGTTACCTGATTGATGTGCTGAGCGTGATCCGCGACGAACAGGTGGTGCTGGAAACCAGCGGGCCGACGGCACCGGGGGTAGTGCGTCCGGCGGGGCGCGACGACTTCGTGCACGTCATCATGCCCATGGCAGCGGGCCGTTAGGAGACGGTGAGCGTGATCGTCTTTGGCACGCGCATCCGCGCCAAAGTGATCGGCGAGGGACGATTCTTCTGCCCGCACTGTCAGGCACAGCGTTCTTACTGGCGCAAGCGGGCTACGCGCTACTTTGCCCTCTACTTCGTGCCAGTCTTTCCCCTGGGGCAGCTTGGCGAATTCGTCGAATGCCAGACCTGTCACCTGGCCTTTGAACCGGCGGTGTTGGAGCACAAGTCCTCTGCGAGCAAACCGGGGCGGGCCAACGATCTGGCGCAGCTACTCAACACCCTCGCCGAACGGGTAGCCGCTGGCGCGCCTGTCGAATACCTGGTGCGCGACCTGACGGCTGCCGGCCTGGAGCGCGATCTGGCAGTGGAACTGGTGAACAAGCACCTGTCCGCCGGGCAGAAGCAATGCGCCGAGTGCGGACTGAGTTACAGCACGGCAGCGACAGTGTGCGCCGTATGCGGCAAACCCTTATGAATGCACCATGAGCCGAAAAGAGAGAGCAACCCTTTCAGGAAATAGCGAGATGGCCGCCTACGACGAGCAGATCAGGTGCCACGAATACCGCATTGATCCCGATTTCTGGCGCGATCCCTACGGGGTCGAGGTCGCCTACGACACCCTCAAGTTTCTGTACATCCCCGATCACGTCTCGGCCTATATCGCCAGTATGCTGGCGCACAAGGTTTACCGCTATCAGATTGACAACATCCGCACCAAAGAGCAGATCACGCACGCGGTGATGATCACCATGGGCGGATTGTTGCCCGGCGTGCTGTTGCACGATCACCTGGCCTGGACGCTAAACAAGAACATTCCGCCTATCGAGTTTGGCACGCTGGGGGTGCGCTACTATGCCGGGCCAGGCGAGCCGCTCGATCAGCCGCGCGTCATGCATCCGCTCTCCATTCAGGTCGAAGGGCGGGTGGTCGGTGTGGTAGAAGACCTGGTAGACCTGGGCGGGACGGCTCGTTTTGTCGCTCAATTCCTGCTCGAAGAGCACAAAGCGCGCAAAGTGGTGTTGATCGCGCCCTTCCTGAAGACCAAGCACGTCATGGAAGAGATGGAAGTGATCTTCTACGGTCATGTGCCCAAGGACACGTGGATCATCACGCCGCGCGAGCGCGTCGAGACGCTGATCAAACGTGTGCCCTACTGGCGCGATCACGGGGCGACGTTGGAAGAGTGCGCCGAGAATCTGCGCAAGATCGGCTATCCCGACTACCTGCTGGACACCTATCTGCGGGCGACCTACGAGCGGGGATAGAGAAGCAGTCAGTGGCCTGCGCTCGCGCTCAGCAGAGGATGCGCTACACGCCGGGAGCGCTTGTGTGCGGCGAGCGAAAACGGCTTGACGGGGGTACAGGAGGCTGGTACAATTCTGGCCGTGTAGAGGGTCAGCCCCATTCGTCTAGCGGCCTAGGACGTTGCCCTCTCAAGGCAGAAACAGGGGTTCGAGTCCCCTATGGGGCATCTCCTGCTTCACCGTTTCAAGCGGTGAAGCAGGCTCTTTTTCTCCCCCAGCCTGGAGTTTCTGCGCTTCATAGAGCGCCCCGCGCAAGACTACAAAGCGATCAGCGCACGGCTTGAGCCGATGACTTGCCATACCGAGCGTCCGCATCACGGCCATCGTGATCTGGGCAAGCGCAACAGCGAGACTGTCGCTGCCTACTTGGAAACCGTTCGCCAAGAAGTCTAGTAGCACATATGATTGATCCCAAGAGTTTTTCTTGAGAGGCGCTCCGAACGCCAGGTGAGATGGTCAGATGGTCAAGCTGCCAGAGTCCAACAGGCTGCCTGTAGCATCCTTGGCGCGTGTCTTTAATAACGTAACCAACTCTTACAAGTTCTACTGGTTTCTGGCCATTCTGGACACCGTCAAAGCTCGCCGTGGCAGGACGATTCCCATTGACCATTTGTTGGCCAGGATGATCGCCAACGCCTGGTATCCGCTGCACTATTTCCGTCTGTCATTTGGCAAGCAGGATCAACTGGGACAAGTCGCCGATCTCTTGCGGGCACAAAGCGGCTCTCTGGACGTCAATGCCAGGCCTCAAGAGATCATTGAGACGGTACACAATACCCTTGCCGATGCAGGGTCGCTTGCCAGGGAGATCAGGGAACTGGGGAATTATGTTCCTCAACGTTTCCTGCGGGTGTTCTTCCATGATCAAACCAGAGGGATCGATGACTGGAAAGTCAACAGTCTGGTGGAGGCTCTCGCTGAGCAGTGCTTTGACGATTCGCACCCCCCCTGTCTTTACCGCTTTATTTCAACACCTGTCAGGAGTATCGAGATTCATCCTGCCTGGTACGAATATCTGCAGGAGCACGTCCATATCCTGGAGGGCTTCTGCCTCTGGCATCTGGTAAGCTACCTGCAAAAACACAACCCGAATGTTCCCAATATTGCGGGCAAGCTGTTTCGTCCTGAACAGCGCGATCTGAAACAGGCTCGTACTTATTGGAATCTTGTTTTTGAGAGACTTGGACAAGTGCGGTGCATCTATTCCCACCAGCCTGTCTCCCCCGACAGCTATTCGCTAGATCACTTCTTGCCGTGGAGCTTCGTCGCCCATGACCTGCTCTGGAACATCGTCCCGACGCCGAAAGCGGTCAATTCGAGCAAAGGGGATCTCTTGCCGGATATAGACCGCTATTTCGACCCATTCGCTCGCCTGCAATACGAGTCCGTCCAGATTGTAGCCAGTTGCAGGCATACAAGACTGCTGGAAGATCATCTGCTGCTTTTGAAGAGTGTTTCTGTCCAACAGTTGCAGGAAACGACCTTCGAGCACTTCCGACAGGTCTTGTACAATACAGTTGTGCCACAGGCCGAGATTGCCCGAAACATGGGCTTCCAGGGCAACTGGAGGTATTCGACCGAATGATTTTCCAATCTCCCAAGAATCCATACAGCCATCTGACTGTCAAGGAACGGAGCGCTCCCTCCTTTCCAACGCGCGAACTGTTCAGGCGAGGATTGATCAAAGGCAGGGTGCTCGATTTCGGCTGTGGACTTGGGCTAGACGGCAGATTTTTAAGAGACAAAGGCTTTGAAGTAACTGATTACGATCCCTACTATGCTCCGGATTATCCTTCGGGTCGGTTCGAGACTATTCTCTGTATCTATGTTCTGAACGTGCTGTTGCCCGAAGAGCAGTCTTACGTCTTGATGGCTGTGTCCGAACTGCTGTCCAGGGATGGCAGAGCTTTCTTCGCAGTGAGAAGGGATGTCAAGCATAACGGCTTTCGGACTCACGCCAAGGCGAAGGTCAAGGTCTATCAGTGCAACGTGATCTTGCCTTATAAGAGTATCCTGCGAACAGATCACTGCGAAATATACGAATATCGTCACTTCAACCAGTGGCAGCATTCAGCAGATTGCCCGTTCTGCGCCCCAGACTCTTCACGCGAATTGATCACGGAGTCTGCGACTGTGTATGCCATGCTGGACAAGTATCCGGTCAGTCCTGGCCATGCGCTGGTCATACCAAAACAGCACGTCAGCGATTATTTCGACCTGCCAGAGCGCACCAAAGCAGCGTGTTGGGCCGTTGTTGACCGAACAAAAATGCTGTTGTCCCAGCGCTTTCACCCTGATGGATTCAATGTGGGCATCAACGTTGGACAGTCTGCCGGACAAACGGTGCCCCACGTTCACATCCACCTGATCCCTCGTTACAACGGGGACGTTCAAAACCCCAGAGGGGGCGTCAGGGGAGTCATCCCTGACAAAGCGGACTACCTTTCTCCTCAATAAGTCACTTCACCTTGCCGCCGGATCGAGTGCCAGATTGCGACCTTTGGCAGGTAGACACAGGCCGCACCCCACTGGTCGGGCGACTACGACAACCCCAGGCTCAACCTATCTCTGTTGCAATCCTACATTTTCTCTACCATCGTTCCCAGCACCTTCGGGGCGGAGACGCGGGCAGTCGCCGCGTTGGACTTGTTGGACCACTTGATGCGGGCGTTTCAGTATAAGGAGTTCGAAAACCGCTTCGTCGCCATCGCCAACTATGGGCACGGCAAGAGCCATCTGGCCCTGGTGCTGGCCAACTACTTCGCCCGGCCCGCGACCTCGCCAGAAGCCCGGACGATCTTCGAGCGCATCGAGCACGCGCTGAACCTGCCCGCCAAGGCGCAGGGGTACCGAGAATACAAAGAAGAGCGCGGCGAATTCCTGGTGTTGCGGCTGCGTGGGGACGATCCGCGCCCCTTGCGCGAGCAGTTCTTCCGCGCCCTCAAGCAGGCGCTGACAGAGCACGAGCAGACGCGCGGCGTGGAGCTGCCCTTCTGGGTGCCGCAAGCAGCCCAATATCTGCGCAGCCTGACCGCGGAGCAACTTCAGCGGGCCAACGACTATCTGCAGCGCTACGCCCTGGATGTGCCGGCCTTGCTTCAGGATGTCGAGGAGTACCGCGAGCAAGCCTTCGAGCGCTATGTAGACCTCTTCGCGCACCTGAATCATGGCGTTCCCCCCAATCTGGAAGGGCATGTCAGTCTGCGCGAGGCCATTGAGTGGGCGGTCAGCGAGTTCTGTGGCGACAAGGGGCCGCTGGCCGGGCTGCTCATCCTGTTCGATGAGTTCAGCCTGTACGTTCAGCGCTACGCCCGCGACAGGGCCGTAGGCGAACTGCAAGATTTACTGCAAGGGATCGAGGATCACCGCAAAAAAGCTGCCTTCCTGGCTTTCGCCCAGCACGATCCGCGCGTAGTCGCCGAACAGACCTTGCACGGCGGACAAACGTTGCAAAGCCTGAAGAAAGAATTGGAGCGTTTGCCCAGACGCTTCGCGCTGTATTCGCTGATGGAAAGCGTGCTCGATTCGTACCTGAAGCAATCTCCGGATGGCTGGGAACAGTTGCTGGCCGACCGCGAGGTCAGAGGGCTGGTGCTGGGAGAAACGACAGAAGTCGCCTGGGAAACTTTCTCCAAGCACTATGAAGAAGAACTGGGCTGGACGTATGAAAAGTTTCGCGATGTAGTAACCAGGGGGTGCTTCCCGCTGCATCCCATGACCACGGCCCTGCTCTGTAACCTCAAGATGCAACAGGGCGAAGACATCGGGGCCGCCCGCACGGTACTGGGCTTCGTGCGCGATCAGCTCGACTTCCGCGCCGAACAGCCCGCTTTCGACAACGGGCGCGTCAACTGGGTGCTCCCCATCGCGCTGGTAGACTACTTCGAGCATCGTCTGGCGGGGGATATACCTGCTCTGTATCAGTCGTTTCGTGCGGCGCTGCACAATCTGGAGCAAGTCTTCGGCGACAGGGCGACGGAAGCTCACCGCCGCGTGCTGAAAGCCCTGTTGCTGCAAGAAGCAGGGCGGTTACCGCCGCGCCGCAAACAGGTGGAGTTGCTCGCGCATCTCAGCGGCCTGGACTGGCAGGATACCCTGTCAGCGCTCAAAGAAATGAGCGATGAAAACATCATCCAGTACGATCCGATTCACCGGCTCAACCGCTTCTGGCCAGTAGGAACAGACCCCAAACGCCTGGAAGAGGCCATTCGGGAGGAGAGCGAGCGTCTCAAGCCAGAGCCGGTGGCCCTCATCGAAGAGCTTAACAGCTTGTTCCGTAACGATTCGTTTTACGAATTTGGGAGCGTGAAGCTAGAAATAGAGTGGGGGCATTCGGACGACTGGGCAGCCCAAGAATTCATCATCGCACCAGAGTTTATCACCACACCCCCTTCTTTCGCCTCCAAAGCTGCGGGATTACAAGAGAGCAGTCGTGGTATCGTGGCCTGGGTGCTCCTGCGCGATGAGTCGGAACGCGACGCGCTGCATGAGCTAGCGCGCAATTATGTGGAAACACAAGGGGCGGCAAGTAGCTCGGCAGAAACGCCCTTGCCAGTGATCGCCATCATCCCCAAGGAGCCTGTGCCCGAACTGGAGAGAATCTTTATCCGTCTCAAGGCTCTAGAGGCAGTCGGGAAGCGGGAAGAGCTGTTGAAAGAGATCGGACAACAAACACACAGGCAGGAACTCGAACGGACGAAAGCAGAACTTGGCAGAGCATTACGGCAACTGCGCGGAAATGCCGAACACATCTGGGATATCCGCCGCAATCCTGAGGAAATCGTGGTTCCTCAGGCTTATCGGGCCGCTGTCGCTGCCAGCGGGCATGGGTTGAGCGTCAAGAGCGTGCTCAAACAATTGTATGACATGGCCTATCGCGTACGTCCGCCGGAGTTCTTCACCCAATACTCTGCTCTGCCGACCAAAGGCCAGAACAAGCTGCGCCAGGCAGTCAAGACTGTCGCCAGGAATCTCCTGCACGATCGCATCAACAGCGCCCTGAGCGGCATGGAACCTGGTGTGCCTAGAGACCTGTGCGAGAAGTATCTGGTCAAGAAATGGGGCATGTTGACGCAATCATCGGCAGCGCCGAGTCCTTACGCTCTGCAAAAGCCAACCTCGCTCAAGCTGCAACCCGCCTGGGATTTGCTCGACCGCACCTTTGCGCCGGGCGTACAGGATGCGCGGCTGTCCGACGTCATCCCCAGACTGTTCAACCCGCCCTACGGCTTCGACTACAACACGGCGATGCTGCTGCTATGCGGCTGGATCGGCTATCACCGATCGGAGTTGCTGCTAAGCCAAAGGGGAGAGCGCATCGAACTGGCGAGGCTGGAAGAGCAGATCGAAAACACCAAGACCGCGCATGACTTCCTCAACTGGATGTGTGTGAATGCCCTGGCAATATCCCGCCGCGATCCGGACGCCGCGCTGCAAGAAATGCAGAGCATCCGCACCAGGGTGGTCAAGAGACAGCCCTTCTCTCAGGCAGAGGCCAGCGAGGCAGTGCAGGCGCTCGACGAATTCGTCGCCCAGGAAAAACAGCCGTCGGATGTGCGTCAACAGGCTGCTGAGACCGCTAGCCGACTGAGGAAAGCGCTTGAAGTGGCCCAGGAATATGACCGGGAAGCTCAAGAAATCCTGGCAAGCCTGAATGGTCTGTACGAAGCGTCCGATCTGCTCAAGCTGCGCCAGAAGCTGGCTTCTCTGACTGCTGATGAACTGGTCACCGTCACGCAGCCAGCCGTCAACGAGATCGAACAGCGCATCCTTGGCCAGCTTGAGTTGGCGGTGGAGGCCGAGCGCCGCCGCGTGGAACGGCTGACCGATGTCACTGAGGCCGGGGCGCTTGAGCACAGGCTGCACACCCTCAAGGGGCAACTGGAAAAACAAAAGCTGATGGGTCTTGTGCAGAAGATCGCAGGCCTAGAGGACACGTTGCAGGAACGGATCAGACTGCTCAAGGCCGCAGAGCAAGAAGCCGCCATCCAGAAAGAAATCGAGGCGATGATGGTGGATACCGGTCTGATCGGACTCTACAACTACCGTCAACGCCTGCGGGAAATGCAACTGGTTTCCCCGGAACTTCAGCAAGCGCGTGAGAAGAAGCTGGAGGCCATTCAGCGGGAAATTGACAGGCTGGAGACATTCGCCGCTGGCATCACCGAGCGGGTTCGCCGCGCGCCTTTGAGCGATGTTCAGCAGATGCAGAAGAGCATCTTAAGCTGTCAAATCCGCTATACCGGCACACAATACGAGGAGATGCTCGATCAGGCACTGAACTATCTGGAAACTCTCCAACAATTCCTTGCGGACGTGCACAACCTGGAGCAACTGCCATTGAGAACGCCCCAGGATGTCCAACATGCTGAGCAAAGACTGGAAGAAATCGCATCAAGTTTCCAACAGAAAGTGAGCGCCGTCCACCTTGGGGCGCTGGATCAGGCTCGCAAGAGCATCGCTGATCGGCGAGAGAAGGCTCGCCAGGATGCTATCGAGTGGTTGGAAGCCCGTGAGCGCGAACTGGAATATGGCAAAACGGCCCTCGGCGAACTTCAGCACAACCTGGAGCGCCCGCCGGCTTTCCTGCCCGCAGAGCATCAGGCGCGCCTGGACAATCTGCGTGCCCGCGTACAGGAACGGCTGGATCAAGACCACATCGCACAGATCGAGGCACTGTTCCAGTCTCTTGGTGTGGAAAAGCGCAAAGAATGCTTGAACCGCCTGTTGCAGCTCGTCGCAGAGAAAATCTAGACTCCAGGAGCACCAGGGGCGATGGGTCATTTCCTGCTAGATCGCAGCGGCGATGCCCGCGTTCCAGAGGGCTATACGGTCATTGACAGCGAAGTCGCTTTCCTGGCTCATGCCGTAGACGACGGGCGCTGGCTGATTCGGGGTGCCCGGCTGTGTGAGTGGGCGGAGACCTTTCTGGCAGGGCGCAAGATAAGCTGGCAGGAAGCGCTCTCGCCCAACCGCGCGATCCAGGAGGCAGTCCCTGGTCTCAGCCCGGAACAGGCGGCTGAGCTTTTCGCCAGACTGGAAGCGCAGTTCGACACTTTGCCTCGCCCACTCACCGCGGTGACTATCGCCCAGGCTTTGTATCCGCACTATCCGTGGCAGGCTCAACTGTCTCTGGAGCACGCCGCGCGATGGCTCTTATGGCTCGACCAATGTGACCTGACGGAGGCAGAGCGCCGTGTAATCCAGGTGATACAGCAGCATTGGCTTTCTGCGTGTCCAGACGAACTCAGCGCGCTCTACGATGTTGACGGGCCAGAGGCAGCCCGGCGGGTACTGGAGGACTGGCTTGGCATCGCGCCAGAAACGGGCAGATGGTCGGAGCCGTTCCCTGTCGAAGTCCCTCAGCATTGGCGCGAAAGAGCAGCCGATGTCTGGCGCTCGCGCCTGATCGAAACGCAAGGGGCTTTTGTGATCGCCTTGCTAGAGCGGCCTCTGCCCCCTGTGCTCAGGCAGGTGGCTGGTCAGGAAACGTATTTCTATTTTGAGCACAACCCCGAACACCTGATCGAAGACTATCTCACCCTACTCGCAAGTGCCGTATCTGTCACACAGTGGGAGCAACTGCGCGGGTTGTTGCCTCCCCCCGAACCCTCTGAAGCGCCTTCATCTGCGGCGGATGTTCGTGCTTGGTTCCGGGAAGAATACCTGCCGTTCCGCGAATGGCAACGGATCACCGGAAACGAGAAAGCCTATCAGCGTGTGCTGGAGGTTGGCCGCTCCTTTGCCCTGTGGTATCTGGACTTCTACCCACGTGCCGCTGTCTCTGATGATTCTCCGCCTCTCAGCTTCGTGAGCGCCAGGGCATTGCGTCAAAGGAAAACTCGCTTTGTGAGTCTGTTGGTGGTCCTGGATGGCTTGCATCAGGTAGACGCTCAACGGCTATTGGCGGCTCTACAGAACAGAACAAAACGCTTAACGTTGCGGCGGGATGATCTGGTCTTCGCCCCGATCCCTACCATCACACAGTTTGCCAAAGAAGCACTGCTCAAAGGGGTGCTGCCCAGGGACAGCGCCGAAATGCCTCTCTTGGGTGAGGACATCTCGGAGAGTAAGTCTCCTCTGAAAAAGCTGGAGGCGAGCAAACCCGGCGATGTGTTCATCTGGCGCATCCAGGAACCCGACCGTACCTACCATTCACACAACGGCTATGACACACTGCAGGAGGAGGTCGAAGGACAACTCAACACGGTTGCCGCCAAGATCGCTGATATCGTCAATCAACTGCCCGCTCGGATCGCGCTGCGCGTCATCCTGACGTCCGACCATGGGCGGTTGCTCGGCACCTCTCAGCGCTCTGTGCCAGTGCCCCCTGGTATGCAGGCTCATGGCCGGGCGGCCTGGGGGCACACTCAACAGGCATATCCTGCTTGCGGCTATGTGCTGGACGGCAATCTGGTGTACCTGTTCGGTGAACGCTTTGGCTTGATGGAAGACGTGGCGATCATCCTGGCTGAGAGCGCCTTTCTCACCAACGACGGCAAACAGGGTTCCGAGCGCTACGCTCATGGTGGTCTGTTCCCGGAAGAAGTGCTGGTGTCCTGGATCGAGCTGGAGCGCGATGTTGTACCCGTTCGGGAGAGCAGGCCGCGCATCCAGGTAAAGATCGCGGGGAAAGGCAGAGCGGGGAAGCCAGGTATTCTCAACATCAAAGTCATCAACAACTACGAGACGGTGCTCGTGCTGAGTTCGCTCTATCTATCCATCGGGAAAGAGCGACGACTGGAGTCTTTCGATCTCGAAAGTGAGATACTGCCCCTCAAAGAATCTCTGTATGAGGTGGAACTGAGTTCGTGGCCTTCAGTGGACGAGGCCCAGCACACGACCGCTTCGGTGGTGATACGCTGGCCCAGCGGAGAATACATCGAAGTAGAGGCCGCCGTAGAGATCGAAAGTGAGGAATTGTACCGGCGCAGCATCTCACTTGGCGATCTCGAATCATAGCAGGTGGAATTTCCCATGCAGCAAACGGACCTGGATAGCAAGGTTCTGCGAGTTTTTGGCAACCTGGCCTTCGACAAGCAGCGCCTGCGCGTGAGTCAGCTTGGCAAGCGCGGCATCCCCGCCTATGTTGGAGAATGGTTACTGGATGAACTCGTGCCAGGCACGGGTGAGCTGACAGCCGAAGATACCGCCAGGGTGCAGCGGTGGACGGATCGCTATCTGCCGCGCCCCGAAGAGGCTACCGTCATCAAGAATCGCTTGCTCAATGGCGAGACGGTGAAAGTGCTCACATCCGTGCAGGTAGACGTGGTCTTGAATCGCACACGGCGCGAGCGCGTAGCCAAGATGAGCCTGCTGCAAATCCTGGACGCGCAGATCGCCGATGGCTTGGTCGAGAAGTATCCCGATCTGCTCAATCAGGGTCTGTGGGGCGTTGTGGAACTGATCAGCGCGCCTGAAACAAGCGACGGACCGCCGGTAGCCGTGGTGAATTTCAAACCCATGCAGGCAACGGTCAACCTCGAACTGTTCAAAGAAGCGCGCCGCGAATTTTCCCTCAGCGAATGGATGGACGTGTTGCTCACCTCGATGGGCTACAACCCATCGGTCTTTACCGAAGAGGAGAAAATTCTGCTGCTGTGCCGCCTGTTGCCGCTGGTTCAGAAGAACATGCACCTGATCGAGCTGGCCCCCAAGGGCACTGGCAAGAGCTACATCTACGAGAACATCAGTCCGCAGGTGCGCCTGGTGAGCGGCGGCAATGTGTCGCCCGCGGTGCTCTTCGTGAACAACGCTACGGGGCAATGGGGCCTGCTGGCCCGCTACAAAGTTGTGGTGCTGGACGAAGTGCAGACGCTGAAATTCGAAAAGCCTCAGGAGATCATTGGCGGTCTCAAGGGCTTCCTGGCCAATGGGCGGCTCACGCGCGGTGGTTTGCACGAGACTGCCAGTGACTGCGGTCTGGTGTTACTGGCGAATATCAAGCTCAATTCTCAGCAGAGGCCCATAACCTCCCCCCTGGTCAAAGAACTGCCAGACTTTCTGCGCGAACCGGCTTTTCTCGACCGCATTCGCGGACTCTTACCCGGTTGGCGGATCAGGAAACTGAGCGGTGAATGTTTCGCGGCTGGCATTGGTCTCAAGTCCGACTTTCTCGGTGATGCGCTGCTGGCACTCCGCGAAGACCTGTCGTTCGACGAATGGTGTGGCCGAACCGTTCAACTGGTTGGGGAGAAAAGGTACAAGCGCAATGAAGATGCGGTGCAGGCCATAGCCAGCGGTCTGATGAAGCTGCTCTTCCCTCATGGCGAAGTCTCTCGCGAGGATTTCGAGCACTACTGTGTGCGCCCTGCCCAGAGGCTCAGACAATACATCTGGGAGGAGCTACAAACGCTGGACGCCGAATACCGGCAGTACGAAAGCGACATCCGCTACGAGATACTCTGGGACTAAAGAGCGCATGGCGCAGGCAGAGATTTATCTGGACAACAACGCGACCACTCCCTGTGATCCGCGCGTGCTCGAAGCCATGTTGCCCTTCTTTGCGCAGATTTACGGCAACCCCGCCAATGGACTGCACAGGCAGGGGCGGCTGGCCGCGCAACATGTTGAAGAAGCCAGAGAACGGGTCGCCCGCTTGCTCGGCGCACTTCCGGTGGAGATTATCTTCACGGCTGGGGCCACGGAAAGCAATAACCTGGCCATTCAGGGGATCGCGAGAGCCGCTGCCGGGCGCGGGCGAAAGCGGATTGTAACCTCAGCCGTCGAGCACAAATCGGTGCTGCTGCCCTGTCAAAAGCTCGCGGCGGAAGGCTTCGAAGTGATCCTGCTGCCGGTAGACGACAAGGGAATCGTGTCACTGGAGGCGGCGGAGGAAGCAATCAACGCGGCAACGTTGCTGGTATCTGTCCAGGCGGCCAACAACGAGGTTGGCAGCCTTCAGCCGGTCGCCGAGATTTCCGAAATCGCTCATCGGCACGGCGCGCTGATGCACTGCGACGCCGCGCAGGCTGTGGGCAAGATCCCCCTCGATGTAAACGAATGGGGTGTGGACTTGCTGTCCGTCAGTGCGCACAAGCTCTATGGGCCTAAAGGAGTAGGGGCGTTGTATGTGCGCGGCGGTCCCGGAGCGCTGCCGCTGGAACCCCTCTACGTGGGCGGGGGACAGGAAAGAGGTATCCGACCGGGCACCCTGAATGTGCCGGCCATTGTGGGGTTTGGCAAGGCGTGTGAGATTTGCCTGCAGCAGGTGACTCAGGAAGCAACGCGCTTGAAAGCGCTGCGCGACAGCTTCGAGCGCGAGTTGCTCCGCAAAGTGCAAACGATACGCATCAATGGCGACCGCGAATGCCGTTTGCCCAATACCAGCAGCATCACCTTCCCCGCTGTAGACGCCGATGCACTGCTGCTCAACGTGCCACAGTTGATGCTTGGCACAGGGTCGGCCTGCACCTCCCGGACGATCGAACCCTCTCATGTGCTGCAGGCGATGGGCCTCAGTCGCCAGGATGCTTCGAGCACCATCCGGGTCAGCATCGGGCGCTTCACCACTGCTGAGGAACTTACTGTCGCAGCCGAGAGCCTGGCCGAGGCGTATCACATACTCCGGCAAACCTGAAGCAAAGACCAGTTGCTACGGCGACCTGCCCCGCCATTCCGGCCAGGGCAGCCGTCCTGACCTTCCCCGCTTTCTCGGACACAGTAAAGCGGGGCAAGGTCAGCAGGTCTAACCGGGGAATAACGATACGATATCTTTGAAGCGTTGATAGGCGTGATCCCAGCCCTGCGCAGCAATGGGATCGTAGCGTTTCAAAGCGGAAGAACGCCTGATCAAAGCCCGTGCTTCTTCGCGCGAATCCAGGTGTCCCATTGCCATAGCCTGAACCGCCACATTACCCAACGCTGCTGCTTCTGCCGGTCCAGCGATGACTGGACGATTCGTGGCATCCGCCGTCATCTGACACAGCAGCTCGTTGAGTGAGCCTCCCCCCACAATGTGAATAACCTCGATGCTGTACCCCAGCACCTCTTCTAGCTGCTCTAGAACTTGCCGATATTTCAGAGCCAGACTCTCAAAGATACAGCGCAATATCGCCCCCTTATCGCTGGGGACGCTCTGACCAGTCCGCGCACAGAATTCCTGGATGCGGGCAGGCATGTCGCCAACCGTGCGGAAAACGGGGCTGTTCGGATGCGGGTCAATCAACGGGCCGAAGGGTGGCGCGGCGGCAGCCATCTCAACCAGATCGCGGTCGGTAAACCGTTCGCCACTCATGGCCCATCTGTCCTGGCACGCCTGAACCAGCCACATCCCCAATACATTCTTGAGCAGGCGGAATGTTCCGCCTACGCCACCCTCATTCGTGAAGTTGTATTTCAGACTCTCCGGCGTGATCACAGGCGATTGAACTTCGGTTCCCACCAGCGACCACGTGCCAGAACTGATGTAAGCGAAACGGTCCGTCTCCGCTGGAACAGCGGCAACAGCGGAAGCGGTGTCGTGAGTCGCTACGGCGATGATCGGCACAGCGGGCAACGCTGACATATCCTCAAGCTGAGCGTTGAGCGGCCCCAGCATGGTTCCCGGTGCGATGACTTGCGGCAGTATATGAGTGGGAATCCCGAGTCGCCTCAGCAAGTCGTGAGTCCAGTCGCCCGCGTTGGGATCATAGAACTGCGTGCAGGTGGCACTGGTGAACTCGACTACCTGACGGCCAGTCAACCAGTAGTTCAGCAGATCGGCTATCGTCAGAAAAGTCGCGGCATGCCGGAGCGCCGGAGCGTCTGCCACAACCAGCGCGTAGAGCTGGTAGAGCGTGTTGATCTGCATAAACTGGATGCCGGTCCGTGCGTAGATCTCTTCGCATGGCACGATCTGAAATACACGTTCCATCATGCCGTCGGTGCGTGTATCTCGGTTATGGACCGGATTGTCCAGCAGTCTGCCGCTCTCATCTAGCAGGGCAAAGTCCACCCCCCAGGTGTCCAGTCCAATGCTATCCAGAGCGAGATCGCTGTGCTTCCAGCGCTGGAGTCCCTCCAGTATCCCATGCCACAGGTACAAAATGTCCCAATAGAGGGTGCCTCTCACTGGCACGGCCCGGTTAGGAAAGCGATGCACAAGATCAAGCGCCAGTGTATCTTCGCGCAGAGTGCCCAGGATCGCGCGGCCTGCGGAAGTGCCTATGTCGAACGCCAGAAAGCGGGGCATGGGCTGCACCTGCCATCAAGAAACCGCCTCAGGGACGTCACATCATCAAATGACCATCACATAGTTACCTCGATCGCCGTGAATGACAGCGGCGGCAGATTCAGGGTCATTGTGCTGTCGCCGATGGCGGGGGTCTTGATCGGGCGCGCCACGATGCATTCTGGATTCTCGAAGCTGTTGACAGCTTTCGGGTCGGTTCCGGCGATTTGATAGGCCGACCTTACCCCGGTCGGCGCGAGCGCTTGCCAGCGGATGTCAACGATCACCTCCTCGGTTTGGCTCCGATTGACGATGAAGACCGCGCCGGTTCCAATCTCTGCGTTGTAGGAAGATGACACATCCAGGATCGGTACGTCACCGAACTGACGAGTCTCAACCAGGGGAGCCTTGACAGCGACATCCAACGCAACACCTGACGCCATCCGGCCAAACAGCATGATCGGATAATAGGTCGCCTGTTTGAGCAGGCTGTCCCGCGTGGTGAGGATCGGGGAAATCGTGTTGACGATTTGCGCCAGACAGGCGATCTTCAGCACATCAGACTTGCGCAGGAACACGTTCATCCATTGCGCAACGACCAGCGCATCTTCCAGGTTATAAATTTCCTCGCTCAGATGCGGCGCTTCGGTCCAGCCTCCATCGCTGCTGCGATCTTTGTACCAGACATTCCATTCATCCCACGATAGATACACATCGTGCTTCGAGCGCGTTTTGGCCTTAACGTAACGCAAGACACCCGCCAGGGTATCCACGCAATTCTCGAAGTCCACGCTGAGCGCCAGGTAGCTGGCCGTGTCGTCGTCGTAATTCGTGGCATAGTAGTGCATCGAATGATAGTTGACATGTTCCCACGCGATCTCAAGCGTTATGCGATCCCAGTCTGGATAGGTTGGCATCCGCGCGTGAGATGACCCGCACAACACGGTTTCGATCGAAGGGTCGTGCCAGCGCATCATTTTGGCGGCTTCTAGCGCTTTCTTGCCATATTCGGCGGCATCCAGGTGACCGATCTGCCAGGGGCCGTCCATCTCGTTGCCGAGACACCAGTATTTCACCCCATAAGGTTCGGGGTGACCATTGCGGGCGCGCAGATCGCTATAGGCTGTGCCAACCGGCGCGTTGCAGTATTCGACAAGATTGGCAGCATCCTGGATGGTGCCGGTGCCCATGTTGACGCCCAACATGGGCTCGGCGTTCAGTTCCCGGCAGAAATGCATGAACTCGTCGGTGCCAAATTGATTGGTTTCGATGGCTCTCCAGGCCAGGCTACGGCGACGCGGACGCTGGTTTTTGGGGCCGATGCCGTCTTCCCAGTGATACCCGCTAAGGAAGTTGCCGCCGGGATAGCGGATAGAGCGCAGGTTGAGGTCGCGCAATGCGGCCAGGACATCCCGGCGCAATCCGTGTTCATCGGCATGGGGCGATGCCGGATCGTAGATGCCTTCATAAATGCACCGTCCCATGTGCTCCGCAAACCCGCTGAAGAGCAATGGCGAAATGGTGCTGATCACCCGATTTGTGTCCAGATATACGGTAGCTTGTGCCATTATCAGAGCACCTCGTTTGTGAAAGAATTCCCCGCGAAAACCCATAGGTGGCAGCAGAATGGCGCAGCGGCATCTTGACCAGTCGCCAGGATGGCGCGCGCTGACCTGGCCAAACGTCTGCCTGTATCCACGTGTTTGGTGCGCGATATCGTCGTGGCCTGATGCCACAACAACAGGAACAAAATGGCGAGCAGGAACAGCCTGCAGTACTGAAGATCGCCGCTGTGGATCAAGGTTGTGCTTCAGCCGCGGCTTTCTCAGCTTCCGAATACAAATAGCACTTCACCGTTTGTTGTCCCACCTGTACATCCGGCGGATCAGCCTGCCGGCAGATATCCATCACTTTGGGGCAGCGGCCCGCAAACTTGCACCCGATTCTCCCATACTCTTTGACTTCGGTTGCGCCAAGCTCAATATGTTTTGCCCATGTCTCGCGTTTTTGGGGGGCAGGCTCAGGAACCGATTCCTTCAACAACTGCGTATACGGGTGTGCAGGCCGTTCCAGAACATCCTCGACAGGCCCCATTTCAACAATGTATCCTCGCAGCATGATGGCAATCCGATCGCTGATGTAGTAGGCGGTTGCCAGATCGTGGGTGATGTAAAGGACGCTGACCCCTTTCTCGTCTCGCAGTTTTCGAAACAGGTTTACGATCTCCATGCGCAAAGAGGCATCAACCATCGAGACGGGTTCGTCGGCGAGAATCAGCCTGGGCTGTGAGATCAGCGCCCGCGCCACCGACACCCGTTGGATCTGCCCCCCGGAAAGTTCATGCGGATAGCGCTGTCGCACTTCATCCAGCGATAACCCCACATTGCGCAGAGCATCATCCACAATCCGGGCAGCGTCGTGCTTGTTTGACGCCATCCCAAAGTTCTTCACCGTATCGAACAGATACGCCTCGACCCGCCGCAGTGGACTGAAGGTTTCGAAGGGGTTCTGGAAAACCGGTTGGACTTTCTTCATGAACTCGATGAACTCGGATCGCTTGCGAATGGTTGACACATCACGGCCTTCAAACAGCACTCTGCCCGATGTGGGTTCGAGATCGCGAAGCAACACGCGAGAGAGCGTGGTTTTGCCACTGCCGCTTTCTCCGGCGAGGGTGAATATTTCCGGCTTGTTGCTCTCCAGGGAGAAGGAGACATCATTCACTGCCGTGAGAAAGGTGCCTCCCAACAAGCCACCAATGTGAAATTTGACCGTCACGTGCTGTACATCCAGCAGCTTTTCATTGGTGCTCATACGGAGTCCCCCTTGAAGAGGTGGCAGGCCACGCGATGACGCTCTTTGACTGTGACTAAATCTGGCACCACGGTCCGGCACTCGTCCATCACGTGTGGGCAGCGGGGATGAAATCGACACCCTCCCGGAGGATTGGCAAGGTTCGGCGGAGCACCTCCCAGGCTCGTTCTGGTCGCTTTTTCACCGATCACTGGCAGGGAGCTGATCAGGTGTTGGGTATAGGGGTGGAGCGGGGCATTGAAGATGCTCTCGGTTGGCGCCTCTTCGGCGATCCGGCCCGCGTACATGATCATCATCCGATCGGTCACGTTGGCGTGCACGGCCATATCATGGGTAACCAGCAGAACCGTATTCTTGCTCTGGGCCTGAATGTCCTTGAGCATGTGCAAAACGCCGCGCTGCACGACGACATCCAGGGCGGTGGTCGGCTCGTCTGCAATGATCAAAGCTGGCTGGAACACGGTTGCCAGCGCGATCGCAACCCGTTGACGCATGCCCCCAGAAAGCTGGTGCGGATAAGCGTTCAGCACATCGGTCGGGAGGCCGAGCCGGTTGACATGGGCGCGCGTTCGTTCCAGGAATTCCTTTTTATCCGAGATGCCCTCGTGAGTACGCACTATATCCTCGAAAGTCTTGATCACCTTACGCACCGGGTTGAGCACGCTCATCGAGCCTTGCATCACGTAGGAGATCCGCTTCCAGCGGACGTTACGACGAAGTTCATCCTGGGAAATCTGCAGCATGTCAACTTTATAGCCGTTGAAGTTGTAGATCACGCTCCCTTCGAGAACCTTCAATGGATGTTTGACACTCCCTGAGATTACTTTGATCAGGGTGGTTTTGCCGCAGCTCGACTCGCCCGCTACGCCATAAATCTCATTCGGAAACAGATCGAAAGAAATTCCGTCAACAGCCCGTACAGTCCGGGAAATTCCATATGCCTCAGTCTGGTAATATGCGCGGAGGTTTCGCACACTCAACAAGGTCACGGATTACCCTCCAATCAAGCGCAGGCGAGTCCGCGGATCAATGTACTCGTTGATACTCGTGAAAAGCAAGTACAGGCCGAGGAACAGCACAGCCGTTACCAGTGCCGGCGCGGTGATCCACCACCACACCCCTGCGACCAATGCCCCGTGCTGGTTGGCCCAGAAGAGGGCGGTTCCCAGGGTAGGGGTGGTCAAATCTGAAAGCCCCAGAACACTCAAGGTGACTTCCATCCCCATTGACCACAGGAGGTTGTTGAGGGTGGTCGCGAATACGATCGGCAGCACGAAGGGAAGGTGCTCGTGGATCGTGATCCAAAAGGCGTTGGTTCCGGAATAGACGGCAGTGCGTGTGAATGAGCGCTCCCGCAGACTCAGCACCTGCGAGCGAATCAGGCGGGCGTCGAATGACCAGCCGAAAAGCCCCAGGATAATCGCCAGGTTGAGCAGGTTCATGCTTTCGCGCAGCAGAAAGCTCAGCAAGATCAGGATGGGGAGCAGAGGCAAGACCACGAAGGTGTCGCTGATCGCCATCAGCACCTTGTCGAGCCATCCGCCCCGGTACCCGGCAGTCAAGCCCACCAGGATAGAAATCACACGCGAGATAATCGCCGTCACCACGCCAATGTAAAGTGAATTGCGCACGGCAAAAGTCAGCCACCAGAAGAGGTCCTGTCCCCGGGAGGTCGTGCCGAAAAGATGTTTTCGGGATGGGGGCAGGTCCCAGGGCACCACAAAGGACTTGCTTGGATCATAGGGGGAGTTGTAGGACAGAAAAATCATCACTACCACGCCCCCCAGCAGAATAGCCGCGAAACGGAAGCGACTATCGTATCTGAGGAGATCGCGCAAAACTCTTAGCATGGTTCCTCTCTTATTGGTAACGAACCCGCGGGTCGAAGAGCGGATAGAGTAAATCAATGAGGAAAACAGCAGTAGCAACCCCGATGATCGAATAAATGGTGAGGCCCATGATCATGGAGTAGTCGTTGCTGTAGACTGCTCTGATAGCCAGGCTCCCAACACCGGGGTAACCGAAAACGACTTCCATGATGAGGGCGCCGCTGAAGACCGTTCCGAGCGACATGGCCAGTGCGGTGAGTTGCGGCAGCATGGCGGTGCGCATAATGTACTGGAGGAGGATATTTCTCTTCTTCAGCCCGACGACTTCGGCATACACCACATAGTCTTCCGAGATAATGTTGGAAGTGAGCGATTTCATGCCGACGAACCAGCCCCCAAACCCCACCAGCACCAGGGTCGCTGCCGGGAGCACAGAATGCTCCAGGTATGTCAGGATAAACTCAGGGGAAGACCAATCAGGTCGAGTCCCGATCGGGTACGCCCCACTGAATGGGAAGATCGGGATGAAATACGAGAACACCACGAGCAGAACGATGGCCACGATGTAGTAAGGAATCGATCGGACGACCTGCCCCAGCACCTCGACCACATTCAACACTTTGTTTTCAGGATAATAGCTGGACAAGGCCCCGAAAAAGTTGCCAAATACCCACGAGATAATCAAGGCGGGGATCAACAACCTGAGAGTGTACGGCAGGGCCTGACCAATCATCTGGGACACGGGGGTTGGGAAGTTTCCCAGCGAAGGGCCAAGATCGCCCCGCAACAAACGACTCCAAAACGCGAAATACTGCTCGATCGGACTGCCCGACAGCCCATACAGTTCGGTCAGGGCGGCGCGCATTGATTCGATAGCGTCGGGGTCGAGGGAGCTTCCCCTGGCTATCATCATGGATACCTGTGCCTCTACCGGGTTGGTGGGAGCGAGCCGGGGAATGATATAAGTAAGCGTGATCCCGACAAAGATCAGCGTCAGGTACTGAATGATGCGCGGAATCAAATACCTGAGGACGAATTTTCGCATGGGGATCGCATCCTTTCCAAAACACCTCCACCGCGATCGCTAGTGTAGACAACCACAGTGGAGGTGTGACATGTTAGTATTGCTGGCCTGCCCTACTTGCTGCGTTGAATGCCTTGGGCCGAGCCAGTGATGGCTCGGCCCTCTTGCAGCGGGAAGTTACGACGACTTGGGCTTGATCTTGACGAACAGGTACTTGGTATTGCCCCAGTTCGGCACCGGATTCGTGTAGGGATCATCAATGGAAGGATATCCGGTGAAGTAGGTGGTGTCCATCGTCGTGAAGACGTTGTACGCCATGAGCGGGGTAATGGGCATCTCCTGAGCGGCGAGCTTGCAGAACTCCAGGCCCAGCTCGATACCCCTCGGGTCATCGAAGGGGATCTTCTCGATTTCTTCAATGATCCGGTCGAGTTCAGGGTGCTTCCAGCGCATGCTGTTGCTGCCCACAGAGACTTCGCCGCTTGGCCGGTACACTCTTGAGTGCCAGTACTGCAGGAAGAAGAACAGGTCGGGATGACCACCCCAGGTCTCGATCGTCCAGGCCAGGGCGGCGGTGTACTCGCCGGACCCCATGATGGGCCAGGGGTTGGCCTGCGCGTCGAGGGTGGTATCAATGCCGAATGCCGCCCAGTTCTCGACCACCATGGCTGCCGCCCGGTTCATCGTCGGGTTGGATTCACTCATGCTCAGCAGCGGCACCTTGAAGTCCGAGCCATCGGGCAAGACCCACTTGCCATCCTTCTTCCGCATGCCGGCGTCCAGCATGAGCTGTTCAGCAGCAGCGAGATCGTGTTTCCACCAACCGGCCCCAATATACTTCTTGAGGATTTCGGGATCGGTCGGCACCAGGTCACCAAGGGACTTGCGGGCCTCGTCGGCGATCCGTTGGGCGGCGGTTGGATCGTAGGGCTTGTAATCCTCGCCACCTACTTTGATGGTGAAGTCGTTCAACCAGGGTTCCAGCGGCCCGTGATAGTACTGGGGGTACATGCCGGTCGGCGGGACGTGAATGGCGGAGATGGTTGCCGCACCTCGATAGGAAGCCAGGGCGACCTGGACGATATCAATCGCCAGGGTCAAGGCCCAGCGGACTTCCCGCTTGTCCAGCCCTGGTTTTTCGTTGTTGTAGATGACAGCCGGCAGGGTGGGGTCCGGATGAGCCCAGGGGAACGACGGGAACCAGCCGACGGAGCTTGGACTTTGCTTGGCCAGGGTGATACGGCCTTCGGGGGTGATGTCGTGGATGACATCCAGTTCGTGTGCCATCTGGGCGAGAACGCGCTTGTCGCTTGGGCCTGGATCAATGTACATGACGTACTTGACAGACACCTCGCCCAGACGGGCTACCGAGGTCCGCTGCCAGTCTTCGCGGCGCTCCCACAAGACCCATTTGCCGTTCGGATCGTAGTCTCTGAGCTTGTAAGCGCCCAGGCTGACCGGAGGATTGAAGGTGAAGGCGACCGGGTCGTCTACCTTTTCGAAGATGTGTTTGGGCATCATGTAGACGGCACCCCAGCGCACCGTGAAAGCGGCGTGGAAGCGCGAGTTCGGTTTCTTCAGGTAGAAGATGACCGTATATTTGTCGGGCTGTTCCATATGATCAACGTTGCTTTCGAACAGACCCTGACTCCCCATGCCGGGCGTGTTCTTCAGAAGCTCAACGGTATAGTACAGGTCATCTGCTGTAAACTCGACACCGTCGCTCCAGTAGAGGCCCTCGCGCAGCTTGACGGTCATCTGGGTGAAGTCATCGTTGTAGATCGGCGGCTCGGCGGCCAGGGCGTTGTCCCATACGCCGTCGATTCCCGCGTCCGGGTCAATGTACCACAGCGCATCCAGGGCCAGTTGCTGGAGGCCGCATACCCAGAAGGCACCGTAGCCCGCCCGCCAGCGGTTGAAGTCACCTGCCGGTAGCACGGACCCTGAGGGGTTCTCCAGGATCAAACATTCTTCTCTGGGCACGCCCGGCGCGATCTCCTGCCAAAGGCGTCCGGCTACGCGGGGTGATGGCTTCCCCAGCACCTGATCGGGAAGGGCCGCTGCCGCAGTGAAAGCAGCAGAGGCCTTTAAGAACTGTCGTCTCGATAAGGTATGGTTTTTCATTTCTTCCTCCATATATTAGATTTAGGGAGAATTAGATAGAGAGAAAGGGGGTTGGCGAAGAGGCCTCCAGCGCTACCGAACACATGCATTTACTAAACAAACGTGAGCGTTGTTTAGAGAATGCCCAGTCTATAGTATCTGGCCTATGCACATTTGAATGGCCATATTTATGTCTCATTCTAAGATGTTCTGCAGAATTTGTCAATTTGCCAGGTTGTCAAATCGCTGTATAATTCACTTTTGTTTAGTAAACAAAGCCGTCAACGGAAACGAGCGATGAACAAATCAAAGGCGACTATGCGCGACATTGCCTCAGCGGCTGGGGTATCGGTGACCACCGTTTGGATGGTCATCCACAACAAGCCGGGGATCTCGCCCCATACGGCAGAGAAGGTCTGGTCGGTCATCAATGAGCTAGACTACAGGCCGCCTAAGCCCAGTAGCAGCTCACCGGATACGGTGGCACTCTTGATCGAACAGTCTTCGATCCCGGCGATCAGCGACGTGTTCTATGGCGATGTCATTCGGGGGGTTCAGTCAGAAGCCGAACGCCTGGGGATGCGCGTAGTTCTCTCAGTCTTTGACCGGAACAAACGGGGTTTTGATCTTAATGGGCTGATCCACGACGTTCAGGGGGTGGTTGTTGCCAATGACGGCGACCTGCCCGCCCAGACGGTGCTGCAACTGAAGGCGCGGAATGTGCCAATGGTGCTGATCGAGAGTTATATCGCTGGTCACGATCTTCCCTGTGTGCTGGGCGATAACTTCATGGCGGGGTACCAGATCACGAGGCACATCCTGAACCTGGGTCACCGTGATATCGCGGTCTTGAAGGGGCCATCCAAATACAGTAGCCTGGTGGATCGCCTGCGCGGGTGCATGGCCGCGATGGCCGAAGAACACTTGCTCTTCCCGCCGGAGTGGATGCCAGAACCGCTATCCGGTCATCCGATCAAAGGGTATGTGCAGATGCGCGAAATTCTGGCTTTGGATCGCCGCCCAACGGCGGTGATTGCCATCAGCGATAAGACCGCCATGGGCGCGATGGATGCGATTCGGGAAGCGGGGCTGCGCATCCCTGAGGATATCGCCATTGGGAGCATTGACAATACCAAGGAAAGCCAGTTTACGCGCCCCCCGCTTACGACGGTCCATATCCCGAAATACGAAATCGGTGTGCTGGCCATGCAAAAGCTCAATCGCATCATCAGGGGTGAAGACCCCATTGCATTCAAGAGTGTGGTCTATAGCCAGCTCATCGTGCGCGAATCCTGTGGTTCGGCACGCCGGCGCAGGTGAGCGCGTCCGCTAGAGCCTGTTATGCACTTTCATCCCTCGACCCCCGGCCCCTTTCTCACGCAAACGGCGAGCAGGGGTGCACGGGTGCGAGAGCGGGCAAGTCCCCTCGCCCCACTGCGCCAGCCGTTTGTCTGACCAGTCGGTGAGGCACAGCGGTAGAATGAAGGTGTGTAGCGGTTGAAAGCGAGTCTCCTGCGATGGAGCGCTATTCCTCTTGCGCGGTTTGTGGTTGCTCCTCGCCCCTCATGTCCGAAGTGCTGGGCATCTGTCCAGTCTGTGCACAGACTGAGCGCTGTCTGGAGCAGGCGCGCGCTGTTCATGCTGCGTCCCGACGCCTGTTCGATCTGCCGGAAGCGCCGCCCCGTACAGAGGGGGGCATCAGGTGTGCTCTCTGCGCCTGCGAGTGCACTATCGGCGAGGGCGAGCGGGGCTTCTGTGGTCTGCGGACGGTACGGCAGGGCAGGTTACGTCACCTGGCAGGGATGCCGCAGCGGGGTAGCCTGCACTGGTACCGCGATCCTCTGCCGACAAACTGCGTGGCCGACTGGGTGTGCAGCGGCAGCAGGCAGCATGGCAGACACAACCTGGCAGTGTTCTACAACTCCTGCACGCTCAACTGCCTGTTCTGCCAGAACTGGCATTTCCGCCAGGTAGACGTTGCTCACAGCGACAGCATGAGCGCTCGCCAACTGGCCGATTGCGCCAACTCCCAGACGTATTGCGTGTGCTACTTTGGCGGCGATCCGGCTTCGCAGATGCCGCACGCCCTGGCGTCGGCCCGTCTGCTGGCAGAGCGGGGCGTGGTGGTGTGCTGGGAGACGGCGGGCACGAGCCATCCCACCCTGTTGGACAGAGCTGTGCAACTTTCGCTGGAAACGGGCGGCTGCATCAAGTTCGATCTCAAGGCGTACACAGAATCGTTGCACATGACCCTGACGGGCATGAGCAACCGGCGCACGCTGGAGAACTTCACCCGCGCCCTGCAACGTTTCCCAGAGCGCCCCGATCCACCGCTGGTGATAGCCAGCACGTTGCTCGTTCCGGGCTATGTGGATGCTGAAGAAGTCGGGCGTATCGCCCGTTTCATCGCCCACCAGAATCCCGACACACCTTATGCGCTTTTGGGCTTTGCCCCCAGTTTTCTGATGCCCGACCTGCCGCCGACCTCGGTTCGTCACGCTGAAGAAGCGCGTCAGGCTGCCCTGGACGCCGGGCTGCACAACGTGCGCATCGGCAACCGGCATGTGCTGGGCTGGGATTACTGAAAAGGCAATGCGCAGAACCAGGAGGGTGGAAAGGCCCGCAGCCCAGGGATACTGTGGGCTGCGGAGTCGCGACTGCGTCGTAGGACAAGAAGACCACCTGTCTCGCGACCCCTTCGCAGCGCGGCAGAAGAGGCCTGGTGGGCCAGCGAGCGGAGCAAAGTCGCTGACAACCTTTGCCCCTGCACCCGGCGCTAGCCAATCCCCGCAAGACCTGTTACACTGAGATCAACAGCCACACAGCGAAAAGGATACCCCCATGACCTATCAAGAGCTGCTACATGCCGTCCGCGCCAATCCGGTGGACGCGGATTATCACGCCCTGCGCATGGCCTATGTGCATTCGGACGAGTATCGGCCTCACCCCCACGACCGCGAGACGGTAACAGTGATGAATGAAGCCCTGCGCGTGGGCGACCTGCAGGGGGCGCTGGTAGCTACCCAGAAACTGCTGGAGAGGGACTATCTGGACATCATGGCGCACATGGTGGCCGACTACATCTATACCTCCAGCGACGACCTGGACAATGCCCTGTTCCATCGCGCCATCGCCAGGGGCCTGATTGACGCCATCCTGGCAACGGGCAACGGTAACGACTTCCACACGGCCTTCATCGTCATCAACACCCTGGAGGAATACGTCATTTTGCGCGTGCTGGGCTACCTGCTGTTGCAGCAGGAATTCGTCGAGCACGACGGGCACTACTTTGACGTGTTGCTCGCGCAACATCAGGAAAGCGGCGAGCGGGCGCGCTTCGTCTTCAATATTGATCTGCCTTTCGTCTGGTTCCTGCAACATCAAGGGGACGAAACCGACGAGGAAAACTGATGAATCTGCAGATGATCCGGCGGCTGTATGCGACCAATGAGGCGCTACACCGTCAGTTGTGGGCGAGCATCGAGCAGCTTAGCGACGAGCAGTTCGTGCAGGAAGTGCCCTATAGCATTGGCTCGGTACGCAATCACATGGTGCACCTGGCCAGCGTGGATCAGCGCTGGCTGAACCGTGTCGCTGGCCAGGCCCTGCCCGACCACCTGCGCTACGAGGATTACCCGACCAAAGCCGCCGCGCGGGACGTGTGGGAAGAGGCTCAGGGGCAGGTGCGCGCAGTGCTGAGCACACTCAATGAGGTACATCTGACCCACAGGCTCACCTTCGACGTTCAGCGACCCAATTCGCCGCGGCCCATCACCGTCACTGTGGCCGTCTGGCAAATCCTGATGCACGTGCTCAATCATGGCACCGATCATCGGGCGCAGGTCTTGCGCCTGCTGCACGACTTCGGCGCGCCCACCTTCGAACAGGACTGGATGATTCACTGGTGGAAAGCGGGGCGGTAGGGGCTGCGCCACGACAAGGCAGAGAAAACAACCTGGAGCGTGTTATGCACGTTTCACCCCTCAACCCCCGGTCCCTTCTCCCACGCAAGCGAGGAGAAGGGGTGCACTGGTGCGAGAACAGGCAAGTCTCCTCGCCCCGCGACGCCGTCGCGAAGGAGAGGGGATTTAGGGGTGAGGGGAAGAGACGGCGCGAAAGTTCATAGCAGCCTCTAGACCTCGCAGGGCAGACAGATGGTGAACTGACTCCCCCGGCCTGGCTGACTGTCAACCTCGATCCGGCCCGCATGAGCCGCGACCAGGTCGCGAGCAATGGTCAACCCCAGGCCCATCCCCTGAGCGAAGCGCTTGTTGCCGCGGTAGAAGGGTTCGAAAATGCGCTGCTGTTCTTCCGGCGCGATCCCCGGCCCGCTATCCTGGACGGCAATCCGCAGATGCCCGTCTTGCCTGGCGACCGAGATGCTCACTGCGCCTTCTGGGGGCGTGAACTTGATGGCGTTGCTCACCAGGTTGCCGATGGCCTGTGCCAGCCGGTCCGGATCGAGGTCCAGCGTCGGCAAACCGTCCGGGATGTTCACGCTCCAGCGTAGATTTTTCTCCTGTGCAGCCGCTCGCCACAGGCTGAGGATCTCGCTCAGCCAGGGAGAGAGCGCCACGGGCCGCCGTTTGAGGCGGGGGATGTCGAGCAGTGTATCGTGAAGCTGAGCCAGGTTGTCGAGCAGCGGTTCCAGGCGCTGCAGTTGAGAATCGATCCCTGTCAGCAATTCCTGGCGGAGGGCGGGGTCTTGATCAGCCCCGTTCAGCAAGGCGCCCACTGCCGAGCGCACGGCTCCCAGGGGCCGACCCAGCTCGTGCACCAGGTTGGCGAGTAACCGCCGGCGCATCTCTTGCGCCTCCTGCAGGCGGCGGGTCATGGTGTTGAACGCCCGCAACACGGTGAGGATTTCCTCCGGCCCCTTTTCTGGCAACATGGTCAGGTCGCGCCCGGTGACGACCGACAGGATGGCCTGCGCCACCTGCTGCAGACTCTTTTCCAGCTTGAGCGCCAGCACCAGGCCGATCAGCAGGCCCAGCAACAGTTCGATCCCCAGGATGCCCACGATCAGGTAGCGTAGCTGCTCGAAGCGCCGGTAAACGTCGGCAAGTTGCTGATGAATGCGCACGATACCGACGATCTGCCGATCTTGCCCCTGCACCGGCACCCAGATTTCCGTGGTGTTGCGCAGGGTCAGGCTGGAAATCAGCGGAGCGGCCCGGTCGTCGGCGGGAGCGAGCGCTGTGCCGCCTATCGCGATGACCTGCCCCGGCCCGAAAGCGCCCGCCGGGCCACTGAAGGCCAGCAGTTGCCCGCGGGGATTCAGCAGCATAATGCTGCCCGGCAGGTTCAGGCTCTCCAGGAATGCCTGGGCTTCGGCGGCGTCTTGCCAGATACCCTCGCGACCATGGGCGGCTTCGGCCACCTGCGCGGCCTGCCGGGTCAGTTCTTCGCTGACGTTCTTGAGCAGCACCTGCGTTTCGATGGCGTAGATCAGGGAGACGCCGACCAGGGGAATCACGACTAGCAAGGGCAGGATGTGGCTCAGGATCAGACGACTACGCAGTGAGCGCATGGTCAGTCTTCCTCCACCGGCACCAGCTTGTACCCCACACCGCGCACGGTCACGATCCGGCGCGGGTTGGAAGGGTCTTCTTCCAGTTTTTCGCGCAACCAGCGAATGTGTACATACAGAACCTGGGGTTCGCCTTCGTATTCGGCTCCCCACACCCGCGCGAGCAGTTCCTCGGCGGGGAGCACCCGTCCGGCGTTGAGCGCCAGCACATAGAGCAGGTCGAACGTGCGCGGGGCCAGCTCGATCGGTTTGCCGCCCAGGGTGACCGTGTGCGCCAGGGGATCAATGCACAGATCGCCGACCCGCAGTGAGTCGTCTTTGGGAAAGGGCGCGGTAGCGTGAGCGGCGCGCCGCAAGACCGCCTTGATACGGGCCAACAACAGGTCGGTGCTGAAAGGCTTGGTGATGTAGTCGTCGGCCCCCAGTTCCAGGCCGAGAATCTCGTCCAGTTCGCGGCGGCGCGCGGTCAGGAAAATGACAGCAGCGCCGACTTCGTCCTGGAAATGACGCAGCGCTTCCAATCCGTCCATGCCCGGCAGGCTGATGTCCAGCAACACCAGGTCGGGCCGTTCGCGCTGCGCCATGGCGAGGGCGTCTTCGGCGGTGGCGGCGGTGCTGCACCGGTAGCCGGCCTGCTCCAGGTTGAAGGCCAGGCTACGACGCAGTAGAGCATCGTCATCCACGATCAGGATATGACCGCTCATGATCGGCGACCGTTCACTCTCTGTTGGTTTTTCAGAATACCGCGCTCGCGGATCGGAGATCAAATCCCCGAAAGACACGCCGCAGACTCAGAGCCTGCGGCGTGCGTCTGGTCAGAGAGGCTGTGTCTCCCTCACCGCGAGCGCTGACGCGCTAGCTGCCAGCCTCTGGCTCAGCAGTGGCGGTTGGCGCTGGGGTCGCCGTCCGTTCTGGCGTGGGTGGCACGGTCGGCGTGACGGAAGCTACCGGCGTGCCCACGGGGGCGGGAGTCGCCGCCGACTCCTCTGGCGTGAGCGTCGGTTCTGGCGTCGGTGTGGGCGGCAGCGTGATGAAGTCCTCGCGCGTCTTCTGGGTGAAGCGCTCGGCGGTTGCTTCCGTCAGCAGGACATAGTAGTCCGACATGGGCGACTTGGCCACCACGCCATCGTCCCGCGCCGCGCCGATCAGGATGGTGTACTCCTTCTCTACGTAGCGCGGGGTCGGCGTGGCCGTTGGCGTGGCCTGTGGGTCGGGTGTGGCGGTCGCCAGCGGCGACTGCGCGATGTCCGGCGTCGGCTCCGGCGTCTCTTCCGGCTCCAGCACGCGCAGGGTGATCGTCGCCTGTGGTGCGTCCAGGCCGAAGTCCGCTTGCTCTTCTTTGCCGATGGGGGTGGACATGCGCAGCGAGGTGACCTGGTTCAGCAGAGTCGTCAGGGCCTGCTGATTGAGCGTTTCCCCTTCGGCCAGCCCGGCCATGCTCCAGGTGTCGCCGCTCTTGGTGAACTCGAAGGTGCCGTTGGCGTTCTGCAGGCGCAGGCTGATCACCTGGTCGGACGGCACGGAGAAGTACAGTGTGTCAATCCAGCCTGAGACCGCGACTCCGGCATCGCTGATGGCCAGGCCGCTCACCAGGTAGACCTGCGGCTGATCATCCAGCCGGACGTGCAGTGTGCTGCCGCCGCCGCTCTTGCCCAGGTAGAGCTTATGCGTGCTGTCGCCGCTCTCGATCTCGATCAACCGTTCGAACTCGTCGTTGCTGACGCGCAGGCGACGGTGACTGGTAGTCGAGCGCGTGATCAGGCGGTCGGTGCGCAGCCCCTTGATTTTGTCCAGCAACAGGCTCACGCGCGTCGGCATCACCGGGTAGTTGCCATAGTCGGGCAGCACCCAGTTGTCGCCGTCTTTCTTCAGCACCAGTTGCTTACCGCCCGCATCGGTGATACGAAGCTGCGTGACGGCGGCAGTGTCGAAGTTCGCCAGCAGCGCTTCCCCCAACGCCCTGGACTCAGACTCCGGCCACAGGGCGCGCGCCGCCAGCAGCACAAGTTGCAAAGCCAGGATGAACGCGAGGATTTTGTTCAGCCGGTTCATCGGTCATCACCCCTTCGCGTTGGATTCAGGTTTGGCCAGAACAAGCGCTTCAGAGTCGGACAGGACCAGAGGCATGGGCTTTTCGGCCCGCTTGCGCCATTGCCACACCGCGCCGATTGCCACCACGCCGAGCAGGGCAACGCCGTAGTTCAGTACCTCCCAGCGAGTCTGCTGAGCGTCCGTCAGCGGGTCGAGCGTGCGGGCGATGGTGCCGCGCGAGCGCAGCGCCACCAGGTCTGTATCCTCGGTGGCCCAGTCCACCACGTTCTGCACGAATTGCAGGTTGTTCAGGTAGCTGTCGCGGCTGAAGCTGGACGAGATGTCGAACACCGTGTCGTTGAGAAACTCGCTGCTGCCCACCACGATCAGCCGCGCTGTCTCAGCCGAAGTCTCGATCAGCCCGCTGACCGGTGCCGTGGTCGTCGAAGTCGTCTCCGTGGCGGAGGCGGCCCCTTCGCCTTCAGCGGTCGTTTCGAAGGGCGACGCTTTGCCCTTAAAGAAGCTCTCGAAGGGGCCCTCTACCACGACGGCCAGGGGATAGCTCCGCTGCTCCGACCCCACGGGGAAGCCGTACTGCGGATATACGTCCATGTTGGGCTGAATGTTGGTATCGGTGCTCGTCCACGAGCGGGTGCTGGACGTGAACAGCGTGGTGACCTTGCGATTGCTGGCCGCTTCGTCGCCCTCGGCAGGCGTAGAGGCGGTCACCGGTGACGCCCAGGTCATCATCAGGGCCGGAAGCTGCGACAGGATGGGGCTGTTGCGCTCCATGCCCGTCTGACGCACGTCCACAAAGAAGGGGTAGTCCAGCGCCCGAATCTCCTGTACCTGGAAACCACCGACGTTGCGCGTGACCTGCAACGGGAAGGGCAGATTCTGGGGATCGAGTACCACGGACTTTTCTACGGTGACGCCGTAGTGCGCCAGCATTTCCTGCAGGTTGCCTTCGATGGGTTGCAACGTCAGCCCGCCGCTGAAGTAATCCACATTGATCTTGTAGTTGCCCGCCGCCACGAAGACCGTGCCGCCGCGCATAAGGTATTGGTCTATGGCATAGCGCTGGATGTCCGTCATGTTTTCCGGCGCGATGACCAGCAGGATGTCAATGTTGGCGGGCACTTCACCGTCGGTCAGGGTGACGGTGCGCACATCGTAGTTTTGCCGCAGGCTTTCGAGCAGGGTGTTATACGACTGCAACGGGTATTGCGTTTGCCCGAACATATCCTGCTGGGGCTGCGTGGGAGGTGTCCACACGCCGACGACCTTCAGGAAGCCCGGCGTGGCACGTTGCAGCGCCGCCTCGATATCGCTGCGAATCTGATTTTCGCTGATTTCGTTCGGGGGGTAGATCACCTGCGTCTTGCCGCCCGCATTCAGCACCATGTGCAGGTAGAAGGTCTCCGACGAGAGGAAGCCCACCGCGATCGGGCGAATCCCAAAACGGTTGTAGAGCGTCTGCGCGTCGAGACCGTTGGCCGGATCGTTCACATCCACGCTCTGGAAAGTGAACTTGCCCTCCGCCGTGCTGGCGATCTCCTCGGCGACTTTCTGGATCAGCGACGGCGCTTCCTGTAGGGCTTCGGGCAGGGTATCGGGCGTGACGTAGAGCGTCAGTTGGGCGGGCTGATCCAGCGCTGCCAGCACCGCATCCACGCTCTGGAAGCCGTACACCACCTTCTTGATGCTGCGCGTCAGGTCATATTCCAGGTTGCGCAGTCGCACTTCGATCTCATCGCCAACCTGATCGACCTCGATCAGATCGCTGAAATTGAGCACCACGCTCTGATCGCCGTAGCGCACCAGGATATCGAAGTAGATGTTGATCACCGATGCGCCGTAGCGGTCGGAGGTGCGCACCGGCGTCGGGTTGATGCCATACACCTGGTTGGCTTCGGCCTCTTTTTGGGGGTCTTCGATCGGGTCAATGATCTCGACCTTCACCCGGTTGCCGGAAGCGATGCGGTATTCTTCCAGCATATCGCGGACGTACGGGATCAGCGGCGACAGCAAGGGGTGATTCTTCTCGCTGAAGTAGCCCCGAATCAGCAACGGCTCCTGCAGGTTGCTCAGCAGGTCGCGCGTAACGTCGGACAGGCTATATTCGCGGTTCTGCGTCAGGTCTACGCGCGCGGTGTGGAAGGGGAAGATCAGGATATTGAAGGCCAGCAGATTCGCGGCAACCAGCGCCAGCGTGGTCTGACTGTTGATCCGCCGGACGCGCGTCGAAAGCCCCGTGCCCCAGCGCTTGGTATCCAGCGAGAAGACGTTCAGCAGCAGGAAAATGACCGTCAGCGACAGGTAGTAGACGAGGTCGCGGGCGTCAATAACGCCGCGCTCGATGCTCTCGAACCGGCTGCCCGTGCCGATCCCGCGCAGAATCTCGGCGGTGCTGCTGCTGAACAGCTCGGTGATCTGCCGGCTGCCCACAAGCTGAAACAGACCGCATAGCAGCACCGTCAGGAACAGCGAGACGATCTGATTGCCGGTGCGGGAGGACATGAACAGGCCAATGGCCACATAGGTAGAGGCCATCAGCACGGTGGCCAGGTAGCCGCCGATGATCGGGCCGCGATCGGGATTGCCGAAGAACGAGATGGAGATCGGCAGGAACAGCGTCAGCGCCAGGGCGACGATCACCAGCACCATCACCGCCAGGAATTTGCCCAGCACCAGTTGATAGAGCTTCATGGGCATGGTGAACAGGATTTCCAGGGTGCCGCTTTGCTGTTCCTCGCTCCACTGACGCATGGTCAGCGCCGCGGCCAGGAAGATCATCAGGGTGGGCATCCAGCGGAACATGGGCCGCAGGTCGGCGATCCCTCGCCCGAAGAAGCCATCTACCCAGAAGAAGGTGAACAACGTCACCGCCAGAAAGACGCCGACGAAGATCAGCGCCATCGGCGAACTGAAATAGCTGTTCAGTTCTTTGCGTGTGAGTGCGATCACCTGTTTCATAGCCCTGTCATCCTCAGTTCGCTGTTGCCAGGCGATTGAAGACCGTTTCCAGCGTCACCACATCGCGCCGCAGTTCGCGCAGCGGCCAGCCTTCTTGCCGTGCCAGGTCGTAGACCGCCGGGCAGATATCTTGCCCGCTCACGATGCGATAGGTCGGCCAGCCGTCCGCGTTGAAGAAGAATTCGACCTTCTCGACGCCCTCCAGTTGGGCCAGGCGCTGCTCGGCCCCATTGGCCTGTTTTTGCAAGACCAGGATGGCATTGTTGGTCGCAGCCAGTTCGTCGAGCTGCGCGTCCGCCTTGACTTCACCGTTGATCAGGATGATGACCCGGTCGCACACGGCCTCGACTTCGGAGAGGATGTGCGACGAAAACAGAATGGTGCTGCGACTCGCCAGGCGACGGATCAGACGGCGAATTTCCACGATCTGCGTTGGGTCCAGCCCGACAGTTGGCTCGTCCAGGATCAGGAATTTCGGTTGATGCAGGATCGCCTGCGCCAGCCCGACGCGCTGCCGCAACCCTTTGCTCAGGTGACTGATCTGCCGGGCGCGGTGCTCGGTCAGGCCGGTAACGTGAATGGCTTCTGAGATGAGGGCATTCTGCCGGTCGGGGGGGATGTGACGCAGGTCGGCCATCAGCTTCAGGTAGCTTTGCACGGATAAATCGCCGTAGAGCGGCGTGTTTTCCGGCAGGTAACCGATCTGCGCCTGCACCTCCTGCGTATGCGTCAGGATGTCTAGCCCGCCAACGGTGACGGTGCCGCCATCTGGATGGAGATAGCCGGTGAGAATCTTGATCGTGGTGGTCTTGCCCGCGCCGTTAGGCCCCAGCAGCCCCACGATTTCGCCGGGCTTGACCTCAAAACTCACCTGCCGTAGCGCCTGCACAGCGCCGTAGGACTTGGTCAGATTCTCGACTTTGATCATGGGCACTTCCCCACAAACGATTCAGCCAATGCACCAGTATAAGTATCTGGCAAAGCTGTCCGGCTGTCCTTATGTGCAGCTAAAGGCGACCTTATGGCGACCTTAAGAGGCATCAGGGATGGGAGATAAGGCGTATGATGAGAGACCGTGTGGAAATCTCACCCCCGCTCGGCGCTGACACGCCTCTAGCCGAGCGCAGCGAGGCGCGGGGTGAGGTAAACTGACGGGCCAGCCTTTACGCTTGCGTTAGCTCTGTCCGCCCCTGAACCGCGTGTGAAGAGGGGATTTTGGGGTGAGGTAAAACCGCAGAGCAGGACTTCTCAAACGGTCTCTCAACCGGTCTCTGAGCAAAAAGGGGGGCTGTCTCAGGAGTTTGGCTGGCGCAGCGCGGCGATCAGCGCGGCGATGGACTCGTGTTCCCCGCTGTGTGCGTCCCGATCAATACGCCAGCGGGGCGGGTCGCCTGGTAGTATAGTCACCTGACACAACGACGGCGTGCCATTCTCGACTACCTGATAGCCCTCGCGTTCCAGGGCGCGCCGCGTCCACAACGCCGCCAGACCCTCGCCTGTCAGCGCCACGTATTCTGTGCGCGGTCTGGTGAGGGTGAAGGTGCCCGTGCTGGGGTCGAAGGACAGCCCTTCGGCCTGGAAAGTGGTCGCCAGCGCCCCGCTGAGCACCAGGTCTTCGGGCGCGCCGCAGAAGAGGGGGCCGCCGCGCGGCAGCAACCACAAACGGTCGGCGGTGCGCAGCGCCAGATCGAGATCGTGGGTGGAGAGCAGGATCGCGCGGCCCGTCAGGCGGGTCAGGGCGCGCAGCACGCGCATGATGTCCACACGGTTGGGCACGTCGAGGAAGGCGGTCGGCTCGTCGAGCAACATCACCAGCGGTTCCTGCGCCAGCGCCCGCGCGATCATGATCTTCTGGCGCTCGCCGTCGCTCAGCTCCTCCACCAGGCGGGCGGCAAGCGGCTTGGCACCGACAGTCTCGATGGCCCAGCGCACGATGGCCTCGTCGTGTTCGCTCAGGCGACCTGTCCAGTCGGTGTAGGGGTGACGGCCCAGCGCCACCAGCGCATAAGCCGTGAGGTGCCCGCCTTCTACCCTCTCGGTCAGCACGACGCTCATGCGGCGGGCGCGCTCGCGCGGGTCGAGCGCGAAGATGTCGGCGTCCCCCAGCCGAACTGTGCCTGCCAGCGCCGGTTGCATGGCGGCAAGCGTGCGCAGCAGGGTAGACTTGCCCGCGCCGTTGGGTCCCACCAGGCACACCAGTTCGCCGGCGACCAGTTGCAGCGACAGGCGCTCGGCCACCACTAGCGGCGTGCCACGCTTCCGCGTGTAGCCGATGGTCAGGTCGTGGGCGCTGAGGACAGAAGCCGTAGAAGCGCTCATACGATACTCAGCCGGAGTAAGCCGGGCGGGCACTGCCGCGGCGCAGGATCACCCAGGCGACCACTGGTGCTCCCAGCAGCGCGGTGACGGCATTGAGCGGCAATACCGTCTGTGTGCCGGGCATCTGCGCGATCAGGTCGGCAACCAGTGCCAGCAGCGCGCCCAGCAAAGCGCAGGCGGGCAGCAACAGCCGGTGATCGGACGAGCGGAACAGGTGACGGGCCAGGTGTGGCACGGCCACGCCCACGAAGCCAATCGGCCCACAGAAAGCGGTGACTGCTCCGGCCAGCACTGCCGCGCTGAGCACGATCACCAGACGGGTGCGGCGTACGTTGACACCCATCGTCTGCGCGTAGGTCTCACCCAGCAACAGGGCGTTGAGGGGCTTGGCCAGCGCCAACCCCAACATCAGCGCGACCAGGATCACCGGCACAAAGACGTGTAGCTGACTCCAGGTCACCCCGCCAAAACTGCCGAATGTCCAGTTGATGTACGCCTGAATACGCTCGGTGATGCTGAAATAGAGTAGCAGGCTAACCAGCGCCGCCGTCCCGTAGCCGACCATCAGGCCCAGGATGAGCAGCGTAGTGCTGCTGTGTACGCGCCGTGCCACCAGCAGCATCAGCATCAGCACTGCACCCGCGCCCAGGCTGGCCGCTGTCACCAGCCCGAAGTTGCCCAACAGGCCCAACCCGGCCAACATAGAGGTCGCGGAGACGCCGGCCACGCCGACCGAAAGCACCACCAACGCCACGCCCAGGCTCGCGCCAGAGTTGATCCCCAGCACGAACGGATCGGCCAGCGGGTTGCGGAAGAGCGTCTGCATCTGCAGGCCAGCCACCGCCAGCGCCGACCCGGACAGCGTCGCCGTGATCGCTTTGGGCAGGCGAAACTTGAGCACGATGGTCGTCCAGGTCTTGCGGGCCGGTTCCTCGCCTGCCAGGATTTTGAGCACGTCGCCCAGCGGGATGTCCACCGATCCCAGCGTCAGGCTGAGCACGAATACGCCGACCAACATGCCCAGCAGCCCCAGCAACGCCAGCCAGCGGATGCCCAGCCGGGGCCATTCGGCAGGGCGGGCAACCTCTGTCGCCGGTGTCTGCGGGATGGGACGAAGGGTGATCTCGGCCATAGTAAGCTCCTTGGGGAGTAAGGAGTAGGGAAATACAGAGCGGGCGAAAGAGCGCGAGTCGCTGAGTGTCGGTCACGCTCTCGCTGCTCTCAATTCCCTACTCCCAACCGCCTACTCCTTGCTCACTGTAACTGCCGATAGAACACGAACTTGTGATCGGGCAGCAGTTCCGGGTGGAAGATGGCGATCAGGTCGGCCAGAATCCAGTCCGGATGGGCAATGCCGCCCTCGTAGTAGTAGTTGCCGCCGAACTCATTCAGTTGGAGGTTGTTGCTCCACACGTGGCCGTTTTGCACGGCGGCGAACTCAGCGAAGCGCTCGTCGGTGGCGAGCATATCGTCTTTGGTGAACCAGTAGCCGCCCGCGTTGACCCAGAAGTCAGCGTCGGCGGCGCGCTCCAGCACCGTCTCGAAGTCCAGGGTCATGCTACCCGTGGACTCGTCATTGGCCCACAGATACTCCGCCCCCGCGTCGGCCAGCAGATGGGCGGTGTAACTATTGCCACCGGCCATATACCAGGTGCCCTCCCAGGGCGCGTCCACGAAGACAGTGGGGCGTTCCTCCGCAGAGGTAGCCAGTTCAGCGAGCGCCTGATAGTTTTCGACGATCTCACCGAAGACCTCGTCAGCCCTGTCCTCGGCGTTGTAGAAGAGAGCGACGAACTTCACCCACTCGGCACGTCCCAGGGGAGTAGTCTCCAGCCAGTCGCCAGCGAGCACCACCGGCAACCCCGCGGCTATCAGGGCTGGGTGCGCGTCGTACTCAGCCAGACCGGAGCCGGAAGTGAGGATCAGGCTCGGCTCCAGGTCAATGACGGTCTCCACGCTGACGCCTGCGCCACTGCCCACTTCGGTCATCTCGCCCGCCTCGATACGGGCGCGCACTTCGGGCGTGCTCACATAGTCGAACTCGTCGTGCCCGATCAGATAGTCGAGCAACCCCAGGTCTACGACGAAGGGCAGGTATGTGGTGGCCATGGTCACCAGTGACCCGGCGGGCACTTCGATCACAGCGTCCGCGTCCACTTCCTCTGGCGCGGGCGTGCCGCACTGCACCAGCACATAGCGGACGGGGTCGGAGCCGGGCCAGGTCTGATTGACGGTGATCACCTTATAGTGGTTGGCGTATTCGACGGAGAAGTTCTCAGCGTATGCGACGGTAGCTTTCTGCGGGAAGTAGTCCACGGACGGGTCGTAGGTGTCCACACAACCGGTGGTCAGGTTGGTGGCCGGTCCCTGCGCGCTGACCGGAAACACAGGCCCGGCCAGGCTCAGCAAGAGCAAGACGACAAGCAAACGGCGTGCATTCATAGGGTCTGTTCCTCCACTGCTACTGTGACCAACCCTTCAGGTCTGCACCAGTGCCCATGCCCGTCCGTCGCGCGGAACACACAGGATCAAGACGCCGGAACTGTCCTGACGCCGCCGGCAAGCGTCATAACAAGCCGCCCTGTGACAACAAAAAACCCGACGCGAAGGTCGGGTTCGGGAGCACGCAGGCGTTGGCCAGCGCCCGTGCGCTGGTCACAACAGGGAGGCGGGCGCCGTGCTTCCATCTCCCTCCGCGAGACGATGAAAGCGGATAGAGGCGGGCGACCTGGCTTCCCGGCGCGTCTCCTTCAAGGGAGCGTCACCGGATCACAGTTGCGGGACAGCGCTGGACTCGCACCAGCTTCGCCTTTAAGCTCTGCCATCCGGGGCGGCGAGCACCTCTACCACTACGGACAATGCACTTGGTAAGGCACAGGTGCAGCATAGCACGAAACGCGGCAGGCGTCAACAAGAAGCAGGCATGGGGCGTTGCCAGGGGGCATTTCAGTTTGGGGGCAATGGTCTTGAACCGCAGAGCGCAGAGGAGAAAGAACTCAAAACCCTGTGACTTGCTCTGTGGCCGCTGTGCTCTCTGGGGTGAATTCTGCCCCAAACCAGGAATACACCCTGGCCGCCGGGTCGCCGGATGTATGCAAAGTGCGTCGGGCAGTTTGCTGTGCTTCGGTTTATCTCACCCCCGCTCGGCGCTGACGCGCCTTGCTGCCCCCTCTCCGACGCGGAGAGGGGATCGGGGGCGAGGTTTCCACACGGTCTCTGAAGCTGCTCGCCCCAAAAGAGACGGGGAGCGAGCTCACGCTCGCTCCCCGTTTGTTGATGTGTACTGCTCCCTGCCTATACGCTGGCCAGCACTTCCTCTTCGCGTTCGCGGAAGTATGTCGCGGTCTGCATGACCATCTCGTCGAGTTGTTGCTTGTCCGGCTTGCCATACATGGCCGGATAGGGATCACCGCCGGGGCCGAGCGGTTCGGGCGTCACGAAGCACCCTTCGCGGTTGAACCCGATCACGTACAGCGCCATGATGATCGTGTCCAGGTCCATCGCGCCCAGACCCAGGGCACAGCGGTTGCTGTCGGCCATGTGCAGGTTGATCAGCCGCTCGCCGGCCTGCAGGATCGCCTCGCCGATGTGCGCTTCCTCGGCCTGCATGTGATAGACATCGCCGTTGATGTGCTGCACACCGGGGTGATTGACCGCCTCGATATAGCGAATGGCGTCGGCCACGGTGTGCACGAAGCTCACTTCCGCCGAGCGAATCGGCTCGATGGCAGCGCGCACGCCATGCTGTACGAAGAGGTCGGCCACCAGCCGCAATGTCTCTACGCTGCGCTCGAATTCCACGTCGTCGTAGGCTTTGGGGCGGCCCACTGCCCCCGGCACCACCAGCAAATACGACCCGCCCACCGCCGCCGTGAAGGGAATCTCACGCTTGAGGTAGTCAATGGCGGCCTGACGCTGTATGGCACGGTTGCTGGAGAGATCGTTGTCCGCCGAGAACATCCCGCACACACCGGCGACCTTGATCCCGTGATCGCCCAGGATTTTGAGCGTCTCGTCCACCTTATAACCCAGGTCGGGGCCGTAGTGATTGCCGTGCAGTTCGATGTAGCGAATGCCCGCGCGTTCCAGCCGCGCCGCCGAGTCCGCCAGCGGCTCGATGCCAAAGCCCCAGTTGCTCCACGACAGGTTCAGCCGCCGCTGCAGACGTTCGGGGTGATCGCGTTTCAGCGCCGCGAAAGCAGCCCGAATCCGTTCATTCTTTAGCTCAAAGTTTTGTGGTTTCACCGTCATACTCTCCGTCAGAAAGCCAGACCCGACCGGCCCACGCAAGCCAGCCAGTCCCATCATACTGCCAGTGGCCGCTGAGGCGCAACCTGTTCCGCCCATTCGGGCGTATTCGCGTTTTGGGGCAGAAATCTTGAACCGCCGAGACGCCGAGGGCGCAGAGGGGAAACATCTCAAAAAGCCCTGTGACTCGCTCTGTGGCCTCTGTGCTCTGTGTGGTGAATGCTGCCCCAAACCAGGAATACCCCCCGCTCTACGGTTCGCCTCCGGGCGGGGTGGACGGGAAGGCCACCCCTTTACCGGCGACGTGTATCCCCACCACCTGGCCGGCCTGCCAGGGCGCGCCCGCTCCGCAGAGCACTTTGAGCACGGCGGCTTCTTCCGCCAGCCTCACCCACACGGCCTGCTGCGCACCCAGGTACATCCGTTCGGTCACGATCGCCCGCGCGCCGCTCTCCGCCCCATCCAGGATCAGAGCTTCGGGGCGGAGCAGCACGTCTACTGCCCCCTGCGCGGGCTGCGCCAGGGCAACCGGCCCCAGGATCGTATGGGCCACGCTTCCCTGGGCCTGCCCGCTGACGAAATTGGCGTCGCCCATGAACTGCGCGGCGCGGCGCGAGACAGGGCGCTCGTAAAGTTCGCGCGGGGTGCCGATCTGATGCAGCGTCCCGTCGAACATGAGGGCGATGCGGTCGCCCAGGCTCATGGCCTCCTCCTGATCGTGCGTCACCAGGATAACCGAGACAGCCGCCCGACGCAGGATGCGCTGTACTTCCTCGCGCACCTGACGGCGCAGCGCCACATCCAGGTTGGAAAACGGTTCGTCAAGCAGCAGGATAGCCGGCTGGGGGGCGAGCGCGCGCGCCAGAGCCACTCGTTGCTGCTGCCCGCCGGACAGTTCGTGCGGATAGCGCCCCTCCAGCCCTTCCAGACCCACCAGGGCCAGCATGGCGGCCACACGCTCCCGGCGGTCTGACCGTCGCCCCAGCCCATAAGCAACGTTCTGGGCAACGGTCATGTGCGGGAACAGCGCGTAGTCCTGGAAGACCAGCCCCACACGCCGCCGGTGAGCAGGCTCGAAGACACGATCGTCGCTGACTGTGCGCCCATTGAGGACGATCGCGCCGCCGTCGGGCCGTTCCAGACCAGCGATCAGGCGCAGCACAGTGGTCTTGCCGCAGCCACTCGGCCCCAGCAAAGCCAGGCATTCGCCGCGCTGCAATGTCAGCGAGACGTCCCGCACGGCTGACACGTCTCCGAAAGACTTGCGCAGGTCACGACAGATCACAGCAACATCGGGGAGTAACTCAGTCATCGGACTCCAGAATGTAGACCAGCGAGAGCGCGGAAATCAACACCAGGGTCAGGGCGGGCGCGGCGGCCCGCGCGTAGAATGCTTCGTTGCTGGCCGACCAGATGCGCGTCGCCAGCGTGTCGTAGCCGGTAGGGGCCAGCAGCAGAGTAATGGGTAGTTCCTTCATGGCGGTCAGGAAGGCCAGCGCCACCCCCGCCACCAGGCCGGAGCGCATCAACGGCAGGGTGACGGTGCGCAGCACGGCCAGGTAGCTTCGCCCCAGCGTCTGCGCGACCTCTTCCAGGTGTGGATTCACCTGTAGCAGGCTGGCCCGCGCCGGTCCGAGCGTCTGTGGCAGGAAGCGCACGCCATAGGCCAGCACCAGCAACCCCAGGCTGCGGTAGCCGCTCAACCCGAACAGGGCGTTGAGTTCGCCCAGGTAGCGCGCGCCCAGAAAGACGAACGCCAGTCCTACCACCACCCCTGGCAGCGCGTAGCCCAGGTAGGCGCTCCGTGCCAGCAGATGAGCCAGGGGGGAGGCAGCGCGTACCTGTAGCCACACGAACGGCAGCGCGGCCAGGCCACAGGCGAGCGCGGCCAGCGCCGAAACGCGCAGCGAGCGTTGTAGCGGGGCGGATACATCGCGCAGCGTCTCGCCCTGCTGCAGGCCGTTGACCAGCCAGTAGACCATGACCCCTACGGGCATCACCAGCGCCAGAGTCACCACCAGGGTGCAGAAGGCCAGCGCCAGCGGTTGCCAGCGCCCCAGCCGGACGGGGCGGGGCCGGTAGTGTGCCCGCCGCGAAAATGTGCGTCCGCGCCCGCGCTCGATCAGCGTCACCACGCCCAGCTGCAACACCGTCAACGCCACCAGCAACACCGACAACAACGCCGCCAGGTCGAGATCGAGGCTCAGGCGCAGGTAGATCACCCGCGTGAAGACGTTGTATTGCATGATCGCTACCGCGCCGAAGTCGCTGAGTGTATACAGCGCCGCCAGCAAAGCCCCGGCAGAGATTGACGGCATAGCCTGGCGTAGCGTCACATGCCAAAAGGTCGCCAGACGGGTGCGCCCCAGTGTGTACGAGGCTTCTTCCAGGGCGGGATCAACACCCCGCAGGCCCGCGCGTGCGCTCAGGAAGATGTAGGGATAGGCGAAGAGCGTCAGCGCCAGCCATGCTCCCCAGAAGCCGTAGACCGACGGCAGACGCTCCACCCCCAGCGGCTGCAACCAGCGCTGCACAATGCCCCGTTGCCCCAGCGCCCCGATCAGCGCGAAGGCACCCACATAGGAGGGGATGACGAGCGGCACGGTCAACAGCACGGCCCACAGTCGGCGAGCCTTCAGGTCGCTGCGCACGGTCAACCAGGCCGCGGGCACGGCGATCAGGCAGGCCGAGATTGACACTGTCAGTACCAGCCACAGGCTGCGCCCGACGATGCGCAGCGTGCCGGGGCGTGTCAGGAGGTTGAAGGCGCGTTCCGGCGGGACCTCCGCCGCGCGGACGAACAGATAGCCCACTGGCAACAGCACGACGATGGCCAGGGGCAGGGTGATTCCCAGCGACAGCCAGGCAAGACGGCGTTGAGTCATTGGGCCGAGCGACACCCCCTTTCGTTACCCATCCAGGGCAGGCCCAGGTCAGCAATGTAGGGGCGTATGGCAGCACGCCCCTACACGCACACACCCTGCCTGCCACAGATACGCGCTTACTGGTTGAGCACCTCGTCCAGCAGATCGAGCGTGCCTTGCAGATCGTCCAGGTCACTCAGGTCGAGCAAAGGTGTCTCGATCTCGGCCAGCGGCTTGAGGCGCGGATCAGCCTCCATGCCGATCAGCAGCGGGTATTCGAAAGTTTGCTCGGCGAAGTAGGTCTGTGCGCTGCGCGAGAGCAGATAGGCAATGAACTGCTGCGCCAGCGGCTTGCTGTCCGACGAGGCCAGGATGCCCGCCCCGGCCACGTTGATCAGGTTGCCGATGTCGTCACCGGGAAAGTAGTAGTTGGCCAGCGGCGCGTCGGGGTGCTCGGCCAGGTAGCGATAGGCGTAGTAGTGATTGACCAGCGCCGCATCAATCTCGCCCGCGGCCACAGCCGCCACTGCCGCCGAATTGTTGCTGTACTGCCGCGCTTCCAGGTCCAGCAGACCCTGCACGAAGGCGCGCGCGGCTTCGTCACCCTCGGTCAGCCGGATGGCGGTCAGGTGCGCATGAAACGAGGCGTTGGTCGGCGCGAAGCCCAGCCGCCCAGCCCACTTTTCGTCCAGTATTCCGAAGAGCGTATCGGGCAACTCGTCTTCGGAGACGGCATCCGTATTGTAGGCGATCACGCGGGCGCGTCCGGTGATGCCCACCCACAGCCCTTCGGACGAGCGGAAGCGTTCTTCCACGCTCTCCAGGATGTAGCCAGGCAGTGGAGCCAGCAGGTTCTTCTTCGCCAGCAGACCCAGTGCGCCGGCGTCCTGCGCGAAGAAGACATCGGCGGGCGAGTTGACCCCCTCCTCTACGATGGTCAGGGCCAGGGCGGAGGTGTCGCCATAGCGCACTTCGACGCGGATGCCGGTATCTTGCTCGAACTGAGCGAGGATCGGGCTGACCAGCTCTTCGCTGCGCCCGGAATAGATGGTGAGGGTGTTGCCCTGCGCTTCGGCGGCGGTGAGCAGATGCCCCGCGCGTTCGTCTGGCAGGGGCAGGATGATGGAGAGCGACGCGGCCACGACCAGGGCCAGGGCAAGCACAGAACGAAGTCGGTTCACAAGTCCCTCCTTATTGCAATTGAGAACCATTCGCATTTACGTGCGCCCTATTGAAACACAGGCAGCGCCTGACGATCAAGGCCCCGTGGTGTAACCTGGCCTTCGCAGCCAGCAAAATTGTGGTTTCAACCTGGTTGAATTTTTCACAAAGAGTGTCGCCGAAGCGCCTGCTCACGGCTGATGGGCCGCTTTGAGAGACCGTGTGGAAAGATGCCTGCTAATGGAGAAAACATAATGATTGGCCCGCCAGTT
>FWPU01003016.1_pt1 | contig 44135 bp, 40 predicted proteins | sample 2228361 | NCBI WGS metagenome assembly FWPU01 (sample SAMEA103939777, study PRJEB20133) | metagenome | reverse complement strand
ACCTGATCACGCCGGTGGCGTTGGAGAAAGGGCTGCGGTTCGCCATCCGCGAAGGCGGCCACACCGTCGGCGCCGGCGCCGTAACCGAGATCATGGAGTAGAACTGCAGGCGACGACGATGCGCGAAATCATCACGCTCCAGTGTAACGATTGCAAGAACCGAAACTACACAACCATGAAGAACCGGAAGAAGCATCCGGACCGGCTAGAGACTCGAAAATATTGCAACACCTGTCGCAAGCACACGACGCACCGTGAAGTGAAGTAGAGAGCCAGGCGCTGACCTGCCAAGGTAGGGGCGGGAGAAAAAGATGGCACTGATCGCGGGAGGAGAGGTGCGGGATGGAACCCCTCATCCCGCGAAGCGGGACTCGGGGTAAAGGGGAGTAGGTTCAACGGTAGACCGCCGGTCTCCAAAACCGGATGTGGGGGTTCGAATCCCTCCTCCCCTGCCAGTTCTGGGAACGTGGCTCGGGGGAAAGACCAGGAGAGCAGGATTGGTTCAGGATCCGTGAAGGCGACGAAGTAACGGCCGGGAGCCGACCTAAGCAAATCATGTCGCAGGTAGCCAGGGTGAAGGACGACGATAGACGAGGCGGCGTTCCGCAGCCGACGGAAACGCACCCGGGGGTTGCCGCGCCGGAATTCCTCCGGCGACCGGTGGCCTGGGTGGGCGATCGTTTTCGCCGCATGCGGCAGTTTTTGCACGAGGTGCGGGTCGAGCTGCGGCATGTGACCTGGCCGAGTCGCTCTGATGTGCGCGCCACGACCGTGGTGGTGATTATTACCGTCGCGTTCTTTGGGCTTTTCCTTTTCCTGATTGATTCCGGGCTCGCCCGGATCGTGAATATGGTTTTTGAGCGTTTCCGGCCTTAGGGGAGCAGGATGGCGAAGCAGTGGTACATTGTTCATACCTACTCCGGCTTCGAGAAGAAAGTGAAGGAGAGTCTTGAAAGCCGCGTGCAGGCTTTCGGCTTGCAGGACAAGATCGGTCAGATCCTGATCCCGACCGAGGACGTCGTGGAGGTGCGTGGCGGGAAGAAGGTCGTTACACCGCGGATGTTTTATCCGGGTTACGTGCTGGTGGAGATGGAGATGGATGACTACACCTGGCATGTGGTGCGTTCAACGCCGCGCGTGACTGGTTTCGTCGGTAGCGGGCAGTCGCCTTCGCCACTGAGCCAGGAAGAAGTCGAGAATATTCTGCACCGCATGGCGACGCCCGCCGATAAGCCGAAGCCGAAGCTTACCTTCGAGCGGAACGAACAGGTGCGCATCGTGGACGGGCCGTTTGCCAACTTTACCGGAGTGGTAGAAGAAGTAAACACAGACCGCAGCACGCTGAAGATTTCTGTAACGATATTCGGCCGCTCGACTCCGGTGGAGCTGGATTTTGCCCAGGTCGAGAAGGTCGCCTGACGCGCGACGGCAAGGAATTCGAGGATTCTTATGGCGAAGAAGGTTCAGGCACAGGTGAAGATGCAGCTCCCGGCGGCAAAAGCGACACCGGCGCCGCCGGTAGGCACTGCGCTCGGGCCGCACGGCGTGAATATCATGGATTTCTGCAAGCAGTTCAACGCCAAGACGGCCAAGGAGCCGGAGGGGATGATTATCCCGGTGCTCGTCACCATCTACTCGGACCGGACGTTCAGCTTTATCACCAAGACGCCGCCCGCTTCCGAGTTGCTGAAACGCGCCGCGGGAATCGTCAAGGGTTCTGCGGAGCCGAATCGCAACAAGGTCGGCAAAGTTACCATGAAACAGGTGGAAGAGATCGCCAGGGCCAAGCTGCCCGATTTGAATACGACCAAGCTGGAATCGGCTGTGCGCACGGTTCTCGGCACGGCCCGCAACATGGGAATCGAAATCGAGGGCTAGGGGAGAGAGGGATGCCTCGCCGAGCGGGAAAAAACATTCAGAATGCACGCAAACTGGTCGAGCCACGGCCGTACGCGGTGAGGGAAGCCGTCGAGCTGTTGAAGAAAGCACATTTCGCCAAGTTCGACGAGACCGTGGAGCTGGTGGTGAACCTTGGCGTGGACCCGAAGCACTCCGACCAGATGGTGCGCGGCACTGTTGTGCTGCCGAGTGGGCTGGGCAAGACGGTTCGCGTGCTGGTCATCGCGGGCGGGGAAAAAGTCCGCGAAGCTCAGGAGGCCGGCGCCGATTTCGTTGGCGGCGAAGATCTGGTGCAGAAGATTCAGGAAGGCTGGACGGATTTTGACGCCGTCATTGCCACGCCGGACATGATGAAGTCGGTCGGGCGGCTGGGCAAGGTACTCGGCCCGCGCGGCCTGATGCCCAACCCGAAAACCGGCACGGTGACTTTTGATGTGGCCCGCGCAGTGCAGGAGATGAAAGCCGGCAAAGTGGAATTCCGCGTAGAGAAGGCCGGCATCGTCCACGCCCCTGTGGGTAAGCTGAGCTTCGAGGCGGAAAAGTTAAGCGCAAATGTACTGGCCCTGCTCGCTGCCATCGCGAAGGCCAAACCGGCCGCCGCCAAAGGCAAGTACATCACAAAAATTACACTGACCTCGACGATGGGGCCGGGGGTTCCCATTGATCCGGGCGAAGCGGATGCGGCGGTTGCCGCCGCGGCATAAGCGGTTCAGGGGCCAAGGAGCGAAACGTGAAGAAGCGGCGCGATAAGGAAAAGGACGTGGAAGCCCTGCAAACGCAACTCGCGCAGGTGTCCACAGTGATACTGACTACTTTTCAAGGCATCAAGGTGGAAGAAGACACCCGGTTGCGCCGGGCCGTGGAGGCTGCTGGCGGCGGCTACAAGGTCATCAAGAACACTGTGGCCGAACGCGCCGCGCAGGGCACTCCGGCGGAGCCGCTGCTGAGGGGACTGGAGGGGACAAACTCGATCGCCTTCACCAACAGCGACCCGGTGACGCTGGCCAGGGCGCTGAGCAAGATTGCCAAAGAGGTGCCTGCGTTTCAATTCAAGGCCGGCCTGGTAGAAGGGCGCGTCCTTTCCATTGAAGAGCTGCAGCAGTTGGCGCAGCTGCCTTCGCGGGAGGAACTGCTTGGCAAGGTCATGTTCCTTCTGCAGGCCCCGGCGCGCGGCATTGCCGCGGCCCTAGCGGCGCTGCCGCGGAATCTGGCTATCACTGTGAATGAAGCGGTCAAAGCGAAAAGGTTTCCGGAATAGGCTTTTTGAAAAAGGAGAACACTTCTCATGGCGAGCAAAGTGGAAACAATCCTGGAGGAGATCAAGGGCCTGACGCTGCTCGAGGTCGCCGATCTGGTGAAGAAGATGGAAGAAACCTTTGGCGTTTCAGCGGCAGCGGCGGCTCCGATGGTGGTCGCCGGCGCCGCGGCGGGCGCCGGGGCGGCTGCGGCAGAGGAGAAGACCGAATTCAACGTGATCTTGAGCGATGTGGGGTCGAACAAGATCAACGTGATTAAGGCCGTCCGTGAAGTGACCAACCTGGGCCTGAAAGAGGCCAAGGATCTGGTGGATGGCGCGCCCAAACCGGTCAAGGAAGGCGTGACCAAGGAAGAGGCCGAGGCCATCAAGAAGAAGTTCGAAGAAGCGGGCGCCAAAGTCGAAATCAAGTAGTTCTGCCAGGGCCGGCCCTGAGTCCCGCGTTGCGGGACGCAGGGCGCCGGGATGAAGGGAATCAGTTACGACCACTCTTCGACGGGATCTGCAACCCCAGTCAATCGTCCTGCCGGGACTCGGGGTAGTGGTGTGCTCGTTCGTCTCGCTCGATGCCAGCCCGGGCGATGAGGTGCGCGCGTGTTCCAGCGCCAGCCGCCATGGGAATAGCTGTGCTGTTCCCGCAGCAGGCATCACGTCCGCTCCGCTCGGTTCGGGCACGTTCGCTCTGCTCAGTGCAGGGAGGTAATTTGGAATGCCGAATCGCAATCATCATGCAAGGGAACGCCAGCGCTTGGACTTCTCGAAAATCACCACTTCGATTCAGATTCCGAATCTGATCGAAGTCCAGAAGGAGTCTTACCAGCGCTTTCTACAGATGGATCTGCTGCCGAGCGAGCGGGAGGACGTCGGGCTGCAGTCCGTATTTACATCCGTTTTCCCGATACAGGATTTCCGCGGGCTGTCGCAGCTCGACTTCGTGGACTATTCCATCGGCAACTGGGAGTGCAAGTGCGGAAACTTGCGCGGGTTGCATCATCTGCGGGCCACCTGCCGCAACTGCGGCGCCTCGGTGGTGACGAATCCGTACAAGACGGGAGACGTGCTGTGCTCGAAGTGCGGTACGTTCAACAAGAACGCACCGACCTTCTGCAATAAATGCGGCGACCCGGTCGCGCTGCAATTGAAATACGACATGAATGAGTGCCAGGAGCGCGGGATGACCTACGCCGCGCCGCTGAAGGTCACCATCCGGCTGACGATTTATGAAAAAGATCCGGACACGGGGGCCAAGAGCATCCGCGACATCAAAGAGCAGGAAGTCTTTTTCGGCGATATCCCGCTGATGACGGATAACGGCACGTTCATCATCAACGGAACCGAGCGCGTCATCGTCAGCCAGTTGCACCGTTCACCGGGCGTCTTTTACGAAACAGCCAACAACCGCAGCTACTTCCTCGGCAAGATTATTCCTTATCGCGGCTCTTGGGTTGAATTCGAATTCGACACCAAAAACATTCTCTACGTCCGGATTGACCGCAAACGCAAATTCCTGGGCACGATTTTCCTGCGCGCGCTGGGGATGAAGTCGAACGAGGAGATTCTCCGCAGCTTCTACCAGGTGGACCGCATCTCGGTGCGCGGCCGCGAACTGTACTGGAATTTTTCAGAGGGCCTGCGCGGCCAGAAGCTCTCGCATGAGATTAAGCACCCGCGGACGGGCGAAGTCCTGGTCGCCGCCCACAAACGCATCACGGAGTCCGTCTATAAGGAGTTGCAAAAGGCGCACGTCAGCCAGGTGCGGGTCTCGGTGAGTGATCTGGAAGGCGCGTACAGCGTGGCCGACGTGGTGAACCGGCAGACCGGTGAGATCCTGCTGGAAGCCAACAAACCCATCCCCGCCGAGATGTGGGCCGCTTTCGCCGAGGCGAATATCGGGGAGGTGGACGTGTTCTTCCCCGAGCGCGACGACATCGGCATCGTGCTCAGTCGCACGCTCGAGCGCGACACGCTGCGCTCGCCGCGGGAGGCCCTGATCGAAATCTACCGCAAGCTGCGCCCGGGCGACCCGCCCACCCTGGAAACCGCGACGACCCTGTTTAACGGCATGTTCTTCGACCCGCGCAAGTACGACTTCAGTAAGGTCGGGCGGCTGAAGTTCAACATCAAGCTGGGACTGGAAACGCCGCTCGATAAGCGCACGCTCGACCCCGCTGATTTTGTGGGCGCCATCCGCTATCTGTTCAAGCTGCGCAAGAACATTGGGGTGGTGGACGACATTGACCACCTGGGGAACCGCCGCGTCCGCGCCGTGGGCGAGCTGCTCGAAAATCAATTCCGCATCGGTCTGGTGCGCATGGAGCGGGCCATAAAGGAAAAGATGTCCGTGTTCCAGGAAATGTCCACTGCGATGCCACACGACCTGGTGAACGCGAAGCCGGTGATGGCAGCGATTCGCGAGTTTTTCGGCAGCTCGCAGCTCAGCCAGTTCATGGACCAGACCAATCCGCTCAGTGAGATCACGCACAAGCGGCGCCTGTCGGCGCTGGGGCCAGGCGGGCTTTCGCGCGAGCGCGCCGGGTTCGAAGTGCGCGACGTCCACCCCACGCATTACGGCCGCATCTGTCCGATCGAGACGCCGGAAGGCCCCAACATCGGCTTGATCAGCTCGCTTTCCTGCTACGCGAGGATCAACGAGTACGGCTTCATCGAATCGCCTTACCGCAAGGTGCGCAACGGCCGCATCGTGGACTACGCGCTGGTGCTGAACGCCGGCGACAGCGAGTTCAAGGCCGGCGACATCGTCGAGAAAGAAAAGATAGATGCGGTCAACAAGGAATTGCGCCGCAAAGTGACCTATCAGCCCCACTGCTTCTACCTGTCGGCGTGGGAGGAAGATCGTTACGTGATTGCGCAGGCCAACGTGGCTGTGGATGAGCGCGGCCGCATCGCTACTGAGCTGGTAAACTGCCGCCAGGCGGGCAATTTTGTCCTCAAGCAGCGGGAGGAAGTGGACTTCGTGGACGTCTCACCGAAGCAGCTTGTGTCGGTGGCGGCCAGCCTGGTGCCGTTCCTGGAAAACGACGACGCGAACCGCGCGCTGATGGGGTCGAACATGCAGCGGCAGGCGGTGCCGCTGATCCGCGGCGAAGCCCCGCTGGTCGGCACCGGCATGGAGCGCGTCACCGCGCGGGATTCCGGCGCGGTGGTCATCTGCAAGCGTGATGGCGTGGTGGACCATGTGGATTCCGAACGCATTATCGTCCGCGTGGAATCCGACCACTCCGGCGTGCTCAGCCGCGAAGTGGGATCTGACATCTATACACTCACGAAGTTCCGCCGTTCGAACCAGAACACCTGCGTGAATCAGAAGCCGCTGGTCCGCGTTGGCGATCGAGTCTTGCAGGGACAGGTTCTGGCAGACGGGCCATGCACTGACCACGGTGAACTGGCGCTGGGGCGCAACATCCTGGTCGCGTTCCTTCCGTGGCGCGGCTACAATTTTGAAGACGCCATTCTGGTCAGCGAGAAACTGGTTAAGGACGATTTCTACACCTCGATTCATATTGAAGAATTCGAAATCGAGGCCCGTGACACGAAGCTGGGGCCGGAAGAGATTACCCGCGACATTCCCAACATCAGTGAAAGCTTCCTGAGGAACCTGGACGAGAGCGGAGTGATTCGCATCGGGGCCACGGTCCGGCCGGGTGACATTCTGGTTGGCAAGGTGACCCCGAAAGGCGAAACGACACTGACGCCGGAAGAAAAGCTGCTGCGCGCCATCTTCGGGGAAAAGGCCGGCGACGTGCGCGATGCTTCGCTCTACTGCCCACCTGGAATTGAAGGCACGGTGGTGGACGTGAAAATTTTCTCCCGCAAAGGCGCCGAGAAAGACGAAAGGCACAAGGCCATCGAAGCCGCGCAGGTCGCCCGGATGGAGAAAAACCTGGCCGACGAAATCCGCATTTTGACCGACGAGCGGTTGAAGCGGCTCACCGACCTGCTCGGCGGCCAGAAACTCATCGCGGACCTCCACGACGAGAGGACCAACAAGCGGCTGCTCACCAAAGAAACGGTTTTGACGCGCGAACTGATCGAGAAGATTTCCACTCGCAACCTGAAGCGGCTGAAGCTGGAGGGGAAAGACCCGCTGCTGATTGAGAAGATTGACGAAATCGAGGAGATGACTTCGCGGCAGATTGACGTGCTGCGCAAGATTACCGACGAGCGTATCGCCAAGCTGAAGAAGGGCGATGAACTGCCGCCGGGAGTCATCAAGATGGTTAAGGTGTACATCGCCATGAAGCGCAAGCTGTCGGTCGGCGACAAGATGGCCGGCCGACACGGCAACAAGGGCGTCATTGCGAAGATAGTGCCGGTTGAAGACATGCCCTACCTGCCCGACGGTACGCCGGTGGACATCGTGCTGAATCCGCTCGGGGTTCCTTCCCGCATGAACGTGGGCCAGATTCTGGAGACGCACCTAGGCTGGGCTGCACGTGAACTCGGCCACGGGCTCGCGAGGCTTCTGGATGAAAAGCCCCGCGCGGAGGTCGTTCGGAAATGGTTCAAAGACGTATTCGGGCGGACCACCGTCTGGAATGCCCTTGCGGAATTGGAAGACCAGGAGCTGCTGGCCGTGGCGGAAAGCTACCGGGAGGGAATCCCCGTGGCCTCGCCGGTGTTTGACGGAGCGCGGGAGCCGGAAATCCGACAGTTGTTGCAGGCGGCCGGCCTGCCCGAATCGGGCAAAGTCACGCTTTACGACGGGATGACGGGGGAGCCCTTCGCGCAGACCGTAACGGTGGGCTACATCTACATGATGAAGCTCTCGCACCTGGTGGACGACAAGATCCACGCGCGCTCGATCGGACCGTATTCGCTGATCACGCAGCAACCCCTGGGCGGCAAGGCGCAGTTCGGCGGCCAGCGCTTCGGCGAAATGGAAGTGTGGGCGCTCGAAGCCTACGGGGCCGCGTACATTTTGCAGGAGCTGCTGACCGCCAAATCAGACGACGTTTATGGCCGGGCCAAGATTTACGAGGCCATCGTGAAGGGCGAGCCTGGTATCGAACCGGGAGTGCCCGAATCGTTCAACGTGCTGGTGCGCGAATTGCAGTCGTTGTGTCTGGACGTGGAATTGATGAAGCGACAGAAGCCGCAAGCGGAAAAAGCGGCTGACTAGATTTCACTCCGCTGCGCAGCGCAGCGGCCAAAAAACGGGTTCTGGAACACGTGGTCCCGAGCAGACCCTTCGCCGGCCTTGGCAGGCGAAGGGCAGGGCGGGACAGGCCCCTCGGGCTGAGGCCCTCGGGGCAAGGAGGAATCAACCTTGTACCGCAGCAGCCCTTACGACCGAGCCAGCCAGATTGCGGATTTCGATTCCATTCGCATCAGCCTGGCCAGCCCGGAGAAGATTCGTTCCTGGTCGCACGGCGAAGTGACCAAGCCGGAGACGATCAACTACCGCACTTTCAAGCCGGAGCGCGATGGTCTGTTCTGCGCCAAGATTTTCGGTCCGGTGACGGACTGGGAATGCCTGTGCGGCAAGTACAAGCGCATGAAGCATCGGGGCGTGATCTGCGACAAGTGCGGCGTTGAAGTCACCCTGAGCAAGGTGCGCCGCGAACGCCTGGGTCACATCGAGCTGGCTTCACCCTGCTCGCACGTCTGGTTTTTCAAAGGCGTGCCCAGCCGCATCGGGTACCTGCTGGATATCAGCATGCGCGATCTGGAGCGGATCCTCTACTTTGAAGGATTCGTGGTGATTGACCCCGGCGAAGTTCCCGGCATTAAAGAGAAACAGATGCTCACCGAAGAGGAGTACCGGGAACTGATGCAAGAGCATCCCGGTGAATTCCGCGCGGGCATGGGTGCCGAGGCCATCAAGGAGCTGCTCAAGCAGGTAGACATTGATGTTCTGAGCGAAGAGCTCCGCGAGAAGATGAAGACGGACCCCAGCCTGCAGAAGAGAATTAAATTTGCCAAGCGGCTGAAGGTGGTGGAATCCTTCCGCAAGAGCGGCAACAAGCCGGAATGGATGATTCTGGACGTGATTCCCGTGCTGCCGCCGGAACTGCGTCCGCTGGTGCCGCTTGATGGCGGACGGTTCGCCACTTCGGACCTGAACGACCTGTACCGGCGCGTCATCAACCGCAACAACCGGCTCAAAAAGTTGATGGAGCTGCGCGCGCCCGACGTGATTGTCCGCAACGAAAAGCGCATGCTGCAGGAGGCGGTGGATGCCCTGTTTGACAACGGCCGCCGCGGACGCGTGCTGCGCGGCGCCAACAACCGCCCGCTGAAGTCGCTTTCCGACACGCTGAAAGGCAAGCAGGGGCGATTCCGCCAGAACCTGCTCGGCAAGCGCGTGGACTATTCGGGCCGGTCAGTCATCGTAGTGGGGCCGGAGCTGAAGCTGCACCAGTGCGGCCTGCCGAAGAAGATGGCGCTCGAGCTGTTCAAGCCCTTCATCTACCACAAACTGGAAGCCGGGGGCCATTGCACAACCATCAAGCAAGCCAAAGAGATGGTCGAGCAGCAGGAGTCCGTGGTGTGGGACATCCTGGAAGAGGTCATCCGCGAACATCCGGTACTGCTGAACCGCGCACCCACGCTGCACCGGCTGGGGATTCAAGCCTTCGAGCCAGTGCTGGTTGAGGGCAAAGCCATCCGCATCCACCCGCTGGTCTGCACGGCATTCAATGCCGATTTCGACGGCGACCAGATGGCCGTTCACATTCCGCTTTCGCCGGAAGCGCAAATCGAAGCGTCGGTGCTGATGCTCTCGTCGGCCAATATTCTTTCCCCGGCCAACGGCACGCCGCTGGCGGTCCCCACGCAGGACATGGTGCTGGGCCTGTATTACCTGACCAAGGGGAAGCCAGGAGCCAAGGGCGAAGGACGCGCCTTCAGCACGATTGAAGAAGTGCTACTGGCACTGGATGCCGGAGAGGTCGAGTTGCTCACTCCGATTCGCCTGCGCTACTCCGGCGAGGTGATTGACCTGACCACCGCCTACGACGACCAGGACGTTCTACACACGGAACCGGTGGAATTCAACCGGCAATTCCTGAACACCACCGTGGGACGGGTGATCTTCAACGATCACCTGCCGAAGGACGTGCCCTTCATCAATGGGCTGCTGAAGAAGAAAGGAGTGCAGCAGCTCGTGCAGTATTGCTACCTCCGGTTCGGTCTGGAGCGTACCGTGCAGATGCTGGACGAGTTAAAGGACTTGGGCTTCCTGTATGCCACCAAGGCCGGCATTTCGATCGGGATTGACGATATGCTCATCCCCGGCAACAAGAATCGGCTAGTCGAGCAGGCCGAAAAAGAAGTCGTGAAGGTCCAGCAGCAGTACCTGGACGGGGCCATCACCAACGGCGAGCGCTACAACAAGGTCATCGCCATCTGGAGCGACGTGACGGAAAAGGTGGCCGATGAGATGTTCAAGGCGCTGGAGGAACAGGACCGGGCCGGAGTGATCAACCCCATCTTCGTGATGGCCGATTCCGGGGCCCGCGGCTCGAAGCAGCAAATCCGCCAGTTGAGCGGCATGCGCGGCCTGATGGCCAAACCTTCCGGCGAAGTGATCGAAACGCCGATCACCTCGAATTTCCGCGAGGGGCTGACCGTGCTGCAGTACTTCATCTCCACGCATGGCGCGCGCAAGGGTCTGGCCGACACAGCACTGAAGACGGCCGACTCCGGCTATCTGACGCGGCGGCTGGTGGACGTGGCGCAGGATGTGATTATCAGCGAGCTGGATTGCGGCACAGTGGACGGCATCTACGTCGAGCCGATTATCGAAGCCGGGGTGGAAGTCGAGCCGCTGCGCGAACGCGTGGTCGGCCGCGTCTCGCTCGAGAAGATCAAAGACTACGAAGGCAATGTAGTGGTCGAGGTGAATCAGGAAATCACCGAAGAGCTGGCTGCGGCGATCCAGGCCGCCGGGATCGAGCGCGTGAAGATTCGCTCAGTGCTGACGTGCGAATCGCGGCGCGGCGCCTGCGCGCTGTGCTACGGCCGCAATCTCGCCACCGGCCGCATGGTCGAGCTGGGTGAAGCCGTGGGCGTGATTGCGGCGCAGTCCATCGGCGAGCCGGGCACGCAGTTGACGATGCGGACATTCCACATCGGCGGCACGGCCACCCGGGTGGTGGAACAGTCGAAGGTGGAGGCCAAGAACAACGGCTTCGTGAAATTCATTGACCTGAACACCGTGGAGGGCCGGGGCGGGATCCGCATTGCGATGAACCGTTCCGGCCTGATCGCGGTGGTGGATGAGAAAGGGAGAGAAAAGGAACGCTACCACGTCGTCTATGGCGCGCGGCTGCTGGTCGAGGACGGCCAGGCAGTTACTCTGGGTGAGACGCTGGTGGAATGGGACCCGTACACCTTCTCCATCCTGACTGAAGTGGGCGGCACGGTGCAGTTCAAAGATCTGCAGCCGGGCGTCACGATTGAAGAACAGGTGGACGAAGTCACCGGCCTGGCGCAGTTGGTGGTCACGCTGCCGCCGGGCGATGAGAAGCACCAGCCGACGATTCTGATCCGCGATGCGGCAGGCCGCACGAGGAAGAAATACCTGATGCCTTCGCGCGCGCACCTGATGGTCGCGGATGGCGACGAAGTACAGCCCGGCGACGTGCTGGCGAAGATCCCGCGCGAAACCACGAAGACCAAGGACATCACCGGCGGCCTGCCCCGCGTCGTCGAGCTGTTTGAAACGCGCAAACCCAAGGACCCCGCCGTGATCAGCGAGATTGATGGCATCGTAAAGTACGGCGAAATCTCCAAGGGCCTGCGGCGGATTTACGTGGAAAGCGAGGACGGCAAGACGGTCAAGGAGTACGCCATTCCGCGCGGCGTGCACATCAACGTGCAGGAAGGCGAACGCGTGCGCGCTGGCGAACCCCTGATTGACGGGCCGCTAAATCCTCACGACCTGCTGGCTGTACTCGGCGAAAAGTACACGCAGGCCTATTTGGTGAACTCGATTCAGGAGGTTTACCGGCTGCAGGGCGTCAACATCAACGATAAGCATATCGAAGTCATCGTCCGCCAGATGATGCGCTGGGTGAAGGTGGAAGACGTGGGTGACACCAGCTTCATCCTCGAAGAGCAGGTAGACAAGTTCCGCTTCCGAGAGGAAAACGAGCGTGTCATCCGCGAAGGAGGGCGCCCGGCAACCGGCCGGCCACTGTTGCTCGGCATCACCAAGGCTTCGCTTTCCACCGATTCCTTCATTTCGGCCGCCAGCTTCCAGGAGACGACCCGCGTGCTTACCGAAGCAGCCATCTCCGGAAAGGTGGATTACCTGCGCGGCCTGAAGGAAAACGTCATCATGGGCCGGTTGATTCCCGCCGGCACGGGGCTGGAACACTACCGGAATATCCGGCTGCTGACCGAGCCGCCTCCTGAAGAGCCGGCCCCACTGGAACCGGAACTGACACCAGAAGAGGCTGCCGCTCTCGACTTCCTCCGTACGGATTCCGGTGCTCCGGCCGAAAACTAGGTCTTCTCCGTCCGCTGCCGCGCACTCGCGGGACGAAAACGGCGGCAGGCGGTCGCGCCTGCCGCCGTTTTCTTGTTTTCCCTGAAGCACGAAGGTAGTGGTTCAGAGCAGTGAGAAGCGCAAACGAGCGCTCGAGTTATTCATCGGAAGGTAGGGGAGCCGGGGCCGGGTCAACGCCGAAATCCCAGACAAAAACATTCATCCCTTCTTGCGGGATAATCTCAACCAGCGCGTATTCGCCAGGCTGCAGGCTCTCTCCGAGCGTGAACCGATAGACGCGCCGGGCGACCTCCCAGCGCTGGAGGGGAATCGCATCACGGTTTTCCACCTTATCGCCGGTCATAAAAGTGCTAATCGCTTCCACCTCCCTGGCATCTCCCTTCACCTTGGTGCGAACAAGTTCAATTTCCGGCACCCGGTCATCGGCGGTTCGCAAATAGAACTCCGGCTGCAGGCTGCGGATTCGAACAGTCGAATGTTTGCCGGGAATGTGTACCTTGTGCCGGGTCGGAATCACCGGGACGGGAACCAGAATCTGCGTCAGCAGGCGTCCCTTGTCGAGTTTGACTTCGGTTGCAGATTGTTCCAGGGAAAGGATGTGACCGTTCGTCACGGCGTAGAATCCGACGCTCCGCGGAAGAAACAGCCCGGGACCGACCTCGATGCTGGCGTCAACGTTGACCGAAGCGGCCACTTCCGCTCGTTCGATCTCCGCGATCTCCTGAAGGATTTCTTTCCTGCGGCGCTCGGCTTCCAGCTCGGCCTGGCGGGTGGCTTCCCAGTCCACCAGGGCTACGGGAAGCTCTTCCCACTTGGAGCGCTCGAGGCTGTAGTACCGCACGCGGTCTCCGCGGCGTTCATATTCGCGGACAAGTTGGAAGGTGCCATCTGTCAGAACAAGTTTCTTGCCCGCCGACGGCGGCCGAACAGCCCCGCGCTGCTCCTCCTGCACCTCTGGCCGGTGCTCCTGCGCAGTTGCGCGCTGCGGTCCGGTGGAGTGGAGAATGAGCAGCAGCGCGGCCACAATGAACACCGCCCCTTGAATCCATCCAGTCGCTCTTGTCTGTTGGAGTTCCGAGGGAAGCATGTTCCGCTGATCGCGCCTTCCGCTTCTATTCCATGGGATGCGCTTGGCGCCGGGCGGGTTTGGCCCCGCCCCGATCCCCTATTAATTAGGATACCCTCCCTCGTCGGGCGAGGGAAGCGCTTCATGGCAAGCCGAAACGACCCCCAGGGTTCAAGTGCGGTTGGAAATGGGCAGCCGGTACTTCTGCGAAGGCCCGCCAGCGGGCAAGGCAGGTTCAGTGGTGGCAGCGGGTGTAAAGCACAGTCAGAATCATCAGGTCGGAATTTGTGAAAAGCCAGCGTTCCGCCTGGGCGCCGGCGGCTTCGGCAGCCTTGGACAGGAACCCCAAATGCTTCGTCCGAGCCAAACTCAGGACGTGCTCAAGGCAAATGCCTGTCAGGCTGGCGACCTCTTCCGCGGTGAACAGTTTCTGACTGGAACGAATTCGAACCACCGTGCATTCTCCCAAAGTCTTGGATGACAGCGGCATACTAAATGCCGCATCAAACTGCCTGCAATAGTATTTCCGTTCCAGAGTTCCAAAACTATCGATCTAGATGGTGTCGTCCAAGACGCAGAGGAGGAAAGGTTTGTTGATCGCCCTGCACGGAATGCTTGTGCCATCAGCCCTTCTGGAATCTGCAGGGTGTTGCGCAAAATTCGGATGGTTCGTGGAAGATTTCTATGATTTCGCGGAGAATCAGACGGTTCCAAGAGTGACGCGGAGCCTTTCAGGCTCGCTGACGCGGAGCGTATTAGGCACGGTTCGAGTCGGTGTCAATCCAATTGGAAGCCACCTGATTGCTCGAAGGAGTGAGCAAGCTGCAAGACGCGCCCTTCCTCGAAGTGTGGACCGAAGATTTGCAGTCCCACGGGAAGGCCCTCGGGAGTCTTGCCGCAGGGCACGGAGATTCCCGGCACGCCCGCGAGTGATCCGGTAACCGTATAGATATCAGCTAGATACATTTGAAGTGGATCGGTAGTTCGCTCGCCGAGGCGAAACGCTGGCACGGGAGAGGTCGGTGTGAGGATCAGGTCAACGTGCTGGAAAGCGTCAGAGAAGTCTTTGGCGATCAGCGCGCGCACCTTTTGCGCACGCAAGTAGTAGGCCTCGTAGTAACCGGCCGAAAGGGCATAGGTGCCCAGCATGATGCGCCGCTTCACTTCAGGACCGAACCCGCGGCCACGTGACTGCCGGTACATCTGCGCAAGAGTGTCTTCTTGAACCCGCAAGCCGTAGCGAACCCCGTCGTACCGAGCCAAGTTCGAGCTGGCTTCGGCCGTGGCAACCAGGTAGTAGGTTGCGATAGCGTAGTCGGTGTGAGGCATGCTGATCTCCACGGTCTCGCAGCCCATTTCCTGACAGAGTTCGATAGCCGATGCGACCCGATGCTTGACGCCGGGGTCCATTCCGGCACCGAAATACTCTTTTGGGACCCCCAAGCGCAGGCCTTTGACCGGCCTGTTAAGATCGGCGGTGTAGTCCGGAATGGGCACACTGGCGGCGGTGGCATCATTCGGGTCCTCGCCGGCGAGCACGGTCATGGCGGCGGCCAAGTCGGTAACGGTGCGGGCGAAAGGTCCAATTCGGTCGAGCGAAGAGGCGAACGCAATCAAGCCGTAGCGGGAGACGCGGCCGTAGGTCGGCATCAGCGCAGGGATGCCACACAACGCTCCGGGCTGGCGGATTGAGCCTCCGGTGTCCGTGCCCAAAGCTAGCACCGCGAGGCCCGCAGCGACGGCGGCTGCCGAGCCGCCGCTTGAGCCGCCGGGAACACGGTCGGGTGCGACAGGATTACGAACCGGCCCGTAGGCCGAGTTTTCGTTTGAACTGCCCATGGCAAATTCGTCACAGTTGGTCTTACCCATGAGGATGGCCCCGGCCTGTTCCAGCCGCCAGACAGCGGTGGCATCGTAAGGAGGGACGTAATTCTGAAGAATGCGCGAGCCGCAGGTGGTGATAACCCCAGCAGTGCTGATAACGTCCTTGACAGCCACGGGAACACCCGCAAGACGCGGCAATGGCTTGCCTTCTGCAACCATAGCATCCAGGCGGTCGGCCTGCGCGTAGGCACGTTCAGGCGAAAGCGCCAGATAGGCATTCAAATCAGGATTGCGCTCCCCGATGCGGCGGAAAAATTCATCCGTAAGCTCCCGGGCCGAAACCTTCTTTTTTTCGAGGGCGCTTCGGATGGAGGCTGCGGTCCAGGTGGTGGTCGCGCTCATCGTTCGATGACCTTGGGGACGCGAAAATAAGGAGGGAGTGCCCCGGGTGCGGCACGAACCACCTTACCGCCCGCCACCGAGGGGCGAACAGCGTCCTCGCGCAGCCAGTGGTTTTCCGCGCCCTCCGCAGCTAAAACCTGGGCCATAGGTTCCACAGCTCCGGTATCGAGTTCGTTCAATTTTTCCACGTAGGTGAGGATGGAATCGAGCTGCTTCACGTACACCTGCACTTCATCCTCGGCGAGCTCCAGATGTGCGAGGGCAGCGACACGCAAGACGTCTTCGCGGCTGATTCTCATTTCTGTGAAGCGCCCCCTTCTGCAATGTTGCCGGCAGCCGGCGCCGAGGTTGCCGCATTGCCGGCCAGCCCAAGCTGGTCGGCAATCTCGCGCATGGCTTGAATGCAGAAGCCGATATGCTCCTCCAGCGGAACTCCAAGTTCCTCGGCGCCCCGGCGCACATCCTCGCGGTTTACTCCGCGGGCAAAGGCTTTGTCTTTTAGTTTTTTCTTGACCGAGGGAGGCTCGACTTCGTGGATGCTTTTGTTTGGCTTCACCAGGGCACAGGCGGTTAAAAAGCCGGCCAGTTCGTCGCAGGCGAACAGTGTGCGTTCGAGCTGCGTCTCGCGCTGCACGCCGGTGTAGTCCGCATGCGAGAGGATGGCGCGGATCATCTGTTCCGGATAGCCGCGTTCACGGAGGATCCTCGCGCCTTCCGATGGATGGCCTTGGGTCGGGTGCCGTTCTTCGTTGGGCCAGCGCTGGTAGTCGAAGTCGTGAAGCAATGCAGTCGTGCCCCAGAACTCTTCGTCTGCGCCGAACTTGCGGGCGTAGGCGCGCACGCACGCTTCCACGGCCAGCGCGTGCTTGCGCAGATTGTCGTTATCCGTGTACTCGCACAGCAGGGCCCAAGCTTCGTTGCGAGTCGGAGTCAACATCGCCCTCCGGCGGCCGGGATGGGAACCGTCACGGTTCCCGATTCGCAAAACCGAAGCCTTATTGTAGACCAAGCCGGAGGTACAATGCGCCCGGCGGTGTGCTCCTCGTGTGTCCTTGTCGAAAGTAACAAAAAGGGCTTGACATGAGGAGGGGGAATTCGCAGAATGACAGTGCGCCAGTTTTTGCCTTCCCCCATCGGATCGTTCCTCCGTGTCCCACGCCGGAAGAGTCTGCGAGGGCTACTGTGTCTGAGAAAAACGGTCACCAGGCCGATGTGGAACTGGACCGCGAGGTAGTTCGGTGCAAGGTGTGCGGACTGGTGCAGTACCTGACCAAGTCTGGCAACTGCCGCCGTTGCTTGCGCGCCCTGCCGCCGAAAATCGAGTTCATGATGCCTCCGCCTCCGCCCCAGGAGCTGCCGGGGGACGATCGCCAGCTTTTCGAGCACTGGCCGAACCGCGAGACGGTCGAGAATATCGGCCAGCGCATCCGCCAGCTGCGGGAATCGCGCGGAATGACGCAGAGCCAGCTCCAGGCTCGTTCGCGCGTCTCCCGCTCGTATCTCTCCCGCATCGAAAGCGGCCAGATGACACCCAGCCTGGGGACTCTGGAGAAGATTGCCGAGGCGCTGGGCGTGGGATTGAACCGATTCTTCGTGCCGCAGTCGAACGGCGAGGCACTGATGGAAGATCCGTTTATTCAGGGGCTGCGTCCTTACCTGCGGCAGCTTGACGGTGAACAGTGGCAGTCAATCCTGAAGCGGCTGCAGGCCATCAGCGACCACGTCACCAACAGCAACGGCAGGATGCGTCCGGCACAGCCGGAGAGGACAGTGTCGTCGCCGCCGCGGCGCCAGAGCCTGCCGGCCTCTTCCGGCCATCATCGGTAAAGAGCGTGTCTGCCTTGCTGCCACGCCGTATACGAATCGGCCTGCGGCGTTTGAACATGGAGGAGCCCCATCCGCGCCGCCTGGGGGTTGCTGCGCGCACCGGCGCACGGATGGGAAGCAATGCCGGGGCCAGCGGGCCTAGAGCGCGGTCTGTTTGCCGATTCGAAGCAGGGCGATTTCCGTGGCGAACCCTTTTTTCTGGATGACAACCGCCCGCATTCGGTCGTCTTCTTTAGCCAGGAACAGAATATCGTCGGACCGAATCTCAACGCCGAACACTTCCCGCTTGTGAATCATCACGCCGGGGCCTTCCCGCTCGAACTCACTGCCCAGATGTTCCTGGTACCAGGAATCTACGGCTGCAGGCGGATCATTGGTGCGGTAGCGCGCCGCAGTGATGAAAACGGGGTCTGCGTCCGGGGGCGAAAGCTCAACGGTGGCGGCCGGGTCCACGAGCTGGGCATCTGGATAGACCGGCAGTCCCGGGTCGGCCCTCTCGTCTTTTGAAACACGGATATCTCCTGCCGGGGTGCGCACCTCCACTTCTGCACCCGATTGTGTGACTTCAATCTGGTTGACCATGAACTGGCCAACCAGGAAGATCCCCAGTCCGAGCAGAACAAACCCGGCAACAAAAAGGCCCAGAACCCACCAGAGCAGGTTGCTTTTCTTTTCCGGCCTGGGCTTGGGCGGTATGGCCACAGGACCACCTCTTCTGCATCAAGATACGCAATTCAGCGGCCGATTGTTTCGTTCCCCTATCAAGTTCATTGACCACAGCCTGTGATAAGAAGTCCCAGGTTCAGCCGGGACAGTCAGGTCTTCGGCTTTGTACCTGTCAGGACTTGCAGTCCCTGACGGCTGTCCCGCCCGGACTTTTCCGAACAGCCTGGCTACAGCCTACGCGAATCTGACCTTGACGTCAGGCCTTTTTTCAAGATGCACGGTGTCAATGAACCGAACGTGGCGCTGATTCAGTGTCATAATGAGAGATTGAGTGCGAATCCCCTCCCCAAAAAACCGGACGCCTTTCAGCAGGCTGCCTTCGGTGACACCAGTGCACGCAAAGATGATGTTTTTGCCCGGTGCCAGGTCCTCGGTGTCGTAAATCTTCTTGGAGTCCTTAATGCCCATTTTCGCCAGGCGCTCTTCGTGCTCCGGTTTGCTGACCACCAGACGCCCGAGTATTTGCCCGTTCAGGCAGCGCAACGCTGCCGCGGTGAGAACTCCCTCCGGCGCGCCGCCGGTGCCCATCACGGCGTGAACGCCGGTGCCGACCACGGCCGCAGAGATTCCCGCGGAAAGGTCACCGTCGGAGATCAGCTTGATGCGGGCGCCAGCCGCGCGGATGTCCTGGATGAGCTTTTCGTGGCGGGGGCGGTCGAGCACGATGACGACCAGGTCGTCTACATCGCGGTCGAGTCGTTTGGCAATCGCCTTCAGGTTCTCCGCCACCGGCGCGTCAAGTTCGACGGCTCCTTTGCAAGAAGGCCCCACAACGATTTTTTCCATGTAGATATCGGGAGCATGCAGCAGGCCGCCTTGTTCACTCGCCGCAAGAACGGCAATCGCATTCGGTGAACCGGTGGCGCACAGGTTGGTTCCTTCGAGCGGATCCACCGCGATGTCAATTCTCGGGTAGTCGCCTTTGGGATCGCGGACGGCTGCGCCCACTTTTTCGCCGATGTAGAGCATGGGGGCTTCATCGCGTTCGCCTTCGCCGATCACGATGGTGCCATCCATCTTGACCGTGTCCATGACCTTGCGCATGGCTTCCACGGCCACATCGTCGGATTTGTGGCGATCACCCTGGCCCATGGTGCGCGCCGCGGCGATGGCCGCCTGCTCCACGACCCGTAAGAATTCCAGACTGAGTTCAGCTTCCATGCTCGCTCCTTGAAGATTCAGATTTGCTCCATGCTGGCGCCCTACGGGCAAAGATCCCGCGATATCTTCACCGCAATGATAAGGGAATCCAGCGCTCCGAAAAACAGCTACGGCAGCGGCTGCAAGACTGTATTGACGATAAACGGGTCATCGAACTCTGTGCGATCGCCGGCCCGTTTTGCGGCCACGGGCATCAGGCGCGCGGACAGCGGCTTGCGCAGCTTGACGGCCAGTGCCGCCACGTCGCCGATGATCTTTTCCAGTTGTTCTATCGTGATGTCGCCCGGCAACGGTATCGTGTCCAGCCCTGTGCCGCAAACAGCAGAATACGCGAGCAGCTCATCGAGAGTCAGCATTCCTTCTGACCACCGCTTCGCCAGCACCGCGTCTTCCAGCACCGGAAGCATCAGGCCGGAGTAGCCCGTCTGCTTTACCGGGATGGAGCGAATCGCATCCGTGATGAGAGCGGCGGCGGTGAGCGTTCCGCTGGAACCGATTGGCCGGCCGGTGAAACTCTCTATGGCCGCGCCAATAGAGACATCACCGGATGGCGCCGGGGATACATCAATTCCGCGGTAATCCCAGCCGGTTTCTTCGGCGAGGCGCAGGGCGACGGCCTCGATAACGCGGGCGTGCACAGACACTTGCTCCGCCACAGCGGCGCGTGCACCCTTCACAACCCGCGCGTGCTTCATCGCGGCGGCCACGACGTTGGCGGACTCTAGGGCCACGGCGAAGCTACGCCCGCCGCTACTGTGGTACGAGCCTGGATAAAACGGTGTGAACGGCGGCACCATTGCCGTCGCAGAAAAACGGAAGTTCCCCTGGCTTTTCGGCGTGGCCTCGGACAATTGTGCGACCAATTGTGCCGCCCCACGTACCGCACGCCAGTCCACACCAGATTCGTCCGCGACAATCAGGCTTGCATCCAGGTTGTCCGTTTCGCCCAGAATTCTGGCAAGCAAAGGCACCAGCCGCGCAAGATTTTCCCTACCGTCTGATGCCGGCCCGATCGCCGCGATGAAACCTTCGCGCCGGGCCAGTTCGTCGTAGGCTTTGAAGAACTCAAGGATTTCATCGTCAGAGAGACCCGCCGTGTATTCGGGGAAGGGCTGACTGGTGATGCGCAGGGTCTGGACCTGATACCCTGCCACTTCGTAGGCCTGACGGGCCCGACGAAGCACGCGCAGCGCCTCCGTGACTTGCTCCTTATACTGCGCACGATCAATTTGGACGAATGCGGTGACGGCGCGAACCTTGGGCCTCTCCTGTGCGCCCGTAGCGGCCGCCAGGCTGCACAGCAACCACAGGATGAGCGGTCTTATCGAGCGTCTCATGCGTACGCGGGGATCCCGGTGATGCGTTCACCGATGAGCAGCTTGTGGATGTCGTGCGTGCCTTCGTAGGTGTACACGGACTCGAGGTTGTTCATGTGGCGCATGATGCAGTAGTCGTCTACGATGCCATTGGCCCCGAGGATGTCGCGTGCCCTGCGGGCCGTTTCCAGTGCCATCCAGACGTTGTTCATCTTCAGCATGGAGACGTGGGTGTGGTCGGCGCGGTTCTGATCTTTCAACCTGCCGACCTGCAGCGCCAGCAGTTGCGCTTTGGTGATTTCGGTGATCATCCACACGAGCTTGTCCTGGACAAGCTGGTGCGAAGCGATGGGTTTGTTTTTGAACTGCTTGCGGGTCTTAGCGTACTGCAGGGCGGTATCGTAGCAGGCCATGGCCGCGCCGATGACCCCCCAGCCGATGCCATAGCGGGCCTGCGTCAGGCAGCTCAGCGCCGCTTTCAGCCCCTCCGCCTTGGGCAGCAGGTTTTCGGCGGGGATTTCGCAGTCCGTCATGGCGAGACCCGACGTCACCGAGGCACGCAATGACCATTTGCCGTGTACGTCCCAGGCTTTGAATCCCGGCGTGCCTTTCTCGACGAGGAAGCCGCGAATGACGTTGTCTTCCGTCTTGGCCCAGATTACGGAAATGTCGGCCACTGAGCCGTTTGTAATCCACATCTTCTCGCCGTTCAGGATGTAGCGGTTGCCTTTTTTCACCGCGCGGGTCAGCATGCCGCCGGGGTTTGATCCAAACTGTGGTTCCGTAAGCCCGAAGCTTCCGAGGGCCTGGCCGGCTTGCAATCTGGGAAGCCATTTCTGTTTCTGCGCATCGGAGCCGTAAGTATAGATGGGATACATCACCAGCGCGCTCTGCACGGAAACGAAGCTGCGCAGGCCGGAATCGCCTCGCTCCAGTTCCTGCATCACCAAGCCGTACTCTACGTTGGACATACCGGCGCAGCCGTAACCGGTCATGTTGGCGCCCAGGAAGCCGAGTTCGGCAATCTGGGAAATCAACTCGCTCGGAAAACGCGCCTCCCGGTTGCATTGCTCGATGATGGGCAGCACCTGCTCGTCCACAAACTGCCGGGCGGTCTGGCGGACGAGTTTTTCCTCGTCGGATAGCAGGGAATCAAAATCTATGAAATCAACACCGGGAAATGCGGGCATTCGGGCTCCTATCCGGGCGCGTTCCCTGAGTTGCGACGGTCAACAGGATTGCATGGCTCGTCGGCAGGCGAGGCTCGGGGCGGTGGTTCACCCCGGTCCGACGAGGAACTGCACAGGCCGTCGGGCATGCGATTCTAGCAAGGGAGCTTGGCAGCGACAAGGGTCGTTGACGGAATTTCGCGCGGATGCTATAAAATTTGCCTTTGTTTCGGGGCCGGCGGAGTGTCTTGAGGGCAAGCCTCCTCCCCATTCACCGGGCACAGGCCGAGAGGCAGGCAGCCTCGAAGTTCCCCTAAACGTATGCAGATTCTCAGCCAACTCGGCGAGTTGTTCCTGCAAGCTGCGCCTACGGTCGTTCTGGTTTTTCTTTTTTACCTGTTTCTCCGGGCAAACTTTTTCCCGCAGATGGAGCGAGTGCTGGCCGAGCGGGCGGCTCGCACCGAAGGGGCCCGGCAGGCAGCCGAAGCCGCCCGCGGGACTGCCCACCAGAAGCTCGCTGCCTACCAGGAGGCATTGAAGAGGGCCCGTGGGGAAATCTATGCCGAACAGGACGCGGCCCGCAGGGACGCCCTGGCGGAGCGCGCGAATCTGATCCGCGAAGCCCGTGAGCGGGGCCAGCAGGAAATTCGCAAGGCCAAGCAGCGGCTGGCAAAGGAAATGGCGGAGGCGAAGAAGCAGTTGGAAACCGAAACACACCAGCTCGCCGAACAGATTGTGGCCCGGATACTCGCTTCTGGAGGTTCGGCGCCGGCAGCCCCGCCCGAGACAAGATGAGACTGCAACGGTTTTTCAGCATTCGCGTCGCCGCGGGACTCGTGCTGGCCGGTGCTGCTCCCGTGCGGGCGGCTGCGGAAGGGGATCCCGTCCAAACAGTGACCGGCTGGGTGTTTCGCATCCTGAATTTTCTGATCGTGTTTGGCGCTTTCGGTTACCTGTATCGGAAATTTGGCAGGCAGTTTTTCGCCCGGCGCAGTGAGCGAATTGCAGATGCGATTGCCGCAGCGGCATGTGCGCGCCAGGAGGCCGAAGCCGAGTTGCGGGCGATCGAGGAGAAGCTGAGCAGCTTGGAGGCTTACGTTGCTGAACTTCGCTCACAGGCGCAACAGGAAGCTGCCCGCGAAGCGGAACGGATCCGGGCACTCGCCCGGAATGAAACCGAGAAAATCGAGCGGGCCGTGCAGGCGGAAATTGCCGCCGCCGAACGTGCCACGCTGCTTGAGTTGAAGGCCTTTGCCGCCAGGATGGCAGTCGAGCGTGCGGAGGCTATCATCCGCAAACAGATCAATTCGGCGACCCAGGCGAGGATGTTTCGCTCGTTTGTGGACCGGCTGGAGAGGAGCGCGAATTGAAGGCACTGACGCAACGATATGCTTCCGCGCTGGCCGATGTGGCCATGGAAACTGGCACGGCAGAACCGGTCCAGCAGGAGTTGAGCCAGTTCGTAAGCCTGTGGCAGCGGTCCGCGGAACTGCGGAATTTTCTCGCCAGCCCGGCGGTTCCTCGGAATGACAAGCTTGCCCTGATAGAAAAGCTGGTTAGCAAGCTCGGTGCCAGCAGCATTCTGAAGAATCTACTCTGCGTGCTGGTGGACAACCGCCGCACCGGCCTGCTCGCCGAAATCCACGACGCTTATCTTGGGCAGATTTACCAGCGGATGGGGATTATGGAAGCTCGGGTGACTTCCGCCCATGAGCTGGACGACAAGCAGAAGAAGGATTTGAACCGGGCGCTCGAGCAGTTTACTGGCCAGCAGGTCCGGGCCGAATACGTGCTTGACGGGGAGCTGATCGGCGGCCTGGTGGTGCAGATTGGTTCCACCATACTTGACGGTTCGGTGCGCTCGCAGCTCGCCCGATTGCGAACCCGGCTGGCTTCGGAGTAGGAGAGCTCCATGGCGAATATCAAAGCGGACGAGATTTCCAAGTTGATTCGCGACCAGATCAAAAACTATGAGCAATCCGTCGCGGTCGAAGAGATCGGCTCGGTCATCTCAGTGGGTGACGGCATCGCGCGAATTCATGGCCTGGAGAAGGCCATGGCCGGTGAGATGCTGGAATTCCCTCATAATGTGTACGGCATCGCGCTGAATCTGGAGGAGGACCAGGTCGGCGCGGTGCTGCTGGGCGAGTACACGGAAATTAAAGAGGGCGACACGGTTAAGCGCACACGGACAATCATGTCCGTGCCCGTGGGCGAAGCACTGGTGGGCCGCGTGGTGAATCCACTGGGAGAGCCGCTGGATGGCAAGGGCGCTATCGTCACCGAGCAGCGGAATCCGATCGAACGTATTGCCCCCGGCGTGGTGGAGCGCCAGCCGGTGCGCGAACCTCTTCAGACCGGAATCAAAGCGATTGACTCCATGATCCCCATCGGCCGCGGCCAGCGCGAGCTGATTATTGGCGACCGCCAGACCGGCAAAACGGCCATCATCCTGGACACGATTCTGAATCAGAGGGGCGAGGACATGATCTGCATCTACTGCGCGATCGGCCAGAAGCGCTCCACGATCGCCCAGGTGATCAAGATCCTCACCGACCACGGCGCTATGGACTACACGGTCGTCGTCGTGGCCTCCGCCACCGAGCCGGCCACGATGCAGTTCATTGCACCCTATGCGGCCTGTGCGATCGGCGAGTACTTCCGCGACAAGGGCAGGCACGCCGTCTGCTTCTACGACGACCTGTCCAAGCATGCTCAGGCCTACCGTGAGATCTCGCTGCTGCTGCGGCGTCCGCCCGGACGCGAGGCATTCCCGGGCGATGTGTTTTATCTGCATTCGCGCCTGCTGGAGCGCGCCGCCAAGCTGAATGATGAAAATGGCGCAGGTTCGCTGACCGCATTGCCTGTGATTGAGACGCAGGCTGGCGACGTTTCCGCCTACATTCCCACGAACGTCATTTCGATTACCGACGGGCAGATTTATCTGGAGGCCGACCTGTTTAACGCCGGCATCCGGCCGGCCATCAACGTCGGCTTATCGGTTAGCCGAGTGGGCGGCAATGCGCAGATTAAGGCCATGCGGCAGGTGGCGGGCTCGCTGCGACTGGAACTGGCGCAGTATCGCGACCTGGCTGCCTTCGCGCAGTTTGGGTCCGAGCTCGACCGCGCCACCCAGGCTCAGCTGGCGCGTGGTCAGCGCCTGACGGAAATCCTCAAGCAGGATCAGTTCCAGCCGCTGCCTGTCGCGAAGCAGATCCTCATTATTTTTGCTGGCACAAACCGCTATCTGGACAATATTGATGTGAGTGAATGCCGCCGCTACGAGCAGGAGTTGTATCAGTTTCTGGACACCAACTACGGCGCGCTGCAGAAGAAGCTCGAAGAAAAAAAGGCGCTCGATGATGAGCTGCGTGCCGAAATTCGCAAGGCCCTAGATGCATTCCAGGAGCGCTTCGCCGCTTCCACAGCCGGGGCCGCCGCCGACTGAACGACCAGGTACATTCGATAGCTGACAGCATGCCGACGCTGCTTGATTTTCGCAGAAGAGTTCGCTCGGTGAAGAATACGCAGCAGATTACCCGGGCGATGAAGTTCGTGGCCGCCGCAAAGCTGAGGCGGGCACAGGAGCGGGTGTTTGCAGCGCGGCCCTACGCGGGTCAGATTCTGCGTGTGATGCGCTCGGCCGTCGCTCGAGTGGAAATACCGGTGCACCCGCTGATGGCTCGCCGTGTGGAGGAGCGCATTCTGGTGCTGGTGCTGGCCGGCGACAAGGGCCTCTGTGGAGCGTTCAACGCCAACGTGGTCCGCCGGGCGCTGGAATTTCTCCACGCGAACGCAGCAAAGGAAACGGAGGTCATACCCGTGGGGAAAAAGGCCCGGGATGCGCTGCGCAAGCGAAAAGTGAGTTTTCAGGAAGAGTACATCAACATCACTCAGCGCCTGGATTTTGGCAGGGCAAAAGAGATCGCGCAGCGGCTGATCGAGTTGTATTCTCGCTCCGAAGTGGATGCCGTCTACGCCATCTACAATGAGTTCAAGAGTGTTTTGGCGCAGCGGCTGCTCGTGGAAAAACTCCTGCCTATCGAGCCGGCTTTGCTGGAGGCTCAGGCGGAGGCGGCCGGACCAGCCCGCCCACGCGGCGTGGAGGCAGGCCCGCTGCCGATGCGGCCGGCAGCACGGGGTGCCGGCACACTGGTGGACTACATTTATGAGCAGCCGCCGGAGGAAATCTTGGGCCGCCTCCTGGAACGCCACGTGGAGACGCAAGTCTTTCGTGTGCTGCTGGAATCCGCCGCCGCCGAACACGCCGCGCGCATGACGGCGATGGACTCCGCGACCAACAATGCCGCGGAGTTGATTGACTCGCTCACGCTGCACATGAACAAAGTGCGTCAGGCGGCTATCACGAAAGAAATCATTGAAGTCGTCAGCGGAGCCGCCGCGCCGACGACGATTTAGCCCGATAGGAGTTGAATCGAATGGGGAACAGCAAGCAAAATGTAGGACACGTCGTGCAGGTCATCGGGCCTGTGGTGGATGTGCAGTTCGAAGAGAGCCGCTTGCCGGCTATCTTCAACGCGGTGCGCATCGTCAGCGAAGGTTTTGACGTACCAGAACCAACTGACGTGGTGGCCGAGGTGCAACAGCATCTTGGCGAGGGGCGTGTTCGTTGTGTTTCGATGAAGCCGACTGACGGGCTGGTCCGCGGCATGAAAGCGATTGATACCGGCGCGCCAATCACCGTGCCGGTCGGACGGCCGACGCTCGGCCGCGTCATGAATGTGCTCGGCGAGCCGGTGGACAAACTTGGTCCCATCAACAGCGATAAGCGCTATTCGATTCACCGCCCGGCCCCTTCGCTCGAAGAGCAGTCCACCGAACTGGAAATGTTCGAGACCGGCATCAAGGTGGTGGACCTGCTGGAACCCTATCTGAAAGGCGGCAAGATCGGGTTGTTTGGAGGCGCCGGAGTCGGCAAAACGGTTTTGATTCAGGAGTTGATTCATAACGTGGCCATGAAACACGGGGGCGTGTCGGTATTTGCCGGCGTGGGTGAACGCACCCGTGAGGGAAACGACCTGTGGCTGGAGATGCAGGAGTCGGGGGTGATGGTCGCCGGCAACCCGGAAAAATCGCGCGTGGCACTCATCTATGGGCAGATGACCGAGCCGCCGGGGGCACGTCTGCGGGTCGGCTTGACTGGCCTGACCGTGGCGGAATATTTCCGCGACGAGGAAGGGTTGGACGTGCTGCTGTTTATTGACAATATTTTCCGGTTCGTGCAGGCCGGTTCGGAGGTTTCCGCGCTGCTGGGACGCATGCCCTCTGCCGTCGGTTATCAGCCAAACCTCAATACCGAAATCGGCGAACTGCAGGAGCGCATTACCTCCACCAAGCGCGGCTCCATTACCTCGGTGCAGGCCATCTACGTGCCGGCCGACGACTACACCGACCCGGCCCCGGCGGCCACCTTTACGCACCTCGACGCCACGACGAACCTGAGCCGGCAGGTAGTCGAGCGGGGCATCTACCCGGCGGTGGACCCGCTGGCCAGCTTTTCGCGCATCTTGGACCCGCGCATCGTCGGGCAGGAACACTACACGGTGGCGCGCGCGGTGAAATCCGTCCTGCAACGCTATAAAGACTTGCAGGACATCATCGCCATCCTGGGCATCGAGGAGCTTTCCGACGAGGACAAACTGACTGTCAGCCGGGCGCGCAAGATTGAAAAATTCCTCTCGCAACCTTTCTTCGTGGCGCAGCAGTTTACCGGCCTGGAAGGCAAGTACGTGAAGGTGGAAGACACCGTCCGCGGATTCAAGGAAATCGTCGAAGGCAAGCACGACGAAGTGTCCGAGCAGGCCTTCTATATGGTGGGCACAATCGAGGAGGCCCTGGAGAAGGCAGAGCAGATGTCTGCCGCCGCCTAGAGAAACGGAGAAGCCGGGAAGAGCAACCCATGTCCCTCCTGCCCGATAGCATCGAACTGGAAGTGGTGACGCCGGAACGGCAAATTGTGCACGAGCAGGTGCAGGAGGTTCAGTTGCCGGGCAAGCGGGGCTACCTGGGCATCCTGCCTGGGCACGCTCCGGTGATCACGGAGCTAGGGCTTGGCGTGCTCGGCTATCGCAAGGGCGGCTTGACTCATTACATGAGCGTCGTACACGGATACGCGGAAATCCTGCCTGACCGCGTCATCGTGCTCGCGGAGCTTGCCGAGCGTGCCGAGGAAATTGACGTGGAGCGCGCGACGCGTGCCCGCGAGCGGGCGGAGAAACGGCTCCGAGAAAAAGCAGATCCCGACACGGACTGGGATCGTGCCAGCTTCGCTTTGCAGCGGGCTTTGGTGCGCCTGCAGGCGGCTTCGAAGGCTGGCGCCATGGGCGGGTCAGGCGAAGGGTCCCACGCCGCGCCGTGATTTCAGCGCGGTCCGGCCGGCGAAAATCCTGTGCCCCGGGTCATTACTCCCCTGATTTGAAGGTTTTCATCCAGAAGAACAAGGTCGGCATCGGCGCCTGGCGCGATGACCCCGACTCTGTCTTCCAGGCCGAGCAGGCGCGCCGGATTCAGCGTCAGCATTCGCACGGCCTCGGCCAATGAGACGCCAAGGCCGACGACATTGCGCAGGGCGCGATCCAGTGTCAAGGTGCTTCCTGCAAGCTTGCCTTCCCGGTTGCGGCACACGCCGCCAGAAACCGTCACTTCGATTGTACCCAACGTGTATTTCCCGTCGGGCATCCCGGTGGCTGCGGTGCCGTCGCTGACCAGGATGATGCGTTGCGTCCCTTTTGCAGAAAGCAGCATGCGCATGGCGGCGAAGTCCACATGAACGCCGTCGGCGATAAGTTCCGCTGTCACTTCCGGCGCGGTCATCACGGCGCCGATGATGCCCGTGTCGCGATGGGAAAATGGCCGCATCGCGTTGAACATGTGGACGGCGTGCCGTGCGCCTCGGGAAATGGCTGCGTGGGCTTCCTCAAAGGTAGCATCGGTGTGGCCCATCGCGACCACCAGGCCGCGCTGCCGGGCGGCGGTAACCAGCTCCAGGGCTCCTCGAGTCTCCGGGGCAAGCGTAAGTATTTTTGCCTGCCCGTTGGCGGCTTCGAGCATCTGCTCGAGCACGTCCAGGGAGGGCGGAAGAATAAATTCCGCGGGGTGCACGCCGCGCCGCGCAGCGCTGATAAACGGCCCTTCGAGGTGGATGCCGGCGATCCTGGCTTGCAGGGTGTCTGGGGAGCGTTGGTCAGGCTGTTGCACTGCAATGTAACCCGCGATGCCACGCAGGCTGCGGAGCGTGTGATCGACACTGGCCGTGACCGTGGTGGCCAGCAGCGTTGTGGTGCCGTAGCGCGCCGCCGTAGAGGCAAGAGCAGCGAGCGCCTCCGGCGTCGCTTCCATGGCGTCGTGACCGCCGGCTCCATGAACGTGGATGTCCAGAAAGCCGGGAACCAGCGTGCAATCCGGAAACTCCCGACGCAACGCATTCTGCGGCAGGCGTATTTCCTCCGACGGGCCAACGGCGGCAATAGATCTCCCTTCGATGACGACAACTGCGTTGTCAATCTCTTCCAAGGGAGTGATAACGCGGCGCACATGCAAGGCGAACGGATGCATCGGCTCGCCCATGCTAATCAAAGTCAGGCCAAAAATCACGCTGACTTGCCTACGCGGTTGCGGCTGGCTATTCTTGCCCATTTCAAGGAGGGGTCGGAATGGGTCATCAGAAGAATTTCTTGGTTTGGAAGCGGCAGCAGCGCAAACGGAAGGCAGCCAAACAGAAGCTCAAGCTCTATGAGGAGGGCAAACTCCCGTACGAGAAGCTACCAGCTCTGGCTCGGGAGCTTCTCCGGCGGAAGCGCCGTGCGGTGTTAAAGGCGGGGTAGGCTCGGTTTTGCGCCGTCGGGGCCTGAAAAGCAATTCGGTGGCGGCTGAATTGGCCTCGGCGTGAGCTTCAGCCGCCACCGAATGTGCCTGTGCGAGTTCGCGGGTCAGTTGCCGGAAGCCCGGATGGAGGCGCTTTTCGGCACGCTCAGGTAGCCCACCGCCTTGTTCTTGCCCACTTCGTTGACAACCAGTTCCAGTGGCGCACGAGTGCCGCGGGTGTAGAAGTAGATGGGCTCATTCACGGAGCGGTTCTTCTTCTCCAGCCGCAGGTCGTCCACATACAGCGCCACGGTGAAGTGGTTCTTCTTCGTGTTGGTGCCGCGCAGCTCCACCATGATGTCGCCGATTTTCTGGCGGCTGCCTTTGCCGTCGAGCGTGAACTCGTAGTAGTCACGGACACCAAGGCGGCGGAGCTGTTCGATTTCCTCGCTGTTACGGGCGATCAAGGTACCCAACTCACCGCGGGCCATCTGCAGGTGCTGGCGGGTGGCCTCCAGCTCGCCGCGGACGCCGCTGACTTCACCGCCGAGCAGCTCCAGGGCTTCGGCGTCTGCTTTGGTGGCCAGCTCGCCCTTGACATTGTTTTCCACTTGCGCGATCTGCTTCGCGTACTCTTCACGGATCTGGCGCGCCTGTTGCCGCGCCCGGTTCAGCTCGGTCTGCGTGAGCTTCAGCCGGTCGGTCACGACGGCCAGTTCGCCCCGGGCCTGTGCGGCGGACTCTTCCGCCTGTTCGAGCCGCTGCCCGAGTCCGTCAATCGTTTCCCGGAGTGCTTGGACTTCGTTCCCCAGGGCCTGTTCGTTCTGCTCGGCACGGCTGAATGCACTCCAGGCGATGCCCCCTCCCACGAGCGAAATCACTGCGAGAACGACAAACGCAGCAACGATCCAGCGCGGGGTGCCTTGCGAGGTCAGGGTATTCCCACCACGTTCTTCCAACATGTTCGCTTCCTCCTTCTGTCCCCTGCGTCGAGCGAATAAGCAGTTGTCTGGCCAATGACGGCGGGTTTCAGAGAAGTGGCAACTTCAAGTAGCAAAACGAGATAGAGGGCGGTTGGCAGGCTGCCTTCTCAGCGGAGCCGCGATTGACAAGGTAATCTTTACAACTCGCATGACCTTTTTTCTTGTCCTGGTGCAGGTTCAAGGGGAAGAATTGCGCGCCCACGTTCTTCGACTTCCCATGTAGAATACGCCCCGCATTTGAAGATTTTCGGGAGGAACCGATGCTGTCACGCCGCCGCTTTCTGGCCTCGGTGGGAGTTGTCGCGGGTACGGCTCAAATCACCGGCCCGTCCAAGCTGTTCGCAAATATCAAGCCGGCAAAAGTCCCGGCACTGCAACCGCCGTTCCGGCTCGATGTAGACTGGTACCGCAACACCGTACGGCGCTTCCAAGCCATCCTCGCGGAGAAGGGCCTGTCCGGCGCGATTGTCTCCGACGTTCTCAACCGGAACTACCTGACCGGCATCTTTCTGACGGAGACGGAACGGCCCAATTATCTTTTCGTTCCCGCCAAGGGCGACCCGATCGGTTTCATCCCCGGGCTGGATCGCGACATGGCCGCTTCCTGGTGGGTGAAGGATTTTGAGTGGTATTTCGACTTTCCACATGCGGGCGGCTATAACGGAGTCCAGTGGAAGGCTGGAAAGCGCGAAGACCTGTTTGTCTGGATGTTAAAGGGGCTGTCCAAGCGCGGCTTTGGAGATGCGAAGCTCGGCATGGACCGCGAACCGGCCCCCTCGCTCTCCAAGAAGTTCAAGGATACGCTCCCGGAAGCAACGCTCGCCGATGTTTCAGCCGACCTGCTGGCGATGCGGCAGGTGAAGACACCGGAAGAGATTGCGTTGTTGCGCAAGGCGCTGGCGCTGCACGATGCGATGCTGCAATTCGCCCGCAGTTTTATCCTGGAGCATGGCACCAGCGTTACCGACTTTGACGTCCGGCACGCCACGCAGGAATTCGGCACACGTACGCTGATGGCGGCCATGGGGAGGGAAGTGGACGGCCGGGCGCATCAGGCAGTTGGCATTAGTCTCGGCCTGAACTGCCGGGCCGGCGTTTCCACGGCGTATCCGCACCCCAATCAGTTTTTCTACACACGGCTGGCAAAAGGACAGGCGGTGCAAGTCTCCGGCGTCGTCCGCATCGGGGGATATGGCGGCGAGGGCTATCGCGCCATGCACATCGCTCCGATGGACGATTTGCAGAAGAAAATCTGGGAGGTCCACACCGAGATGACCCTCAAGCAGGCTGACCTGTGCAAGGCCGGCAGGAAATGTCAGGAAGTAGCAGAAGCCGTGCTTGCTCTGGCCAAAAACGCCGGCCTCGAAAAGTACGTCTATCACCGCCCGGCACACGGCCAGGGCATGGAAGGCCATCAGGCGCCGTACCTGGCGCTCGGCGACGACACCGTGCTTCGCGAGGGTATGACGTTTTCAAACGAGCCGGGCCTGTACAACCTGGAAGGCGGGTACGGCTACAACCACTCGAACTGCGTGCTCGTTACCAAAGACAAAGGCGAAATCATGAACCAGACGCCGCTGACCCGCGAATTCTGCTGGCTCAAACTGTAGGCGAACTCGTCCGAGGAGGCCGACCCTATCCGTTGCCCTAGCGCGCGATGACGAGATTCCTTAATGCTTGAATTCGCTCCTCCAACGGTGGGTGGGTGCTGAACCAGCGCATCAGTGTCGAGCCGCCGCCCAGCGGCGCGACGATGAACAGCGAGGAAGCTTCCGGCGCAACGTCCATCGGAATTTTCTTATTGTAGCTGCCGAGTTTTTCCAGTGCGCGAATCAGGCCGAAGGGGTGGCCAACCACCTTCGCGGCGGTCGCGTCAGCCGCAAATTCGCGCTGGCGGGAAATGGCCAGTTGAATCAGTACGGCAGCAATTGGCGCAAGAATCAGCATGAGCAGTGCGCCCAGCCCGCCGCCGTTGCGGTCATCGCGCGCACCGCCACCGAAAATCAACGCCCAGCGGCCGATATGGGCGAGCCAGGTGATGGCCCCGGCCAGAGTCGCCGCCACCGAAGCGGTCAGAATGTCATAGTTGCGGACGTGGGCCAGCTCGTGGGCAATTACGCCTTCGACCTCTTCGTCGTCCATCAGCTTCATCAGACCTGCGGTGACGGCCACGGCGGCATTATTCGGGTTGCGGCCGGTGGCGAAGGCGTTCGGAGCCGGCTGCGGGATGACGTAAAGCTTCGGCAGGGGAAGATTGGCCCGTTGGCAGAGCCGCTCTGTGATCTCGTACAGGCGTGGCGCCTGTTCTCTCGTCACCGGGCGCGCGCCACTCATCTTCAGCGCGATTTTGTCAGAATAGAAGTAGGCCAGACCGTTCATCACCACGGCGAGGACCAGTGCAAACGTCATGCCGCGCTGCCCCGCGATGGCCGCTCCGCCGAACAGCAGCAGTAGCGTCAGCCCGGTTAGCAGTAGTGCTGTCTTAATCGTATTCATCTTTGTCTCGCGACCCGTCCACGCGATCCAACTCAGTGTAAAATGGCAGCCAGAAGGCGTCAACCCGAGCGCGAGCGCCCTCAGGCAGCGCTCACCTTGGACCCTGCCTTTTCGAATTTCATCTGCCCGGTCCGAAGGTCGGCATCTGCCACGACCCGCTCGCCCGGCAGGATTCGGCCTTCAAGAATCTCCATGGCCAGCGGATCCTGAATCAGCCGCTGGATCGCACGCTTCAGCGGCCGGGCGCCATAAGCCGGATCAAAACCTTCTCGGAACAACAGCTCGCGGGCGCCGTCGGTCAGTACGATCGTGATGTTGCGTTCTGCCAACAGCTTCGAAACATGCTGCAACTGCAGTTCGACGATCTGAACCAACTGTTCCCTGCCCAGCGGATTGAAAACCACGATATCGTCAACGCGGTTGAGGAATTCGGGCCGGAACGTCGCGCGGAGTGCTTCCATGGCTTGCTGCCGGGCGCGGGAAGGATCGGTGCCGGCCAGGTCGAAAATCGCTGTGGAGCCGACGTTGCTGGTCATAATCAGCACCGTGTTGCGGAAGTCCACGGTGCGGCCCTTGCTGTCGGTCAGCCGGCCATCGTCCAGGATCTGCAAAAGCACGTTAAACACATCCGGATGTGCCTTTTCGATCTCATCGAAAAGAACCACCGAGTAGGGCCTGCGGCGAACCTGCTCGGTGAGCTGTCCGCCTTCTTCGTAGCCCACGTAACCCGGGGGCGCGCCAATCATTCGCGCGACCGCGTGCTTTTCCATGTATTCCGACATGTCCAACCGGATTACGGCGCGTTCATCGTCGAACAGAAATTCAGCGACCGCCTTGGCAAGCTCGGTCTTGCCCACACCGGTAGGGCCAAGAAAAATGAAGGAGCCGATCGGCCGGTGCGGATCCGACAGGCCCGCGCGGTTGCGCCGGATCGCATTGGAGACGCGCCGGAGGGCGTCGTCCTGACCCACGACGCGCTGCCGCAGCCGCTCCTCCATATGCACCAGCTTTTCTGCTTCAGCCTCCAGCAGGCGACCCACCGGAATGCCCGTCCATTTGCTCACAACGCGGGCAATGTCCTCGTCGTCCACCTCCTCTTTCAGCATGCGCCGGTCTCTTTGCAGCTCCGCGAGCTGTTGCTGGGCGGCCTGCAGCTCGCGCTCTGCGCTGGCGAGCTTGCCGTAGCGGATTTCGGCCACCCCGGCCAGGTCGCCTTCACGTTCAAAGCGGTGCTCCTGTGCTTTTAGGGATTCGATCTCCTCTTTCAAAGCGCGAATCCTGGAAATCGCCTCCTTCTCGTTCTGCCAGTGAGCCTTCAGGCTGTTCGATTCTTCGCGCAATTCGGCGAGCTGGCGGTCAATCTGTTTCAGACGCTCCTTGGAGTGCGCGTCAGACTCCTTCATCAGAGCCTGCCGTTCAATTTCCAGTTGAACGATGTGCCGTTCGATTTCGTCAATTTCCACGGGCAACGAGTCAATTTCCATGCGCAAGCTGGCAGCCGCTTCGTCAATCAAGTCAATGGCTTTGTCCGGCAGGAAGCGGTCCGAGATGTACCGGTGAGACAGACTCGCGGCCGCGACAATCGCAGAGTCTTTCACACGCACGCCATGATGGACCTCGTACCGTTCCTTCAAGCCGCGCAGAATAGCGATGGTATCTTCCAGCGATGGCTCGGCGATCAACACGGGCTGAAAACGCCGTTCCAGTGCGGGATCCTTCTCAATGTGCTTGCGGTATTCGTTCAGAGTGGTTGCCCCGATGGCACGGAGCTCGCCGCGGGCAAGGGCTGGCTTAAGCATGTTGGACGCGTCAATCGCGCCCTCGGCCGCGCCGGCGCCGACGAGTGTGTGCAGCTCGTCTATGAAAAGAATAATCTGTCCCTCGGCGTCAGCAATTTCTTTGAGGACGGCCTTCAGGCGGTCTTCGAACTCTCCGCGGTATTTCGTGCCTGCCACCAGGGCCGCTAGGTCGAGTGCCACAATGCGCTTCGGCTTCAGCACCTCCGGCACGTCGCCAGAAATAATCCGCTGGGCCAAACCTTCTACGATTGCGGTTTTGCCGACTCCGGGATCGCCAATCAAGACCGGGTTGTTCTTCGTGCGGCGGGCGAGGATCTGCATCACGCGGCGGATTTCGTCGTCGCGCCCGATGACCGGGTCAAGCTTGCCGCGGCGGGCCAGATCGGTCAGGTCGCGAGCATACTGTTCCAGCGCACGATAGGTGGACTCAGGATTCGGCGAGGTGACGCGCTGCGAGCCGCGAATGGAAGTCAGTGCCTGCAGCACCGCATCGTAAGTGGCTCCGTGCTGTTTTAGGATCTGTGCGGCGGGGTCGGAATCCAAGGCGGAGATGGAAAGCAGGATGTGCTCGGTGGAAACAAAGTCGTCTTTGAACTTGGCGGCTTCATCGAAAGCCTGGTTCAGCACCCTGTCGCTGGCGGGGCTGAGGTACTGCGAAACAATTCCGGTCACCTTTGGGAGTTTTTCGAGGCGGCGCTGGACATCCAAGTGCAAAGCCTCCGGGCGCCCACCGACCTTGGCCAGCACGGCCGGCACGATGCCCTCACGCTGCGCGGCCAGGCCGGCGAGCAAGTGGAGAGGCTCAATCTGCTGGTGGTTAAGCCGGGCAGCGGACTCGCGCGCCGAGTCGAGCGCTTCCTGGGCCTTCAAAGTTAATTTATCGAATCGAAGCATGCGATCCTTTCGTTCCGGTAGAAGTTTAAAGTGCTAGCGGGGGCGGCAGTGAAGCCGCCCCCGGCTACTCTATTTCGAGCCCGAAGCGACGCTGACGCGGATCTGTTTGGGCTTGGACTCTTCGCGCTTGGGCATACGCACTTCGAGCACGCCGTTCCGGTACTCGGCCTTGATAGCATCCGGATTAACCGTATTCGGGAGCGAAAAGCTGCGGCTGAACGTGCCGTAGGCCCGCTCGACGCGAAGATAGTTGTCTTCTTTGACGGTCTGGTCGAACTTGCGTTCGCCGCGGATCGTCAGCATGTTGTTCTCAACCCGGAGATCCAGGTCCTTCTCCTGGATGTCGGGCAGATCGGCTCGCAGGACCAGCTCCCCTTCGGTCTCGTAGATGTCCACCGGCGGCACCCAGGCCGCAAGCGAAGACTCATCACCTCGAGCTCGGGAGAAGCTGTCTTCAAAAAGGCGGTTCATCTGCTCCTGCAAAGTCACCAGGCTGCGAAATGGATCCCAACGGGTAATAGCAGGCATAGTCACCTCCGAAACATATCTTAGTCACCATGCATAATATTATATGCGTTGCGTCCTGTCAAGTATTATTTTATGCTTTGTATCATTTCTGGAATCAATACACTACAGTCACAGATGGAGATTGTCAGTTCACTTTTATGTGGAAAGCTTGTGCTTATTTACAGGGCAAGCTTCTGCGCAAGCAGGGCCCTGGGCGCGCAAGGGTTAAAGTTGTAAGGTAAGTGGGGAGGATGGCAATGAGGGGGGCGGAATTCGACTACGAGCTCCCGCCGGGCCGGATTGCCCAAGCGCCGCTTGCCGAACGCGACCTGTCCAGGCTGCTGGTCGTGGACCGAGGAAAGGGATTATTCAGCGACCACATTTTTCGGGAATTGCCAGGATTGCTGCGCGGCGATGAGCTGATGGTGGTTAACAATGCTCGTGTTATTCCGGCACGGCTCTTTGCGCGACGAGCGGGAGTCACTGCCCAACCGGTGGGAAGGCGCAGCCGGCACAAGCGTGAGTACCTGAGGGCAAGGATTGAGGTGCTGCTCGCTCGTCAACTGGACAAGAACACCTGGGAGGCGCTGGTTCGGCCGGGACGAAAGGTGCGGCGCGGCGAACGCTTGATTTTCGGTGAAGGCGAGCTCGAAGCGGAGGTTGTGGCTCGCGGCGAGTACGGCTTACGGGTGCTGCGCTTTGCGGAAACAGCGAATGTCGAAGCGGCCGTCGAGCGACTGGGTCATGTCCCACTCCCGCCCTACATTAACCGTCCGGATGAAGAGGCAGATGCCTTGCGGTATCAGACCGTCTACGCGCGGCGGGGGACAGCGGTGGCTGCGCCCACGGCAGGCTTGCACTTTACGGAAAACACGTTAGCTGAGTTGCGCCGGCGAGGGATTGAAGTCTGTGAGATTACGCTGAATGTTGGGCTGGGGACGTTTCAGCCGATCCGTGCGGCGGAGATCGAGCGCCACCGGTTGCATCCCGAGCGGTATGAAATACCCGAGGATACGGCAGATCAGATTCGCCGCGCGAAACGCGCGCAGCGGCCGATTCTTGCTGTGGGGACAACGGTGGTGCGCGCGCTGGAAGACGCCGCGCAGAAGCTGTTGCGAGGGCAATCCGGCAGAGCAGAGCCACTGCTGCGAGCAGGCACGGCGGATGCTGAGCTTTTCATTTACCCGGGGTACGAGTTTCGCGTGGTTGACCAGCTGCTTACAAATTTCCACCTGCCGAAGTCGAGCCTGCTGGTTCTGGTCTGCGCCTTTGGGGGCCGCGATTTGATTCTCCATGCCTACCGGCACGCGGTAGAAAGTGGATACCGCTTCTACAGCTACGGCGACTGCATGCTGATTCGATGACCGGGCTGGAGGCAAACAGGACCGCAGGCGACCGGTAGCGTGGGGCTACAGGGTGCGGCAGGGGAGGCATGTCCCACCGCCCTAGCTGAAAGGTGTCCGTTGTTTGACTATAATCCCCGTGTGGCCGAGGCCTCGACACGGTTTCTAATACTCAGCGACATCCACGCCAACGGGACCGCTTTAGAGGCCGTGCTGGAGGCTGCGGCCGGGCGGTGGGACCGAGCCGTTTGTCTGGGGGATCTGGTAGGCTACGGTCCTGACCCGAACGAGGTGGTCTCCCGGATTCGGTCGCTCGCGGCGATGGCCATCCGGGGCAATCATGACAAAGCTGGCTGCGGGCTCGACGACGGCGAGGATTTCAATGACGCTGCGCGCCAAGCGGTCCTGTGGACGCGCGAAAATCTGGCTCCGGAAAACCTCGAATATCTGCGGGCGCTTCCGGCAGGCCCCTTGGAGATCGATGGCATCGCGTTGATCCACGGAGCGCTGCACGATGAGGACGAGTACGTCTTCGCGCCGGCTCAGGCTTTGAGTGGTTTACTCGACTCCCCCACGCCTGTCTGCTTCTTCGGACATACGCATTTTCAAGGCGGTTTCTCGTTTCGGGATGGCAAGCTCGAGGTGTTGCATCTGCGTCCGGGAAAGGGGACAAGTTTCACGGCGCTACGAATCGAACCGGACACCCGCTATCTGCTGAATCCAGGCTCCGTCGGCCAGCCGAGAGATGGTGATGCCCGGGCGGCGTTTGCCATTGCTGATATGAAGCACAGTGTAGTGGAATTCTGGCGGGTTCCGTATGCGATCGAGGCGGTGCAACAGCGCATGAGGCGCGCGGGACTTCCGGAACCTTTGGTGCTGCGGCTGAGTTACGGCCGCTAGCCGGGAGGGAGCGGTAGTGGAAGAGTTCCGCGAACACCATTCTCTGGCAGAACCGGCGAAGCGCGGCTTCCCGCTGGCTTTGGCCGCCGGCGCATTGGTAGTGGCGCTGCTTGTGTTGCTGGCCTATTTCCTGCTGTTCCGTTACAGCTCCCGGAAAATGGAGCCGCTGGAGCCGGTTCCGATGGGAGAAGTCGAGAGCGCCTACGCTGAGCAGATTCAGTTTTCAGAAATTCAGATGAGCCGGGCGGAGAATTTTCTGGGACAGGAAATCACTTATCTGTTCTGCGTGGTGGCGAACCACGGCAATCGCACCGTACTGCAACTGGAAGTCACGCTGGAGTTTCGCGATCTGTTCAACCAGGTGGTTTTGCGCGATTCCCGGAGAATTATCGGGCCGCGAGCTTCGCCGCTTCCGCCCGGAGCTCGACGAGAAATCGAAATCAGTTGGGAGCATATACCCTCGGACTGGAATCAGCAGTACCCCTCGATGCGAATTTCGGGCCTGCGTCTAAAGTAAGGCCGGCTGAACTGCTTGCTTCCTAAAGTTAAACTACAAATCTAGATAACTGTCTTATAATTCCGAAGATGAACGAGCGGGTGGTTCTGAATCAGGCGCTAGAGTTGCTGCTGAGCTCGGGCACAGTCGAGGTGTTTGAAGACGGCAGGCTGCTGCCCGCGACCGGCAAGCTGCAATTTGAGCTCAGCGAGCACGGTGGGCAGTGCCGGATTCACCTCTGGTGCGAGGATTGGAATCTGGTGCGCAGTGTCCACGGCATCCGGGAAATCTCCGGTCAGCAGATTGTGTTGGAAGTGCGGCGGTTTGGGCGCCGCGTGCCCGGGCGCGTGGAGTTTGTGTCGCGGACTGCACCGCAGCGGCCGTTCCGGATGACGCGAGCACGATTTCGCGCCAGATTCAGTCAGTTGCTCGAAGAAGGGTTTCCCGACGAAAGGCTGGCGCACTTGGTCATGGCCAGCGACCTCGAGCATTCTTTCTCCGGCGCCTATGCCCGGGGGGTACAAGCTCGGGGCCAGCGCGCCTGGGCCGTGATCGGCGTGGCTGCGGACGAAGATCGTGCCACGATAGATGAGATTTTGACCAATGGCCTGCTGTGGTACGACTGGCTCGGCAAGCGCGGTGGACAATGGGCAGTAGCAGGGTTGCGGGTCTTCTTGCCCCGAGGCATGAGCCAGGTGACCGTGCTTCGTTTGCGGGGACTGGCGCCCGGTTTGCCGGTGCAAGTCTATGAATACGATGCGGAACAGTGGCGCGCGCGGCCTGTGGATGTGAGGGACACCGGAAATCTGCTGACGGGACTGACGCCGCTGCGGGAGGTGCAGTCCCTGCTGGAGAGTGCCAGCCCGCTCGTGGAAAGAATCCGAGCACTGGCACCGGAGGCGATTGACGCCGTCGTGCCGCCAGGAAGCCGGGAAGTGGCCATCCGCGTGCGCGGGTTGGAGATCGCGCGTTGGCGCGGTGGCCAGTGTTTTTACGGCTTCCCGCACAGAAACTGCGAGCTGACCGAGTATCGCTGGAACCGGTTCAGCGAATGGGTGAGGCAGGTAGCCGCGCGTCGCAGCCCGGAGACGCCGAATCGAAACGACCCCCTGTATCGCGCTCAGGCCGAACGGTGGCTGGAAGCTTTGGTGCTGCGGAATCCTACGGCGCTGGAGGCACAACTCAATCCTGAGTTTTTCTACGCACAAGTGCCGGCCTTCTTGGGAAGCGACCGAGGCGTGCTGGACCTGTTGGGGGTGACCCGCTCAGGGCGACTAGCCGTCTTCGAGCTGAAAGTCACCGAGCATCTTCATCTGCCCCTGCAGGCGCTGGACTATTGGCTGAAAGTGTCGCTCCATCAGAAGCAGGACGATTTCCGCCGTTTTGGATATTTCGCCGGGATCGAACTGCAGGAGAAAAGCCCGCTGCTGTACCTGGTAGCCCCCGCGCTGCGTTTTCATTCCACGATGGAGGCCATTCTTCGCTATTTCTCGCCGGAAGTCGAAGTCGTGTGCATTGGAGTGCAGGAAAACTGGAGGGCCGGCCCGCGCGTGGTGCTCCGGGAATGCAAGCTGCCCCCGGCCGGGGGCAGCAAAGAAAAAAAGAGAAGCAGCCTTGGCAGAGCCAACGCTGCTTCCCGGGGTGTGTCCTAGAAGTGGTCTTGCTTTATAAGATGCGAGGTTGCAGGAATGGTTGCACGAAAGGCAGCATCCGGTGGCACCCCCGGGTTGACTGTGCCAAGATGAGCCGAGACCATTTCTCAGCTCCGGATCCGGAGGCGGGCAGATGCTGTTACGGTTCTGGGGGGTGCGCGGGTCCACGCCCACTCCCCAGCGAGCGAATCTGCGTTACGGCGGCAATACCCCCTGTGTCGAAGTCCGCACGGGCGAAAAGCTCTTCATCTTCGACTGCGGCACGGGCTTTCGCGTTCTGGGAAATGCCCTGCGCGAAGAATTCGGCCGGCGTCCTCTGAGCGCCCATGTCTTCCTGAGCCACTATCATTGGGACCACATCCAGGGAATCCCATTTTTTGTGCCGCTTTACGACGACCGGAATTCTTTCGTCTTTCACTCGTTCCGTTCCGTGGACACTGGGCTGCAGCAGGCGCTCGAAGAACAGATGCTCAATCCCTATTTCCCCGTGGACATGACGGTCATGAACGCCGAGCGTCATTTCCACGAGATTGGAGAGGAGCGGTCCAAGTATGACGGCGTTCAAATCACGACGAGCCGACTGAATCACCCGCAGGGTTGCCTGGGCTTCCGCATCGAGCACAAGGGGAAAGTGTTGGTGTATGCGACCGATAACGAGCCCGGCGATCCTGCTGGCGATCGAAACGTGCGCACCCTTGCCGCCGGGGCCGATGTGCTGATCTATGATGCGCAGTACACGCCGGAGGAATACGCCGCCGGCAAACAGAACTGGGGACATTCCACCTGGAAGGAAGGAGTGGAAATCGCCAGGGAGACACAGGCCAAGCGGCTGATCCTGTTCCACCATGACCCCGACCACAACGACCGCATGATTGACTCAATCGTCCGCCAGGCCAGGCGCTTGTTCCCGCGCACGGTGGCAGCTAGCGAAGGACTCACCATTCGCCTGGATTAGGATCGCTGTTGCAGCGGGCAGAGTTACGCACTGAGCGACGCAACTGAGGCGATGCTCCCTTTCCTCCCCGCGCGAAAACGACCATTAGTAGAAAAGGTACTTGCGCCACTTCTCGTCCTGATGCCCCATCATCCGCATCAGTTGCCGCGAGGTGTGGAGTGTGAAGGGACGCGGACGCCGCACCAGCCGCAGCCCGACTTCCTCCGGTGTGCGGTTTCCTTTCTGGTTGTTGCATTGATAGCAGCAGGTGACCAGATTATCCCAAGTGGAAAGCCCGCCGCGTGACCGGGGCACCACGTGGTCCAGAGTCAGCTCTGAGGAAGGCAGCGTCCGGCCGCAAAACTGACAGGTGTTTCGATCCCGCAGCAGAATGTTCTTGCGAGAAAGCGCGCGTGTCTGTTGCGGTATCCGGCGGTAGGTAAGCAGCCGGATCACCGAAGGGACACGCATGGCCGAAGTCGCGGAGTGAACTTCCGCATGGTTATGCTCTTCGGCCTGCGCCACGCCCTTCAGCAGCAGTACAAGGGCGCGACGCACCGCAGTGACGTTGATCGGCTCAAATGTGGCGTTGAGGACCAAGACCGGTTCCTGCATCAGTGACGGCCGCCGCACGGGGACCGCGCCGGTCGGGGCAGTCGGAGCGGACGTCGGCATCTGCCGCCCGTGAAGGCTGCTCCGGCCGCTCGATTTGACACCCTCGCTCATGGATGTGTCCTTCCCACTTCCACGTCAGGTGGCTGGATTCTCCTTGGGGTGGGGAATCCATTGGAAGACGACCCGCCCCACCGTGACGGCTGTCACCTGTGCCGCACCCTCCCCGCGCAACGCGCGAGCGCACGCATCGAGTGTAGCACCGGTCGTAAATACATCATCTACCAGCAGTACCCGCAAATTGTCAACTTTCGCCCCTTTCGTTGTCTCGTAGGCGCCACGAACGCTATCCCAGCGCTCCCGGCGTGTCAGCTTCAGCCTTGGCGGCCGGGGTTTGATTCGCACCAACAGGCAGGGCTCGAAGGCAATGCCCAATCGCCTGGCCAGGGGCCGGGCAATCCACTCGGCTTGGTTATACCCGCGTTCCTTTCTGCGAAAAGGATGCAAGGGGACGGGCACAATGAGGTCCGCTTCCGCAAGACGAGGCGTGCCCGCAAGGAGCTCTACCAGACGATTAGCGCACCAGTCTCCGAGCGGCCTTACGGCTTGGTGCTTCAGCAAGATGACGAGGCGAGCCAGAATCTCGTCATAGATGGCGAAACTCCGGGCGAGATCGAATGCGTATCGCCCCTGTCGGCACAGTCGGCACTGAGGATTCTCTACCTGCGCGGCCACCGCAGAAAGGAACGGTCGCCCGCAGCGTCCGCAGATGCCCTCTTGGATTCTTTGCAGGGAACCGAGACACCGCTCACAAACCGGAATACGCGAAGCCGTCTTGAGGGGAGCCTTGCAGACCTTGCAGGAACCCGGAATTACCACCGAAGCCAGGGCCCCGGTTAGACCCCGAAATCCCCGGGACACCGCGACTAACTGTTGCTGCATAGGGTCCGATTGTACACCCTGGCCCGAACCGGAGAAGAGCCACGGTGGAACGCGAGGTACCGCTGGGATGATTGCCGAACAGGCAGGGAATCTTGGTTACAGCAGCCCTTGCTCCTGCTTTTCCTGGCAGGAGATACAATGGCGCGCCCAGGGCACCGCCTCCAAGCGCTTTTGCTGAATTTCTTCTTCGCAATTCTGGCACAGGCCGTAGCTGCCGTTCCGGACACGTCTCAGGGCTTCTTCAACGAGCTGCAGCACGTTGCGTTCGTGGTCGGTCTGGCCGAACAGGAACTCTTTGGTGTAGGAATTGGCGGCCTTGTCCGCCAGGTCCACAGTGGTATCTTCGTCAGCCGATCGGCCTTCCTGTTCAATGCGAGCGATCGTGTTCAGCAGTTCTTCTCGTTTGGCTTCCAGCTTCTTGCGGAAGTATTCCAGCTTTTTCTTGTCCATCGAACGAGCCTACAGTGGGCCCTCATAACCCATTTGCAAACGAGTGATTCTACAGACGGTGTCACAGACTGTCAAGGTAGAGCGGGGCTGGACACTGTCCAGCGATTCTGTTGAAAGGGTGGTTGAGGGTGCTCCGGGTCATGGGAACTCCTCAGCGATGAGTGGCCTCGGCGGCCAGCAGGA
>FWPU01003015.1_pt1 | contig 44151 bp, 40 predicted proteins | sample 2228361 | NCBI WGS metagenome assembly FWPU01 (sample SAMEA103939777, study PRJEB20133) | metagenome | reverse complement strand
TTGGATCCTCCTATGAATGTATGGAATCCAACTATTTTAACATACATGAGTGGACAAATACTCACAACATTTAGTGGACGTGGCGCTTAACAGTATCTTTCCCACAAACTCCACTCCATGTCTGGGAGCCACCCTGGCAACGAGGCATGTTGATTCTCCCATATTATCTTCGTATATGATAGACCCTGCAGGGGGGGGTGGGCAAGGAGATCAAACACCATTGTGTACAGTCGAGAGAGCGGAGGAACTTTTTATTTTTCCCCCTGCGTAAGAACTGAGGTCTACCGAGTCGCGGCAGGATACAGAAGAAAACAGGGAGGAAGAGGGAAGGAATGGACCAAACCGAACCTATATTACCTCCGTGGAGCAGGCATCGAAAGGCTTTATAAGGTCTCGCCTTCTTCACTTCAGATCCTAACCGGAGGAACTCATGAGAAAAAAAATCCAGTCTATCACCGTATCTCTCTACGTTCTGTTATGCGCCCTGACCTGGCTGGATATTGGCCAGGCAGCCACCTGCCTCTATGTGTCTTCCTATCATCAGGGGTATGAATGGAACGATGGAATTGAGCGAGGTATGGAATCAGTCTTGAACGGACACTGTACACTCACCAAATTTTATATGGACACCAAACGGCATCCAGAGCCCTCATTTGCGGAACAAAAAGCGCTGGAAGCTAAGGCATTCATAGAGACTTCCAAACCAGATGTCGTGATCGCTTGCGATGACAATGCCTCCAAATATCTGGTAAAACCCTATTTTAAAGATGCAGATATCCCTTTCGTCTTTTGTGGTATCAATTGGACTGTGGAACCCTATGGGTATCCCTATAGCAATGTCACAGGGATGGTGGAAGTATCCCCTATCAAACCGTTACTCAAAATCATCACCCATACCGTACCCAATGCCCAAAATGGCAAATTCCTTGCCGCAGATGTCCCGACCCAGCACAAGGAATTTGCCCGGATTCAGAAAACCTATCACCAACAAGGAGTGACCGTAACCGGAGTCTTTGTTACCACTATGGCGGAGTGGGAGGCGGCGTATACAGAAGCCCAGAAAGCGGACTTTATTATCCTCAGTAATATAGCAGGGATCAACGATTGGGCAAAAGAGCGAGCAGTCCGGTATGCGTTTGCTCAGGCCACCAAGTTTACGGTAACCACCTACGAATGGATGATGCCCTATACGATGTTTGCCATGACCAAAATCCCGGAGGAACAGGGGGAATGGGCAGCCAAGGTGGCTACTCTGATCTTGGCTGGAGAAAGCCCCCAACACATCCCTATTGTGGCAAATAGCCGATGGGAGATGTTCGTGAATCCACCACTTTTAGCAAAGGCCGGGTTTACCCTTCCACCTCAAATCATGCATAAAGCGATAAAGGTGACCAATCAATGAAACCGGTTCCCTTTCATTTCTATTCTCGACTCCTCCTGGCTGGAACAATAGGGCTGGGTCTTGTTGTGACTCTCGCTCTGCTGAGTCTGGCTTGGCATACGATGGTGACGAGCAGAGAGGAGCGTTTTGGGCAGCAGATCTGATCAGAGACGATGTATCTCGCAAGCTGAACGTGAGTGATGAAGTGCTTCATAATATAGCCACTCTGTTTCATTCCTCTCTCAATGTGGATGCAGATCAGTTTCGAGTCTTCTCCACAGGGATATTAACACGGCACCCTTTCATCCAGGCTATCCTCTATTGTCCAGCCATCACGGACCAAACGAGGACAGCATTCGAGGAGACCAGACGTGAAGAGGGATATGTGACCTTTGCTATTACGGAGCACACCAATGGCCAGTATATATCGGCTGCGCATCGGCCGGTATATTTTCCGGTGCTCTACCAAGAACCGTTTGAGCCCGCACGGGCCGCTCTGATTGGATTTGATGCTGGTCTGATCCGGACTTGCATTCGGTCATTACCCAGGCCATTACCAGCGGAGAAGCGGTATCCTCTCCTCCTCTCCTCCTGCCCGGTGGGGCGCATGGATATAGGCTATTTCGAGCGATTTATACCGGGAAAGAGTTGCCCAAGCAAGCAGAAGCCCGTCAGGTAGCAGTTAATGGGTTAGTTGCTCTGGAAATAGATGCCAATCGATTGCTTGAACCAGCAGAGGTGCCAGAGGGTCTTGCTGTGAGTCTAGTTATGCAATCAACAGAGCCTCAAAGAGTTCCCCTTTTTCTACTCCCACCCCACACAGGACAGGCTATTCCACCAGGAGAACGATGGAGAGTGGCCATCTTTAGCAAATCCTATCAACTCCGTCTTGCGGATCGGACCATTACCCTGTACATTACTGAGCACATTGAATGGAAAGATATGAAGTATTGGCTGCCAGTGGCAGCGTTCTTGGTGGGTTGCCTCATCTCTGTCCTCCTGTTTCTGGTCGTGCAAGGAGCCCTGGGACGGACGCAGGAACTCCGACAACGGCATCAGGAGATAGAACGGCAGGTTGCGGCTCAAACAGTGGAGTTGCGCCAACAGGCTCATGAATTGGCTCTGGCACGAGATCAGGCTCTCGAAGCAGCCCGTGCCAAGTCTCAGTTTCTGGCCAATATGAGTCATGAGATCCGTACGCCTATGAATGGCGTCCTGGGGATGCTGAGTCTCCTCAGGGACACAGCCCTGACCCCAGAGCAGCGTGAATATGTAGAAACAGCCCATCACTCAGGCGACACCTTACTCACCCTGCTCAATGATATCCTGGACTTTTCCCGAATCGAAGCGGGTAGACTGGAACTGGAAGAGATCGATTTTGATGTGCACTCTCTGGTAGAGGAGGTCATCGAGCTCCTGGCTGAACGTGCGCATAGAAAAGGATTGGAGTTGGCTTCTTTCATTACAACTGATGTCCCACACAGGGTATGTGGCGATCCAACCCGCCTGCGTCAGGTCCTCACAAACCTGGTGAGTAATGCCATCAAATTTACGGAGCGGGGAGAGGTAGTGGTTAAGGTGAGCAGACAAGGGAAAAAAGACCGTGAGGAGTATAAAAAAATCGGGGATGGAGGCACTTCACAGATCACTCCTCCCCAATCCCAGGTCATCCTGCATTTCGCTGTATGTGATACTGGTATCGGCATTGCGCCCACGGTACAAACCCGAATCTTTGAGGCTTTTTCACAGGCCGATGGATCTACAACCCGTAAATACGGTGGAACTGGTCTCGGATTGGCCATCTGCAAACAACTGGTGGAATATATGGGAGGTGAAATGGGGGTGGAATCTGTACCAGGGCAGGGGAGTACCTTTTGGTTTACCGGTCAATTTGGCGAGACCTCAGCCACTCCATCGGTTTCTCCTCTTGTCGATTTCCAGGGAGTCCGTGTGCTAGTTGTAGACGATAATGCGACCAATCGTCTGGTCTTACACCACATGTTGACCAACTGGGGATTCGCCCTTAAGAGTGCAGAAGATGGTTTCCAGGCCTTGGAGAAATTACGAGCGGCGGCACAGGCCGGGGCTCCTTACAGGCTGGCTCTCCTCGATATGCAGATGCCTGGCATGGATGGGTTATCCCTGGCACGCACTATCAAGGCGGATCCGCTGCTGACGAATGTGCGTTTGGTGATGCTGACTTCCCTGGGTCAACAGGGCGAGCAGAAGGCAGTCCAGGCCGCAGGCATCCAAAGCTATCTGACCAAGCCGATTCGACAAGCTCAACTGCATGACTGTCTGGCCAGGATCCTTGGATTTAAAGCAACAGATTCTTCTCCACCTCGTCCCTGTCACCACTTTGCTGTCTCGGAGGGATATCGGCGTGGGCACATTCTCCTCGCCGAGGACAATGTAGTAAACCAGAAAGTGGCTCTCAGTATGCTCAAAAAGCTAGGGTACCGGGCCGATGTGGCTAGTAACGGCGCAGAGGCTTTACAGGCCCTCGCTCGGCACCAGTATGACCTGGTCTTCATGGACTGTCAGATGCCGGAGATGGATGGGTTTGAGGCAACAGCCCGGATTCGAGCTCAAGAAGGGGAAGAGCACCATACTCTGATTATTGCCATGACTGCCCATGCGCTGGAAGGGGATCGGGAACGGTGTCTGAGCGCTGGAATGGATGACTAGCTGACCAAGCCGATCAAGTTCACCGAACTGCAAGAGAAATTGGAGCGATGGCTCTCACCAGACCCGGATAAAAGCACGACAACCGATAAGAGTGAGTGGACCGCAAAGGAGAGTCTAGATTCTCCAGTCGTACCACTGTTTCGCTAGCCAGTGACAGCGCATCTTATCCCCCTTTTCTCTTCCCAGATAGTAGGCACTCAGGTCCCTCTGCGCAAGGAGAAAGGGAGCAGGAGAAGAGCGCTTCTAGATTCCATACCGATTCTGAGCCACATGAAGGGCCAGGATGACCAGTAAGTGATCCGCACTGAGGGGGATAGCTATTCCAAGACCCGCCGAATCGTTCTCCCTAGCTCCTCGAGACTTTAATGCTTGCTCTTGACTCTGTCAAGAGATTTTTGGGTCGCTGATAGGCTGTGAAATGCCTCTGACCTCTTCCATCCTCATGGCCAAAGTGGAGCAATCCCACTTCCCTCATGACTTGTCTGGAGCTTTTCTTGAGTATCCGGAGACTAGACTATGCTATGGATGTTCCCCGTTTCTTAGGAGTGCACTTCTACCCGGTCTAAGGAGGAAGTATACGAGACAGAGGAAGTGTGGGGAGGAGAGACCATTTTCCTGCTGGGATCTGTTTGGATGCTCTCTTTCTCTGGAGCATTGAGATGAAAGGTAGCCACCAACTCTTGGAGCATCGCGGCTTGTCCAGCTAACTCCTCAGCGACACTCGCTGCTTCCTCGGCGTTTGCAGCATTCTGTTGCATCACCTGATTCATCTGCTCAATGGCGGTATTGATCTGCTCCACTTCCTTGTTTTGTTGGACAGAGGTTGCAGCAATCTCGGCCATCACAGTGCTCACTTGCTGCACCTGGCTAGTGATTTCGGCAAACTTGGCCAACACTTCTTGATTGAGCATGACTCCCTGTTGGGCATTTTGGACCGATTCGTCGATCATCTGAGTGGAATGTTGAGCCGCTTCCGCACTGCGGATGGCCAGTGTACGCACCTCTTCGGCTACCACGGCAAATCCTTTGCCTGCTTCTCCAGCGCGGGCGGCTTCCACGGCAGCATTCAAGGCCAGCAGATTTGTCTGGAACGCGATCTCATCAATGGTTTTAACGATCTTAGCCGTTTCATCTGCTGAGGCTTTGATCTGGGCAATAGCGTGGGAGAGACGTTCCATGCTCCCGGCTCCCTCTTCAGCGAGGATCATGGCCTGTTCAGACAGATGGCGGGCTTCCTGGACATTACCATTACTTTGTTTGCTTATGGAGGCCAATTCTCGTAAACTGCTACTGATTTCTTCTAAGGCACTGGCCTGTTCAGACGCGCCATGGGCCAAGGCTTGACTCCCGCTACTGATCTGATCAGCGGCTGACGAGACTTGCTTAGCAGCTATAGTGACTTGGGACAGGACTTCCTGAAGCTGAGTTATGGCTGTATTTACAGCCTTTTTCATTTGGGCAAAATTCCCCTGATAATCCCCTTGCATCAGAGCAGTAAGATCTTGGGTGGCCACGCGTTCGAGGATGTATGCAGCTTCGGAGATCGGATGGACGATGGCATCGAGTAGTGTGTTGATATCTTCCACAACGTCTGCATAGACTCCCTGGAAGGCTGTCGCATTACCCCGTGTATGCAATTGACCATCCTGCGCCGCCTGAATCAGGGCTTTCGTTTCGCTAACGAGTCTGTGCAAGGTTTCGATAGCTTGAAGAAAACGCTGAGCAAGCACATCCTTGGGCGACTTGGCCACCACCTGTCTGGATAAATCCCCTTGGCTGAGCGCTTCTGCGGTGTCTGCCATTTCTTTGAGATAATTGATCAAGCCTCGAAAGGCTTGGGCCAGACACCCTACTTCATCATGTGATTGGTAATCGATGTGGTGGTCTATATCGCCAAGGGCAATCTGCGTGGCTATCGCCGATATTTTTTCTAAAGGTTTGGTGATCCCACGGCCGATCATCCAAGCCAAGCTTCCCCCAGCAACGATACCCACAGTAACAATACCCAAGAGGATTATTACAGTCTGACGGTATGAGGTGATGGCCAGTGTATGAGCACGTTTCGCCATCTCCAGATTGCTCTCTTGGAGCTTATATAAATACGAACGCATCTCGGAAAATTTTTCTCTCGCCAAACCTAAACTCAAATCGAGAGCCAAGCGACGACCTTCACGGGTATCAGCTTTGCGCCCTTCTACGATCTGGTGGGCGAGTTCTTTCCATTCGGCTCGTGCTTGTTCATACTGGGAAATAAGGGTTTGTTCTGCTGGAGTAGTCGCTATCGCCTTATACTGCTGCCAGCGTTCTTCAGTTTGTTGCAGATTCGTTTCATAAGTGTGCAGCAGTTGCGGAAACATCTCCGATTGGGCATTTACCATAATCATGTAGAGTAAAGCTGCAACCAACTGCTGAAGATCACGATCTGTCTGTATAATCGACTCAATACTCGGGAGATAGATATTAAAGACCTTATCCAGATCGTTCTGGATTCTCTGCACACTCTGATATCCGACCAGACCGATAATCCCCATGAACACAATCATAATAGCAAATCCCAGCAGCAACTTAGTACCTATCGGTATATCCCGTATCCCCCTCATGGCGTTACCCTCATCTTACCCTTCTTGATAGTGGCTGTGGGACCTGTTCTGGCAGGTCCCCTCCAATATTTATTCTACTTTATCGACATTAATACCAATGGTAATGGCCCCAATGATTTTATCTCCATCCTTCACCGGTATCGACACGTGAACCAGATAGGCTTGGGTGCTATCATCGAATTTGACATCGCTAATATGGATGGCCCCCACCCCACCTTTGTACGATTCCGTAAACTTTTCTTCATCTCCCTGCCAGTAATCAGAGGTTTTGTCTGTCATACAGACATTTGCTCCTTGGTTATCCATCACAAAGATTTCTGCATAGTAAGGCTGAGACTGCTGGATGTAGCGCAAATGCTGACCGCAAGAGGATTCCATCATGGCCTGCATATAATCCACAATTCCTGGAGTTGCTTGCCACTGCTTATCTACTTCTTTAATCTGTTCTAGCGTTTTTCCTTTAGCATTTTCCGTTTTAACCGACTCAACAATAATGGGATCCGTTCCAAGCTGGACGAGAGTAGAATGGACTAAATCAATAACCTTTTGGGGAGCCTTTTCTTTGGCTAACAGTGTGCCAGAGTTACACAACATAACCAAGCTCAGGATGATAGCAAGTTTTTTCATGACCGATCCCTCCTTTGTGTTCTGGTTTTACTCTTAGTCTTTGTTTTTCCATCTCTATCCCAGAAGAACCTCCTCTCTTGTGGGCATTGATATTCTATGCAAGTCTTGGATTACTTTGTCCGATTTTCTGAAGGCTGTTCGGCCTTTTGCAAGGCATTCCATAGACCAAATCGGACAAAAATTCCCCTGTCTTGTATAGTAAATCTTTACCTGTTCCTGTCCCCCTTTCTTTTGGTTATTCAGGAGTCCTTGGTTAATTCCTCAAGCAGAATCTCTTCCATGAGCTAACGCTAATAGAGGAATGTTTTCACTGTGGCAGAAAATTTCTTGTGTGCCTTACTTGTGGTTATTCCAGGTATCTTCTGTTTACACTGGAGATCTTCCTTGTCTTGGAGGTCCTCTTTTCTTATCGGTCATTAAGGGGGTAAATCTTAACCTTTATCGTGTAGAATTTTGCTAACCATTTGAATTTTTTTACAACTCATCGGTCAATCTTCTCCCCATCTACCCCGTTTGCTGAAGCTTCATCAACAAACATATCAACAACTCGCTGCAGAGTTACACGAATTTGATCGAAAACATGATTATCGCTTTGTACACGAACCTTGGGAATCAGAGGTGGATTCGTGGCACGGGTGGTCGCGCAATTTGTCGGAAAGCGAGAACCCTTTAGGAATGAAATTCCCCGCTCATTATCTGGAGAACACCAAACACACTATCGGAGCTTCTTTCAGCATATCTGGCTATGGCTACGGAGGAAATCCTCAGCACCCTCTTCTCTGTAATTACCTCCTGGACTGCCAGAAGATTTAAGAAAGCCTATCAAACAAAGAGAGCGAAGACTGCTCTTTGCTTTCTGTTCCTCAGAAACTAAGCAGGCTAGATGCTCCAGCACCTAGCCTGTTGATCGCTATTATGGATTTTCTTTTTTCCCTTCTTGAGTTTATTAGCTTCTTGAGATATGTTCTCTTTTGATGAGACAGGGTTTTCCTTCTGCTTTCTGTGTTTCTGAGGAGCAACGGAAAGCGACATCCCTCTGGGGTACAGATAGCGCCTGGCGGGCAGCATGTTCTCTCTTCCGAACAGTATGTATAACCAGGAGACAACATCCCACCACTGGATCTGAACAGCAGCTCCGGTCATCCGGATAGCACAAAAGAATTATTATGGCGAATGCCGGCATAGTCGCTGATCCGGGACATCCTTGAGAAATGTTTTTCAGCTTCGGAACGAGGACCAACAGCTGTTCGCTTCCTGGTATGTGTCAAATTGCGGTTTGACCGGAACTGGTGAAAATCTGATAAATGGCAGTTAGGGTAAGCATCGCCTCTCATGTGACCCCCGTCTGACTATTCAACCTCTACGAACATCTGAACGGCATTACCGCCATTGAGCGCAAAGGTCACCACATATTTCCCGATCGCGGAGCCGGCCCGGAAGAAGGCGGTCAGCCGAGCCATTGGCACTCCAGTAATTGGCGCATTGATAACCGAGGATGGCTCCTGCGTAAACACCTTCTGCTCTGTTGTGCCTGGAGGCGTCTCGATTGCAACATGGCCTACAACGCTGTTGCCCTGCTTGAGGAGCGCATAGTCCGGATTCACCATTTCGACAGTCACCCCTTCAAAAGGGTCGCCGGTACGATCCCAGAGCAGAAAATCATAAGGCAGCGGCGTCAGTTCCCCCGGCGTGGTTTTCTGGAAGATGGTATTAGGAGCTCCCGGGTTGAAGGCGCTAGTAACATTGATGCTCGGCCGGATTCGCGGGAGAATGTGTACTGTTCCATTCCCTCTTTCCACCTCGCCGTTGGGACCGGTCTCCGCTTCCACGGCGATCGGGTAGAAACCGGGATGAGCCGGGTTTGTGAACCCGTTGAGAATCAAGTGGATCTGTTTGATTCCGGGACCGGAAAGAGGGACGCCTGGGACCAGGTCCACATTAGCAGTAAACACAATGGTGTTCGTCCCGTCAAGGCTTAAAGAGTACTGAGGTGCCCCAACCCCTGCTGGCGCAGGCGGGACCCTTGGCAGAATCGGGTGCTGCGGCCAGCCTTGGAGCAGTACAGCAGTGTTGCACTGCAAATTGCCCGGTATACAGGTCGGCGAACTGAAGACGTCCTGTAACGGCAGCAGTCCGGTGTTGACGAACTGATCGGGGAGAATCACCTTGATAGTGCGTCCCGCGAGTAGAGTACGGCCCGTCACGGCTGGTTCGAGAGACGTGTCCAAATCAATCACTAAATCCGTTGCCGCGCTCACAACGTCTCCGTCCGCGACTACTGGTGCCTTCACGACGGCACTGACGATATTATCTGTGGCTTGTACTGGAAACGTCGCGGCGCAGAGAATCATGATCCCCGCAAGAAGAACTGGATTTACCTTCATACCTCTATCTCCTCCCTTCGTGGCTTTAGCCTAACCTATATTATGTATGGAATTTCTCAAGCATGACACTATAAGATCTTTAGAGTCATGCCACATGTAAAGAGTCGCTACTCTTTTGCTCCGTCGGCATGATGTTTTTGTTTAACCGGAACAGGTTCATTGGGTCATATTGATTCTTCAATACGATTAGCCGGTCATAGGTCGCAGCCTCGTAGGCTGCTCGGGTGCGCTCTGGTCCTTCTTCTTCCGTAAGAAAGTTTACATAGACCCCCCCAGTGGAAAAGGGGCGCATTGCCGCGTGAAAATCGCGTGCCCACTGGATGTGCTGCTCAGACTCTGCCCGGTTCTCCCACGAGGCAGCAATGTTGATAATGTAAGCTGCGTCACGATGTCCAGCCGCTGCCTTCCCCGCCGCAATGCGACTCGCCGCACCGCCGAGGTGCATGGTGAGGAAGGCAGAGTGTGGGGAAGTGAAGTGGCGACAGTGTTCAAGCACTACAGCGCTTGCCTCTTCGCTAAAGGCTGGCAAATACTCTGATTTCCAGTAGTAGCAGCGCCCGTGCGGTTGAGCGGCATCGAGTAGCGTCTGGTGTTGGGCAAATGGTTTAGGTTTGATTACATCTGCCACTGGCGACCCGAATGCTTTGAGTGGGCGCACCACACGCTCCCCATCCTCTACCGATCCGGCGTAGCAAACAGCGATGCCAGCGACTGGCTTCCCATGAATCTCGGGAGGCAGAAAGGGAGCGGGTGGCGCGAGGCGCAGTATCAGGAGACAGGTGAGTTCCTCTGGGGCCGATCTGGTAAATTCACGGTAGAAATGAAGCACGTCCGCAGCCTGTTCCATTGGATACAGTATCAGTCCAGCCATGACTGTCGGACCGAGAGGTTGTGCTTCGAACTCAAAAGTGGTAACAATGCCAAAATTACCACCACCCCCACATACGCCCCAGAATAGATCAGCATTCTGTTCAGTACTGGCTCGGAGGAAACAACCATCAGCAGTAACCAGGTCCACCGAACGCAAGTTATCGCAGGTGAAGCCATATTTGCGGGTGAGCCAGCCAAACCCACCACCAAGCGTTAAACCAGCAACACCGGTGGTAGAGACAATGCCAGCAGGGACGACAAGTCCAAAGGCTTGCGTCTCACGATCAAGGTCACCCAGAGTGGCTCCAGGTTGTACCCACACCTGGCGCGTTGCTGGGTCGAGCCGGGTCCCTTTCATCATCGAGAGATCGATCATCAATCCACCATCACAGACTGCCAAGCCGGCGATGTTATGACCACCGCCACGTATCGAAAGCAACAGATTGTGCTCACGGGCAAAGTTGACTGCATCGATCACATCGGCTACCCCAGTGCAACGCGCAATGAAGGCCGGTTTCTTATCAATCATCCCATTCCACAGTTGCCGGGCGTTGTCATATTCAGCATCGCCAGCGCGTAGTAAAGGACCGCGGAGTCGGGCCTGTAGTGTCTGAACGGTATGCTCGGTCAAGAAGTGGTCTTCCCCAGTGAGGGTTTTTACTCGAACCTTATCCATACTCCTTCCTCCTCTGCACTCGTCATCTGCAAAAGTAACCGCCTCTCAAGGCGCTCACTTAGATAAGAACTCCCCTTCGTGTTGCACTCTCTCATCGGGTGCTGTAGGCTTGTGCTACGGATCGCTCAGCATCAGCGGCGGCGCGCAGCGCCGTCCGCTGCATGCTGTTGTTAGGCGGTCCGCTGAATCGAGAAGCCATCGTAGACACCGTCCCAATGCTCGTCATCAAAGGTGTAAACCTCAAGGCACTCCGGCTGGCCACGCTTGAGAAACAGCACTGCTCCCAGACCATGCGACACGCCTGGCATGATGATGAGATCATCCAAGCCGACCTGTCGGTCGGTGGTGCCGGCAGCGGAGTCGTCACACTTGAACTTCGTGAAGCTGCCCACACCCGTGAACCCGCGGCTCAACACGTGAAGTCGCTCAAGAGACTCTCGGATGGAAGGCTCCTTGTCAGTCAAACGGTTGAGAATCGCAAGCTCGAAGTCGTTCGGCTCCATCTGCCCGGGGCGTATCAGTGTGGCCATGTTCTATCCACCTAACCAGTATTAGCCAGCCGCGACCACGTCAGCGGTCCCGATGCATCGGGCGATCAGGCGCGGGCGCCGGTCGATGGCACCGTTCCACAGCTTGCGGGCCTCGTCGTAGCGCTCATCGCCTCGTTGGATCAGCTCCCCGCGCAGGCTCGCCTTGAATTTTTCTATGGTGGTATTGTTCAGCATGATGGCCTCCTTTCAGTTGCTTGCGCCTAACTTATTTATAAAATAGGCTTCAGATTTCCCTCATATATAGCGAGATTTTATTGACCAAAACAAGTTCAAAATTTATACTTAGCAATTGAACATCCAGAGGTTGGCTTTTGTCAGACACGGTAGCAGAGGCGGATTGCTCCTATCATCATCCCTGACATGATACAGCGCTGACTTTTCGGGGTTCACCGCTGCAAATTCAGCATATTGCATCAACAGGTAAATAGCTACAAAATCTGAAGTACACTCTTTGCTATTGCATTTCCAAGAGAGATCTTTGGTATTGCACAAGGCGATTGGGAAATATGGATATCTTGGGAGCGCTTTACCAAGGATGTCTCCTGAGAATGCGCTATGGAAAGGATAGAAACAATGATACGAAAAAAAGGATATGGGCAATTCTGTCCAGTAGCAAAAGCGGCAGAGATTATTGCGGAACGTTGGACACCGCTTGTCCTGCGTGAACTGTTAAGTGGTAGCCACCGCTTCAATGATCTCCGTCGTGGCGTACCGCTGATGTCCACTTCCTTACTTTCCCAAAGATTAAAGGAGCTGGAGTGGGCTGGTGTTGTCGAACGACGGAAGGAGCCAGATGAGCCAGGATATAAATACTATCTGACTGAAGCAGGAGAAGCGCTCCGCCCGGTCATCGAGTCTCTTGGGGTGTGGGGGCACCGTTTTGTCCGTAGTAATTTCGAGCATCAGGATCTTGATGCCGGCTTATTAATGTGGGATATCCGTCGCTGCGTTCGGGCCGAACATCTTCCAGATGGTCGAGTCGTGATCTGCTTCGAGTTTCCAGACCAGCCTCCGAACAAACGTCGCTGGTGGTTACTGAAGGATCGAGGGGATATCGATCTTTGTCTTCAAGATCCCGGTTACGAAGTCGATATAACAGTCTCTGCAGACCTCCGCACTATGACCCGGGTATGGCTTGGTGACCTGGAAATTACCACTGCGCTGCGCTCGGGTGCTCTGAAACTCGATGGCTCCACAGTCCTTCGGCTGAGTTTCCCTGATTGGATTGGCCTGAGTTCCTTCGCGCGTGTGGAAGCTTATACTGCTTAAATAGCCGTTCCATGTGCTCACTCCTGGCCGAGATGCTAGCTTTGGTAGACAAAACTGAAGAAGGCTTCTCTGAAGCGAAGAGAATCCTTTGAGCTATCAACATCGATCCATAGTACTGCTCATGGTATGGTGAGCAGGATAAAGCATCTCGCTAAGGGGTTACAATATGAGAGGTGATCTCTTATATAGATATTGTAAGTTGTATAAACGAATCGCTCGTTGGGAGAATCTCCACACCGATTTTCAGGAGCGCTTCGACTCTGATCGAGAATTGGCAACGGATAATATAGTTTGTTTTGCCAATACCGATGGTGGACAGTTGATCTTTGGGGTGACGAAAAATAGACAGATTGTAGGGGTTGATGAGCCAGATAAGTATAAGCGATCTCGATCTTACCGTGGTGGAAGTTTTTCTAGAGGAGACCGGACAAGCAGATCTCAGTGTGGATATAGAACGATTGTTACGTAATTGGCGATTGTTATCTGGAGAGCATCCGACCATTGCCGGGATTGTCCTCTTTGGACGCAAACCCCAACAACATCTTCCTTTTGCCCAAATTAATGCTGTCCGTTTCCCGGGGATCGATAGCTCGGTTGATCCGCTAGATGTCCGGGATTGGTCACCAGAGCTGGAAGTGGCATATGACGGATTATTCGTCTGGTACGATAGGCAACGGGTCAGGATATTAGTATTGCGCTTCGGAACTTTGAAGTCCTGCTGACTATTCCGCGGAAAATCAACTAAACGCTTAGGACAAACTTTCTACGCTCTCTCCTCAAGAGCAAAGGAGACTCTTTACAGAGTTCCCCCGGCATGAAGTGAAGGAATGACGAAATGCGCTGCGCTTCGGACGCAGCGTGACAACCAGAAGCAAGCTAGCCGCAAAGGGAAACATGCTCATTGACGGAAATAGTCCAGAGCTCGGGCTAAAACTATCACTTCGGGTATCAAGACATGAGGAGGGCGCGTAGCCAGAAATAGCGCCACTTCTGCAATATCTTCTGATTTGAGCCAGTTTGTAGTATCGGCTCCGGGCCGGCTACCTCGTCCCATCTCTGTATCGACCATCCCAGGGCAGATGGTGCTTACCAGAATAGAAGAGTCTTGAAGTTCCTGGGCAAGCGACTCGCTCAAACCACTCACTCCAAATTTGGAAGCGCAGTAGGCTCCTCGCTTCGGAAATCCTCGTTTTCCTGCTGTAGAAGAGATATTAATAATATGCCCCCCTCCTTGCGTTCGCATAAGAGGAAGAACGGCATGAATACAATAATATGTCCCCAACAAGTTTACCTGAATGATCTGTTCCCAGGCCCTGGTATCAGCCTCTTCGATTCCCACTGCAAGGAGCTGTCCAGCATTATTCACGAGAATATCTATCCGACCATATACCTGTCTGGTTTGTTCTACGAGATGCTCTACCTGATCCTGCTGTGAAACATCAGTTGGAATGGCTAACGCCGATCCACCCTGGTCTTCGATGATTTCTACTACCTGCTTCAGGAACTCTTCTCCTCTACCGGCAACCACTACTCTGGCTCCTTGTTGGGCAAAGAGCAAGGCCACCGCTCGCCCAATCCCACGCCCCCCACCAGTAATGATGGCTACCTTTTCGGTTAGTTGTTTCTCTGTCCTCATCTTTTCCTCCCCTTGGCTCCCTCATGCCCAATCAAGAAGGTGTTGTGAGGTAAAGTGTTTCTCACCCATTTGTTCTCAAACTCATAGCGGCTATCCTCCTCTAGTCTTCCTAAAACAAAGCAGAGGAAGTGCACTCACCATCCTGAATCTGGCTAACTAAATGACGACCCCCCTTTGCCCTGCTTTGGGAGGAGCGTAGAGGGAAGCCCCTTTGTCCTTCCTCCATGTTGTCCAGGGTAAACTCTGGAACACAACCCAGGGAGATTTCTGTCCTCCATGAGCAAAGCACAGGGCTCAGAATGTCCTTCTAAAACTTTGTCACTATAAGGTCTTTATCATAGAGGGAGATTCCTCTAGAGACAAGAGGAAAATTGAAGAAGACTTTCTTCTTGACTTCTTTTTTGATTCCGCATAGTATCAGCATATTATAAGTAAATATGACGAAGGATTTTGCCTAAAAGCCAAAAGTAGGGTGGGCTCAGCCCACCCTACATGCGATAGACAAAAATGCAAGAAATTTAGTCATACTTACTTATGATACCAATTTTCATAACGCTCACACATCATAGTGGTGTTTTGAAGAGGGAGTGATGAAATAGGGGGCAGGTTTTAATCTTTTCTACACAGGAGTAGAGATGATTCACACTCGTATTTGTGATCTGCTGGGCATTAAGTATCCTGTAGTGCTCGGCGGAATGGCCTCGGGGACATCGGTTCCTCTGGTGGTAGCAGTATCCAATGCTGGCGGATTAGGGATACTTGGTGTCACGGGGATGAATGGAGAGCAGGTCTGTGATCAGATCACGGCGATTCGCGCGGTTACCGATAGACCATTTGGGGTGAACTACCTGCTTTTCCGAACTGATGAGGAGAGTTTTCGGGCTGCTTTAGAAGCCCGACCTCCGGTAATAGCTTTTGCCTGGCCCCATTCGGACCAGGATCTGCGAAGTTACTTTTCTCGAGCGCATGATGCTGGATCACAAGTAATGTACATGGCCGGGGAAGTTCCGCAGGCCGAACGAGCAGCAGAGGCAGGAGCAGACCTGCTCGTGGCCCAGGGAACGGAAGGAGGAGGGCATGTGGGCTGGATAGCTTCAATGGTTCTGATACCAATGATGGTGAGTGCAGTAGCCCCTCTTCCGGTGATAGCAGCCGGAGGAATTGCTGATGGACGTGGACTGGCTGCTGCTTTGGCCCTGGGAGCAGAAGGGGTTCTCTTAGGAACACGTTTTCTGGCCACTACTGAGTCACCTATCCACCCCAATCATAAACAAGCTATTATCCAGAGCAATGGGCATGATACCGTCCTCACCGAAATCCCGGATATTGCGAGTGGACAGGTGTGGCCTGGAGCTATGGCTCGCGCCCTGCGTAACCGTTTTATTGCGCAATGGGCAGGACGAGAATGGGCCTTGCGGCAGCGTTATCGAGAGGTAGGGAAAACCGTGCTCGAGGCACGTTTGAACGGTGACGTAGACAACGCCTCCATTCTCCTTGGCCAAGATGCCGGTCTCATTGACGCTATCCTCCCGGCTGAAGAGGTCATTCAACAGATGGTTCAGCAAGCAGAGGAGATTATTGGCAGAAGATTAAACAGCCTGTTGTGCAATCCTTTATCATGACTCTGTATTGTAATAAAGAACTCAGGAGTATCTTTCGCTGGTTATGCTGTACCCTTTGCTCGGCCCTGAACAGGTTCTGCATGGAGTGAAGGACGCGGGAGAGGGTAGTCATGCTATATTTTACAAAGCACGAAAAGTTTTTCCTTAAAGGAAAAGAATTATGCCAGTTTCTGTAAAAAATTCCCAACTCATTTATGATGCCCTGAAAGCCTGTGATATCCGTCTATTATCCGCCCTCCCGGAGACCTGGCTTGTGCATCTCATCCGTATGGCTGAAGAAGACCCCGACATGCTGCTTATCCGGTTGGCTAAAGAGGAAGAAGGAGTAGGAATCTCTATGGGAGCGCATTTGGCGGGAGTCAGATCGGCAATGTTGATGCAAAATCATGGTTTTCTGGCCAGTATTAACGGAATTGTCTCTGGGGCTCAGCTCTATAAAATTCCCCTTTTGATGTTGATCAGTTATCGAGGAGAGTTTGGAGAACGAGATCCCTGGCAGACCGAGGGAGGGGGGGCTACAGAGCCTGTACTACAAGCCTTGCACATTCCTTATGCACGGCTGGATCATCCGGCTCAGGTAGCGCCTGGTATCCGAAAAGCCCAGGCATTAGCCGAATCGGCTCTCAAACCTGTAGCACTTCTGCTCTGTCGTGATTTGATGTGGGAGGAATAACTATGCTGCGTATCGAGGCTATGCAAGCGATTTACCCTCAACTGGAACACTGTATTGTGGTCACGATTATGGGAGCAGTGGCTGCTGAACTTCAGGATTTAGGGCACCGTCCAGGCTTTTTTTATCTGGAACACTCAATGGGGCTTGCCTCTTCGATTGGGTTAAGCCTCGCCCTGTGTCGTCCAGAGTTAAAGGTGGTCGTGCTGGATGGGGATGGCTCGATCTTGATGAATCTCGGAAGTCTGACCACCATGGCTCGTTATCGTCCTCCCAACCTCATCCACATTGTTTTTGATAACGAAAGCCTGTTGTCTGTCGGAGGTTTCCCGACTGCTACTGCTACGGGAAGTGATATTTCCGGGATGGCGGTGGCGGCTGGTATTCCTCGTAGCAGGCTGGTTCACACTCTCGAAGAATTTACCAAAACCTTTCAAGAGGCAGTAGCTGCTAACGAATTAACGACTATTGTGGCCAAAGTTGAAGCCAAAGGACCACCAGTCTTTCTAACCGATCTCCATATGCTGGAGAACCGGTTTGAGTTTCAGCGTTATCTCCGTTCTTTACGGAACCATTCTACTACCACTTAATGTTACTCTCTTGCCTGCCGAGGCCTCAAAGGAAGTGAAGAAGTGATTTGTGGCACTACATTCTGAATGCGGAGAGAACAGATGTTTCATCGTTTTGTTCCTCAGTACGACGAGATCATATGGGAGTTGTACTGACACTATGCAATAGCAAAAGGAGCCTTTTATGACTACTAATATCCTGATGCAGCTTGTGGATGAACTCCGGGCAAATCGCCTGAAGGTGATCGATTTGACCCAGCCTTTGGGTCCCGACACTCCCGTCATCGGTTTACCACCGATGTTTGCCCCTTCTCCTGGACTCACCATTGAGGTGATCTCACGCTACGATGAAAAGGGACCAGGCTGGTACTGGAATACACTCCATCTTGGTGAGCATACAGGGACTCACTTTGATGCCCCAGTACACTGGATAACGGGAAAAGATCTTCTGAACAATACGTGTGATACTATTCCGGTCCAGCAATTTGTCGGTCCGGCCTGCGTCATCGATGTGACCAAAGAGGTTGCATCAAATCCGGATTTTCTGCTCACTCCAGACCATATTCTGGCCTGGGAGAAAGACTATGGACGTATTCCAGGTGGTGCGTGGCTCCTGCTTCGCACAGATTGGAGTAAACGTACCGATCCGCAAGCCTTCTTGAACGTGCAGGAGGATGGTCCTCATAGTCCTGGTTTTCATAAAACCGCCTCGGAATTCCTGGCGCACGAACGGGACATTTTGGGAGTGGGAGTAGAGACGGTGGGGACAGATGCAGGACAGGCTGGTCGCTTCGATCCTCCCTTTCCAAACCATGCTATCATGCATGGGGCCGGGAAGTTTGGACTGGCAAGTCTCTGCAATCTGGATCAGTTACCACCTACCGGTTCTGTGGTGATCGCTGCTCCCCTCAAGATCGTTGAGGGAAGTGGAAGCCCGGTACGGGTCCTGGCTCTTGCTCTGGCTTAAGTTTTTCGGAACCAGTAGTAGGGAAGTGGATACTCTCTCTTGAATGGAATAAGTCATAAAGACCAGGGATGAAAGCTCCGCAAACGGCTTTAATAGCAGAAGTTCGTGATCGCTGGATCGCCACCAGCAGCCTCTTGCTGGGCATGGTGTCCTATACTATAGCGATCTCCATGGGTAATATTATCTTGCCCCAGATCATGACCAGTTTACGGGTAGATCTCGATCAAGCTCAATGGGTACTCACGGCATTTGGGATCGCCCAGACAGTCGCTATGCCCATGGTCGGGTGGCTCACCAGTCTGGTCGGACATCGTACGCTTTATCTGGGCAGTCTTTCGCTGATGTGTATCGGGGCTATTTTGAGTGGATCAGCGTGGAGTATTGAATCTCTGATCACTTTCCGAATCGTGAAGGGCGCAGGGATCGGCCTGATGCAACCTATAATCATGGCGATGCTCTACCAGATCTTCCCTCCTCAACAGCGTGGGTTGGCGTTGGGATTATCCATGATAGGCTGGGCGATAGGCCCCGCTATTGGGCCGCTTGTAGGGGGCTACCTTGTCGAGGTCTTTAACTGGCGGGCAGCTTTTTATGTCAGTGTACCGATGGGAGTTGCCGGTTTGGCCAGTGCCTTCTGGTTTTTACCAGCACTTCCCAAACCACCACGGAAGACCATGGATCAATTGGGATTGCTCACCATGACTATAGCCCTGGTCACCCTCCTCATCGGGGTGAGTCAGGGACGGCGAGAAGGATGGAACTCCTCCTATATTCTGACGTTGTTTACTATTGGGGGAATGACCCTCTTGCTCTTTTTCATTATAGAATGGCGGAGTGCTTCGCCATTGGTCGATCTCCGTTTGTTCCGCTCTCTCCCCTTTACGCTGGGGTGTCTGGTCGTGTGTATCAGCACCGTCGCGTTTCGAGGCACTGCCCTCTTATCCATAGTTTTCCTGCAGCAAATCTTGCATTTTATTCCCCTGGATGTTGGGTGGATTATGTTACCGGGCAACATCGTTTTTGGCATGACCGTATTGCTTGCTGGACGTCTCGCCGACAAAACAAATCCCAAAATTCTGGTCCTTATTGGTCTGGGAATGTTCAGTATCTCCTTCTTCTGGTTTGCCAGGATCAATGAAATGGTCTCTCTCGATGCTCTCATCTTTTTTCTCGCTTTACGTTTTGCGGCCTTTGGCGTGATGGGCTCTCCTAATAATTTGAGCACCATGCGTGGACTTCCTGAAGAACAGGTGGTCATGGGGAGCGGTATTCTCTCTCTCGTTCGAAGCATTTCGGGCACGACGGGTACCGCTCTGGCTGCTATTATCTATGAGCACCAGTATCTGTATCATATCAAACAGTATGCTTACAATAGTGCCATGCATCTCGCTGGTTTTCAAGAGATGACCACCCAGGTGTACGATATGCTCCGATGGAGTGGGGAAGTGCCCGCATTGCTGGTAACCCAAACGAGGTTTGTGTTGCAACAACGCCTGTTAACCGAGGCGACCATGGCCGCGTATCAAGATTACTTTCTTTTTGCAGCTTTTGTAGGGGTATTAGCTATGATAGCGGCTTTACCGTACGAAGAGCTCTTTGGTCTGATTCGCACCAGCCTTCGGAAAGTTGTCCAGAAAAAAGAAGATCCAGAGGAGGAGAAAGCAGAGAGGTCATCAGATCCTGCGACGTAGTTTGGCAATGTCACCTGTCATCCTGAATCCTGCCCTCTGTTCAGGATAAGTTCCTTGGAAGGTGTTTTCGGGGGAGCCTGATGCTTCACGGTGCTCAGCGTGACCGAAGAAGCATCGAGGGAATTGCAACATGGTCAAGATAATAGCGGACAAGCAATTTGCTCATATTGATTTCAGGTGAAGAAAAGAGAAAGGAGACAACCATGAAACGTATATCTTTCTGGCAATTGATGTCTATAGTGCTTCTCGCACTGGTATTTCTCAGCAGTCCGAGCGGAGCCCAAACCAAAAAAATTAGTATTTTAACCTGGAATATTCCGAGTTTCAAACCGGTAATTGATGGATGGATCGAGGAATTTCGGAAATTACACCCGGAGGTAGAGGTCGAGTGGTTAGATAAGAAAGGAACCGATTGGGCAACTTTCTATCAAACGCAGGTGGCCGGAGGCAATGCCCCAGATATCGTAGATATTCAGGGAGCCCTCTGGCTCGAGTATGCAGCGCAGGGTGGAATGGTTGATTTGACCCCTTATCTCGAGAAAGATAGTGAGGTCAAAGCATCTTTTACGCCAGAAGTACTGAATACGATGATGTACCAGGGAAAGTATTATATGGTCCCCTTTTACCGGTCCAAGACGCTCCTCTTTTACAACAAGATTATGTTTCAAGAAGCCGGTCTCGAGGGCCCGCCCCAAACCTTTGACCAGATTCTTGAATATGCCCGGAAGATGACTCAGGGGGAGAAATCGGGGTTTATCACTCTCAATTTTGATTGGCTGTATTGGCCTCTGTTTGCAGTAAACGGCGTACAACTCTTGACCCCCGATGGAAAAAAAGCAGCCTTTAATACTCCGGAAGCGGTGAAAACTCTGGAGGGGCTGGCAAAGGCAACTCAGGAAGGAGCTATTGCCAAAATCAGTTGGACTGGTCGCTGGGTAGAGCCCAATAACGCTTTTGCTTCGGGAAATATTGGAATGTTTCATGCGCATAGTCCTGCTTTTAACTGGTTCAGGGGAGAAGGGTCGAAATGGGTAAATGCGGAAACCCTGGGTGTAGCCCATTTTCCCGGAGGATATGCCGTACCGAATACTCACGGTTTAGGGATTTCCCGATCCTCTAAGCATCCTGATCTGGCCTGGGAGATGATCAAACTCATTACCTCAGATAGATGGGCAAAGACCTTTGGAAGCCGGGCAAAAGTGCTCACCGGCAATGCCCGAGCCGATGCTCAATTGATGGAGGAATTTGCCAAAGAAGATCCGTTGATTGTGAAGGTATTGCAAACACAGTTAGAACACCTCGATAAAATGGTAGCTACCTGGCCGAATCCCAAAGATGCACAGATTAAAGAGGCTTTCTATCCAGAAATTCAAAATGCCCTGTTTGGTCGAAAATCTGCCGCAGAAGCGCTTGCTGATGCTGAGCGGAAAGTCAACCGGATCCTGAGACGGTAAGAGCAGGGGAGAAAAAGGTAGGGAGAGAGCGTACTGTACCTCCATCATCCTCTCTCTCCACCTTCCCTCCTGGCAGGAGAAGGCGAGGATGGGGGAAGAGAGCGTTTTCTGCAACACTAGTTCATTGCCCATTAAGCCTTGCAAAATCCAACCGAGGTCGAAATATGCCAGTTTTGCAGCAGAAAAGAACTCGTGAGTCGCTTCTTATCGTTTTGTTTCTGGCCCCTTCTCTCTGCATCTTCTTGCTGTACCGTATTATTCCCGTGCTCTGGAATTTTGTCCTCTCCTTTCAGGAGTGGTCTTTTTTTGGCCCCAGTGAATTTATAGGCTTATTAAACTATGAAGATATGTACTACGATGAAGTATTTTGGGAGAGTCTCTGGAATACTCTGCTCTTTCTCGGTGGGTCGATCATCGCCATTGTGCTGGCCATAGGGATTGCTCTGCTGGTAAATACTCCGATTCGAGGTCGGAACATCTACCGGACCATTATTTTTCTCCCTTACCCCTTGATGCCGGTAGCAATTGGGATTGTCTGGCGCTGGCTGTATGACGAAAAGGTGGGCTTGATCAATTATCTGCTTATCTCTCTTGGTCTTATCGAGCAAGGGATCCCCTTTCTCGAATCGTTTGAGTGGGCTATGCCCGCGATCATTGTGGTCAGTATCTGGCAAATTGTGGGCTTTTTTATGATTATCCTGCTTGCTGGCCTCCAGACTATTCCCCATGAGTTATACGAAGCAGCAGCCATCGATGGAGCTACGGCTGTGCAGCGTTTTTGGGTAATTACCTTACCTCTGCTCAAATCGACCATTTTTCTCTGCTTTATTGTGGGGATTATCAACTCTTTTACCAGTTTTGACCTCATCTATATTATGACCAGAGGTGGCCCTGGCCATAGCACGGAACTCTTGGTTACCTATATCTATAAAGCGGCTTTTGTGCTCAACCGTCTGGCTTATGGAGCGGCTTTAAGTGTCGTATTGTTTGTAGTATTACTCTTGATTACCTGGCTTGCGAACAAGGTTTCTGGCGGAGAAGCCGGCGCGGTCACTTACTACGAATAGGAAAACGGCCATGAAATTACAGCATACGTGGCTGATTCATACGCTGTTGATCTGTATTTCTCTCATTATGCTTGCTCCCTTTTACTGGGTGATCAAAACGAGTTTAACCGGAGAGAATTTATATAACTACCCTCCGGCTTTGCTTCCAGAGAACCCTCATCTCTTCTATTACGTCGATGCATGGTATTACGTCCCTTTTGCTCGGTTCACCTTTAATAGTCTCCTGGTATCCGCTCTGGTCATCCTGGCCAACGTAGTGTTCAACGCTATGGCTGGTTATGCCCTGACGCGCTCATTTCGGGGCAAGCGTTTTATTATTCTGCTCTTGCTCAGTTGCATGATGATCCCATTTCAGACGACCATTATTCCAGCCTTTTTGATTACCAAAGGGTTGGGGTTATTAAATAGTCATTTGGGGCTAGGATTGCCGCTGTTTTCGACTATTGTCTGTATTTTCGTCTTCAAGACAAATTTTGATGCCGTACCAGGAGCGATCCTGGATGCAGCGAAGATCGATGGGCTGGCTGAGTGGAAAATTTTACCCCTGATTATGCTCCCTCTTTCCAAACCAGCTCTGGCGACCAACATTATCCTGGCCTTTATCTGGTCCTGGAACAATTTTCTGTGGCCACTGATCATTATTCGCGAAGAAGCGATGCAAACCCTGCCATTAGGATTGAGCAATTTTCTGAGCTATTGGGAAAATACGACCGGAGCGTTGTTTGCCTTTGTCGTGATGGTACTTGCACCAGGGATTCTGGTCTTTCTCCTTCTGCAGAAGGAATTTATTTCTGGTCTGCTCTCGGGATCGGTAAAGGGATGATCAAGGAAAGCTATGTGGAAAAGAATCCTCTGGAACCGTTTTGTCTTCGTCTTTGGCCTGCTGCTTCTTCTGGGGACCGGCTGGAATATTTATGTGGCTCTGCACAATGATGGGCGTATTACGGGACGCGTCGTGGGACCGCAAGGGGAACCAATTGCTGATGCGCTGGTGACCATCAATGCTTTTGAACGGAATGTAGTTGGACCTCCCACGACCACGAGGACTGATGTGCAAGGTCGTTTTGTATTTGAAAATATGCACCTGTTTCATTTTATTATTAAGGCCGAAAAGGAAGGGTGGAAACCTGCTATTCCAGAGACGTATCATCTCTGGTTTCGTAGTCAAAATTTTTCTCTCCCCCATCCTTTACGTCTGGAGGTGAAAAAATAAAGGACAGAGACGATTCATCCGATGTTCAGTTTCTCCCTTTCCCCCGCGAATTTCTTTTTGTCCTAGTGCCTTGTCAAACTTGTTTTTGTGCGTTCCTTTTTCTCCCCTCTCCCTTGAGGGGAGAGGGCCAGGGTGAGGGTGAAAAGAGGGAACAATTCACCATTGTAACCTTGACCAGACACTAGTCCAAAGATGCCATCTCTATCCTTTCTCCAACAGGTAAATTCCACACCCTTGTTCAATGAAGAAGGATGGGATTGCTTTCTTCCTCACTGGCACGTTTGTTGCTATTGGTTTCTTAATAGAGAGAAAACCAAATGGACAAATCGAGCTGCAGAAGCCTTCATGCCTTATGGAGCAATCGTTGGAGCTATCGCAGGTCCATCAAATCGAAGGTTACCTATTCAGGTGAAGGCATCATTTAAACCCTATGCCTGGTATCAGAAGGACAAGAATGCGGCATGCTCAAGGCAAATTGGTATTAGTCCCTTGAGGTTGGGGATTACATTGCATTATTTACGGTAAAGTTAGAGTGCAAGGGAAGATGACTAGCCTTCACCGCTTGAAGAGGAGGGGAATTCGTGGCGCAACGAACACGGAGAAATCGGGAGAATCGAAAAGAGCCTGCGGATGAGCAATTCTCTTACTGGCCCTTGGTTATCATCTTCGGGATACTCATCCTGGGAGCCCTCTTCTCTCGTCTGCTCGTCCCCGAAGCGCCAGCAAAATTGGTCCCTTATAGCGAATTCAAGGCATTGATGCGACAAGGGGCTTTCCAGGAGGTCATCCTGGAGCCTACCAGAGTGCGGGGGGTGAGCAAAACAGAGGAGGGGAAAGAGAGGCAAGTATATGAAGCGGTGAAACCGGAAGATCCGGACTTGCTCAAGGAACTGGAAGCACATGGCATCCGGTATTCGGTTAAGGTGGATAATCCCTGGCTCTCTTATATCCTGTTATGGATTGTTCCGTTCCTGTTGCTGATCTTTTTCGGGCGCTTGCTTATGGCGCAAGGAGGAGCGGGAGGAAATTTGATGGCCATCGGTCGGAGTAAAGCCAAGGTCTATGTCGATCAAGATACAGGGGTGACTTTTGATGATGTAGCAGGTGTAGAGGAAGCCAAAGAGGAGCTTCGGGAAGTGATTGACTTCTTACGGGCTCCTGGGAAATATCGTCGGTTGGGTGGAAAAATCCCCAAAGGGGTATTACTGGTGGGACCACCAGGCACTGGGAAGACCTTGCTGGCTCGGGCGGTAGCTGGAGAGGCCAAGGTTCCCTTCTTTAGTCTAAGTGGCTCGGAGTTTGTGGAGATGTTCGTAGGGGTGGGAGCAGCCCGAGTACGGGACCTCTTCGCGCAGGCGCAGGCCAGGGCTCCCTGTATTATCTTTATCGATGAGCTCGATGCTTTGGGAAAAGTGCGTAGTGTGTCCCCGGTCAGTGGAGGACACGAAGAGCGAGAACACACTCTACAACAATTGCTGGTCGAGATGGATGGCTTTGATACGCGGAAAGGGGTCATCATTATGGCTGCGACGAATCGGCCCGAGATTTTGGATCCTGCCCTCTTGCGTCCGGGACGCTTTGACCGGCATATCCTGGTGGATCGCCCCGATATTCGGGGACGAGAGGAGATCCTGCAGGTGCACTGCAAACAGATCAAACTAGCGCCAGATATCGATCTCCACGTCATAGCAAGCCGCACCCCAGGATTTGTGGGGGCCGATCTGGCCAATGTAGTCAATGAGGCAGCCTTGTTAGCTGCGCGTCGGAACAAAACTGCCGTGGAGATGGTAGATTTCGAGGAGGCTATCGATCGCGTAGTGGCTGGACTCGAAAAGAAACGGCGTGTGATCAGCCAACGGGAACGAGAGGTGATCGCTTACCATGAGTCTGGACATGCCCTGGTAGCAGAGGCTGTTCCGCACGCGGATCGAGTCCACCGTCTCTCCATCATCCCACGCGGCATTGCAGCGTTGGGGTATACCCTCCAGCTTCCCACCGAAGATCGCTACTTGCTGACTCGCTCCGAGTTGCTCGATCGCCTGACGGTCCTCCTGGCTGGTCGAGTCGCCGAAGAGCTGGTCTTCCAGGAGATTTCTACCGGGGCGCAGGACGATCTGCGGCGAGCTACAGCCATTGCCCGTAGCATGGTCGTAGAATACGGAATGAGTGAGCAGTTGGGGCCGGTAACTTACGAACAAAGGCCTTCCTCTCTGTTCCTGGAGCCAACTCCGTCTTTCCCACACCTAGAGGTCAGCGTGGAGACTGCCCGGCAGATTGATTGTGAGGTGCGGACGTTACTGCTCGAGGCTCATGATCGAGCCTGGAAGATTTTGGAGGGCCAACGGGATCTCCTGGACACCGTAGCGCAGACGCTTCTGGAAAAGGAAACACTGGAGGGTGAGGAGTTGAGAGCCTTTATCGCTGCTGCACATTCCCCCTCTTCTGAGTAAGTGTCCTTAAGAGTGGATCGGTTAAACTCCCTCAGAGGGGGCGGCAGTGCCTGAGGGTCGGTTTGTGGACAGGGATCAGCAATAGAAAAAGGCTTCTTTTCTGTAAAAGAAAGGAGAAGAGAGATGGAACCATTAGAAACGAGACATTTTCTCCGCATCGACAACCGTGTGATCAACCTAGACTACGTCATGGAAGTAGACTTGGATCGTGCTGGTGAGGTGGTATTTGTCATGAGCGCACGGGATAAAATACGAAGAACTGATCCCTCTTGGACTGAGTGGTACGAGATTGCTTTCAGCGGTACTGAAGCTAAGGCGATTATTTTAGATACGGTGGTGATAACGCCTCATACTTAGAGCGCCTAGAGGCCTGCTCGGAGAGGGTCACCAAGCCTGCAGACAGAGTGACGCCAAAGGAAGGAGTGTAAGTGAGCAGCGTGGCTAGTGTCTGGTCAAGGGTAAAATGGTGAGTGGTTCCCTCTTTTCACCCTCACCCTGGCCCTCTCCCCTCAAGGGAGAGGGGAGAAAAGGAACGCACAAAAACAAGTGTGACCAGATACTAGGGTACAGGTAAGAGTGAGACCAAGCGAAACCATTACCATTCAACTTAAGGAATAAGACTGATTGCTTGACTTACCTGATGATTACTGGAGTTAAAACCGCATGATGGAGTAAAAGATACTATTGAAGCAAAGCGAACAAACTATCGAGTAAATAGATAACAAATTTGGAGAGGGTAGATTCAGGCAGAAAAGACTATGGCACTGCTTTTGTACTCAAAAAGCCCAGGAGCAATGGTTAGGGAGTTTTCTGAGATATTCCGAAGAAGAGCGAGAAACACATGTGCAAAAACCTGGGGAGTATCGAACGGATCAATCGGGCTATTTTGGGTATCTTCTTGCAGACCTCTACGATTGTGGGGCCAAAGACCTGGTGGGAGCTGATAGGAATTATTCCCCTCGTGACGGGCCTATGGGGATACTGTCCGATCTGACATGCGTTGGGGGTATCAACGGAAAAGGAAGAAGGGATATAATCGGCATTGGCGATGCCAAAAATGACCATGCCCTCCTCGAGGTGTGTGAAGTCAGGGTCGCTGTTGCGAATGCTATCGATTCCTTGAAGACACACGCCGATGTTATCCTGAGCGATCCCAAGGGGCAGGGTGTTGCCCGATTTCTCCGTGGCGCTGTCCTTCTCGGTGAGATCCGGGTCGAATCAAAACGCTGGCAGGTCGAATTAGGAACCTTTACCGATGGAACACCTGCCATGATTCCCGCTTCCCAAATCAATGTACTGATCACCGGAGAAACCGGGAGCGGTGGCCGGTACCTTCCTGCTTAAAATCTCTTCATGAGCGTGGGTACTGGGGCGGGGAGTGCTTCCTTTGCTGCTGGGGAGGTGGCGAGCAGGTGGTGCGAGAAGCCTCCTGTCCGGTCTTGACTATCCGCAAGCCCCCTGCCGAAAAGGAGAAGGGAGAGCAAGAGAAGAAGACAGTGACAGAGGAATACCCTGATTATGTGCTGAAGATAGAGCCGGGAGTATTTAAGCCGATCTGTTCTAAAAACGCTTCACATGTTGAAAGATCTGCCAGGTGGCTTTGGAACGGTTCAACGTGTAGAAGTGAATACCGGGAACCTCCTCATCGAGCAGTTCCAGACATTGAGCTGTTGCATATTCTATCCCACATGCCTCCACTGCTTCAGTATTCTCCTGGAGTCCTTCGAGTCGGCGCAGGAGAGTAGGTAGGATAGAGGCACCACACAGCTCCGTAAAGCGTTTGATTTGCCCCAGGTGGATGATCGGCATGATGCCGGGAATGATCGGGACCGTAATGCCTATTGCTCTTGTTCGCTTCACAAAAGCAAAGTAAAAGCGGTTGTCAAAAAAGAGCTGGGTGATGATGAAATCGGCTCCGGCATCGACTTTCTGCTTAAGGTAGTAGAGATCTTGACGCAAACTGGGGCTTTCTGGATGGCCTTCTGGATATCCAGCTACCCCAATACAGAAGTTATAATGCTGTCTGATAAACGCCACCAGTTCGTTAGCGTGTCGGAACCCACCAGTCGGGGCAACAAAGGAAGAGGTACCACGGGGCGGGTCTCCACGCAGAGCCAGGATATTCTCTATACCTCGGTTCTGGAGCTCTGTTAATACGCTGTCAAGCTCCTCCCGGGTGGCTCCTACACAGGTTAGATGGGCCATGCTTTCTATCCCAATCTCCTGTTTAATCTGCGCTACCAGATCAATGGTTTTGCGGCGGGTACTGCCTCCTGCTCCGTAGGTTACGGAGACAAAGGTGGGCTGGAGCTGTTTGAGTTGTTTGATGGTCTGGTACAACTCCGCAAAGCCCTGGGCATTCTTGGGAGGAAAAAATTCGAAAGAAAAGCTCTGGGTTGACTGTTTAAGAAAGTCTCGAATTTTCATGAAAACCATTATACCACAGAAAACATCTCCCAAAAACGGTAAAACGCATCTCTAAACCAGGCAAAAACACCTCGTGCACATCCAAGAGAGGTCTTTGGGATTGACCGAGCCAATGAGGGAATAAGGATGTCCTGGGAGTCGAATGGATAACCCTTCGCTGCGCTTCGGGAGCGCTGGTCTCTGGCCAGCAGCGGGCGGGACGCCAGCGCTCCCAGAGGAGGCTTTACCAAGAAAGTCTCTTGAGAATACACTAGCAAAGGAGGATACTATGGCCATTGCAGTCAATCTTGGTTATCCCAGAATCGGCCTACGGCGTGAATTGAAGAAAGCGGTAGAACAATACTGGCAGGGAAAGTGGGATGAGCAAGCCTTACAGGAAACATGTTCTCGGATCCGACGTATGAACTGGTTTGTCCAGCAACAAGCTGGTATACAACAGATTCCCTCGAACGATTTCTCACTCTATGACCATGTGTTAGATACGATTGCCATGGTAGGAGCCGTGCCCGCACGCTACGCCTGGTCTGGTGAGCAGGTGGACTTACAGACCTATTTTGCGATGGCCCGGGGGACACACGACGCTCCAGCCATGGAAATGACCAAATGGTTTGATACCAACTATCACTACATTGTGCCGGAATTTGAGTCGCACCAGCGCTTTCACCTCGCCTCCACCAAACCTGTCGATGAATTTTTAGAGGCCAAAGCGCTGGGTATTCATACCCGCCCGGTGTTGCTTGGACCGGTCTCCTTTCTTTTACTGGGCAAAACGAAGGCGTCGGATGTAAATCGTTTTTCTTTGTTAGAGGGATTATTACCGGTCTACCAACACGTGTTGCAACGGTTAGCAGATGCTGGTGCGGACTGGATTCAAATAGACGAACCATGCCTTGTGTTCGATATGTCTCCCGAGGCTCTCACGGCATTCCAGACCGCTTATCAGCATTTAGGAACCGTTTCTGAGCGACTGCATCTCTGTCTCACCACCTATTTTGGAGAGATACGCGACAAGGTACAGACTATCTTCGCCTTGCTGATTCAAGCCCTCCACATAGATGTAGTACGTGTTCCTGAACAGCTACCTTACATCTTAGCAGCGATCCCAGAACAGGTTTCCCTCTCCCTGGGCGTGGTCGATGGCCGGAATATCTGGCGTACCGATTTACAAAAAGCCCGAGACCTGGTCTGTAAAGCGGTGGACAAACTCGGAACAGATCGGGTGATGATCGCCCCTTCCTGTTCGCTGATGTTTAGCCCACTGGATGTAGAGCAAGAAACCACTCTGGATTGGGAGATACACTCCTGGCTGGCCTTTGCCAGACAAAAACTCGCCGAAATCGTTCTCCTCACCCGATCGATCAACGAAGGAGTGGCGGCAGTACACAAGGAATTTGCAGAAAATCAAGCCCTGATTGCCCAGCGACGCAACTCTCCCAAGATTCGTAATCCCCAGGTGAGAGAGCGCATGGCTTCCATTACAGAGGTCATGATGCATCGAGCAGTACCGCATCCCCAGCGAAAGGTGCTGCAGCAAGAGCGTCTCCAACTGCCGCTTTTACCCACTACGACTATCGGCTCCTTTCCCCAGACCACGGAAGTACGCCAAGTGCGTCAGGCGTGCAAAGAAGGGAGAATGACGGCTGTAAATTATGATGCCTATCTCAAGCAAGAAATCGAAAAAACCATTCGGTTTCAGGAAGAGATTGGCTTGGATGTGTTGGTACATGGAGAATTCGAGCGTTCAGATATGGTGGAATATTTTGGCGCGCAGCTTGAAGGGGTGGCGATTACCGAGCATGGGTGGGTGCAAGGGTATGGTTCACGATATATACGCCCTCCCATTATTTACGGTGACGTATGGCGACCTAAACCGATGACCGTCGCCTGGGCGACGTATGCTCAATCCTTGACTACTAAACCGGTGAAGGGGATGTTGACTGGACCGGTCACGCTGCTGCAATGGTCGTTTGTGCGTGATGATCAACCGCGTGCCGAGACGTGCCGGCAAATTGCGCTGGCCATACGTGAAGAAGTCCACGACCTCGAAATGGCAGGAATCCAGGTCATTCAGATTGACGAACCGGCTTTTCGAGAAGGGCTTCCATTCCGTCGCGAGGTGGGGAAGGAATATTTGGAATGGGCGGCCTCCTGTTTTCGACTCGCCTCGTCTGGTGTGCGTGAGGATACACAAATCCAGACGCATATGTGTTACGCCGAATTTCACGATATTATGGAAGCGATTGCGGACCTGGATGCTGATGTCCTGTTGATCGAAAGTGCTCGCTCACACCTAGAGATCCTCAGTGCCTTTGTAGACTATCACTATCCGAATGATATTGGTCTAGGCGTGTATGATGTCCATTCCCCACGTATTCCCAGTCGCACGGAGATCGAACACTTGCTCCGCAAAGCTCTGACCCGGTTTTCCGTGGACCAACTCTGGGTCAATCCAGATTGTGGCCTCAAAACCCGGCGCTGGGAAGAGATCCGTCCAGCCCTCATGGCCATGGTGGAAGCAGCCAAAGTGATTCGAGGAGAAATGACTGCGTAGATACGAATCAGGAGAGTACACTGAGGCAATATGTGAGCATACTGCCAGCATTGGCCTCGTCATTTTTGCGGGGTGTATCTTACTGTTTTTCCTCGTCCAACGGTATAAAGTCTTCTCACAGATGGGGAACTGGATCAGCCGAGGCGGGCTGGGGACTCGGGCGCAGATGCTGTTTACGATGGTGCATGACCTGGAAGAGCGACTGATCGCCTTTTATAACGGCCAGCGATGGCGCCGGGGATGGCGATAGTCTGGGCCTACCTGAGCTAGATGCTTGGCGTGGTCGAGCTCTATTATATCTTCGCCTCTGGGAGCAGAGGTTGCCTTACTAGAGAGAGGAAAGGCATTTCCGGTTACCATCTGATTCGTACCCACACCGTGATAAGAGCAGCAGGTGATACGGAAAGAGGAACATGCCAGAGTATCAGTTACGCCAAAATGGCCAGAAATATTTCGTATTTTCTGGGGAGCTGCTGGCTGACGTGTCGGATCGCTTCCGGTATGGTCAGGAGCAGGAGTCCTGGACAGAGATCCGGGTCTATCGCACCGTTACCGGAACTTATGTGATGGAGGAAGTGTTTCGAACGCTGTGGCAAAAAGGGGAAGGAGTGAGGCATAAGGCAGAAGTGTATTCCACACCACAGGAAGTCTATGCCGCACTAGTAGGTTCGGAAGCCAATGTCGGGCTGGGTGACCTGGAAAAAGAGCTTCTAGCCCAACTAGCTGCTCAGGATGCCGCCTTTGCCAAGATGATCGAGCGACAACAGCTCTAACGGCTGCTCAGTCTAAAGGGTTGTCATCGAACTCATTAGTATAAGGATTGTCTACCACGTAATCTGTAGAACAAAAACTTGCTCGAATGATCTCACAAGAAAAGGTTTGAAAAGTAGAGTCCGGCTCTTGCTCAAATGGATCGAGAAAAAGTGTTCATAGCCTCTATTCGTAAGGATTTTTTATTTGCTGCGGAGAGTCTAGATGGGAGTGTCAAATGAGTAAAGCACTATTTGAGTACTCCGCCGGTGGGATGGTAGTTGACCAGGATTGCGTCTTGCTGATACAGACTACCGATCAGAAAGGAAATCCGGTGTGGACTTTTCCCAAGGGAGTACTGGAGGTAGGGGAACATAGTCCGGAGGCGGTGGTACGGGAAGTGCAGGAGGAGACAGGCTACCAATGTGAAATTGTGTGTGAATTACCCAAATCTACTTACTGGTTTCGTCAAAAGGATCGTCTAGTGCACAAAACGGTACGCTGGTTCCTGATGCGCCCTCTGCAACGGAGAGCTGATCATGATTTTGAGGTCGAGCAGGTAGTCTGGTATGCATTTTCCGAAGCCCAGCAACGCCTCACTTACGCCTCAGACCAAAAGTTACTGAAGGCAGCGTGGCACAGAGTTTCGACAAGTAGAGAGGAAATGCTATCTTAGCCAAACCTGATTCGTACCTACAACTTGCTATGAGAGCAGAAGGTGAGGAAGTGGCTTGGACCAGCGTATTTCTGCCTTACAGTCCATGTGCTTGCACTCACCGAGCATCCAGAGCATCCGAATCGCTTCGGTTCCGCTACTGTCTCCATAGCCAGCAACCAGCGCTGGTCTGGATCCCCCCAAGCGACTTTGCCAAGCACCGTCCAATGCTGGACGCAGTGACGGAACGCAGTAACAGCCTCCTGTTCGGGGAACCGACAGGCCTCGGTGGAGAGGCCATTCGGAATCATGAGAGAATCCACACTGCAGCTCCACATTTGCTGTCGCAAGTAGCGACTCCCCGTCGTAATAATGGCCGCCTTGGCGAGACGATTCCAATCAATTCGATCGAAACCAAAGAGGTTGTTCGCATTCCAGAACATGCGGACTTGCTGCTGTATAGCGGCGCGCTACAGTAATCAGTCTATATTGAGTACCGCATCTACTGTTTGCCACTCTTCGGCCAAAATCACCACTGGTCTCCCTGTCTTTTGCCAAGAGGGAAGTAACACCTCCTGCACGAGACAGGGAGGGAAGGAGTGCACAAAGTCTGCGCGCTTGCCTTCTTCGCCATCATACACTCCCCCAGAGCGAAGTAATCTCTAGTTAATAGAAATTTATTATTGTCGAGCTAAGGGGTTGGTATATTGCGCGCTAAGTTGTCCCATATTAGGGACAATTTTCCCAGTTCTCTTCTTTAGAAGTCTTCTCTATTTTTCTAAAATCGGTTAGGAGAGGTTGAGCTGATATTTTCGCCTTTGGCATATCGTTTGCCCTTTAAGCTTGTAAATGGCTTGAGCCCTCATTTGGGGGAATCAATTTAGAGGATATTGCCAAGCTAAGTGTTTCTATATCTTAGATAGACTTCGAGAGGAGATGAACATCCCGGTCTGACATGACGACCAGCAAGGGACAGCAGCGGTAACCTTGGCTGGACTCCTCAATGCACTAAAAATTGCCAACAAAACCAGGGAAGAAGCGCAGATCGCATTCATAGGAGCCGGAGCGGCAAACATTGCTGTCTCGCGACTCCTCATGGCGGCGGGTTTTCCTCCAGAGCAAATGGTCATGGTAGATACACAAGGTATCCTGCATAAAGGGAGAGAGGATCTGCAAACCTCAGAGAATAAAGAAAAGATGAATGGGAAATCTTTCCACGTGAGGCGACAGTGGTCGGCATGAAAGCTATCGAACAAGACGTGGCTAGGAAAATCATGACGAAGAAGGAGTTATTCGAAAAGGTTTCGAAAATGATCAAAAGAGCGCAGGAGGAAACCAAAGTACTCATGGATGCAGGGATTATCCGTACGCTACCCCCTCTCAAACTTAGCACGGTCTGCTCTGCATAGATCCTGCAGGGGATATCGATATGGGTGGTCATGGGATCATCAGGGCCACTCCGGTACTCATCGAGAGCGGCCTGAGTCTCCCGATAGCACCAGAAATCCGCAATGACATGGCTCTCTTAGAGATCTCTATCAGAATGAAAATCGACTTTCCAGCGAAAGTGCTACCATGAGGAAGTAATTGAAAACTTTCTTTGAGTCCAGTCAGAGCCAAAGTGAAAGGGAACAAACTCTTCGCTGAGATCAGTTTTTGGCTTGAGAGTCGCTAAGCGTTTGACGTTTTTCTTCACGTTGACGCAGTGCAACCCGTCGGATTTTGCCGCTAATCGTCTTGGGCAAATCCGTAACAAATTCAATTTCCCGTGGATATTTATACGGTGCAGTCACTTGTTTTACATGTTCCTGAAGCTCTTGCACAAGAGCCTCTGAGGGTTGATAACCCGGCGCTAGCACCACAAAGGCCTTGACAATCTGTCCACGGATAGGATCGGGACTGGCGACAACCGCGGCTTCCGCTACCGCCTGATGTTCAAGCAAGGCACTTTCTACTTCAAAAGGGCCGATCCGGTAACCAGCGCTTGTAATAATATCATCGGCACGGCCCACAAACCAGAAATAGCCGTCTTCGTCTCGTCTACCACGATCTCCAGTCAGATACCAATCACCTTGAAAGACTTTGCTGGTCTCTGCCGGATTTTTCCAGTATTCTCGAAATAAGCCGATCGGACGCACTGGTTTTACCCGTACCGCAATCTCCCCCTCTTGTCTTGCGGGTAACTCTTTGCCACTCTGCGCATCGATAATAGCCACCTCAAACCCAGGAAGAGGTTTCCCCATTGACCCAGGTTTGACTGGTAAGCAGGGGTAATTAGCGACTAGTAAGACCGTTTCTGTCTGGCCATAGCCATCATAGATAGGAAGACCAGTACCATCTTGCCAGGCCGCCATCACTTCTGGATTGAGAGGCTCACCAGCACTTGTACAGTGACGTACCTTAGACAAGTTATAGCGTCGCAGATCCTCTAAGACCAGCATACGATAGGCAGTAGGAGGGGCACAGAATGTGGTTATCCCATACTGCTCCAGGATCTCTAGAGTTTTACGAGCGTTGAAGCGTCCGGTGCTATGCTGCATAAACACGGCTGTGCCCATGTGCCAGGGGCCAAAGAGACTACTATAAGCCGCTTTAGCCCAGCCGGTATCCGACAGATTCCAGTGCAGATCATCGGGACGGAGATCCAGCCAGTATTTGCCAGTAATAATATGGGCGAGCGGATATGAAGCATGCGTATGCAAGACCATTTTAGGGTTACCAGTAGTGCCAGAGGTAAAATAGATGATAGCTGGGGCATCGCTGCGGGTGACTACCGGAGTAAGCATCTCATCGGTGGTAGCCATCACCGTGTCATAATGAATCCAGCCTGGACGAGATTCCCCGATCACCAAGCAATGCTCCAGCATGGGGCAATGGGCTCTGATCTCCTCTATCTTGGAAGCATGCGCCGCATCGATAATGACCAGACGTGCTTCGGCCATCTGCAGGCGATACGCAATATCCTTGGGTGTGAGCAGAACAGTTCCAGGGATAGGAATAGCTCCTCGTTTCATGGTCCCTATCATTACGGTATGCCAATGTGGTATGCGCGGGAGGATAATAATTACCCGATCCCCCTGGTCCACTCCTAACTCCTGCAAAACCCTAGCGAAACGATTTGATTCCTGTCGAAAATAAGCAAAAGTGTATTCCGCCCTCTGGCCCTTTTCATCAACCCACACCATGGCTAATTTTTTCGGATCCTTGGCCCACTGATCTACCACATCAAAGCCAAAGTTGTATATTTCAGGTACTTGTAGAGAAAATGAAGCATACTCTTGTTCGTAATTGGTCATATTTGCTTGAAGGGTAACCATGCTCTCTTTCTCCTCTCTGTTTCTCCTCGTAATGATGGAAGAGATGGCCTCCGGCTTCATCAATCAGAGTTGCGCACAGGCGATGTGTTCTGTTTGTGCAATTGCAGATGGTGTTCAGCCTGACTCTGCCCATCCCTAATGACCTACTCCACAACCCATATGGTCAATCCTTGCCTCTGCGTACCACCTCGTCTCCTATGTGCGTATAAAACAGTTCCCGCAATCGAGAAAACGATTCTCGACCAACAACCACTGTGCCGCAAGCTTTGGCTCGTGCGGCATCCAGAATATTGGTGACTACATCTGACTCGCTGCTTGCGACGACGAAATGGGTCTCCACTGCCTGATAGGAAATCCCTGCGGTATGCAGGATTGATTTGGCCTTGTCAAAGACAAGCTGTATCGCCCTCTTTTCCTTCTCAAGCCATTGGTCGCGGGCTTCTTGCATTTCCGCTTCCTCTCTCTCTTCCACTGTGGGACATTCACTCCCTCCGAACTCGAGCAGCACAGGAGGAAGAAATGTAACATGAAAGAGGTGTACATAAAACCCCTCCTGCTTACCAATAATCGTGGCGGCATAGGTCACCGTACGGCTTGAAGCCTCTGAGTCATCAACAGCGATGAGTATGTTTTTGGATGCGTTCATGAATTTCTCCCTTCTGTTGATCCCCTGGCACTCGTGGCCAGTCCGGCCATCTGGAATTCTGTGGCGGTCGCTATAAGTTCTATGAATATCAAGAAAATACTCTTTTTATCAGGAGCAAAAATAATGCCATTGGGTAGCTTGCCTCTTCTCTTTTTGAATTTCCTATGAAGTTTGTTACTCTTTTTCCTGGCCTGAGAGGTTTTGGGAAAGGGGATTTGAGACACTTTGGCCTTGGAGAGGGACAAAATGTCCTGTTTACATTTTGACCAGAGAGGTGAAGAGGAAAACTCTCCATACGGAAATCCCTTTCTGCCTATTCTTCTTATTATGGTCCTCTCTCTGGCATGCTGATTGCTTTAGTATCTATTAAATCAGAATCGAGTGGCAATGGGGAAACATGACAAGCATTTCTTCGCTTTCCCTATATTTGAAAACCTCATAATGGAGGGACCATCATGACAGACGAATTGACCTTGAGTGTGATCAAAGCCGATGTTGGGGGTTTTGTCGGACACTCTGGGATGCACCCATCTTTGCTGACAGAGGCTGCTGAGCACCTGGAAACAGCGAAAACTCAGGGGACTCTCATTGATTTCCATGTCGTGTCCTGTGGTGATGATGTCGGATTGATCATGACTCACGACCGAGGAGTAGATAGCGCTGAGATTCATCACCTTGCCTGGGAGACATTCGAGCAGTGTACCCAGGTAGCCAAGAAGCTCAAACTCTACGGTGCTGGGCAGGATCTGCTGGTCGATGCCTTCGCGGGGAATGTGCGTGGGATGGGACCGGGAGTGGCGGAAATGAGTTTTGTGGAGCGGCAAGCAGAGCCAGTGCTCATCTTCTTCGCTGATAAAACCAGCGCGGGAGCCTGGAATCTTCCCCTCTATCGTATGTTCGCTGACCCATTTACCACTGCTGGATTGGTGATTGCTCCTACGATGCATCAGGGGTTCCGTTTTGAAGTGCATGATGTGAAACAACATCGCAAGATTGTCTTCAATGCTCCAGAAGAAATATATGATCTGCTGGTCTTTATCGGAGCACCGGGGCGGTATGCGATCAGCGCAGTCTACAGCAAGAGCACCGGAGAAATTGCTGCTGCTTCTTCCACGCAGCGTCTGGCACTCATTGCGGGCAGGTATGTCGGCAAAGACGATCCGGTGTGTATTGTGCGTACGCAGTCCCAATTCCCTGCGGTGGGCGAGGTACTGGAGCCATTCACTATGCCCCATATTGTCGAAGGCTGGATGCGTGGTTCACACCATGGGCCACTCATGCCGTGCCGGATGACCGAGGCCCATCCGAGTCGTTTCGATGGACCGCCGCGGGTCATCTCTCTCGGCTTCCAACTGGCGAATGGACAGTTGATCGGACCACGGGACATGTTTGACGATCCGGCCTTTGATGAGGCCCGTCGTTTGTGCAATATCATCGCAGATCATCTGCGTCGCCATGGCCCCTTCGAGCCGCATCGTTTGCCCATGGAAGAGATGGAGTATACGACCCTCCCTGAGGTCATGGCTAATCTCGAGGGGAGATGGGAGCCGGAAGAAGAGAAGGAACCCGGTGTACTCAAGGAGTAGGTGATGAAACCGTCAGACCCGCGAAGCCCTCTGTGCTTATTGGCGAGTGTATTTGTAGATGTTCCTTGTAGGGCAGCATAGTTCATGCTGAGGAAAATAGAGGATCTATGACGACAAACCTGCTCAACACGAAAATTGCTCGCTGCTTTGAAGAAGTGGCACAGCTCCTCAACGAATAAGGAGACAATCCGTATCGTGTGTAGGCTTACCGTCGTGCAGCAGAGCTCCTCCGTCAGTTGCCTCGATCAGTGAGGGACATTTTACAAGAAGAGGGGATGAAAGGTCTCCAACAATTGCCAGGTAGCGGTGGAGGCATACGGCATTATATTGCTCTTTTCTCAACCACGGCATGAGCCCATCGGTTCAGGAAGACCCATGACTGGGTAGTCCTCTACTATGACGAGGGGAGAGGAGAGCAGCAGTGTACAGTGATTACAAGCCAACGGGGGCCTTTCAAAGGCAAGCGGATTATTCGCGGCCGTGAGGAGGAGTGTGCTCAGTACTACCAGACAGAGGCTCTTTCCTCTGAAGCTGGCTGGAAAAATTAATCATGTATTTTGTCTTTTCCAGCAACTCATAAGGAGGTGGATTATGGTCACATATGTGATGTTGACAAAACTTTCTCCGGAGGCGCTTACCCGTCCAGAGTCGGTCGAAGAGCTGAACAGACAAGTGGAAGATCGGATCAAGACAGCCTGCCCCACGGTGAAATGGATAGCCAATTACGCCGTATTAGGGCCATACGACTACCTGGACATTTTCGAGACTCCAGATATGGAAACGGCTACGAAAGTTGCCCTGCTGGTCCGCTCCTTTGGCCATGCGACGACGGAGACCTGGGTAGCCACGCCATGGGAGCGATTTCTGCATATAGCAAAGGGATTGAAAGCCGAGCAGAAGTGAGACTCTTCTACCATCTGCTAAGCCAGAAAGGAGAAAACATCGATAGTGCTCACCGATGTTGGCAGAGAGGAAACATGTTTTATTATCTTCTAAGCAAAAAGGGAGGAAACACCAATGGCGCTCATAGATTTTTGTCGGACGCCAGTCATGAGTGTATTACCAAACATCTCTGTAGCAGAGGCAGCCAAAATGATGGCGGACAAGAATATTGGTAGTCTCGTGGTCGTTGAGGAAAACAAACCGATCGGCCTCTTGACTGATCGGGATATTGTGCTCCGCGTGACTGCCCAGGGCAAAAATCCCTCGCAAACGCTGGTCAGGGAAGTCATGACCCCACACCCGGTTGTCCTCAAAGAAGAGATGGGGTTGTTTGAAGCAATAGAATCAGTGAAGGGAAAGGGGGTACGGCGATTACCGGTGGTGGATAAGGAGGGAAAGCTGGTGGGGATACTTACAATAGATGATATAGTCTATTTACTGGGGCAAGAGATGGCCGATATCGCGGAAATTATCAAACAATCGGCTCCAGATCTTCCCTAACGCGTTCACATCTGCCATATTGCAAAACTCCTGCACCGGTAACTAGCCAATAGAACAAGCTCAGCACAAGCTGCAGCGACGTCATCAGCACGCTTGTGCACTGGTGGTGTCGCTGCACGCTTGTCTGCCCGTCACAGTGAACTAGCTCTCCCAAGACGAAGCCTTCGAGGAGTTCCAGATATGGCTCGGGTCAGAGAGGATCTTTAATTCCCCTGTGCCTCTCCACAGAGATATACAGGTGGCTTTTCTTAGCCTTAAGGAGTAAGGACTATGAAAAGAACAGCAAAAAAGAAGAATTTACCTTCTTGCACTCACCGAATATGGGTGAGCATTCTGGTGATACTTACACTTCTTGGTGCTACCTCTGTTGGATTTGCTCAGACCTCGCAATGGCATAATATCACTGGAGCAATCTGTTATATCCATCTCGAGTGGCCAAACGGCGAGATCACCGACTTTGCGCTGCAACCGCACGAAACCCGTGCACTTTCTATCCAGAGTGATCCTCCTCCCAAATACTGTTGGTCGCACAGAGGCCCGATTAAAGACTGTCAGCAAGCCTGCAGGCGGGGTGACGCCAAGGGAATCTGGAGCGTATCTACCACAGCCATAAATGGCTGCGAGCCAGGTGTGATCTCTGCCTGTTAGCTTGATCAGTTCCATGCAATAGCAGGGAATGAGGATGACCAAACAACAGCGCTTCGTGGTACAGGTCGAAGATCATCCTATCGAGTACATCCACGTTTCCCGCTGGCTTTCAGACTTGGCTAGAGCTTCTTTTCTATTGCGAGTAGCAGCACCTGCGGGGAATCATGAATTCTTAGCCGTGGGGTTTGCCAACGTCAGATTTTTTATCTCGACCGTCAGGTTTCCCTCTTGCACATCCACTTGAATCACCGCCCCTTCCAACACATTGCCAGCCACGAGTGCGCGGACAATCCGTGTTTCTACCTGATGCTGCAAGAACCGTCGCAGTGGCCTGGCCCCATACACGGGATCGAAACTCTCCCAGGCGATAAATTCCCGAGCCGCCTCGGTCAATTCGAGCTGAATATTCCGATCGGCAAGGCGTTTTCTGATCTCCACGGTCAGCAGATCCACAATCTGCTTGATCTCTTCAAAGGTCAAAGGTTTGAACAAGACGACATCGTCTACCCGATTGAGAAACTCTGGCCGGAAGTGCTGGCGGAGTTCACGCAGGACCGCTGTGCGAGCCTCGGCCTTGAGCTCACCTTGTGGAGTGATGCCCTCCAACAGATAAAGTGACCCAATGTTCGAGGTCATAATGATCACTGTATTTTTAAAATTGACAGTCCGACCATGGGCATCAGTAAGCCTGCCATCGTCGAGGATCTGGAGGAGGATGTTAAACACATCATAGTGAGCCTTCTCGATCTCGTTGAAGAGAATCACGGCATAGGATTTACGCCGTACCGCCTCTGTTAGCTGTCCCCCTTCCTCATAACCGACATAGCCAGGGGGGGCACCAATCAGCCGGGACACTGTATGTTTCTCCATGTATTCGCTCATATCGATCCGGATCAGGTTCTCTTCGGTATCAAAGAGGGCGGCAGCCAATGTTTTGGCCAGTTCGGTCTTTCCGACTCCGGTTGGCCCAGAAAGATAAATGAACCGATCGGACGACGCGGATCCTTGATCCCAGACCGTGCCCGGATCACGGCGTTCGCCACCAGTTGCACGGCTTCATCCTGACCAATCACCCGTCGATGGAGGATTTCGTCTAGTCGCAGTGGCTTTTCCCGTTCCCCCTCCATTAACCGGGTCACCAGGATCCCTGTCCACCGGGAAACGATGTCTGCAATCTCTTCCTCGGTCACTTCTTCCCGCAAGAGTCGCTCACCCGCTTGCTGTTCCGTCAACTGTGCTTCCGCCTCCTGGAGGCGACGCTCGAGCACAATGAGCCGACCATATTTGAGCTCTGCGGCCCGGTTCAGGTCGTATTCCCGCTCCGCCTTCTCCATCTCGCGCCGGACCTGCTCGATCTCCTCCCGCAGAGTGCAGATCTTCCCGATCCCTTCCTTTTCCCACTGGACCCGCATAGTATTAGCTTTCTTTTTCAGATCGGCCAGTTTCTGGCGGATGTGCTCCAGTCGTTCCTCACTCGCCCGGTCGGTCTCTTTGGTGAGTGCTGCTTCCTCGATCTCCAGTTGCATGATATGCCGCGTGACCGTATCGAGTTCAGCCAGCATGGAGTCGATTTCCGTGCGGATCATAGCGCAGGCTTCATCGACCAAGTCAATCGCTTTATCCGGGAGAAAACGGTCAGAAATATACCGATTGGAGAGCACTGCTGCTGCAACCAGCGCATTATCATGGATGCGCACCCCATGGTAGGCGGAAAACCGGTCCCGAAGACCGCGGAGAATGGAGATGGTCTCCTCTACCGAGGGTGCATCGACGAGGACGGGCTGGAAGCGGCGTTCCAGTGCGGCATCCTTCTCAATATATTTGCGGTACTCATCGAGCGTCGTGGCACCGATGCAATGTAACTCCCCTCGGGCGAGCATGGGTTTGAGCATATTCCCCGCATCCGCCGGAGCTCCCTCTGCCCGACCTGCCCCAACGATATTGTGCAATTCATCGATAAAGAGGAGGATGTGCCCTGCACTCTCTTTGATCTCGTTTAAGACCGCCTTGAGCCGTTCCTCAAATTCCCCACGATACTTCGCACCGGCCAGGAGCGCACCCATATCGAGAGCGAAAATCGAGCGGTCTTTCAACCATTCTGGCACATCCCCACGGACAATACGCTGGGCGAGTCCCTCCACGATGACCGTCTTCCCGACTCCTGGCTCTCCAATGAGTACAGGATTGTTCCTGGTCTTCCGGGAGAGGATGCGAACCACCCGGCGCATCTCCGCATCTCGACCAATGACGGGGTCTGGCTTTCCTTGCCGTGCCAGAGCGACCAGATCTACACCGTACTTGGTCAGGGCTTCATAGGCTGTTTCGGGGATGGCGCTTGTAACCCGCTGATGACCACGGACCTGGGTCAGAGCAGCGAGGAAGGCCTCACGCGTTACGTTAAACCGCTTGAAAAGCTGTCCCACGGTTGAAGAGTTCCCTTCTTCAATCATCGCTAAGGCCAGATGTTCCACCGATACATACTCATCTTTGAGGCGCTTGGCCTCATCCTCTGCTCGGAGCAACAGCTCCTGTAAGCGTCGGGTTACATAGATCTTCCCGGCTTCTATCCCTGGGCCGGAGACTCGAGGCCGGCGTTCGAGTCCCCGCTCCACCTCTTTTTTCAAGGCTTCAATAGACACCTCCATCCTGGTGAGGATACGAAGTTTCTACAACGTCATACTAAGCGGTTTTCCTGATCACACGAAGCTTAGCACTTCGGGCTCTGGGATTCCTTACCAATTCTTCAGGGCTAGGCGTAAGGGGTTTCTTGGTAAGGGGGGTTGCCAATGCCGCATCGACAAGCTCATGAAAAAAATGTTTTACCATTCTGTCTTCGAGACTCTGAAACGAGATAACCGCCATCCTGCCCCCGAGCGCGAGTCGGCTAAACCCTATGCTTGAGCCTTCCCTGAGCGCAGGTAGTTCGTCGTTGACGACCATACGGAGGGCCTGAAATGTTTTGGTGGCGGGATGAATCATGAAAAAAGAGCAAGAAGGATACCGGCGAACACAGTTTGTTTTCCCTGGACGTTTCTTTTTTTACTCTTTGGATGGAGTGTGACGAGCTAAGAGCCCTCATCACTGCTGCATGTCACTCGGCCTCTGAGCAAGAGACAAGAGAGAAAGAGAAAACTGGACGAAAGCATTTGTAGTATTATGTCCCACACTAGGCTAAAATGTCTCACCGGTTTCTGGACAAAGAATAAAAGGGACTTTCGTCGTATGAAACAACAGACACGAGCCTAAATGTCCCACATAGTTCTCGAAAATGAAGCGAGCACCAGTGTTCTATGCATTTCATCCATACAAAGGGTCCGCAGGAGGGTAGAAAAAATCGAGATCTGCTCTTTTCCGGCGCACCTCGATTACCATAACACCGATACGATAGATACCACTTCTGCTCCAGACTCAAGGTAAGGAGAGCCCAACATTACCACCCTCCTTCTGTCTGCATCCCAATGTAGCGGATACGTCTCTCCCTGAGACTAACCACATTTTTTGTATCATACGCTAGCTCAACCTCTTCAAACAATGCTTCTTCGAGGATACGGCACACTAAAGTCGCATCCTCGACATCAGTGAGCACCACCTGATGCTTCTCATCATCAAGAATGAAGACCTCAGTCATCTCTCAACCCTCCAGGACACAAAGAAGGATCTCCTCGCAACTTGGGGGAGAGATCAAGGCCACAACTCGCGAAGCTCTGGGGGTAATAAGTGCTTGATATCCTCGATCTCTCCCT
>FWPU01003011.1_pt1 | contig 44175 bp, 37 predicted proteins | sample 2228361 | NCBI WGS metagenome assembly FWPU01 (sample SAMEA103939777, study PRJEB20133) | metagenome | reverse complement strand
TTATCACAACTCTTTTGTCATGTCAAAGGATTATTTGCATGACATATGACATATAAATGCCATGTACATCAATTCTCGGACAGGCTCCTAGAGTATTTCAAATGTTCCGTATGAAACTCGTCCGGGTGTTTGTGGATATAGAGGGTCACATGCTCGCGTTCCGAAAAGAGTTTGGCACATTGCCATAAGCGCTGCAAAGTTTGGCGTGTCACAATTTCAACGTCTTGACCGACAGGATACGTGCGTTGAAGTGTGTTTGTAGTGTAGTCTGCCCCTGTTTTGATATGTAATGCCACGGCTTCATCGACTATTCTGGGATCAATAGCGGGACAATCAGCTTTAATCCGAATGATATGTTCCCCTCCGTAAAGCCGAGCCGCTTGAAAATATCGCTCCAGTGGATCCTCTTCGCATCCACAATAAACGCGGACACCCAAACTGACACAGAGATTCACAATGGGCAAGTCCTGGCGGTTGATTGTCGTGGCCACAATGTAATCATCCACCAGTTTGCAGTGTCGAATCCTTTCAATGACATGTTCCAGCGCCGTTTTGCCGGCGAGGTCTAAAAGAACTTTGCCCGGAAGTCGTGTCGAGCCTGTGCGTGCCTGAATGAGCGCAAGAACGGTGTTCGATGCCATTTGGTTCCTCGAAGTGTCAACGTTTCCCATTGAGATCCTGAAACGCCCTGTGGACTGCAAGCCAAACTTTCCCGAAGATGCGTTTGAGATTCGATCATGGCTGATCTCTCAATCGAGCCAACTCATTTTGAATATCGGTTCTTGACGGATCCAACTTGAGAGCTTTTTCATAGGCTTCCATGGCACCAATAAAATCGTGAGCCGCTGCCAGTTCCTTACCCATCCTCAAGTACGTTTCAGCCAAGGATGGAGGCAGACCTTCTGGACTCCACATGGGGCGGGACATTGACAGAAGAAGCTGTTCATATGCGGTCCACGCATCCTCGTCCAGGGGGTTTTTCCGTAAATAATGCCTAAGAATGTCGCCGGCTTCGGATATGTATCCTGCTTGTTCCAAGGCTTTGGCACTATTGAGAAGGATATCGGGATGGTCTGGATTTAAATCAAAAGCTCGGTAAAAGCATTCCAATGCCTTGGACAAGTCCCCAGCTTGCCAGTGCAGCACGCCCATGTTGTTGTGAGCGAGGGCGCAATCGGGTTGACGTTCTAAGACCATTTCGAAACAGATTTTTGCATCTTCGAGCTTTCCTTCTTTAAAACGCTTTTCCCCTTCTTCAAGGAAAATTTGGACGAGGCGTTGAGACTCGAGGTTCTGTGCAGCCTCGGTGGTGTTCTTCCCACGATCGCACACTGAATGGTTAGTGTTTGGGCTGAAGGGTTCGGGTGCGCTGAAATGATCACTTTGCTGAGGAGGTTGTTCGACAATGACGGAAAGAGGTGGTTTTCCTGGGAGCTCAGACTTTTGGTCCGACATGTGTGCCGCCGAGATTCCCTCGCTCTCGGACTCAAATGCATACTGGGATAGGGTCTGTGGCGAGGTCTTTCCGTAAGGCCTGGATTTTTGTTCCGCATTTGTTTTGGTTAAAACGCCTGTCTCTCTCTGGGCAGGGATGTTTCGAGAGTGCTTTGTTGGATGATCATTTTTTAAACCTTGACGATTTTTTCCATGCTGAGCTTCCCAGCTTTGGGGCATTACTTGTAGAGGCTGCCGATTCTGGAGCCTTCGAATGGGTGCTTTGGCAAGGGCATGGAGCCGATCTTTGACCGCTTGTAAGGTGTGCTCCCATGTAAACTGACGTTCAATGATGGCACGACCGGCTTGACCCTTTCTTTGGGCTTCGTCCGGATTTTCGTAAACATGGCGCATCCAGTGTTTGAGGCCTTCAAGATCGGGTTCGGCCAGCCATGGATAATCCACGGTTTCCAAGGCTCCGGCACGCTTTTCAGGGAAATACTTGATACGGTAAGGCACTAGGTAGGCGTTTTCTTCGGAGCAAAAATCAAGGGCTGACCCATGGCCTGTAATGATGACAGGAAGTCCGCAGGCCATCGCTTCAGCCACAGGCAAGCCGAATCCTTCCCCTCGGTAGGGGTGAACCAAACAATGGCAGGCCGTATAGAGAGCCGCCATATCCCGCTCTTCCAACATCTCAGTCATGTATTCGATTTCAGGAGCATTACGGTGAGATCGAATGGCCTGAATCATGGTTTCTGAGGTTTGGTCCCTGTAGAAGGTTTTCCCACCCATGTCTTTAATGACAAGGCATACGTCGTCTTTGTTGGAAAAGGCTGCTGCATAGGCTTTGAGCAGCACATCGATCCCTTTTCGAAAAATGGTGCCGCCAACGAAAAGAAACCTGAATTTTTTTCGAGTTCCGAGTGTGCGGGGGGGCACTCGAGGATGAAACCTGTGCGTATCAACACCCAAAGGGATGACATAAACACGGTCAGGCTGTACGCCACTTTGAATACAACAATCGAGCACATAGGAGCTTGAGACCCAGGCTTCATCCACGAGGTGGTTGAGAGGGTAGATCCAGCTTTTGGGAAGACTTCCAAATTCCCAATGTTGGAACATGACCCAGCGACCTTTTGGGGGAGGGATTAGATTCGGCGGCCAATGGTGGCGAATGTGAATAGCCACGTCGGGGGGAAGGGTCCGTGAGGTTCTTTGGATAAGCTTGAAAAAACGAGGATCTGACCTCGCGTCCATTTCATCGGGTTCGAAGGGGATTAGATAAAGATTGTATCCCTCATCGATCAGTCTCATGCAAATTTCTCTGTTCACCAATGCCAGGGAGTGACGGACCAGTTGGGATCCTTCCCAAACCACGGTAAGGTTTTCTCGATGTTTCGGAGGGCGCAGTTCCAGTGCCTGTTTTGTTGCCCAGCCTTCCCGAATGGCCTGGATCATATTCTTGACGAGCACCGTGGGGCTCCCAAGCAATTTTGCCGTTGAAGCGGCGCGAGCCCGCCTTACCTCGACGGGCATGTCATAAGCCTGACGCATAGCTTGTTGCACATCTTTGACATGAAGCATCGGCATCCATTGACCAAACTGGTATGGCTGGTATTCTAAAATGTCCTTCGTTACGGGTTTTTTTTCGTTGGGATCCACTGGGATTTCTATCACGGTATCTGGGGGCCAACTCACAAAACCTTTGGGGACGATGACGAGACGTTGTCGCGCTATGGATTCGAAAACGGGTGCTGTGAGAGCCGTGTCCGTGGAAATGTAAACATTGGATCTGTCGATAAGATTAAGGACTTCCAGGCGAGTTCCCAAATCATCATCGATGATGAGGGAGGCCGTGGACCTTGTCTTCTGTTTTAAAGTTGCCACAAGGTTGAGCAGGTCGTTTTGAGGCTTTCCCGGTACTGGATGCCACTGAGGATAGTTCACCTTGAGATAAAGCTCTACATTAGGTGAATCTTTGAATTCCTGGAAGAAGGCTTCAATGAGAGTGTCCCATCGCCGTCTAGGAAGAAACATGGAAACAGTAACGAACCTGAAAACTTTGCCCGCTGGATCAGGTTCAGGGAATGCTGCAGGGATCCATGGATTTTCCACCCAATGGTGAGGCCATGGTAGATAAAGGACCTTTTCGGGAGGAAAGCCGGCCTTCAAAAAGAGCTCTCTCTCTTTTGGATTATTGTGCAGCCACACCTGATCCATCTGGCGGCAGACATGAAGGAGCTCGTGGGGAAGCCGACCTTGATCATCCGCCGTGTCGAAAAGGGTGGTGGTCATGATCCTGAGATTGGGCTCGGGAAACTTCACCTGAAGCCAGGAACTAACGGGAACATGAGCAATAATGGCAGTTATGGGTGGCACAAGAGGGGTCTTTTCAAGAGAGCGAATGAGTTCCAGATCACAGTCGTCGATGCCCGGGGATATTTCATCGACAGGAATGATTCGAACATGGTTTCCCATGCAATGGAGATGACTGACGACTGCCCGAATGCCGATCCCATAGCCACTGCGGTTATAGAATGGACCGATCCACACGATCGTGCCTGGTACGGTGTCTTTCAAACCGCTCATGAGGAATGGCTCCCATTTTTAACATCAAGTATGGGTGCTGTGCGATCCCATCGATGACATGCCTTTAGTTAGCAAGAAGTATACCGGAATATGAAAATAACTAAAGGACAGTTGTTGCGTAAAGAACCGTTTCGTAGATGAAGGAGGTGTAGTTTCTAAGGTAGAAACGATAGGCGGGGTTCAATTGAGCGAGTAGGAGAGGAATTTCCCATAGGTGGGCGGGAGAATGATACAGGCATATGGCAAGATCAGGATGATTTTCTCGAAGGGTGCGGGTTGCACCCTTGAGAGCTTCTCCTTCAGCCCCCTCAATATCCAATGCTGAGAAAGGTCGGATTGAAGGCAGGAACTACCTTGTCGATGGTGACGGCTTGAACCCAGAACGCGCTTTCTGGGACAATTCGAGATCCAAAACTTGTTTCGGAATAAACAAAAGGTTTCAGCGCAACCTCATTGTTAACGGCGCAGGGTAAGATCGTGATCCGTTTGGCCACATGAGGCCCGTGGCCTTCAAAGTAGGAAGCGATGTCTTGAAACTGATTCGGATCGGGCTCAAAACACAAAAACTCTTCAATGAAGCCAAGCTGCTCAAACAAACGCTCCAAGTCACCTCGACTGGCACCACATCAAAGCCATCGGGAGTGGCCTCGACGCAGAGGCACATCCCGTGGGATGTACTGTTCGCTTCGAGGTCGCATGGGAATGGCCACCGGCTTACGCGTCATATGAGTCTTGAGGCAGGCAGTGAAAACAGACCGACTTTCATCGTCCTCCATGTGGTCAAAAGCCCTCTGGATATCCTGTTGGTGCTCAAGATAATAGCTGAAACCTTTAACACTGAGTTCTTTTGGTAGCTCGAAGGGATTGTGGATTTCGTAAATGTCCCGAAGCGTGATGATGTTGCGAAATCCTTTTTCTTTTAAAAGAGATACGATGGCGGTTATGACTTGTTGGTTGCCTAAACAAATGACGGCGACTCCGTCGCACCTTTCTTCTTTTCCTGGAAAATAAGCATTGGGTGAGCATGCAGGGATTCCAGCAAAAACATCTCCTTTTTGAAACTTTTGGTCGAGAACCATGCACTGCATGTAGCTATACTTTTTCATAATGACTTCGTGAAAATAATGGAAGGCTTCTCCAGCGCCATAGACGATAATTTTCCGTCCGTAGAAAAGCTTATCCAAGGGAATACAATCTTCAGGAAAATCGTTTTGGGAAAAAAGTTCTTGGAGTTCCGAAGAAAAGCTGACCATTGGCGGATGACCTCATGTCCTCTCTGTCCAAGATGATGAAAGACGCATGTTTAAGTAGGATTCTATGGAATTGTTGCTATCAAATCGGTGTCGCACAAATGGTAGGGGCCGTGGCGCAAATACAGATCATAATCCTGGCACATTGCTTGAACGAGCAAGGGGATTTCGAAAAGGGATTTGATGGAATGATAGGCCGCGAGGGCGAGTTTAGGGCGGTTTCGAGCTATGGTGTCGGTGGCCCCTTGGAGGAACTGAGAAATCACATTTCCGGGGGGATCCGCTTTAATGATTGAAACATTTTCATTCGGTAGGTGCAAGTCCAAGGGCACCGCGTGGATTTCTATGTCTCCCGTGGAGTCAATGCACGCTCCTTGGCCTTGTTCGGCAATGGCTACTCTTGAGGACTTGAATTTCAACGTGGTTTCGTGGGACCAAAGCCCGAGTTGATAGCATGACAGGCGGGCATGATGGGACGTATTGGTAACGAGGTTTTGGTAGTTGACGGGATCCGGCTCGTAAGCATGTATCCATCGGTATTGCAATCCATGACGCAGGCATGTGTCTACAAAAGAGTTTACCGTATCCCCGTCATAGGCTCCAACGTCCACATAAATTTCTTCGGGTAAAATATAAAATACGTCATTGTTAAAGTAGTAGTAGTCCTCAGGGGTTCCTTCGTAATGGATGGTACCGGAATCCAGAACTACTTGACTGAATGATGAAATAAAAGTCTGAAACAAGTGAAAGTTATTCTCCGCCGCTACCAAAGCCAATTTTGTGATCAAGAGATCCCTAGAGTGTTTGTCTTTTAGCACACGGTAACATTGAGTCAATGCGTGTTCGTGTTCCTTGAGGTATTCCAACACGCTGAGGGGTGAACATTCCTGTTTATATTGTTGCAGGAGATTTTGGGTGCCGGTCATGGCATACATAAAGACAAATGGTGTCCGGGGATCAGAAGCCTTGCAGACAATTCGGTCAAAACTGAATTCGGATCGAAGAATTTGCGCGGAGAGTGTCGTAAGGTATTTATGTGAGGCGATCACAACGATAGCTTTCCGATGTTGTTTGACAAGTTCTTCAAATGCGATAATGGGTAATCCCTCATAGATGGTCCCAACCTTGGAAGGATCGTTGTCGCAAAAAGCAATGGGTTCCACTCCGAAGCTGCGTAAAGTGGAACACAGGTCTCGCCCGCAAGAACCTGCACCGAATAAAATCACGGGTTCTCCAGCCTCTACGGCCTTTTTGTGTTGGCCGAAGATAACGTCAAGGAGGCTGGGGGCGTCGTGTGCCATTTTCACAAGTTCGGTGATAGCGAGGATCGGGTTGATAATCTCGTGCATTGTTTGGCTCCATCTTGTTAGCTGGGTATATAGATGAGGATACACGTTGGTGACTCAGCATGTTTTAAGAGGGTGCTGATAACATCACGGCGAATGTGGTCCCCTGCGGTGACAACGATATAGTCGGGCTTGATGACACGGAGGTGATCATAAGGATAGATGGGAACACCGGCGATGGTCTTGCCATGCAAGACGCAATCCCGGTCAAAAATTCCTTCAATGTTGGCTCGAGTCATTTCGGGCAGGGACATAAGGGTTTCGGTAGCTGGGCTTGCCGGGGCCAGCGCCAGGTGTTTGCCATCGAGGCTGACTGGATGCCAATCTTGCCCTTCGCGACGTATGCGGGGAGGGGAAGGATGGAACACGGCGACATGACACTCTTCGTGGATTGTTCGGCTGAAAGGTTCGCGAGGACGCCGAAAATCTTCAAGGAAAAGGTTTTCATCGTGGGCTGAAGGGAAAGAATCCAATAGTTTTTGAATCTCTGCTCTGCAAGCTTTCAAAAAAAGTTTTCCTTGGGCACTGACAGGTCCCATGTGTTTTTCTGGAAAGTGAACCGGCGTGAACCCATGTTTCTTGAGCATCACAAAAGTCTTGGCATAAGCAAAAATGTGCTTCGAGTAGTCGTAGTCCCCAAACGTTGGCAGATCACCTGGCAGACCCTGTAGGGGTTCAAAGTCAAAGGTGAGCCAGACTTCTTGAGGCCGCAAGGCCAACATGGCATAAGTAAACCCACTTATATCATCATCACTGCAGTTATCTTCGGAGAAAATGTACTTGACAGAAACCTGGCCGGCGCCGGCTTCGCCCGCGCGAGCGTATCGAGCAATATTTTCCAGGACCTGGTGAAAGCTGTCGGAACCTTTAAGCTTTTGATAGGTGCTTGGTATGCCGGCATCTGAAGAGATACAAGCCCAACGAATGGTTCCTGACTTAAGGCCTTCAAAGACAGCCTGACGGTATATGGTTCCGTTTGTGTAAAGAAAAAAACGTATACGCCTGGAATGAAAAAAAGCAATATATTGATCAAAGTCTTTAAGCAAGGTGGGTTCTCCGCCGTTAAAGTCCACAGCTGAATTCCATTCAACGTCCTCCGGTTCAAACAACTGAAGTATCTTTAAGGCATCATAGCGTGCTCTGGAAAATGAATTGTGCCGAGTGTACCCGCAGAAACGGCATGGTAAATTACAAAGGGGGTAGTGTCAATGATTTTGTGTAAAATTTTTGCCCTCCAACCGTTGCCATATTGGCAGGTTTTTTCGCACTTTTCCCAGAGGGTTTGACCTCCAGTGGACTTCCATTTTAAAAGCAATAAAGGCAAGAAGAGTGTAACAAGATTGCTCCCCTGCCAGGATCTCCATCGGTCTGGTTCTGCGTCTAAATTCCTTGTTGAGCCTTTCAATGATGTTGGTCGTTCTCAGGGAAATCCATTCTTCTTCAGGGAAGTTGAAGAAAGTCAGGCAGGCTTCCAGGCCCTTTTCCAGACACGTGACAGCGGACGGCAGATCTTTTTCCCATTTTCTTTTGAATTCAATGAAAAACTCCCTGGCCTTGTCTTTCGAAGAAGCGTAGAAAATGGAGCGCATGTCGTCAGCCACAGCCTCTTTGTATTTTCTTGGGACTTTGGCCAGGACATTTCTTGCCATAGGCATATGGCATCGCTGTACCTTGGCCTTGGGAAACTCCTCTTTGAAAACCTTCTCAAGACCAGGAAGGCCGTCCATGATCCCCAGCTGAACCTTTAATGGGTCAAGTCCGCGTCTTTTAAGATCTTTAAAAACTTCTCTCCACGTCGACGCCGATTCTTTATCGCCTGCCTGCAAACACAAAACCATCCTCTGGTTCGTTTCACTCACCCCAATGACAACAAGGACGAAGACCTTTTCGATGGAATCACGAACCCGCATCTCGAAGTTCACGCCGTCGATAAACAGATATTTTATCGGCTCTTGGGAGAGATCCCGATTCCTCCACTTTTCAACGGCTTCCGTAAGCTCCTTGTTGGCTTCGCTGATTTCTGTATGGGAAACTTTTCGGCCAATGAGACGCTCAGACATCATCGCCAGTGTCCGTGGACTCACTCCCCCAAGAAACATCAGGCACAAATCTTTGCCGATTTCTTTCTCATATTGCTGGCAACGCGGAAGGACCTGGGTGTGATACTCACCCAGCCGATCCCGAGGGACCTTTACGGATACTTCGCCGATGCTTTTAATCGTAAAACGACGCTCGTAAGAGCCATTCCGATAATTGGAGTGATCCCCCTTCCTCTCATAAGGCTCTCTTCCTAGAAAATGGCTCAGTTCAGCTTTCATCACTTCGGACAAATACCGACCGACCAATTCGCGTACGTCCAGTCGAATCATCTCAAATAGCTTCTCGGGTTGAGTCTGAATTTCCTTGAAAATCGTGACGACTTCGGGCACACTGACTTCGATCTTCATGGGCGCTTCTCCTTTCTTCGAGGTGTGTGATGGTGACTCCCCTCTTTAAAGGAAAAGCGCCTTTTTTTCTAGCACTTAAATTTTACACAAAACTTTTTACACCACCACAAAGGGTATCCGCCGCGAGATCAATATGCCCGAGGCGATCAAAGCGGACTGAATCGAGGCTTTTGGTGATGACCATGCCGCAGTGTTTGCAGGGTGTGGGACTGGTCGGATCGTTAAGGAGTTCGAAAAGCCATCGCCTTTTTTCGACGATCATTTCACGTGTGATGTCCAGTTGCGCGGCTTCATCGGCTGTCCAAAAGAGTGGCGAGGAAAAGGGACCGAGCTGACAGGCGTGGATACCCTCTTGTCCCAAGCGCAAGCCGCTCTCCAACTTAGGGCAGGATTTGACCAGGGTGGCTTTTCGCAATGGCCGAGAAGAGGAAGATGTAGAAGTGTCTTTATTTGTGCTTTTGTTCCAATCCATAGTACCATCTCGCTTTCTCAAGAGCTTGATGTAGACTCAGACCTGCAAAATCCTGGGCTATGATCCATCGGCCGTTCATCTCATCACCCATTACGGCACCTAATAAAACTCCGGGGATGACACTCTTAACGTCATGAGGAGCCTCACGGCCACCCATATTGGTTCGCACATGCCCAGGGCATACGAGGCACATGCTGACGCCTGTGTTCCGTAAAGCAGGACTCGTGTCATAAACGAATTTGTTGAGTGCTGCCTTACTGCATGCGTAGGCAACACATCTGTGATCTCTTTCTAGAGTACTTGAAATGTTGATGATACGACCAAAGCCTCGAGCTATCATCTTGGGAATCAAACGACCGCAAAGCAGCATAGGAGCTACCGTATTGACGGTATAATGGCGCATGTTGTCGCTTGGGTAAACGTGCCAAGGATTTTCGAGGGTGTTAGGGTGACAGATACCGGCATTGTTGAAGAGGATATCCACTGGGGGATAGGCCTGGTCGAGTCGTTCGAGCATGTCTTCGACTTGCTTGATGTCACCAAAGTCTGCCGAGATGGTTTTCACCTGCGCTCCCTTTTGGCGGCACATGTGGGCAACGTCGGCGGTGGCCTGCGTGGTTCGAGCGTGCAAGATCAGGTTGGAACCAAGCTGGGCCATGGTTTCGGCGATAACTTTGCCTATACCGCGATTGGATCCGGTGATGAGAGTCCACTGGTCCCTGAACAACCTTTCTTGACCCTGGGAATCTTTAAACATTACCAACGAAGCTGGTTTCTTGACAGCAAAGACGATGTCGTAGCTCCTATCGAAGCAGGCCACAAAGACGTTTTGAATGCCCATGGCCTGGAGTTGATCAACTATGGGTTCATATTTTCGAATCGTTACGACCACGGCTAGCTCGCTGTATTGTGCTGCAAGATGCTTCAATTGTTCGGGGGAAATGGGCAACTTGCCCAAGAAAGGCTTGCCCCATTTTTGGGGGTTATTGTCGCAAAGGTAATCTGGTTCTCGACCCAAGACCAAGACAAGTTGCCCATAACAATTGGTCAACTGAGCACCAAGACCAAAAAAAACGAGTTGACTCACCTTCATGAGCCTAGGAACCATGGCTCCTCTTCCTCCCTCGAGCAGCTTCGTCACTTTTCGAACAGTTGGATCTCAATGGAGTCACGCTCGACGGTTCCACAAAGTCTGCGAAAGATGCCCCAAGAGATCGTGAGCCGGTGTCCTTCAGCGGAATACTTCCCGGTGGTGGGTCGTAGGAAACGCTTCGAGATACAAGATTTTGGGTTGACCGCAAAGTCTGAAGGATATCTTCTTGCGTAGCCGGCGAGGCATCCCAGTAGGATGCAAGCTGTTTCCAGTGTGGATCATTGCAGATTTGAGGGGACATGGCCACGGCAAGATGAAAGTAACGCCGAGCCAGCTCCTCATCTCGGCTTAGAAGCGATCTTGTGGCATAGCGAGTGGCTAATTGGGCCAACTTTTCTATGGACTCAGGCAGCCTTTTCACCGCGTCATCCTCGTGCCGCACCGATGCCAAGTCGGCCAGCTGGTGGTTCAAAACGTACCATCCGATAACCGGTAGCAGATTGGACTCGGCGCTTGTGGTGTCAGTGGCCGGGTGCAGCCGGTGAAACAGCAGCGGCTCCTTCAAGTAGGCCACGTCATAATCCAAGCTTATATTGAAATCAAGAATGCGGGTTCCGTAGTACCGGGCAGCCAAACCTCCTTTAACACCCCGAAGTCGTACGATGTCGCTTCGGTACATGATCTGCGAGACGCTAGGATTCACCCCGGCCATCATATAGACAGCCGCCTGTGCTCGACCAGGAATGATACAGGATTGATTATAAAAGGGGGGCTCTTGCGTACATTGCCCCAAAGCATCGATGATCGACCGATGCACAATCACCATACCGACCTTTGAATGGGTTTCCAAGACATCAACGCATTTTTCCACGTAATCTTTAGCCAGTACATCATCGGAGCAAAAATTAATATAATATTTGCCATTCATATTCCTAAAGCAGTTAGCAAAATTGGCATCCACACCAAAGTTGGATCGGTTTCGTACTAACCACATGTGGTGTGGATAACGACGCGCAAAAGTCAAAGCGATCTCCCAAGATTCGTCGGTGGAGCCATTATCGGAAAAACATAATTCAATATTCTTATAGGTTTGGTTAAACACACTGCTGATGGATTGTTCTAAATACCGACCATAGTTATAATTATAACACAGAATACTGACGAGTGGTTGGTTCATGATGCTGGGACCCATAAAATATTTGTAGCGAGTGAATGGCTGTTCTCGTCGGTAGATATTGCGACAAACCGCATGAGCATCGTGTTTCATAATCTCGATGGCCTGCTTGATGTAAGATGCCTCAAAGGCTTCGTGGGCAGTCAGGGTCGTGCAAAAGGTTCCCCTTGCCATGGCCCTAGCTTTTCGAAGGTTTTCTTGAAGGCCGCAAGGAAACCGGTTGCGCTGAAACGTTATGCGGTTTGGATAGTGCCTTAGAAATTCTAGCGTAATATCCCACGTGCCATCGCATGTGGCGTCGTCAATAAGAATGATCTCAAAATCAGTGATGATGTTCTGGGCCAAAATGCTCTCCATGCACTGCCCAAGGTACGTGCCAGAATAATTGCAGACAAGAATACTCAGCTCCGGATCCTTTGTTTCGTTGGTGTTTTTCTTCTCTTTGGAACAAGAAGTATTTTCCATAATCACCCCCTTAAAGATGTGCCGTTTCCAACAGCTTTGCCGTTTCTTCCTGAATCGTTTGCAGTGACGTGAAGGAAGGATGATAGCCAGTGTGTGCGGATAGACGGAAACGAGAGGTATAAAAGAGTTTTGCGCCTGTTGCGCTGCGTGAAACCACTTCGTTTGTAAATTCCCAACGCAAGTTCCATTGCTTTTGAAAAAAATCGAGAATCTCCATTTTTCTGACAGGTTTACGGCTCACAGCGTCAAGAGCCCTATTGAGGCGACGAATGTCTATGCAGCGGTTTACCAAATGAAAAAGGTCTTCTGGGTGTATGTAGTCACGAACTATATCCTCTGTTGTGGTACGAAAAGGGTGTTTATGAAGGATGGATCGAACCAAGTCAGTCATAAAATAACCGTCATCCAGATCAGCAAAGCGACTAAAATAAGAAAATATTCGCAAATCAACAATGTAAAGATTCGAAAGGGAGCGGTGTTTTGCCTCGGTGTAGAGGCGCGCAATTCCATAATAATCTTCAGGTCCAATGTGATTCACGCGGAGTTTAAAAAGACTGTTTTCGGTCACTGCTTTTTTGTGATGACGCCCATAGACCGCTCCGCTGCTCAAACTGATATAAAGGGTGTCTTTCGATCTGGTTTGAAGATACTGGAGGCAGAGGTTGTCATACTGTTCGGTGACCGTAAAATAAAGAGAGTAATCTCCGTGAAGCTTCTTGAATGTTCCAACGCCGACGCAGTTGATCAGCACATCATAGGTTCCTGCCAGAAAGTCTTCATATCCGTGATGAATCAGAAAACGTGATTCTTCTTGGGCTTGAATGGATTCAAGAAACATGAGAACGGTTGGCAAAGATCGTGTGTAAAGATGCAGGCGGTAGGGGGTATGGTGGCAGAAGTGGTAGATGAGGCCTTTGGCGATGTGACTGGAAGCACCGAGAATGGCTATGTTTAACGGCGTGTCTGCTGGCATGGGTTTACAAGTCCTAGCAAGGTGTGTCCTCGTAATAAGGTTTAAGGCGTTCCGCATGTTCATTGAGCGCATCTTCAGGGAAGAGCCGGTATTTGATGATGGTGCATCGAGAACAAACACCCCCGATGGTGGCGATGCCATCCAGCATTTGCCGGCGGAATTGTTGAAAAATGGGACCGTTCCAAATGTCAACGGGTGATTCCTCGGGGCACACTCCCATAATTTGTGGGTATTCGAAGGAGTAGCAAGGCACCACCTTCCCGTCCGGATTGATTTGCATGGTAAAAAAGGGTTGCGGACAGATGGTCACTTCCTGGACGGGTAAACCGAACTGCGTTACTTGTGGGTTCGTTCTTAAAATCTTGTCAAATTGGACTCCCTGGTGAATGGGAACGGCGTATTCGATCCCAATGGTGTCACAAATGTCTCCGAAAATTTGAAAAAATCGTTGTTTATCCTCATCACCCTCGAGAGCGCAATCAACAATCTTGATATAAACGTGGGTTTCGCGACGGTTCTCGTAAAAGTATCGAATATTTTCAACAAATCGTTCAAAGTAGATTCGTACCCTCGAAATTTCCTGGTACTTTTCGGCACTGGTACCTTGAAGAGAGATGACTAGCCGTCCCAAACCTGCCTCGATAAGTGCATCCGACATGCACGGCGTCAATAAGGAGCCATTGGTCAAAAGCTCAACCTTTTGGGCGATGTTCTTTTGGGTAGCATAGCGGATCATGTCTGCAATGCGAGGGTGGAGAAGGGGTTCTCCTATTCCAACAAATCTTAAGACCTTGATAGGTGATGGGAACAATGTCATCTGGTCGGCGATTTGACAAAACAGTTCAAAATCCATGGAGGTTTGATCACTGATAAAATGCCTCTTGTGCTTCTCCACTGAAAAAATGCAGTAACCACATCGAAAATTGCAGGCATAGATTGGAAAAATTTGCACCACGTAAGGAGTGTCCAAAGGAAGAACCTTCCCAAGAGGCGTACGTTTCCCTCCCGGTGCTCGACCGGTCATATCGATGGCTTTCATCCTTCTAACCCTTTGCCGTTGATATAGTCCCTATAAATCTCGTGGTAGACGATTAGGTTCTCTGGGCACTTTTCATGCCACATGAGGTAGCCCGCGTCCTCTGGGGTTAAGCCGTCATTGATGGGAACAAAGTCACTCGGTAGAAAACACCGGTAGAGAAAAGAAATGAAATGACCTCTTACATCGCGATCTTTGTGAATGAGTTGATGCATGGCCATGGGTTTTTTCTCGTAGCGTACAGGAACGCCAATTTCGTTGTGTGCCACTTTTTCAACACGTTCTTCAAGGGTTTCTTTGAAACGGACGATGCCCCCTGGAACATGCCAACCCTTTCCTGCGTAGACGTCATTGCGCATGGCGAGAAGGGTTCTGCCTTTTTCGTCTTGGATCAAAAGGTCAACATTGACAAGGGGTGTCAATTTGCTGACAAAGTAGAAAACCGGTTCTGGCAAACCTTGCGTAGGGTTCGGAATCCAACTGTTCAGAGATTCAAGGGATTCCTCGATGTTTAGAAGGACTTTCTGTTCGAATTGCCCTTTCATGAAAAGACTCCTGGTGTCTGATGGAACGGAATCTCCGTTCGATCTTCTAGCGTAAATACCTTGTCATAGGGAACGGGTAAGGGTCGGCCGTAGACTTTTCCAGCTATGTATTTTTCGATGAAGAATCTATCTTCTGCTATCAAACAAGTTGTCACATGTTCACCGAAATATTTAATTTGTAGTCCTCGTTCAAGGATGTTTTTTAAAGGCTCATTTAGAATGTTTCCAATAGAGACATGAATGTAGGGGCAGGGAAGAACATCACCATATTGTGTGACGGAAATCATGCCCTTGACAGCAATGCATCCGAGATTAAGTCCATAGGCAGGCGTGAGATGGGTAAAAACATTGAACTGGCGTTCCAGTTGCCTCATATAGTCCATATCTTGCTTCGTGACGAGAACATCATAACGACCTTCCCAGGCTCCGACGGGTTTGGCATAAGTGACGAAAACGCCTATTCCCATTCGATTAAAGAAGCGAACAAACTCCAGAAATTCCTCAGAGTAAAGCCTTTGCCTTGTGACGACCGTTTGGACGAATATCGCCAGACCTGCGTTAAGAGCCGCATGAACGGCTTGCAGCGCTCGAGCGTGAGATCCTTTGACTCCACGGAATTGATCGTGCTCTTCGGGATCCAGACTATCAAGACTCAGTTGAATTCTGTCAACCCCGAGTCTTTTTAGATGTCGGGCTCTGGCATCATCAAGAAGCCAACCGTTGGTATCGCAATTGATGTAAAATTTTTCCGGATCGATGGCGGCGACCACCTGGTCGAAGTCTTTGAAAACGAGGGGTTCGCCACCGGTGATCACGAAACGGGCTAAACCGAGAGCATCTGCTTGCTGAGAAAGTGTCTTGACGTCATCAGGGTTTAAAGACCTTTTATCGTTCAGACCTTGAAACCGTTTCACAGAACAGTGTTGGCACCGCAAATTGCACACGTAATTGTATTGAAACTGTATAATCGCAACACTTTCTCCTCGTTGGAGTTTTTCATAAAATTGCATAATTTTTTTGTAGACATATGGCTTCTCTCTCTGGAGTCTACTTCTTTTGTCAGCTTCTTCTTTTTTTCGGTCGTATTTTTCCTGCATGATGCCTCCCTCAGAGCTTTATTGTCCATGGAAATTGGTCGATGGATACTTCCTGTAGGGTAATGGTGTTTTAATTTGCACGGCAGGCGGAACTTCTGGTCCGGCTAAAGGTCTTCCATTGCAAAAATCACAGACCTCGAGATATGATTTGTTATTAAGGTAGGACCATATCTGTGCGCGAAGAATGTCCTCACGGATTTCGTTGGAATGTGGGAGTAATTCAACGTAGTCTAAGGGTTTGTCTGGAACAGCTTGCAGGCGAAAAGCGTTGGCAGAGAAGGGACAACGGTAGAGGCGCCCCTCCAGAAGTGTCAGCATATTTTTAGCGCAACAGTCTAAAAAGAGCTTTGTGTTCTCTTCTGGTGTCCGGTGATGGGGCCCAATGCGCGCACAGTCTAACCAGGTATCCAGTTGCAAGACATAGTGAGTGATATCCAAATCCTGAAGGATGTTCGTAAGAGAAGTAAGCCTTTTTGAAAGCATTCCATAGTCGGAAATGATGACTAAAGCCTTGGGATGTCTCAAAACGGACAGGCGATCTTTTGAAGGAAGCAAGGTTCCGTTGGTATATAACACGACACGACGAGCCTTAGGCTCGTGGAGTAAACGTGACACCACTTCAGGCCATCTTCGGTTGAGAAAGGCTTCGCCGCCTATCACACGGTATTCAAGGACATCATCTACGACACGGGAAAAGCGTTCAAGGGATGCCATTAGCACATCCCAGTTGCAATCTCGCGGAGATTCGTAATACTGCATCAGATTGGAACAATCTTTACACTTCAATGAACACCTTTCGGTGATGACCACATCGAGACTTCTGATGTAAAGACCATGTTTTGCAGTGTAAGCATGATGACACCAGATACATGTTTCCACGGCAAATTTCTCGTAGTTTAAATAAGTTCCTTCCGCTGGGGCCCCCTTATAGTAATGCTCCAGCAATGGGCCACCCGCCTGCCATTTGTCATAGCCAAGTCTTTGAAGCTTTTCCACCACGTCTCTGATGGAGGCTGAGGAAATAAGAAAGAAGGCATCATGGTAGTGTGTCGGGAGGTCCTCAGCGTAAATCACGGGCCGCTGGCAAAAGGTTGTGTTGGCGACTGCTGTACTCCCATCGCAAAAGGCTTCCACATGGAGGCCGAGTTGGCCACATATGTCATACAATACTCGCCCCACCACCCCTGCGCCGTAGATGATCAGTGGAAGGGAATGAGCTCGAAGCCCGTTAATACAATGAAGATTTTTGGCGAAGGTCATTACAAAACTCCTGCTGGGCCGGTTTTCAATAAAGGTCGACCATATCTTGCACAACCTTTGAGGAAACTTAAAAAAAGGGTGGGTATGATCCATTGATGGCGCATAAAAAACGGAAGAAGACGACTATTGCCTTTTTTAGGTTTGTAGCAGGTGATGGCCCACTGCATTATTGGAGCTTTCATGAGGGTCGCGAGGCGTCGATAGAGGATCCGAAGGTTTTTTACCGAGAGCAATCGCCCAGACCTTACTAAAAAGATAATCGCGTAATGTGTCAGCGCGTGTCCGATTTCCCTGTGGACTTGGGCGAGTATCTCACCGTCTGAAACCAGAGAGTGGAAGAAACTTTCAGATTCTTTTCGGAAAATATTCATGTCCTGAATAAGCCGAAGAGCATTCAGAAGAGACATGCTCAGCGAAATGTGTTGCGAATGCATTCTGTAAAAATACAAAGGTTCGTTGACCAATAATGCCGATCGTGTATGTTTCAAGTAGTGCAAATTGAAAACATAATCCTCGAAAAGCCTCATTTCCTCTCGCGCATAGACAAGGTATTCAAGAATAGTGGACCGTTTGTAAAGCTTTCCCCAACAGTAACTGATGATGTGATTACTGGGATAGTGAAAAAAATGTCTTACAAAATCGACAAGGGCCGTACGATCTAATAGGATGCTATGTCCTCTCCAAGGAGCTCCATGGGGGTTTAGTGTTACTGGCTGGTTGATGATCTTCCCGTCAGGATTGAGTTTGGCGAAGTTGCTCATGACCATAATTGGGCGATCCTTTTCGTAGGCTGACACAAGTGTGGTGAGAGCCTGAGGAGGAAGAAAATCGTCCGCGTCCAGAAAAAACACGAAATCCCCTTTCGCATGTCGCACTCCTGTATTGCGGGCTCCAGCGGGTCCGCGGTTGGGTTGCTGCACGAGGCAAATTCGATTGTCTTGGGCTTGGTATTTTTGACAGATTTTCACACTTTCGTCGGTGGATCCGTCATCGACGAGAATAAGTTGAAAGCGATCGTAGGTCTGATCCAATACACTCTGGATAGTCTCATCCAAAAATCGTGCGGCGTTGTAAAAGGGGACGATGACGCTGACATGCATTTTGTCCATTCCTTAGAAATTCTTATAGCCTATGGGCGCCTTTTAATTCCTTGCGAAAAAGGAATATGTGACCCTAAGATTGTAGAATTTCCTCCAACTCTTTCCGGTCCAAAAACGGCCACAAATCTTCCATGGGTGAAGAAGTCATAGAACCGTCTTCCCTTTGAACGCTCACCACTCGTGGCGCTGTGGGCTGATGGGGGGAAACTCTGACGTCGCAAACCACGGGATGCGGGGAACGCAAAACCTCCTGAACTTTTGCCCGAAGGGTGGCGTGGTTCGAAATTCGGTCAGTGGTTATGCCAAAACTCTCGGCGACGGATGGAATGTCTGGCAGGGTCAGCCCGCTGGACGGATTACATCCGACGTAATGACCTCCGAAATAGCTGTTCTGTGTGGCCATAATGGAACCGTAGCCACCGTTGTTGAGGACGAAGAACTTGATGGGCAGATTCAAGCGTCGGACCGTTTCAAGTTCTTGAATATTCATCATGAACCCCCCATCGCCCTCCAAGCAAATGGTTCTTTTTCCGCCGCTGGCAAGGCATGCCCCAATGGCTGCCGGGATTCCAAACCCCATAGAGCCAAGACCTGGGCTGTTGAAAACCCGTAATCCTTCTTTGATGCGAATGGCTTGCATGGTGCGTTCGCTGCAAGCGCCAGAACTTCCAGGAACGAGCAAGTCGTCACCTGAGAGCTCATCCGACAGCACACTGATCAAGACATAATCGTTAACGCATTCGGTTTCGCTCCAATACTCCGGAAGCACGACAGGAAACCGTCGCTGCCATGACTTACACCGATCAAGCCATGAGGAATAGTCTGGAAGAGTCTCTCCCCGGATTTGCCTAAGAAATTCTCGAAGAAAATCTCCAGCGTCGCAAGCGATGGGGACATGGATTTGGGTTTGCATCTTCTTGATTTCAGCAGGATCCACATCGACCATGATCTTCCAAGCCCTAGGAGCAAAATAGGCATGGTTGTAGGCTGTTTGCCCCAAATCCAGTCGAGCTCCAAGGCAAAGAAGCCAATCGGCTGTCTGCTGAGCAAAGTTGGCGCCCCGCTGGCCCACAGCACCTGGACGTCCCACGTAGAGGGGGTGTTCTTCCGGCAAAAAGTCGGCTGCCTTCCACGTTGTCAACACGGGAATGGGAAGCTCATGAAGGAGTCTATGGAAAAGGTCCAAGGCACCGGCCAGTCGGATTCCGTTGCCGGCCAAAAGGACGGGACGCTGTGCTTTTTTGAGAAGGTCAATGGCTTTCTCCACCTTGACCTTTAAGGCCTGCGCTCTTGAGGGCGATTGGCGTGGAGGCGAGAAGCCTGGAAGGCGTCGTTCGTCCACGAAAGACGCCTGGACGTCCAAGGGTATGTCGATCCATACGGGGCCCGGTCTTTTGGATGTGGCTAAATAGACGGCCTTTTCAAGATGGTAGCGAATCCTTTTGGGATCGGTGATGGTGACGGCATATTTGGTGAGATGTTGGACAAGGCTCACAATGTCGAGCTCTTGAAATCCCATTTGCCGAACCCCTCGACCTTTCATCCTGTCGGCCCGTTTGACCTGCCCAGAGATGATGAGAACAGGGATGGAATCCAACCATGAGGCAGCCACGCCCGTCAGGGTATTTGTCCCCCCGGGCCCGGTTGTCAAAAGAGCGACACCGATTTTACCAGTATATTGGGCATAGGCGTCGGCGGCAATGGCACAAGCCTGCTCATGAAGAGTGCACACGTAGGAAATCCTATGGCTTCTGCCTAGAGAATCGACAAGATGCATGGCCCCGCCACCGGCAAGCATAAAAACGTGGCCGACACCTAAGTTCTCCAGAAATTGGACAACATAGTCCGAAACCTTGATCACCTGCGTCTCCTCATCCTAGTTCCTTGGCAGTTAGGGAATTTTTCCAGGCATTCTTAAGGCCTTTCTGCAGGCAGAAGGACCTGGTCTCTGATGAAGACTCTCACAAGCTTTCCCTGAATTTCCCTTTGAGGTTCCTCAAAACATCCAGTAAGCCAACAAGGTCTTTCGATCAGGATTGGCCGTGATGGTTTCATCGGTATAGTAGGAATCGTCTGGAAAATGAGTCGATGATAATTCTTCAATGATAGCCCCCGTCTCACTTAAAAGTTGATGTCGAGTTCCTCGAGTTACAGTAATAATATCCCCTCGCTGACAATCTTTTTTCAGTCCATTTAATAGCAGAGTTAACTTTCCGTAAAGAACTAGGAAAGTTTCTTCCTTGAGGCGATGAAATTGTTCCGGATGGGTTTGGCCTGGAAACAAAACAATAAATTTTTTACAATATTCCCTGTTGATGACGTTGATGATGACGCAGCCGAACTGTTCAAATCGATCTAGCCCGTAGTGGTGTGAAATCTCAAGCTCTGCCATGCCAGGAACAACTACGTTGGCATCAGCAAGCATCTGTTTGACTTTTTGAACAATGGCATAGATTTTTTCCCGCTTGTCTTCTCGATGAACATCCTGGTGAGCGATAGGTTCTTTGGCCTCAATGTCTCTCTTTGCTTTGAAAACAGTGTACTTAGACAAATCATTAGCCACAAGCTGACCGCTTACATTAGGAAATGCCAAAAAAACATGGTCTAAAGTTATCTTTTCACCCTTGGGAATCTTTCTGGTTGCAAAAACTCCGCGTTTAAATTGTCTAAGGTCATCAAGTTCTTTTGGAGTAGCTTTCGACCTGTGCTGGGATATACCGCACATCGTATAGGCGCGTTGGGCTGCGGCCAGCCATCGGTCAACCTGCTCTGGGGTGGCAGAATATCGATTCTTAACGTAACCATCGGCTTCGACGGCCACGTGTTTTTCAAAAATCCTCGCTCCTTTGGCTACGGCGATCTGAATGGCTTCCGTGTTGTCCGGTTCTTCGTGGGTGGAGAAGCCAATAGGTATGTTGGGATAACGGCTTTTGAGAAAATCAATTTGGTTCAGTTGAAGATGTTCTGGGGGTGTAGGGTATTCTCCGACGCAATGCATGAGGGCAAAGGTCTTTTGGCGGTGTTGCAAAAAGCTTACGACCTTGTCCAGATCGTCGAGGGTTGCTCCTGCTGTGGAAGCAATGATAGGTTTGTCTGTGAGCGCGACTCGCTCGAGCAATGGCCAGTCCGTAAAAGAGCAGCTGGCAATTTTCAAAATGTGAAAATTCATTTCTTCAATGAGATCCACAGATGGTTCGTCAAAAGGGGTGCACATCGTCAGAAAGTTATGAGCTTCTGCACAATCTTTCAATTCCTTGAATTCTTCACGGTTCAAATGAGTTTCGATAAAACGTTTGACGTACGGAATATCCATGCGGTGTTTGTAATCAGGATGAATGAATGTGTCCAGGTCTCGAAATTGAAACTTAAAGGCAAAATGAAATGGGTAAGTGCGTGCTAAGGTGGCAAAGCGATGAATAATTCGCAATCCGTGCTGAAGGCTTCCCATGTGATTATTGGCCATTTCAAAGACAAAAAGTGGATGTTCGAACATTTTCATCGCGTTTCCTTCCCTATTTTGGAAGCCATGAATACGGCGATTTGCTTGACTACGAAATCAAGCATTTCCTCTGTCAGTCCCGGATAGGTTCCAACCCAAAAGGTTCTTTCCATGACTAAGTCTGTGTAGGGCAACATGCCAATGGTGCGAGCCGTGATGTGTTGGTAAGCTGGTTGTCGAAGTAAATTCCCGGCAAAAAGGAGGCGTGTGGCAATGTTCTTTGATTCTAGGAACAGAACGAGTTCCTTTCGAGTGAAAGGTGCTTCCGGCTTAACTGTGATGGGAAAGCCAAACCAGGAAGGATCAGATTCGGGGGTTGGTTCGGGTAGAATCAACCAAGGCTCAAAGGGCGCAAGGTGACGATAGAGAAATTGGAAATTCCTTTTTCGAGCCACTGTGAATTGAGGTAGCTTTTTAAGCTGGGCGATACCTATGGCTGCCTGGAGATCAGTAGCTTTGGCATTGTATCCTATGTGTGAATATACATATTTGTGATCATACCCGTCAGGAAGTCCTTGAAAACGCCATTGAAAACGGCGTTTGCACGTATTGTCTTGTCCTGTTTCACACCAGCAGTCTCGACCCCAGTCCCGCAAGGAGCGAATAACGGACTGAAGGGTTGGGTCGTTTGTGAGAACACAGCCTCCCTCACCGGTGGTGATATGATGCGCAGGATAGAAGCTGAACGTTGCAATGTCCCCAAAGGTTCCGACCATTTGTCCTCGGTAGGTGGAGCCCAAAGCGTCACAGCAGTCTTCGATAAGCCAGAGTTCATGGTGGGCACAGAACTCGGTAATGGTGCCTAGGTCAAAGGGATTGCCAAGGGTGTGTGCCAGGACGACAGCCCTTGTTTTGGGAGATAAGGCACGTTCAAGCAACGTGACATCAACATTGTAAAAGGGGAGTTGGATGTCTACAAAAACGGGAACCAAATGGTTTTGAAGAATGGGGTTGACCGTGGTGGGAAAAGCGGCGGCAACGGTGATAACTTCATCCCCTGGCCGTAACCTTTTTTCCCCTAGGCGGGGGGAAGTGAGAGCCGTGACCGCTAAAAGATTGGCCGAAGATCCTGAATTCACAAAGAAAGCGTGGCCAGTGCCTACTGTTTGAGCCATTTTGGTTTCAAAGGTTTTGGCGTACGGGCCTGAAGTTAACCAGAAATCCAAGGCGGCATGCACCAGGAGGACCAACTCTTCGGCGTCGAACACCTTTCCGGATACGGGAACGGGTGTCTCTCCAGGAAGGAAGGGTTTTGGAGTGAATGCTATATCGAAATAGTTCCGAACTTTTTCTTCAATTTCATCTCGCATCACGTGTTCCTCAATATTCATGGCTATTGGTGCGCTACTCATTTGCTAGGTATTCCTCGATCTGGTTTTGGCACACCTTGTCCATGACCGCTCCATGTACATAAACTTTATACCACTTGATCGCTCGGGCGATAGCCTCTTGAGTATTCCACCGTGGGCGCCATCCGAGAAAAGCTTGTGCTTTCGAGCTATCCAGCTTGAGGACTGGTTTTTCGGGAAGGGTTGCATGCGGCTCAATCTCCATAGTGCCTTCACCCCATTGGCGGATCACCTCATGCGCCACACGGCGAACGCTCCAGACGCCCTCATCCTTGGGTCCAAAATTCCAAGGACCAGCGTAGTCGGCTGGATGAGCATCCATTTTGGCCGCCAGGAACAAATAACCAGTGAGGGCGTCCAGGATTGAAAGCCAGGGTCGAACGGCCTCTGGGTTTCTGACGCGTACGGGTTGGTGAGCCGTCAAGGCTCTGACGCAATCGGGGATGAGCCTGTCTTCTCCCCAATCACCTCCCCCAATGATGTTGCCAGCGCGAACGGATGCCACGGCTGTCTTCGAATTCGAAAAATAAGATTGTGCATAACACCGTGTGACAAGTTCGGCACAAGCTTTACTCGCGCTGTAGGGGTCGTGTCCTCCAAGAGGGTCGGTTTCACGATAGCCATAAACCCAGTTGTTGTTTTCGTAGCATTTGTCACTGGTGACAACAATGGTCGTACGAACGGACGGAGTCCTTTTAACAGCTTCGAGCACGTGAGCTGTTCCCACAATGTTTGTGGTGAGGGTCTCTAATGGCTGGGCGTAGGAACGTCGCACGATGGGTTGGGCCGCCAGATGGAAAACTATTTGAGGTTGATAGCGAGAGAAAACGCGCAAAAGCGTATCTAAATCCAAAATGTTGCCCATGACCGTGTCCGTATACATGTGGATACGTGCTGTGTGAAAAAGATTCGGCGTGGTGGGAGGCTCAAGGGAATAACCAATCACCTTGGCACCCAGGAAGTTAAGATAGAGTGAAAGCCACGACCCTTTAAAGCCGGTGTGACCCGTCACCAAAACTGTTCGATCCTTGAAGTGCTTCGACAGTGATTCCAGCATAGTTGAATCACCATACTTTCCATTTTGCTTGCCCGGTATTCCATAAGGTGTTCAAGTAATCAAGGTCCCTCAAAGTGTCCATGCATGCCCAAAAGCCTGGATGATCATAAACCATAAGTTCTCCCATTTGAGCAATCTTATCGAGGGTCCCTACTTCTAAATCGAGAGGATCATCTAGTGTGAGATGGTCAAATATGGATTTGTTAAAAACAAAGAAACCTCCACTAATACGCGCTGAGCTAATTTCAGGTTTTTCCATAAAGCGTGTTACCAGGTTGCCCTTGACCTTAAGTTCACCAAAACGGGATACGGGTTTCACTCCCGTGACTGTGGCCATGCATCCGTGTTTTTTGTGAAAATGTACGAGGGCATTAATGTCAATATCGGCAACGCCATCGCCGTAGGTAACCATAAACGCGTCGTCATCAATATATTTTTCAATCCTTTTGAGGCGCGCTCCTTTGGTTGCGTTTTCTCCCGTATCGGCAAGGGTGATGCGCCAGCCCATCTCGCTGACCTGGCTATGGAGCATGATGCGCTTGCTGTTGCCGAATTCAATGGTAAAGTCGCTGTTGAGAATTTCGTAGTTGTAAAAATATTCTTTAATCATTTCACCCTTATATCCTAGACATAGGATGAAATCTTTATAACCGTAATGGGCATAGATTTTCATAATGTGCCAAAGTATGGGGCGATTGCCGATGAAGACCATGGGTTTTGGTCGAAACTCCGTCTCTTCACGCAAACGCGTGCCTAAACCCCCGCAAAGAATAACCACTTTCATCGCTCATTCCCCTTCTTGTTGTCAGGCTAAAAGGCATTTTTGCACCGCATCTGTGTTGGGGAAGGTTTTGACGCTCTCGTTGGATTCTCGATCACTTTTAAAAATCCCGTGAAGCCCTTTTTTTATGAGCAAAAAGGCCAAAAGGACGAACCGCCTTCTTGGAAGCTGCCGCAGTTTAGTGAACTAGCAACACTTATACCAGATCCCGCCATGGGCAGTCGTGTGCTTCTAAGGTTAGGGACAAAGGGGAAAGTTGGGCTTTCTGGAGATAGTTTATCGCTTCAGGCGACGGGTGCTTTTCGGTCCAGGAAAGTCGTGATCTTGAGACCCGGTGCAAATTTGGGCTTTGCAGGGGAGTGCAATCTCGGAATCCGTTATGCTCTCGCTCGGGGAGCTCACTACCCATGGCTTCTCAAGAATGACACCGTCATCCGTCCTAAGAGTCTATGGCACCTCATTTCAACGGCAACAATGGCTGAAAAGAAGGGAATCCGGCCGGGAATCGTCGGGTCTACCCTGCGGTGTTTTGATAGGTCGGAAAGGGTGCAGTTTGATGGCTTTCGAGTTGATTATGGTGGATATGAAAAAATGGAAGACGGTCAAAATCAGAAAACGAATATTGTTCCCTTTGTTTGTGGCGCCAGCATGTTGTTGTCGCGAAACTTGTTGCAAGAAGCGGGTCTCATGGATGAAGATTTTTTCCTCTTTTACGAGGACAATGAGTTGTGCCAAAGATGTTCCGATCGGCGCTTTCACGTTTTTCACCAACCCCGCTCCATCGTTTATCACAAAGGAGGGGCAGCCATAGGAGGTTGGCTGGCGTCTTTGACAAGTATCTTCTATGCGACCCGAAACTATATTTTCATTTTTAAAAAAGGTCTTTTAGATAGGCATCGACGGATGCTTCTGAGGGAATCTTTGTGGGACGGTACGGTCAAGAGCCGGGAAAACGTCGCTTCATTTTGCGAGGGCCCTTGGGATTTTCTGCTGGGTGGAAAAGGGCCTCGTGGTCAATCATGCAACGTCGACGACTCATGCCAAGGATTGAGACATTTTCTTTCCGGTCATTTTCAAAGTCTTCAGCGGTTTCGATCCCGAATGCATGAGCGTGAGCCTTCGGATAATCTGATAGTGAGTTTTTTAAATTTGGCCTTTGAGGGTTAAATGGCCTGCAAACTAAAGATTTTGGCATTAAGATTGCGTGACAACTTGATAAACGGTCGTGACCAGAACTGAGGTGAATTAAGGGAGGGTGACCCATGTGGGAGAGTGAACAGGCGAACCGTCTTGATGAGGAGGTTTTCAAAAAATGGATAGACATGCGCCGATGGGACGAAGCGGAAGCGCTTTTGCGAAAAGCGGCGGAAGAGGCCCCATACGATTCCGGTATCTTGGCTCGATTGGGGACGGTTCTTTGGGAAACAGGCAAGCGCCGGGAAGCCCTGGAAGCCTTGGAAAAGGCGCTCATGCTGGATCAAGACGATGTGCAGGTCATCGAAGCGACCATTAAGGTTTTCGTTGCCATGGATCGTCGAAAAGACGCGGAAGACATCCTCACGGCCTATATGGAACGAAATCCCTGGGATGATGAAGCCAAAGACAGGCTGGGCCAGTTCTTGACCCAGCAGGTGAGCTTCCCTTCAGCGGCCACAAGCCCTAGCCCTGCAAGTCGTCCCCAATCAAGCCGTCAGGACGGATTCGAAAGCCGGGTGCTTCTGCAGGTCGGAGAAGAAGAGTTTGCCAGACAAAAGTTTGACAGGGCCAGAATCTGCTTTGAATTGGCGCACGAAAAGGATGCCACTAACGCCAAGGCTTTGAACAACCTGGGGGTTGTTGCCTGGCAACAAGGAAATACCACAGCCGCTCTGGAATATTTTCAAAAGGCTTTGGATGTGGACCCCATGGACGGTGAAATCCTTTTGAACAGTGCTCGTGCTTTGGGCGAGCTGTACCAGTGGGATACGGCCGCCGATCTTCTTCAGCTTTATTTGAGCCGTCATGGAAATGACAAGGAGGCCTGGTCAGATTACCGACGCTTTGTCCAAGCCTTGGCAACGCCTTGGAGGGCGGAGGGTTTGTCGGAGAAGGTGGCCGATGTCTATGTGGAAATGGGCCGCAGGTTGGCGGATCTTGGGGATTATCAGGGAGCCATTGAAGCCTATGGACGTGCTTTAAAAATTTCGAGCGATGTGGCGGACGCTTATTATGGGCTGGGGCTTCTGGAACAAAATCTAAATCGAAACGAAGAGGCGGTGGAAATGTTTCGAGCCGCTTTGGAAGTGGATCCTTCCCACGAGCAGGCCGCGGAAGCTCTTCAAACGATTCGCGAAAAAAACGACGAACCCGTCTCTGATGCCTCGACTTCTTCGGATCTTTCGGCCGGAGGTCGGGGTTAGGCGTTTTACGGGATGCCTTCCCGGTTCTAAAGATTATGGATTCAGGGCTGCTTCAACGCAATCTTAAGGCCTTGGCCTTTCAAAACCCGTCACTGGCCCTGAGGCTCTGCGAGCCTGTTCGAAGTGACCCCATCGATTTATTTCCTTCTCCGGCGGGTGAACTGACGGCTCGGTTCGCCCGGCTGAATGTCCCCATACAGTGTCTCGAAAATCCGGCCAAAAGCGCCGAAAAAGCGGTGGAGGCGTTTGTCGCGCAGGACGGGTCCAATATTTTTTGTTTTGGTGTAGGGCTTGGCTATGAATTGGCCGTGTTGCTTAAGAAAACACCAAGGAATCGGCGGATGGCGGCTTACGAGCACGATCCGTGGCTGCTGCGCTGTGCCCTTTCTTTGCATGATTTCAGCCGAGACCTGCTGACCAAGAGGCTGTCCTTGCTTCTTGGAGCTGATGCGGTTTCCTGGTGGCAGAAAGAGGCTGACAACTACTGTATCTTTTACCACCCATGGCTTCAAAACGTTTATAGGCCCCATTGGGAACGGCTCCAAAAGAATATTGACGCGAAGAGTCGGATTCTTGTGGCTTCAGGGGGGCTTTTCGTAGACGATGTGGCGGACGCTCTGCAGCATCTGGGATGCCGCGTTTGGCTGTGGGACCCTCAACAGGTTTCGTTGGAGGAGACCCGCTACCAAATCAAAACCTTTGATCCTCACTTTGTGCTGAGCATCAATTTCATCCCCGGCTTGGCAGCCTTGTGCGAAGATCTCGGCGTAAGCTACGTGGCCTGGGAGATTGATCCTACGGTGGAATGTTTGAAACCTCGGGAAACGCAAGCCACGACGACCAGGATCTTTACGTATCGCAAGGCTCGCATCGGTTACTACAAGGAATGCGGCTACAAAAACGTTGAGTATCTCCCCCTGGCCACCAACCCTAGGCGACGCCACCCCATGAGGCTTTCCAGGGAAGAACAGGAGCGTTATGGAGCGCCCATATCTTTTGTGGGGAGTTCCATGGTGGCGCAGGCTCAGGCTTTGAGGCGCCTTTTTGAAGAAACATGCCTTCTGCATGGTTTGAATCCGAAGGAGGCAACGAGCTCCAACCGACCGGTTTCCGGTCCAGACGGCCGTCTTTTGGATCTCGGTTTATGTGCGGCTGAAGAGACCGCATCGGCTCATCGTCGAAGAATCGTTGGCGACATTCTTGAAATGCCTTACGGATGCAAGATTTGGGGCGATGCCGGCTGGGCCGACGTGTGTCCGCCTTCCGTCTATCAAGGTCCTGCGGGGCATGGTTTAGAGCTTACCAAAATCTACAATGCTTCATGGGTTAACCTGGATATGGCCCGAGCTTATCAAAACGACATTGTGACCATGCGGGTTTTTGATGTTTTGGCATGTCAAGCCTTCGTGCTGGCGGAACATTCTTCCGCCATGGAGGAACTGTTTGATGTGGGGCGTGAAGTGGTTGTTTACCGGAGTCGTGAAGAGCTGAAGAAACTGATACACCATTACGTTAAGAACCACGAGGAACGCGCACGTGTGGCACGGGCCGGCCATGAGAGGGTTTTGAAAGATCATACCATGGATCATCGCATGGCCTGGATCCTGCAGCAGATGAGTTGATGTTCGGCCCGGGCGGGCCCAAGGTTTGTCTAAAAGTAGAAAATGGCTGTTTTCTACGGTTTTCGAATGGGTATGCTTCCAGCCATTCCTCGAGCGTTGCCGTGCACTCGCGTTGAAGTGTCCTGAGCCGTTCGGACATTAAGGGGACGAAAGGGAGCGTTTCACGGTCCTTGGAGAATTTTTTGGCGGAGTCGAAGGCATGCAGGGCATCTCATTGTCCATGATCGTCAAGAATGAGGAGAGGCATTTAGCTCGCTGTCTGGAAAGTGTTCGAAGGCATGTAGACGAGATCGTCATCGTGGATACGGGGTCTACGGACAAAACCCTAGAGATTGCAAGCCTTTATGGGGCCAAACTCTCTTTTTTTTCTTGGACCGGAGACTTTTCGGAAGCTAGGAATTATGCCCTGTCTTTGGTTCAAGGTCCCTGGGTGCTATGGCTGGATGCCGACGAGGAATTGGCACTTCCCGAAAAGAAGGCCGATCTTAAGGCCGAGTGTTCCAAGACAGACGGGGCTGCTTTTCTGGTTCCCATTCGAAATTTTCATCAAGACGGTTCTTTCGATATTCATCATGCCGTGCGACTGTTTCGAAAAGTGAACGGGATTCGCTTTGAGGGAAAAGCCCATGAAGGGGTGGATGCATGGCTTTTACGTTTTGGGGCGAGAATAGTTCCGGCTAATTTTGTCATCAATCATTACGGCTACGCGGTGAACCCAGAGGAAATACGTGAAAAGCTTCTGCGCAATCTTAGGAGTCTCAGGGAACAACTAGCTCAAAATCCGCTCGATGCGACAACTCATTATCAAATGGGCTACACACTTTTCGGACTTGGAGAAAAGCACGAAGCCCTGCGCTGCCTCAAAACGGCTTATGCCTTGAAGCCTCCTACCAAAAATTTAGAATGTAAAATTCTTAACCTTCTGTGCCTCGATGCCTACGACCGAGGCGATTACCTGCTTACCGAACGGTATGCCCGGCAATCTTTACAAAAAGTTACCCGACAAAATACAGCTCGACTCTACCTTGCTTTAAGTCTCTACGCACAAAAGCGATACAAAGAAGCTTTTCCCCTTCTGTGGGAATGCTATCAATTTGGACGTTTACCCGTTTGGCAACGCCGAACAGATGTGACTCAGGAGCATTTTTACAAGGAGGCTGCTTTGCTTGGTGCCTTGGCCATTGCAGCCCGGGAGACGGGTCAGGAGGCTTTAGCGCTTCAATTTTTCCGAAGGTATGGCCAAACCTTTGGCGAAACGGCGGAGATTGCGGCCCACGAGGGTCTTAGCCTGCTTCACTGCGGAGCTTTTGAACAAGCGACAGACCGACTGGAAAGGGCTCATCGGCTCGGTATGCCAATAGAAGAGCTGGCACCACCCCTGGCTTACGCCTATCTTCAAAGCGGTCATCCGGAGAAAGCATGGATATTGTATCAGAAATGCCGGCAGCACTTTCATAAAGATATGGCTGGCAGGAACACTGAAGCGCTTCTCTTAAAGTGGAAAGAAAAGAAGTCTTGTGAAGCCGAGGAAGAAGATGGATGGTCCCGTTGATTTGTCCGTGTGCATGATTGTGCGCAACGAAGCCCATCAGATTGAAGCTGCTCTAAAGAATTTTAGGCTTTTTGCTGATGAAATTGTCGTTGTGGACACAGGATCAACGGACGAGACGCGTCACATCGCCCAAAAGTATGCCCATGTGGTGGCTGACTACCCATGGCACGATGATTTTTCCGCCGCCCGAAACGCCTCCTTGGATAAGGCGCGAGGCCGCTATGTGCTCTGGTTTGACGCAGATGACCGTGTGGATCCAGACAACGTCGAGAAAATCCGGCACCTGAAAACCTTATTGGATGGCAGAGCCTACTGCTTCGTCCTAAAAGATATTCGCTACGGGAAACCTTTTGTATCCTTTTTGCAGATTCGCTGTGTTCCCAATCATCCAAAAGTTCGATTTCAAGGGATTGTCCATGAAAGACTGGATCATGCTTTGGAAGAATTAGGGATTGCGTTGGTCAATACCGATATTGTTATTGAACACCACGGCTACACGAACGAATACACTTTAAAATCAAAGATACGCAGAAATCTCGGACTTCTTCGGAAAATTCGTGAGACGTGCCCCGAATCTTTAAAGGATGAAACGATCAATTACTATCTTGCAGCCTCGCATCACATTCTTGGGGATTACGGTGAGGCCATCACATGCATGAGCGCATGCCTCGAGATTTTGAGAAAAAAAAAGTTTTTCGGTTCTGAATTCCAGAGAGAAGCCCTCGATCCTTTTATCTGGGATGCTCTACTGTTTTGCGCGGAAACTTCCGTTGATCAAAACAGACCTCGCGAAGCTGAACGTTATCTTGCTCAGCTAAAGATTTTTTCGTCCCTTCACCCCTATGTCCTTTTTCGTGTGGGAAAACTGTTGCAGCGATTAAACCGCCACGAGGAAGCTCTCGGGTTTTTCCGTCGGGTGGATCTGAGTCAGCAGAGGCTTACACGGCTTCCGTGGCCCAAGCTGGATCCTTCGGTCATTTTGTGTCACCAGGCCTATAGCCTTTATCATCTTAGAGGGCTCAAGACTTGTACACAATGGGTGCTGGGAATTGAAGACGAGCTCACAAGGTTTCAAGTGTGGGAACAATTGGGCATTATTGCTGTAGAAAACGAACAGTGGGAGCTGGCATCCGAGGCCTTTCATCGGGATTGGGAGGAGTATCGTCTGTCTACTCTCGGGTGGACTCGATACGGCAGTCTGCTGAAGCGGGAGGGAAAACTCTCTTTGGCCGTGAGACTTTTTGAAAAGGCTTTGGTGGAGGATTCCAACAACGTGGAAGCGGCGATCAAATTGGCCAATGCGTACTGGCAAATAGGTATCGAACAAAAGGCTTTGAAAATGTTTGCTTTTCTGATAGCCAAGGGAGTGGATGATCCCCCCGTGGTGAGGGCTTATCAAATTCTTCATGAACGGCTAGGGCATAGGTGATCCAAGAGGGAGTCAAGCGAGGCATGCATTGGGCGACGTTCGACCCGTTCGTCCTGGAAGATGCTTTTTGGCAGGACAAGATGGGAATGCCCGTTGCCAACAGGCAATTTCTTGAAGCGTTTTTACGATACGCCCGCTATACCTCTTGTCGGTTTTTTTGTAAGGACATCGCATCCACTGAGAAAATGAGGCGATTCCTTGAGGATCTCGCCTCGGCGGTCGGGGCTTCCGCACCACCTATGACGCTCCCTCAATCCCTGGCATGGGAGCAGCTTCGACATTTTCCCGTTGACCTCATGCATCATGGAGACTTCACCTATTTTGTGCCTTACGTCATCGAATGGCGAAATCGGGCTTCAGGAATAGCGCCATTTGCCGTCACAGGCCTAACGCATTCTCTGGATGTGGTCAGCATCTATTCCAAGTGCCTGAGTTTATTGCTGGCGTGTCCTAGACCTTATGATGCCATTATTTGCACGAGTGTTTGTGCCCACGAAATGCTACGTCAAGCATTTGACTATGTGCGGGAACGGTTCAGAGAGAGTTTTCAAGCTGTCCTTCCACATCCTCCCCGATTGGTTGTCATTCCCTTGGGCTTTCCGGATTGGTGGCAGCCCTTAGTGACGAAGGGAGAGGCGCGTTCCCGTCTGGGATGGACCTTCGATGAGGTGGTTGTTTTGTGTTTAGCTCGTTTTTCGGTTCGAAACAAAATGGATCTGAGTCCGTTTCTTGAGGGATGTGCCTGGGTGTTAAGAAAATGGGCCGAGCGGGAGCCTTTTCGTAGATGTCGTCTTGTTCTTTCGGGGGCAGGGAAAAAGGAAGATATTCGGTTAGTCGCGGAATTGTGCCAGAAGGTGGGTGTCATGCCAGAGGTGAGCATTGAGCCCAATGTTTCTTCCGAGAAGAAGGATCTCCTGTATGCTGCTTCGGACGTGTTCTGCTCCCTTGTGGATAATTATCAAGAAACCTTTGGACTCTCGATCCTTGAGGCCATGCACCATGGATTGCCGGTTATTGCTTCCGATTTTGACGGTTACCGTGACCTCGTTCAGCACGGGGTTACGGGACTTTTAGTGCCTACGTATGCTTCGTCCGATCACGAACCATGGGACAGCCTTGCGGGCATTCTGGAGGCTTCGGTTCTTCGGTACCACAGGTCGCAAAAGGTCGCTTTTGATATGGAAAGTTTCGTGGAGTCCTTGTCTTTTTTGATCACGAATCCTGAAGCACGGGATCGTATGGGAGAAGCCGGCCGATGTCGAGCCGAGCGCTACCGGTGGTCTGTGGTTATGAGAGAGTACGAAGACCTTTGGGAGGAACTGATCCAAGAGGCTCTGAAGGACCGGAACGATTTGTCAACCAAAGAACAAAAGTTGCCGGTGCTCACACCTTATTTTCAAACGATTTTCGGTCACTATGCGACCCACTCACTAGACAGGAACAGTTGGATAACTGTTGGTTCCTACGGACGAGAGGTGTTGCTTCGAGGGTTTGTCCCCGTCATTTATGCCGAGAGCGCACCGATTCTCACCGCTGAAGTGCTTTCCTTGATTCGCAGGCTTGAGTTTTGCAAAGCATACCGAGTGGAAGATATTCTGGACATGCTGGAACGATGCTTGGGAGTTTGTCGCGAAGCGGCCCAAATCCATCTGGATTGGCTTTTGAAGCACGGAGTCTTGACCCTCAAAAAAAATTAAAGTGATGAACCGATGTTGCCGATAAGGAGAAATGAAAGGGGAAAGCAGGCTGGTAGGACTTCACAAGACAGGGATGTCAAAGACATCATCATCAGGGAGGATAGACCATGGCACTTCGAATCAACACCAATATCGCGTCCATCAATATTCAAAACAATTTGACCATCACCAACCGGAACATGCAGAACACGCTGGAAAGATTGTCGACCGGTTATCGCATCAATAAGGCGGCGGACGATGCGGCGGGTTTTGCTGTGGCCAACACTTTCAGGGCTCGCATTTCATCCTTGAGAGTGGCGTATCAAAACGCCACCGAATCTAACTCTATGTTGCAGGTGGCGGACGGGGCTTACAAAAAGATTGAAAACATTCTGGTCCGCATGAAAGATTTGGCAACCCAGGCGGCAGGCGGTCAAATCACGAATGAAAACAGAGAGCTGCTCAATACAGAGTTTGTTGAACTTCAGGCCGAGCTGGATCGGATTGCCCAGACATCCAAATACAATGGCGTGAATCTGGTTTACAGTACGGGCAGCGGGGCGGCGTCCTCGTTCACCTTCCAGATCGGCTCCTTGAATCAGACGTATGATCAGTTGGAGGTTCAGTTGCAAGGTGTGTCCACAGCGGCTTTGGGAGTCAGTGCGAGCACGATTGGCACCCAAACTGCGGCGCAGGCCGCCATGAATGCGCTGGATACGGCACTTCAAAGCGTCAATACCTACATGTCCCGTGTTGGTGCTTATCAGAACCGGCTGCAGCACGCTATGGACAATTTGAACATCGTGATCGAGAATTACTCAGCGTCTGAGTCGGCCATTCGAGATGCCGACATGGCCTTGGAGATCACCAACTTCACCAAGTCTCAGATTCTGCAGCAGGCCGGGATGGCTATGCTTGCCCAGTCCAACGCAGCACCTCAGCAGATCCTGACGCTCCTGAGATAATCTTAACAGCGTTTAGCCCACTACCAGCCTGAAAAAGAGGGGGGCCCAAGGGCCTCCCTCTTCATTTTGTGAAAGCACTGCTTACATTCCAAGAAAGAAAGTGGCTTTGCATAAAAAAACCAGCAGTTCGAAAAGAAAAGAGTCAACTTTTACACCGTTCATGCCGATATAAGAAGATGAAAAGATCTTAGAGAACGTACCGTTCAAGAGCCTATCGGCATGTGCCATCCTCAAGGAGGTGGACCCATGGCAGTCAGTCTGAGTGGAATTGGAAGTGGCCTAGATTGGCAAAGCATGTTGGACCAACTTCGCCGTGTGGAACAAAACCAGTTGGTCGCTCCTTTGGAGCAGCAGAAAAAGAAACAAGAGGAGGTTCTTTCTGCCTGGAATACGGTCTCTACGAAACTCTCAAGTTTGCTCTCCTCGGTTCAGGCCATTCGGGATTCTCGCGCATTTGATGTTTTTAGCGCCTCCATGAAAACGTCCAATGGCGCGAATCCCGAAAACCTGCTTTCGGTCACGGTGGGTACTGGTGCGGCTCAAGGACGTTACGACATTCAGGTGACGGGCTTGGCCAAGGCTCAGAAATTTCAGTCCGAGGGCGTGGCCTCGGCATCCGAGGCGACGACTTGGACGGGAAGCATTACCATTAACGGCCAGGAAATCACGTTAGACGGAAAAAGCTTGAATGAGCTTCGGGACGAAATCAACGCTCTCAACAGTGGTTCCAATCCTACGGGCGTCGTGGCCAGCGTTCTTAAAGTGGCCGATGCCGACTACCGACTCATTCTCACTAGCGAAAATGAAGGGGCTGCAGGGTTTTCATTTACGCAACCAAGTGGGGGGCCTTTTTCCGAACTACAAGCAGGTCGAGATGCCACCTTCAGTATTGACGGCATTGCCATGACGCGATCGTCGAATACCATCACAGATGCCATACCGGGAGTCACCCTTCACCTACGAGCGGAGGACGCCGGCACAACAGTGACACTCAGTGTTGTGAGGGACGAGAATGACATTACCAAAAAGATTCAAAACTTTGTCGATGCTTATAACGACGTCGCTCAATACATCGAGGGTCAGTTGAGTTATGATGCTGTCAGTAAGAAGACGGGGGGTGCCCTTTTTGGTGACGGGATACTACGCTCTATCAAGAACCGGTTGCAGGGCGCCTTACTTAACGAAGAGCTTTTCGCTTATGGCATTTCCTTTACTCAAACAGGCACCCTCGAGCTGGACAGCAACAAATTCAAGGAGGCTTTGTCTGAAGACTTTGAGGGCACGGTTTCAAAAATCAACGGGATGGCCCAAAGCTTGCAAACTGTTCTGAATGCGTTGACGGATGCCGCTGATGGTGCGGTGACTGTGCAGCAGGAAAGTGTGCAAGGAAAAATCAAGTCCCTGGAAGATCGAATGCAGACAATGCAAAGCCGTATTGATGCCAACATGGAGCGCATGAAAGCGAAGTTTATCGCCATGGACAATGCCATCAATACGTTAAATGGCCAGATGGCTAATCTGTCGAGGCTCTTTTCAAGCATGTTGTAAAGCTTCTAGAGGGTTTTGGGGCAAGATGCTTGAAGACCAAGGGCGGAAAAATTTACCCCAAGGAGGAAAAAATGTCTGCATATGCCTTGCCTGCGAATGAAACTTACGACATGAGTGGTGACAATCTTTTGAACTTAATCGTGAGGTGTTACGATGCGTTAATTGAGGATTTTCAAAAAGCCAAAGAGGCGCATGCAAAAGATCAGAAGGATCTTTTCTTGGATCGCCTTCGCCACGCTCAGGACATTCTGATAGAACTTTTCATCGGTTTAGACTATGAGAGGGGTGGTGAGATCTCTGTTAATCTTGGTCGCCTCTACAACTACATGCTTCGGGAACTTATTGCTCTTGATGATAGCCAGGCCCACGAGAGCTTGGGACGAATGATGACCATGACCCGGGATCTTCGAGAAGCATGGGCTCATATATCCGCTGCTGTTTAAAATAAGAACGCGAGAGGAGGTTGGGGTCATGATCGCGACTATGGCTCACGAAGCTTACCGCAGAACCAATGTGGAAACGGCGGACATTGCCGGCCTTGTTCTTATGTGTTACGAGGCGACGATTCGAGATTTGCAGCAAGCGAAGGAATGCCACGCTTCCCATAATATGGATGAGGCCTACGACCATATTCGCCATGGACAGGACCTTATTACGGAACTGATGATAGGCCTGGATTTTGAGCGGGGTGGAGAGATTGCTCTGAATCTTTCTCGAATCTACAACTATTTACTCCGGGAACTCATCGCTCTCAACTCAACAAAACCTCTGGATGCCTACGATCATTTGATCACTATTTTAGAAGAACTTTTGGAGGCCTGGCAGGAAGTGAAAAGGAAATATGATCGGGGAGAACTGAATCTGGACGCTCCGGAAGTATCGGGGAACTGGGCTAGGGCTGTGACGGCCTAAGACGGAAGGGGGAAAGGAAGAGTTTCATGGAGGCACCCGATTCCATCCAGGTGCTGGCGGCCCTGATTCAGGATCTTCGCGCAGATTTTCAACTTCTGCAGAAGGCCGCCCAGGAAGATGCCGAGGCCGAAGACATCGAGCGCATTGTTGCACGATGCGAAGACACCTTTTCCCGGCTTCGGAACCTCATGAACTTATCCTCCACGGCCGAAGCCTTTCAAAACGAAGCTTGCAGATACCAAGCTTCTACCCTGTTTGCAGAGCTGCAACAAAGCCACGACGCCTGTCTCCACGTGCTCACCGCAGCTTTGGCCAGCACAGGGGAAAAACTTGCCGGTATGCAAAAGGTTCAAGCCGTTTCCCGCCAGTACCAGAAAATCGCGGATCTTGGCTGAATTTTTTTCTCAGTTCCTACCAAGCTTTCCATGACCCTCAGGTCCCCTGAATCCCCATGCCTGTCGGCTGTGGGGATTCAGGGATTCTCTTCATTCAATCGATTTCGGTGATTCCTGGATTTTTAGAATGTTTTCCAGTTCACCGGCTTCTATGGCCCACTGGTAAGCGTGGCGATTGGACGCGTTGAGGAGCAATGGGGTCCGCACATGAGGGCGCACCGAGCGTGTGGCTCTGTCAAACGAAACCAGAAGGAGTATGGCAAGATCGTTTGAATCCTGAAGTTCTAGGACCGACATTCGACTTTCAGGGACTCTGTACTGAACGCCGAAGATGTCAGGCGGGGCGACCACAAAGGCCACGTCGGGATGATCGACCGCTTGAAGCCATTTGAAAGGTCCCTGCCGATGTTCCAAAAGCACGTAGCGTTTGATTTCTTCAAAGCCGGGAATACCCCATGGAAAGTGAATAAAGGTGCTTTCGTCCAAGTCCAAGATTCCGAATCGGCTGGTTTCGATTTTCATGTGGGTTCTTCGTCCTTCTTTTTCCGGCACGGCTCAAACATTTCCCCGACCACTTGGTACACGAAGGTCGCATCCCGGATGGCTTGCTCGGCATCTTGCACAAAAGCCGAGCGCTTCCAGGCGGACTTTGGCTTTATGAAGATAAGCTTGGCAGAGCTTGTCCGCTCTCATGACGCCACCTCGAGGGCCTTGGGAATCTCGGCACCATTGACGTGCCAGAGCCAGCCCGTGGCCACCGTTTCCTTGTGGGCTCCCTTTTCCGTGAGATACTCTTTCACACGGCGCGCAATATGCCCTATGAGGCCGTAGGGGTCATGAACGATGACGTGGTGGGACGCAAGGTCATAGTAAACAGGGTGGACGACGTGCGCCTCCTGCCGCATGAGAATGTAAGGGGAGATTTCACAGATTATCCCTTCTTGTTCATACAGTTCTTGAGCCAGGGATTCATGCTTTAGCTCGATCTGGTCCACGAACCGCGCCATGCGTTGGGTGAAGCTTTCCTTCGTGTCAAGAACAAGAAGAAGATCCAGGTCAGAATTGAGTCGGTTTTCCTTAAGGGCGTAAGAACCAAAGACGGCGCAGGCCAGCAGTTGATCTTTGTAGTGCGCCGAAATTTCCCGCAAGACCGCTTCAATATAAGCTTCATGGCGCGGGGAAAACGTTTTGAGTTGACCTCTAATGGTGTTCCAGTTCATGGCTCGGATGCAAACGCGATCCTTAAAGGCGCCGGGCATTCAAGGTGTCCTCGTGGGCAGGCGGCCCAAAATTTCTTCCAGATCCTCGGTCTGCATGGCGGCTGCCTGCCGGTTTTCTTCCTGGATTTTTTGATAGAGTTCCTCGCGAAAGATGGGCACGTGGCGGGGGCTTTGAATACCTATCTTGACCTTGTTCTGGTCCACGGCGGTGATGATCACCTGAATATCGTCCCCGATGCGAATAGCTTCGCCCACCTTGCGGGTCAGTATGAGCATGGTGTCCCCCGTTCCAACGGTGGTTCGTGCCCTAGCGGCGCAAAGGTTCAAAAAAATCACCGCAGAGGCACGGAGTTCGCAGAGGCTTTTGGGAAGATTCGGGCCGGGGCGCTGAGGCCCCGCCCCCGGCCCGAAACACCAGCTTCGGGAACACCTTAGCAGAATCCTGTGTCCAAGGCCACTCTGAAACCTTTCTTTCGACCGCGCAATGAGGCTCGTTTCTTTTTTCGCGCTGAAAATTTTTTTAACCGGCCAGAAATCTTTTGGTTTCGTCCAGGGCTACGAAAACATCGGCCATGAGTTTTTCTATGGATCGTCCGTCCAGGCTGAGGGTTTCCAAGACGTGATCTTGGTTGGGATTCAGGAATCCATCCACACCCGCTCCGATCCCCATGGCGGCGACCATGCGGTTGGCTGCGTAAACGATGGAAGCAACCTGTCGGTTTTCGTCAGCATCTTGAGGGCTATGGTGATGGGCGATACCGGTGACCACGGCAGGTGGAAAATTCCAACGTGTCGCAATAAGGGCCCCCAGTTCCTGATGGTCGATGCCCAGGATTTCCCGCTCGGCTTCTAAAAAGGTTTGTTTTCGGGTTTTTATGGCCTCAATGATGCGGTCCAGGTAATGGTCCACGTAATGGTTCAAAACCGTTTTGCCGATATCATGCAACAGACCGGCGGTGTAGGTGGTGAGTCGATCCGGGCTTCCGATTCGTTCGGCGATACGATCCGCCATGATGGCAGTGCCTACGGCATGTTCCCACAGTTCCCCGTCTCGAAGATCGTAGCCTTTGACCGCATCATCCTGAAACCGGGCTGAACAGGCGGCCAGAATGACTTCCACCAAAGCTCGCTGGCCCAGGGAAATGATAGCGTCCTTGAGAGACTTGGCCGGTTGCGTACGGGAGTAGTGGGGGGATCGTGCCAGGGCAAGCACCTTGGCTGCAATGACCTGGTCATAGCGAATCACGGCTTCGATCTCTTCTACCGGAGCCATACGCTGCAGCAGAGGCATGACTTTTTGAACCACATCGGGAAAGGGCGGTAGCTTTTCCGCGATGCCAAGGATCTCATCCACCGGCTTATCTTGCAGGGCTGTGTCACGATCCATGAATCTCTCCCCCCGTCGAATCTTTCAGCTCAAAACAGATTTTTCCGTTCTTCCTGAATCTTCTCTTACCTTATCGGAAAGACGGCGCAAAGTCTTGAACCGAAAAAGCTGAAAAGCTATGCTTTCAACGCTTTGTTGCAATGAAGGGAATAAACCTTTGATCAACGGACGGGTTCCCATGACGGCGACGGACCATGCCACCCCTAAGGATTATCAACTGTTGGGATTAGAGCCGGGAGCTTCGTTCGAAGATGTCAAACGTGCTTATCGACAATTGGTCAAGAAATGGCATCCCGACCTCTATGCCGATTCCCCTGAATGGGCTCGACTTCGCGCGGAAGAAAAGTTCAAGGGCCTTCAGGAAGCCTATCACCGAATTCTGAACCACCCGTTGTCCAATGAGTCTGGGGACAAGGGGGCTTTCAAGGAAAGACGGCAAAAGGAGCCTGAGAAAGGCTCCCGTGCAGAACCGAGGGCGCAAGAGCCACGGCGATTTGGCTCTTTTCGAAGTTTTTCCTTGGATTTTTCCCGAAAGTGGATTGGAGCCGTCGCCGTGCTGGCGGTGGTCGGCTTGTGGATCTTTTGGGCCGTCGGCCATGAAAACCGACTCCAATTATCGAGGATCGTTTCGGCAAAACCCGGCACTTCTGTTGTGGAAGAATCGAAGGATTCGGCGACGTTTGATCTTCCCTCACGGCCTAAGGATTTGCGGCTTCCTGCTTTGACCATTCCCTTTCAAGATCTGGATGCTTCCGAATCTGGAAAGGCGCCGTCCAAGGCACCTTTGGACCGTGCCGAGACTTTTGGCCTTGGAAGCACCGAAAGGGATGTGCTTCGTGTGCAGGGTTCTCCCGATCGGCGAAGTGCTGGCCGTTGGACATATGGACTTTCGGAAGTGCGTTTTCAAGACGGACGCGTGGTGGGCTATGACAATTTCGATGGAAGACTTCGTGTGTTTTTGAAACCTTCCGACTCTTCGGCTCAAAAGGAATCCATGGATTTCTTCACGCTGGGTTCCACCAAGGACGACGTCTTACGAGTTCAAGGAACGCCTACAGGGATTCGAGGGGCTCTGTGGCATTACGGGTTCAGTTCCGTACGTTTCGTGGAAGATCGTGTGGCAGCCTACGACAATGCCTTTGGCAACCTCAAGGTTCGTCTCTTGCCTTCCCAGGAATATTTGGCGAAAAGCGGAGGAAAACCCCCATCTTTCTTCACCATCGGCTCTTCCGCCGATGAAGTTTTGGCGGTGCAGGGAACTCCTACGAGTGTGCGCGGTAACATGTGGTTTTACCATTTTGCCGATGTGCTTTTTCGAAACGGACGTGTGGGATGGGTGAACGATCCTGAAGCGAGGCTGCGTTTCGTTGAGAGGGAGGCCCTTTCGGAAGGGCCAAGGGCTGACCGTGAATGAGGGAGAAAAAACATGGAACAAGCTGGGTTTTTGGAAGCGGCGTATCGAGGAGCCTTGGATGCCTCCATTTTCGAACGGTTTCCCGTGCATGTGGATTCCAGAAAGGTTCAAGCGCTGATCTCGGCCTATGAGGACATTCTCAAGGAATTTCCGGCCCAGGACATTGAAAATCTGGGAAGGGTTCCCGATGAGATGCTTCGGCGTATGGCCCAGGCAGGGCTTTTTGGATTTTCCGTGGCCAGGGAATACGGCGGGCTTGGGCTGAACCTCTGGGAATACCTGGAAGTCATTCGCGAAATGGCCCGAAGGGATTTGTCCGTGGCGTTGGTTTCCATTGCGCATCTTTCCATCGGTATCAAAGGCATTCAGCTTTTCGGAACCGAAGCCCAAAAGGAAAAATACCTGCCGCCCGCCGCTTCCGGAGACATGATCTTTTCCTACGCCCTGACCGAACCCCACGTGGGATCCGATGCGAAACACATTGAAACCACGGCCGTCTTTTCGGAATCGGAAGGGTGTTACATCCTCAACGGTCGAAAAACCTACATCACCAACGCCAATTATGCCGGCGGTCTGACCGTCTTTGCTCAACTTGATCCGGAACATCCCGGTCACATGGGAGCTTTCATCGTGGAAACCCATTGGGATGGGGTCAAGATCGGCGCGGACATGCCCAAGATGGGCCTGAAGGCCAGTTCCACGGCGGCTATTCAGTTCAAGGATGTGAAGGTGCCTCGAGAAAACCTTTTGGGAAAACCCGGTGACGGTTTCAAGATCGCCATGACCATTCTCAACTACGGTCGCTTGGGGTTAGGAGCCGCTTCCACGGGACTTATGGAACAGTCTGTGGAGGATATGGTGCAACGTGCCCGCACGCGAGTGCAATTCAAGGTGCCCATCGAAAATTTCGAGCTCATTCAGGAAAAGATTGTCAAAGCCCGCGCCCATGCTTTTGCCTGCGAGGCCATGACCACCTTGACGGCCGCCTTTTTGGAAGCAAGCCCACATCGCAACACCGCCATGGAAACAAGCCATGTCAAGCTTTTCGGGACCACGCGGGCTTGGGATGTGCTTTATGATGCGCTGCAAACGGCGGGAGGCTCCGGGTACCTGACCACTCAGCCCTACGAAAAAAGGCTGCGTGATTTTCGAGTCACCACCATCTTTGAAGGGACCACGGAAATTCATTCCATTTATCCGCCGCTTTTTGCCATTCGGCGTATGACCAAAGAAATGGGTGAGGTTTCAAAAGGTCTGTGGGGCAAAGTTCGCGTGTTGTGGAAGGAACTCACACGGCCCATGCAGTGGTCTTTTCCTTTCATGGACAAAGACTTGAAGCGGGCTGCACGGCAGGCCACATGGAATGCTCGATTTCTTCGCTATGCCCTTTGGATGCTTCCGGCACTCTACGGCAAAAAGACGGCCACCAAGGAATACGTCCTTCGACGTTTGACCACGCTGAGCCTTTATACCTTTGCTATTTTGGCCATGCTGGCGCGCATGCAAAAAGATTTGGATCGAGGTCTTCTGCAGGAAGAACATCGCCTGCTTTTGGCTTACATGGTGGAGGAGATGAAAGAACAGCGCAGGGCGTGCCTCAAGCTATGGAACACGAAAAAGGAACGGCTGACGGCGAATATTTACCGTTGGGTTCGAGGGGCTGTGTCCGAATGAGAAGCGTCGGCATCCACCATGCCGAGCACGGTTCGAAAAAAGGGCAGCTTTCGAGAGATACGGGAGAACATAAGGCGTGCCGCCACGTAGGCGATCAAAAAGACCACCACGTAATTGAGGCCAATGGAGGTTCCGGGGATGGAAAGATCGAGGTGGCTGTAACGGGCTTGAAGCCATGCCAAGGCGAAGAAAATGGGCCACAGGGCCGCCGCGGAAAGCGCAATTTTGAAAAAGAACAACTTTCCCCAGACTTCGTTTCCTGCCTTGTTGACAGCTTGATAGGAAGTTTCATCGCCCATGCGTTCGGCTTCATCGGAAAGTTTTTGGTATTCGGCAAGATCCTCGGAAAGTTTCTTAAGGTACCGACGGTTGATGCGGTACCCGAAGGCGAGTGTGGTTTCTCCCGCCAAGGTACTCAGGACCGCTAAGCCGAAAACAGAGGCAAGATAGGTTCCATAAGGCCCGAGGCTGTTTTGAAGCCATTGGAAAAAAGCCACGTGTGATTTTCCTTGTAGCGTCCTTCGGTGCCTGCAAGGGCATGACCGAAGGACGCTGTGATTAAGAAATTCCAGATGCTCTCAGGGTCTCAGGGTTTGGTCTGGTCAATTACATTGGCACCCAAGCCTTGCCGAAGAAACCGAGGCTGAAGTAGCCAAGTCCCACGTAGAGCGCAAGCAGCACAAAGAGCCTCTTGAGCCAGATGTCCGGAATATACTTCTGTGTGCGTGGGCCGATCATGGAACCGACAAAGATACCGATGAGTTCTAACCCGATAAGGACCCAGTCCATACCAGCCTTGGCCACTGTGATGTAGCTGGCAATGCTGGTGATCATGCTAAGGAGCACCGCCATAGCGGACGTGCCGGCCACCACGTACATTGGTGCGCCTGTGAACGAGGTGAGGAACGGGACGTAAAGGAAACCACCGCCCACACCAAGGAAGGACGAAATAGCTGCGATGACCACACCACCGAAGAAAATAATGATGGGATTGAAGTGAAATTCCATCCCA
>FWPU01003009.1_pt1 | contig 44188 bp, 48 predicted proteins | sample 2228361 | NCBI WGS metagenome assembly FWPU01 (sample SAMEA103939777, study PRJEB20133) | metagenome | reverse complement strand
CCCCGCGTGCGCGGGGATCGACCCTCCGCCATCTCGGGGGCGAGCTGATAGCGCTCGACTTCCCCGCGTGCGCGGGGATCGACCTGTCTCGTAGCCAAGCATGGCCACGATCAAACCGACTTCCCCGCGTGCGCGGGGATCGACCCCCAGCCTCGGTCGCACTGGAGGAGGCCTTGGTGACTTCCCCGCGTGCGCGGGGATCGACCGCTGTCGCACCGCACAAGGCGGTCGGGAAGGACGACTTCCCCGCGTGCGCGGGGATCGACCTCAGCCTGTCCTGTGGCCGTAGCCTCGGGCACGGACTTCCCCGCGTGCGCGGGGATCGACCCTGGAAGTCGCGGGCGGCGCCTCCGAGGAGGAGGACTTCCCCGCGTGCGCGGGGATCGACCTCCCCGCGCACGATGTGCCCCAGTTCATGCTGGGACTTCCCCGCGTGCGCGGGGATCGACCCCCGTGCGGGTGAGGCGCGTGCCACAAGTCGGGGACTTCCCCGCGTGCGCGGGGATCGACCCCCCACGGTCGCCCGCCAGGGCACGATCGTGCCGACTTCCCCGCGTGCGCGGGGATCGACCCTTCCTATGCTTTACGTTCCAGTAGTATCTAGTGACTTCCCCGCGTGCGCGGGGATCGACCTGGTACCACGAGCCGTAAGCTCGGGCGGAAGCGGACTTCCCCGCGTGCGCGGGGATCGACCCGCGAGGCGCCTAGTGCCGAGCACACCGCGCCAGACTTCCCCGCGTGCGCGGGGATCGACCCGCGAGGCGCCTAGTGCCGAGCACACCGCGCCAGACTTCCCCGCGTGCGCGGGGATCGACCCGCCCCCGCGCCGGGTCGCCAGCGCGCCGGCCAGACTTCCCCGCGTGCGCGGGGATCGACCTCAAGCCCTTAGAAGCATACAAGCGCCGCCCGGGACTTCCCCGCGTGCGCGGGGATCGACCCTCCGCCATCTCGGGGGCGAGCTGATAGCGCTCGACTTCCCCGCGTGCGCGGGGATCGACCCCATCGTGCACCGCCACGGACGTGAGCTACCGGACCGCCTACCGCCGATTCGTGAACCTGGGCGCCGCTTCGGGCTCGCGCGCTCGGGGGCTTGGGGTCACGAGCCATAGGCTGCGGCACCAGTACCTGCAGCGGCACTTCGAGGTCCTCGTGGGCGCGCCCCTGCCGATCAAAGGAGGCGCGGGCTACGACCCGGCGCGCCTGGAGCTCGCGCTACGCGACATCGTGGAGCGGGCCGGGCACTCGGACAAATACAAGGCGGGGGCGTACCTGGGTGCGCTTCGCGGGGCGCCGGCCGCCTGCAGCGGGAGATGACGCATTCACGCCTGAACCGGCGCCTGATAGCTTAGAATCCGTTGCCTATGAACCAAGGACTCATCCGCACGATGGAATGCATCTCAGGCATCCTCTCGCCGTTCCATGTTTTGATCCAGGACGAGCAGGGAAGGCACGTTTGGGCGATTCGGCAACGGCACCCCTCTGGGTATTTGCTGAGATTCCTTGGGTTGAGAACGATGTTCCCGCTTCTTTTTGAGGTGGAAGGAACTTCCCGGCGCTACTGGATTCGGCGCCCTGCAGGCCTTTTCCGTTACCGCTATGCCGTCGAGTCTCCAGAGCATCATGTTTTATGGAGGATAAATTGCGGTCTCGGTGGGTGGAAGATCGAAGACCAATGGCGGCAAATCGTCGGAGAAGTTAAGTTTTTCATTCGGTGGACCTCGGGCGGCATCCGTAGGATTTTGACGGCAGGAAACGGGGACACCATGGCTGAAATTGAACTTGCCCCCAACTATTTCACCACGAAGTGGAGAGGCAGGCTTTTCCTGAGAACTCCCACAGAAGAGTGGGATGTCCTGACGGCGGCGGTTGCGGCGATAAGCATCGCGCATTTGCAGGAAAGGTAAATTCAGTGTCTAAGTCTACCCCTGGACCTCACCCGGGGAATGAAAGCGCGAAGAGCCGGGGCGAGAAAGGCCTGGCGAGAGACCCCGTTTGCGGAAGCCGCGGGCCGTACGCCATGGCGGACCATCCGCGTCTGGATACAAGAGAGCGATCGTGGCAGAATGCGCGCCCAGGCCGGGCAAGAAGAGGAACTAAGGATGACTCGAAGCAAGAAAATCGATCTGCGCGATCTGCCGAAAATCCGCCATGCGCTCGGCGAGAGTCAGCAGGTCTTCTGGGGCCGCTTTGGCGTGACCCAAAGCGCCGGCTCCCGGTACGAATCCGGCCGGGAGATGCCCGCGCCGGTTGCGATCCTGATGGCGCTCTACCTGAGCGGCATCATCGACGACCGGGCGCTTGAGAAGGCGCGCAAGCTCGCCGGCGCTTGATCGAGACGTCCGTGGTGCTTCCTCACCAAGCGGTGCGGCAGATGGCTGCCCGTGGAATGGGCCTCAAGTGTTCATGTCGCCCCTAATTCCACACTCTTATGCTGGAGGCTCCGCAGGCGTCGGGAAGCGACCCGATGACGCTTGCTTTCCCACCCAGTGTGCTGAGAGGGGGATCCCTGTCGCCGGCCGTGCCGCAGCCGCATCCTCTGCCGGTTGATGGGGCGGCGTTCAAATCAAAGTGTTACGGATGCGAGCTGAGATCAGGTCGATTACGCTGACGGTGACGACGACGATGATCAATACCGCCGCCGTCTCGGCGTACTGGAAGCCACGAATGATTTCCCACAGCACCACGCCGATGCCACCAGCACCCACCATGCCTACCACAGAGGCCGAACGAACATTGGCCTCGAACCGGTAGAGCGTGTAGGATATCCATAAGGGCATGACTTGCGGGATCACGCCGTACAGAATCTCGTGCATCGCCGACGCGCCGGTGGAGCGGATGCCTTCGACGGGTTGGGGATCGATGGCCTCGACCGCCTCCGAAAACAGCTTGCCCAGCGTTCCTGCGGTGTGAACCCATAGGGCTAGAACGCCCGCGAACGGTCCCAAACCCACCGCGACCACGAACAGCATCGCGAACACCATCTCGTTGATGGCGCGAAAGGCGTCCAGTACCCTCCTCACGGGTTGATAGATCCACCAGGGCGCGATGTTGGAGGACGCCAGCAGGCCTAAAGGAACGGCGGTCAGCACCGCTAGCGCCGTGCCCCAGACGGCAATCTGCAGGGTCACAACCATCTCCCGCACGTAGATCTGCCAGTGGGTGAAGTTGGGCGGAAAGAACTCCCTTGCATAGGCGGCCATGTTGGCCGAGTCGCGCAGCAGATCCATGGGACGCATATCAGCGCCTTCCCAGGACGCAACCAGCAGCAGAACCACGCCAGCCCACCCGAGGTACCAAGCAAGGCTGCGACGTGTGCGGGCGGCTGCCAGGTTCGACAGGGGCGGCGTCGTGTTCATCGTCGAATTCATCCTCGGTGCCTAGGTGTAAAAAAAAGCCCGCCATGCGACAGGCGGGCCTGAATCGCTGCTGTTTACTTCAGGTCCGCCAGCTGCCTATCGATTTCGGCCAACTTGGCAGCCTTCTCGGTGGCGGACAGCGTAGTGTCGGCCTCGAGTTTGACGCGTTTGCTGAACAGCTCCAGCTCGCGAATGGGGATCAGCTGCGCGTTGCTCGATGGCTTGAAGCCCGAGAGCTTTGAGATCTTCATCACAATATCCTTCTCGCGGGGATCGCTCTTAGCGTAGTTGTAAAAAAAGTTCTTGATCTTCTCCTTGGTGTCAGCAGGCAGGTCCTTGCGCATGACCAGCGGGTCCAGCGGAATTAGCGGTGAGGTCCAGATGACACGGATGTCCCTGAATTTCTCCGGATGGCGCTCCTGCAACTTGGCGAGGCTCTCACTGTTATTGGTCGCCACATCGACCTGCTTGTTGGCCACGGCCAGCGCGTTGGCCTCGTGGTTGGCGTTGCGAACGACCTTGAAGTGAGTCTTCGGGTCGATCTTGTGTTTGGCAAACACGTAGTATCCCGGCACCAGGAAGCCAGAGGTGGAGTTTGGGTCACCATTACCAAAAGACAGCGACTTGCCGTTCTTGATCACGTCTTCGAGCGACCGGATGGGGCTGTCCTTGTGCACGATCAGATGGGAATAGTAGCCCTCGGTGCCATCGGCGTTCACCATCTGCGCAAAGACTTCACCATTGGCGCGGTCTACGGCCTCGATGGCGGACTTGTTGCCGAACCAGGCCACCTGCACCTTGTTGAAGCGCATCGCTTCTATCACTCCCGCATAGTCTGGAGCAAAGAAGGGCTTGACCTTCAGGCCGGTTTGCCTGGCCATGTCGTCCAGCAAGGGCTGCCAGTCGGACTTGAGGTTCTGCGACGATTCGGTCGAGATGATGCCAAAGTTGATCTCCTGCGCCTGAGCGGTGACAGCCAGGCTCAAGCCGATCATGGCGGTGGCAAGAAGTTGCTTTATCATGGGGACTCCTTAAAGAACGCTGAAAACAAAAAGCACCGAAGCTAGCGCTCAGACTGCCTGCGCCTGTTGTGAGGGCCAAACCACCAGCGAAGGTGGCGCCAGGGGCTGATCCGGTCCCTGCAGCGAGCTGCCGCCGCTGAGGATCGCGTCGGCTTGCATTCCATACAGGTTGCGCAGCAGACTCGGAGTCAGGTCGCGGGATGGCCCGTCATAGACGATGCGGCCTTGGCGTAGCGCCACCGTCCGCGGACAGTAGCGCAAAGCCATGTCCACCTGATGCAGGGATACCACCACGGTGCAGCCATCTTCACGATTGACGCGCGCAAGGATCTCCATCACGTTACGCGCGGACTCGGGATCCAGGGAAGCGATGGGCTCATCGGCCAGCACCACCTTGGCGCCCTGCACCAAGGTACGGGCAATAGCAGCGCGCTGCTGCTGACCGCCTGAGAGGGTCGAGGCGCGCTGGGCGTGGCATTGGGCAATGCCTACACGGGCCAACGCTTCGAGAGCCATGGCTCGTTCCTGTGCGGTGAACCAGCGCGTCCAGCTGCGCCACCAAGGCATGCCGTGCAGACGGCCCACCAACACATTCAGCAACACCGGTAGACGGTCGACCAGGTTGAACTGCTGAAACACGAATCCCACTTCCGAACGGATGCGGCGCACGTTGCGCTGGATGCGGCCCTCGCGCTGCACGCAGCGGCCTCCCACTTCGATCAGCGCACCCGGAATCGCATCACCGGCAGTTAGGCCGGCTACGTGGCGCAGCAGGGTGGATTTGCCGGAGCCGGATGCACCGATCAGGGCCACCATCTCGCCAGGTCGGATTTCCAGGTTGATGTTGTCCAGGGCCAGCGTGCCGCCGGAGAAGCGCTTGCTTAGGTTCTGGATGCGAATGGCGTGTGCCATGCTTCACTCCGTGCCAGTCGTCTAGACAAATCGTATTGTCAGCCAGTGGTGTGACCGTCGTTTAAAGCGTTTGTGATAGTTTTGTGGCGCGGAGCATAGCGGTAAAGGAAGCGCCTCAGGTCCGAAAAATCGGCCAACCGCTTGGCCAGAGTCTCGTGATCCCAATCCCACCAAGCCGTGGCCAGCAGCGCGTCGACAATGGCCCGAGGGAAGCGCATGCGCAATACCCGCGCAGGCGCGCCGGCAATGATCGCGTACGGTGGCACGTCACGGGTCACGACCGAGTTGCTGCCCACTACTGCGCCATGACCGATCCGAACGCCCGGCATGATCACCGCGCCATGCCCAATCCAGGTGTCGTGACCTATCTGCACGCGCTGGCGTTGCCGCCAGCTGAAGAACGCTTCGTCATCGGCGTCGGCCAGGCCGTAGCGCGAGAGTCGATAGGTGAAATGATGCTGGCTCGGACGATCCATGGGATGAAAGCCCGGGTTGATGCGCACAAGGGCTGCAATGCTGGCGAACTTGCCGATGTCGGTGCTGATCAGCTCGCAGCCGTGGGAAAGGTAGCTGTAGTCGTCCAAAGTGCAGTCGCTCATGTGCACGTGTGCACCGACTTCTGTGTAGCGACCGAAGCGGCAGTCTTGCACAACCGCCGTCGGATCGATGCTGGGCGTTTCACTCAAGCGTGGCGCTGGCTGGACGTTGTGTGCCGCGACGTGAGTCCAGCGGGTACTCATCATGGCCTCCACTTATAGCACGCGGCGGCCTTCGCGCCACACTGCACGAACCACGGCGTGGAGATGTCCCTGAGCCATTTCCATCATGCGCACCTGCACCAGGTCGGCCCGCAGGCCGATGGCGATTTCTCCCCGGTCATGCAGGCCGACTGCGCGGGCCGGTGCGCGACTGATAGTGGCAACTGCCTGCGGCAGCCTCATGTGGCCTTCCTCCACCAGCCGCAGAGCCGCAGTCAGTAAGCTGCTTGGCACGTAGTCGCTGGAGAGAATGTCCAGAAGGCCCAGGCACGCCAGCCTAGAAGCCGCCACATTGCCAGAGTGCGAGCGGCCTCGCACCACGTTGGGTGCCCCCATCACGGTTGCCATACCCAGTCCATGTGCTGCGCGGGCCGCAAGCTCGGTGGTCGGGAACTCGCAAATGCTCACCCCTTCGTCGTGCGCCTGCTGCACGTGTGCGGGGGTGGTGTCATCGTGGCTGGCCAAAGCAATGCCGCGCTGTTGCGCGTAGTTCACGAAGTAGCGGCGGTTCGGCAGGGCGTAGCGCTCCTGCAGCTCCACCGCCTCGGCCACTTTGCGGGCAAACTTGTCCTCGCTCCAGCCCTTTTTCCCGATGTAGTAGACGCGTGCCTGATCGATGTTTTCCCACTGTCGTTGTCCCGGTGTGTGGTCCATGAGCGAGATCAGACGCACGAGCGGGTTATCGATGAAAGGCTCGAATAGCTCGATAGTGTTGGGTGCCGGAAGCTCGCATCGGATGTGCAGCAGGTGCTCGGCGCGGAGAAGTCCGTGTCGCGCGCAGGCGGCTAGCGTGCTGACCAAGCTGTTCCACGGCTTGCCGCGCAGGCTATCCGAGTCGATTTCGCCCACCCCCAAAGCATCGAACACGGTGGTGATTCCGGCGGCCACGATCTCGGCGTCGTGGGCCAACAGCGCAGGCAGTTCGGCCCACCGCACTTGGGGGCGCGGCATCAAATGCCTTTCCAGGTTGTCCGTGTGAATTTCCACCAAACCCGGCAAGAGGAAGTCGCCTTCGAGATCGATCGCTCCGGCGGGAGCGCACGATCCATGGTAGATGGCAGCGATTTCACCGTCCTGAACCTGCAAGGAGCCAGTCACCACCTCGTCAGCGAGAACAAGATGCGCGTTGGTTAGCGTCATGAATCCGCCCGCATTGGCGCGATCCTTTCCTTCATGGCAAAACCGTTGGTTCGCATTCATAGGGGCTTGCTTTCCGAGGACTCTGCCTGAACGGGAAACCCTGGGGTTCGGAAGCTAGCCACCGCCACGCGACGCGTAGCGATGGCGTCGGCCACTGCGCTGTCGTGGAACACGCCCAGTAGTGCTGCGCCCCGTGCCCTGGCTTCCTCGATCAGCGCAATCACCGTCTGCGTGTTGGCCTTGTCTAGCGAGGCGGTGGGCTCGTCCAACAGGAGCAGCGGGCGGTATCTGATCAGGCTGCGCGCGATGTTGATGCGCTGCTGTTCACCGCCCGAGAACGTGGCTGGCGGCAAAGACCAGAGGCGCTCCGGTATACGCAGTCGGGTCAGCCACTGCTTTGCCTTTTCACGGGCCGCCTGGCGTGCCAGTACTAGAGCCTCCCCGTTGGCGACCAGGGCCTCGGTCAAGGGTTCAGCCACAACATCCAGCGCCGATACGCGAGGAATAACGCGCAGGAACTGGCTAACGTAACCGATGGTATGCCGACGTAATTCGACCAACTCGCGAGGCAACGCGTGGCGCAAGTTAACGCGACCACCTGCAGCCGATTGCACCCAGATATCGCCGGCGATGAGGCGGTAGTTACCGTAGATAAGCTTGAGCAGCGTGCTCTTTCCCGTTCCCGACGGACCGTCAAGCACAACGCATTCACCTCCATACACGTCAAACTCAGCGTGGTCGAATACGTGCAGCACCGCCCCGTGCTGCTGATGCAGCACAAAGCACTTAGACACGGCGCGTGCCGACAAGATTGGTGTTGGCTTCGAAAAAGTCGCGTCTCGAATCATGGGTGCAACACGGAGGAAACCAGCAGTTGGGAGTAGCGGTGCTGGGGGTCGTCCAGCACCTGGTCAGTCAGACCAGACTCGACAACGCGACCGTGCTGCATGACGACCATACGATGCGCCAGAAGGCGTGCAACAGCTAGGTCGTGGGTGACGATGACCACCGCCAAGCCTAGATCACGGGTGAGCTCGCGCAGGAGGTCGAGGAGGCGCGCCTGCACGGAAACGTCCAGCCCGGAGGTGGGCTCGTCCATAAATACCAGCCGTGGCCGGGTCACCAGATTACGCGCGATTTGCAGGCGCTGACGCATGCCACCAGAGAAAGTCCTGGGTGTGTCGTCGATCCGGTTGGCGCCGATTTCGACCCGCCGCAGCCACTCTTCGGCTGCGCTGCGTAGCTGTCCGTAGTGGCGCAGGCCAAGGTCCATCAGCCGCTCGACCACATTGGCACCCGCCGATACATCCATGCGCAGTCCTTCGGCCGGGTTTTGGTGTACAAAACCCCACTCGGTACGTGCCAGCAGACGCTGCTGCGCACGGCCCATGGCATGCACATCCTGCAGAGAACCGTCGCTCATCTGGAACTGCACCGACCCGGCATCGGGAGCCATGCGGGCTGCGATAACGTGAAGCAGTGTGCTCTTGCCCGAGCCCGACTCGCCCACAACGGCCAGGACTTCGCCGGGCCACAGATCAAAGGAGACGTCGCACAAGGCAAGGAAGTCGCCGAAGCGCTTGGCTAAGCCCCGCACGCGGAGCAAAGGCTGGGTACTGGTGTAGGGCATCATGAAGACGAGATGTCGATCGCAAAGCTGTATCCGTAGCGCTCGAAGCCCAGTGACTCGTAGAACGCGTGGGCCCCCTCGCGGTGTCGGTTAGACGACAAAGCTAGCTTGTAGCTCCCGGCCTCATGTGCTTGTGCAACCGCATGGCTTATCATCTCACGGCCGATGCCTTGGCGGCGGTAGCGGACATCCACCACCAGGTCTTCGACAATGGCTGAAGGCGCGCCCAAGTGCGCCAAGTTGTCCATCACGAGCAGGGCATAGCTGCCCAGCACCCGGTCCGGCGCTTGCCTATCGCAGGCGACGAACAGTCGATAGCTAGGGTAGCGCGCGAACCGCGCGGAGATGGCGAGGGCCTGCTTGATGTCCAGCACTTGGCTATCATCAAATCCTGGCTGGGCATAGAGGGCGAGCACCTGCCGCAGGTCGTCAGCGCTGGCTTCACGAATCTGCAAGTTCATGGCGTCCCTCTCTCAGCCACATCCCGGGCAGACCGCCGCTGCTGACAATAATCCGAGTCCGAGCACACGTAGATTCGTGTGCCCCGGTCGTCGGCAATGACTTCGTCCAGAAAGCTGTCCGTGGAACCGCACAGCGCGCAGGCGGCATCCCATTGCTGCACTCGGAAGGGGTGGTCCTCGAAGCCCAGGCTTTCAACACGGGTGTAGGGCGGCACGGCGTAGATGCGCTTCTCACGCCCCGCTCCGAACAGCTGCAGCGCCGGATTCATGTGCATCTTTGGATTATCGAACTTCGGGATCGGAGACGGCGACATCAGGTAGCGGCCGTTCACCATGACAGGGTAGTCATAGGTCGTGGCGATGTGGCCGTAACGCACAATGTCCTCGTACAGTTTGACGTGCATCAGACCGTATTCGGCCAGAGCGTGCAGAGTGCGTGTCTCCGTCTCGCGGGGCTCTAGGCGCTGCATGGGTTCGGGAACTGGAACCTGGTAAACGAGTACCTGTCCCTCGCGTAACGGGGTCTCCGGTATGCGGTGGCGCGTCTGGATAATGCTGGCGTCGCTTGTGCGCGTGGTCACCCGCACACCGGTGGTGCGCTGGAAAAAGCGGCGGATGTTGACAGCGTTAACCGTATCGTCCGATCCTTGGTCGATCACCTTGAGGGTGTCACCGGGGCCGATCACGGCAGCGGTCACCTGCAGACCTCCTGTGCCCCAGCCATAGGACAAAGGCATCTCGCGCGATCCAAAGGGCACCTGGTAACCCGGCACAGCCACAGCCTTGAGGATTGCGCGGCGGATCATGCGCTTGGTGCGCTCATCCAGGTAAGCAAAGTTGACCTCTGGCGCTGCCCCGGCATCGCCGATCTCACGCCCCATTTGACCCGGTTCTATGGGGGCGTTCATGCGTCCTCCTCGGGGTATTCTGTGGCCGCCCGCGCAATCTGGGCGCGCATGCGTCTGATTAATTCGAGTTCAGACTGGAAATCCACGTAGTGAGGTAGCTTTAGGTGCTGCACGAATCCCGACGCCTCCAGGCTGTCGCTGTGCGCTAGCACGAATTCCTGCTGCTGCGCAGGCGACTTCACTGCCTCACCCAATTCGGTCGCGCGAAGCGCACGGTCGACAAGACTCATGGCCATCGCCTTACGCTCGCTGTGGCCGAAGGCCAGGCCGTAGCCGCGAGTGAACTGTGGTAGCGCACTTCTACTGCCTACAAACTGATTGACCATCTCACACTCGGTTACCTCGATCTCGCCGATTGAGATGGGGAAGTCGAGCTCTTCGGGCACCAGTTTTAGCTCGACCATCCCCACCCGGATCTCTCCAACGAAGGGATGGGTGTGGGAGTAGCCGCGTTGCGTCGAGTAAGCCATCGCTAACAGAAATCCTTCGTCGCCGCGCGCCAGGTTTTGCAAACGCGCGGCCCGGTCGGCTGGAAAGCGCAGCGGCTCGCGTGTCAGGTCCTTGGGCGCGGGATCGCCCTCGGGCACCGGGTGGGTCTCGATCAGCCCTTCCTGGTTGAGCAGGTCCACCACGCGCGGCATGGACACTGGCTCGGCGTTACCGGTGATGACCTCTTGGGCACTGGTCGGCGAATCGGCCATCAGATTGAAATCCAGCAGGCGCTGCGTGTAGTCATAGGTCGGCCCCAGGATCTGTCCACCTGGCACGTTCTTGAAAATGGCCGAAATGCGCCGGGAGATGATCATTTCGTCGGTACGCAGCGGGCAGGTTTCGCCTAATCGTGGCAGAGTGGTCCGGTACGCGCGGAGCAGAAAGATCGCCTCGACCAGATCACCCCAGGCTTGCTTGATGGCCAAAGCTGCCAGATCCGGGTCGTAGAGCGACCCCTCGGTCATTACGCGGTCCACCGCCAGCTTCATCTGCTGCCGGATCTGCGCCACCGTTAACTCGGGCACCGATTCGTCGCCACGCCGCTGCTGTGCCAGCAAGCGGTAGCTGTTAAGGATCGCGGTTTCACCGCCTTTGACGGCCACGTACATGCTCAGGCCCCCCTGGTGTCGACGCGATCTAGCCGCGTGGTGCGAGGTAATCCCAACAGCTGCCTGTCGGTGGCCAGGAACACGTCTACCCCGCGAGGAAAGGCCGCGTGATTGGCCTGCCATTGTGTGTCGAAATCTGCCGGCAATCCATCAGCCTTCAGAACCTTCGATCCGTCGATGCCCGGACCGGACATTTGCCAGGCATGCTTGCCGTGCAGCGATGCCACCTCCATCACGCAGGTGGACGACTCATCTGGATATTCCTCGCTACCGCTGTACATGACGCTCAGGGATGGCCATGCGTCGCCCCTCGCTAGCCACAGAAAGCGCGCTTTAGCCGGGTCATCCACGAACCGGCATCCGGTGTGGAAACGCAGCCAGACTTGCGCGGCCGAATTGCGCAGCGATGCCGACAGCCACAGCGTGCAATCACTGTCGAGCAGCGCGAGTAACAGAAACGCGGCTGCTTCGTGTCCAATGGGCGGCCGCACGCCCACCTCAGGCACCTCAACCACTCGCCCTGGCATGGACAGCGCCTCGAGCGCACGGCGAAATATCACCTGACTACCCAGAACCGGGTCATCGAAGCCCGGCACCACTTTCTGTAGATCTTCCTGCTTCATGCCTCGCCTTCCATCCTGTCATCGCTGCCCGCCTCGCGGGCCAAGGTGAAAAAATCCACCTTCGTCGACTGTACCTGTGCCTGACGGCGTCCGATTTGCAACGCCAGGTACTGGCGCACCGGTTCCAGCAGGGCTTGCTCCAAAGTGTCCCGGTAAGCCGCCTGTTGCAGCAGCGCATCGGCCACCGCGGCTAGCTCGGCCTGGCGATGCTGCCGGCCGATCACGTAGGCCACACCGACCGGCGACGGTCTTGCGTCCATTTCCAATATGCGCAAGGCACAGCGTGTCACAGTCACCTCTCCCAGATTGAACCGTTCGCCAGTGCCGCCGATTCGGCCCTGGACCATGTACAGACCAGTCTCAGGTCGGCGCAACCATTCGATACGGCAAGCCGCCAAGCTCGGTTGCAGCGTCTGCTCCATCATGAACAGAGGTGCTCTGGCCAAAAGAGCTATCCAGGCGGAGCGGCTCGTCCTGCGGCTGAAGCCAGGGTTGTCAAAGGCATGAAACATCTTGTGTCCATCCTCTGGCTTGTGTAGACAACTTTAAACGGCGCCTAGTCTAGGCATCGCGTGTTTAACCTTTATGACAAGAGCCATTGCCGCTGACTTCCCTGCCTCAGTCCTGCCTGACCCAGAGCACAGCGTTTGGGCGCGCATTGCGCACGAACTCACCGATGCCATCGGTCGCGGCAGCTACAATCCCGGTGAACGCCTTCCGTCTGAGCTCATGCTGGCCCAGCAGTACGGCGTCAACCGCCACACCATCCGCCGCTCCCTGTCCGTGCTCAGCCAGCTCGGCTTGGTACGAGCGATCCAGGGCAGCGGAACCTACGTTGAAGAGTTCGCGGTGGAGCTGGTGTTAGGGAGGCGCACGCGGTATCACCAGAATCTGGCGCAGGCGGGCTTAACAGGGGGCATGAAGGTGTTGCTGTCAGCGTGCGAACAGGCCGACACCGGTATCGCACGGGCGCTGAAGCTGTATAAGGGCAGCCAGGTGCTGCATCTAGTGGTTCTAGGCGATGGTGGGGGAAGACCTCTGCACGTCGGCGACCGTTATTTCCCTTTGCCTCGCTTCGCTGGTCTGGATGTCCATCTTCAGGCAACCGGTTCCATCACCCAGGCGTTTGCACGCCTAGGGGTGGCCGACTACACGCGTCAGCAGAGCCGCATTTCGGCGCGACTGCCCACCGCTGAGGTGTCCGCACACCTGCGTCAAGCGAGGACACGCCCGGCATTGCTGTTGACCAGCGTCAACATCGACGCCAACGGCCAGCCCATCGAGTACTCGCGCACCTGGTTTGCCGGTGACTTCGTTACCCTGACCGTGGACCACGAACATGGCTATTGAGCACTGGAGACCGTACCGTTTCGCGCTGTACTACGCGCCCCAGCCGGGCTCTGCTTGGTGGAGAGCCGGCAGCGAGTGGCTTGGTCGCTGCGCGGTTACCGGCCAGGCTTTGCCACAGCCTACGATCGCGGGCATGGCACCCGAAGACTTTGCTGCGCTGACAGCAGAGCCCCGTCGCTACGGTTGGCACGCCACGCTCAAAGCCCCTTTCCGGCTTGCGCCAGGGGAGACGCTAGACAGTCTGCAAGCGAACGTCCGCAAGCTATGCGAGAGACGACAACCCTTTGACATGGCGCCGTTGAGGGTCAGCCGCCTGGGGCACTTCCTGGCGCTGTGCCCCGTGTATACCCGGCCAGAACTGGAAGCCTTGGCGGCTGATTGCGTCCGCCGGATCCATTCCCTGACCATGCCCTTGTCCCCGAAGGAGCTGGCCCGCCGCCGTCGCACACCGCTAACGCCCCGGCAGGATGCGATGCTGCAGGCTTGGGGCTACCCCTATGTCCTGGACCAGTACCGCTTTCACTTCTCCCTCACTGGTTCCCTGCAGGCGCTGCCCGCAAGCGCACTGGCGCGGTTGTTCAAGGCAGCGACTGAGTGGTTTCATGACCTTCCCGTTTGCCGCATCGATCGCATGTCCCTTTTCATAGAACCCACGCCCGGCGCCGACTTTTACCTCGTGGAGCAGTTCGAGTTCCAGCCATGAACCATCGTCTCGTCTATGTCATCGGTCCGTCGGGGGCTGGCAAGGACAGCGTCCTGCAGGCCTTGCGACAGTCCTGGTCCGAGGGCGTCAGGGCGCACTGGGCTATGCGTACCATCACGCGCGATAGGGATGCCGGCGGAGAACAGCACGAAGCGGTTGATGCGGACACTTTCGCGCGGCTGGTTCAGGCCGGAGCATTTGCTATGCACTGGACGGCCAACGGCTTTTCCTACGGAATCCGTCATAGCGAGTTGCGACCCCTGCAGCAAGGCAACTGGGTTTTCGTCAACGGCTCGCGGGCTTGGCTTCCAGAACTGCTGTTGCGGTGGCCCACGGCCACGGTCGTCCATATTGGCGCGTCGCCGGACGTTCTGAACGCAAGGCTGACCGCGCGCGGTCGTGAGAGCGCCGAGGCCGCGCGAGCACGTCTGGCGCGCCAAGTGGCGTTGGACCTACCACCCGACAGTATTTGCATCGAGAACAACGGCGCACTAGCCGATGCAGTCAGTGCCTTGCAGCGAGCCCTTCATGCCCGCGCGGTGGCTGCGCTGGATGCGGTCTGCGTCCGCATTACCCGTGGTTCATAGAATCTCCCCAAGCATAGCCGCGGCCTCATCCGCGGGTGGGCTCGCGGGCGCTCCACCGTTCCTGCCGCTCGGCGAGGCATCGCCGCACTTCGTGATCGCCATCTCCCGGTGGGAACGTAGGGGACGTTGACCGCGACCGGCCGGGTCTGGCCGTTCCTGTTCGTCCGGTCTTCCGCCTGCTGCTTGAGGGCCGGGGTCCAGGGGAGAGAGGCGAAGAAGACGGCGGAGGCGGCGGTGAGGTAGAGCCCGACGCCCCCCGCGCGGGTGGGGGAGACGAAGACCCGCACGGAAGCGTTGTTCTGGGAGGCGTCCACTGCGGCCTGGTGCTCGGCGAAATCGTCCTCGCCGGTGAGGCGGACCGAGGGGATGCCGGCCTCCGCGAGCGCCTCCTCGATCGTCGCGACGCTGTCCAGGAACTCGCAGAAGACGAGGCACTTTTCCGCGGCGGCGAGCGCAATGGTGTTCTGAAAGAGGGCGACGCACCGGGCGCCGCGGCGATGCTATTTATGCAGAACGATTGCCCCATGCTCCAGCTCAAGTTTTATCGCGGAGGGTCTATGAAGCAAAAAGGATTTACCTTGCGTCCGTCGAAAGGCGGTAACGCCAACTGCCAGGTAGAGTAAAATGGCTGGATGGGCGCCGTCACGGCGGACGTGTCTGGCTGCTGATCGAGTCGCGCCTCGGAGCCGGAAAGCCGCACTCGAGCGGCTTTCGTCTTTTCGTCGATCGGGCCGCGCCGCTCGTCAAGCGCCAAGCTCGCGCGGGAGAGCGCGGTTCGAGTGCTGCAGCTATGCCGATTCCGGCGTACTACGCCAGGATTACGCCAGAAGTCTGCAAGCTATTGATAATGCAATGGAAAGTGTGCCGAGAAGAGGACTCGAACCTCCATGGGGTTGCCCCCGCTAGGACCTGAACCTAGTGCGTCTACCAATTCCGCCATCTCGGCACGGCAATCGATGCAGAAATGAAAATTCTAAAGGAACACAGGTCATTGTCAACGAAACCATCCACGATCCGCGCCCTGGATCCCCAGCTCAAGGAAGAGAAGAAAAAGTATGCCCATCCCGTACCTAGTCGGGCGCTGATCCTCCAGGTGCTGACCGAAGAGGGGGTGCCGATGTCCTTGGATCGGCTGTGTGCGCGTCTCGCTATCGAGCCCCACGAGCGGGAAGCGTTCGAGCGCCGGCTCGCCGCCATGGAGCGGGATGGCCAGATCATCCGCAACCGCAAGAACGCCATCTGCGTCGCCGGCAAATTAGGACTCATCAAGGGCACGGTGGAAGGGCACCCCGACGGCTATGGGTTCGTCATTCCCGATGAAGGCGGCGGCGACCTGTTCCTGAGCCCCCGGGAGATGCGCAAAGTGCTCCACGGCGATCGGGTCATGGTGCGCGAGGTTGGAGTCGACCGGCGCGGTCGGCGGGAGGCCACTGTGGTGGAGGTCCTGGAGCGGGCCAACCGGGAGGTGGTGGCTCGGCTCCATGTCGAGCGGGGCGTGTGCTACGCCGTGCCGGAGGACCGGCGCATCAGCCAGGACATCCTGATCCCGGCGGGCGAGGACCTGGGCGCCCGTCCCGACCAGATCGTGGTGGTAGAGATTCTGGAACAGCCAAGCGAACATACCCAGCCCATCGGGCGGGTGGTAGAAGTGTTGGGCCATGCCCTGGATCCCGGCATCGAGATCGAGATCGCGGTGCGCAAGTATCACTTGCCCCACGTGTTTCCACCGGAGGTGGAGGAAGCCGCCAAGGGATTTCCTCCGGAGGTGGGGCGGCGGGAACTGCGCGGCCGAAAGGACTTGCGCTCCCTGCCTCTGGTCACTATCGATGGGGAGACCGCCCGGGACTTCGACGATGCGGTGTATTGCCAGCGGGAGGGCAAAGGCTTCCGGCTATGGGTGGCCATCGCCGACGTAAGTCATTATGTGCGGCACAACGACCCCCTGGACCGGGAGGCTCGCAAGCGGGGCAACTCGGTCTATTTCCCCCGTCGGGTGATCCCCATGCTACCGGAGGTATTGTCCAATCATCTGTGCTCCCTCAATCCCGGCGTGGACCGCTTGTGCGTCGCCTGCGAGATGCAGGTAGATGCACGCGGCGAAATCGCTGATTACGTTTTCTACCCGGCGGTCATGCACTCCCACGGCCGGCTCACCTATACGGCCGTGGCTGCCGCCTTGGCCGATCCCCGGGGCGAAGAGGCGCAGGGGCTTGCATCCCTCTTGCCCCATCTCCAGGATCTGCACCGCCTCTATAAGGTTCTGGCGGCAGCCCGACTCCGGCGGGGGGCCATCGATTTCGAAACGATCGAGACGCGCATTGTCTTCAACGAGGAAGGGCGCATCGAGCGCATCGTGCCGGAGCAGAGAAATGACGCCCACCGGCTAATCGAGGAGTGCATGCTGGCAGCCAACGTATGCGCTTCCGACTTCCTCGACCGCCATGGCCATCCCATGCTGTACCGGGTGCACGAGGGACCGACGCCGGAGAAGCTGGAGGCGCTGCGGGATTTCTTGCGGGAGTTCGGGCTCTCCCTGGGCGGAGGCGATTCACCGACCGCCATGGACTACGCTCGGCTGCTGCAGAAGATCCGCGGCCGCCCCGACGCGGGTCTGCTACAGACGGTGATGCTGCGCTCCCTCCAGCAGGCGGTCTACAGCCCCAAGAACCTAGGGCACTTCGGCCTCGCCTACGAGCGATATACCCATTTCACCTCGCCGATTCGGCGCTACGCGGATCTGCTCATCCATCGTGCCATCAAAGCAGTGCTCAAGGGGAGGCGCTATTCTCCAGGGAATTGGGAGGAGATCGGCCGCCACGTGTCCTTCACCGAGCGGCGGGCAGACGAAGCGACCCGGGACGTGGAGAACTGGCTCAAGTGCTATTACGTGAAAGACCGGGTGGGCGAAGTCTTCGAGGGCACCGTGAGCGCGGTGACCAGCTTCGGGCTGTTCGTCTCCTTGGACGAGATTTACGTAGAAGGCTTGGTCCACATCTCCGAGCTGGGCAACGACTACTTCCAGTACGACCCGACACGCCACCAGTTGCTCGGGGAGCGCACGGGACGGCGGTTCCGACTGGCGGATCGGGTGCGGGTGCGGGTGGCCCACGTGGATCTGGAGACGAGCCGCATCGATTTCGTCCTGGCCGAAGACCTGTCCGAGCAGCGCCGAAGAAGAGAACCTGCGCGGCGTAGCCGCCGGAGCTGAGGCCATGGGGCAGGCGCTGGTCTACGGTTTCCATGCGGTGCTTGCCCGCCTGCGCCAGGATCCCCAGAGCGTTCGCGCTCTATACGCGGAGGCGGGACGAGACGACCGCCGCATGCGGGAGCTGCTGGCCGTGGCCGAGGCGTCGGGGGTGCGGGCGCTGCGCGTGGAGCGAAGCCGCCTGGACGGCCTGACCGGGGGTGCGGCGCATCAGGGAGTGGTGGTCCTGGTGGCCTCTGGACGGCAAACGGCCTCCTTGGAGGAACTATTGGAAAAGCTCGCCGAACCCCCGCTTCTTCTGGTGCTGGACGGCGTGCAGGATCCCCATAACCTTGGAGCCTGTTTTCGGGTGGCCGATGCCTTCGGCGCCCATGCCATCGTGGCTCCCAAGGACCGGGCTGTGGGACTGACGCCCACGGTGCGCAAAGTGGCGAGCGGAGCCACCGAGACAGTGCCCTTCGTGGCGGTGACTAATCTGGCCCGCACCCTCGAGACCCTCAAAGCGCGGCGCGTGTGGGTCTGGGGTGCGGATCCCGCAGGAGAGCGGCTGCCGTGCGAGCTTCCGTTGGAGACAGGAACAGCCTGGGTGCTCGGCGCCGAAGGTCAGGGGTTGCGGCGGCTTACCCGGGAGAAGTGCGACGCTCTGGTACGCATCCCAATGCGCGGCCAGGTGGAGAGCCTTAACGTGGCGGTGACGGCGGGAATCTGCCTGTACGAATCCCACATGCGCCGCGTGGGGCTCGCCCGGACGTCGGTAACGCCTTGATCGAGGGAAAAAACCTTCGTATAATCCCCCGCCTTTAACGACCTTGCCCCACCGGTTTCGCATTGCTGGGGGGCTTAACCCACAAGGAGTCTCAATGCGGCATTACGAGATTGTGTTCATCGTCCATCCCGATCAGAGCGAGCAAGTGCCCGCTATGATCGAACGCTACAAGAACATGGTGACCTCCCGGGGTGGGAAGATCCACCGCCTGGAGGATTGGGGACGCCGGCAACTCGCTTATCCCATCGAGAAGGTGCACAAAGCCCACTATGTCCTCATGAACGTGGAGTGCGATCAGGAAGCGCTGGACGAGCTGGTGCACAGCTTCAAGTTCAGCGATGCGGTGCTGCGCCATCTGGTGGTGAGGATGCGGGAAGCGGTCACGACCCCTTCTCCCATGATGAAGGAAGAAAAAGCCCGCGCTGTGACTCCGGTCCGGGAGGAGGAGGCCAAGCCTGCCTCCGCCCAAGAAGGCGCGGGCTAAGCGGCGGTGAATCAAGCGGTGCTATCGGGGTACGTCACTGCCTTATCGCCCCTGCGGCGCACCCCCGCTGGGGTTCCGGTCCTCGACTTCCGCATTCGCCACGATTCCGAGCAGATGGAAGCAGGCCATCCGCGCCGGGTGGAAGTGGAAGTGGAAGCGGTCTGCGTCGGTCCCCTGGCGGAAGACATCGCCGCCGCGGGAGCGGAAGGGGGAGGGCGGTTTGCAGGCTTTCTCGCCCCACGCCGGCCGGGCGACACCCGAATCGTATTGCATGTCACGGAATTCGAACGGTTGAAGGATTGAAGCCATGGCACGTTCCACGCGTACAGGAAAAGGCAAAGGCGGCGCCCGCCGGGAGGGCTCGCGAGCGCTGTTCCGCCGGCGCAAGTTCTGCCGTTTCACGGCGGAAGGCGTCAAGGAAATCGACTACAAGGACATCGAGACGCTGAAAGATTTCATCAGCGACACGGGCAAGATCATCCCTGCTCGGATCACGGGGACCAAGGCCCGCTACCAGCGCCAGTTGTCGGTGGCCATCAAGCGGGCCCGCTTCCTCGCCCTGTTGCCTTACACCGATCTGCATTGAGGAGGCCGCCCCATGCAAGTGATCCTGATGGAGAAGGTGGCGAACCTGGGGGGCTTGGGCGACGTGGTGAAGGTGAAAGATGGCTACGCCCGCAACTACCTCATTCCCTCGGGTAAGGCGAAACGAGCGACGCCGGAAAACCTGAAGGAGTTCGAGGCGCGTCGCGCGGAGCTGGAGCGGATCCAAGCCGAGATCCTGGCCAAGGCTCAGCAGCAGGCTGCCGCGCTCGAGGGCTTGCAGCTCGTGATCGCTCAAAAGGCCGGGGTCGACGGCAAGCTATTCGGCTCGGTCACCAACGTGGACGTGCGCGACGCTCTCAAGGCGAAAGGGTTCGACGTGCCCAAGGCTGCGATCCGCATGCCCCATGGACCCATCAAGCACACTGGAGACCACCCCATCACGGTGGTGCTGCACTCTGACGTGGCGGCCAGCATCACGGTGTCGGTAGTTCCCGAAACCTGATCGCGCTTCGGTTGCAAAGAAAAAGGGCTGCGAGCAGCCCTTTTTCTTTTCGGCGCTACCGGGAGTAAAATCTCCGGCAACCCTTGCCGAGCGCACCCCGTCCACCTAGCAGTGACCCTCCTCATGGTTCAGGCTTCACCGACCCTTGCCCACGACGCCAAAGTCGATCTGATCAAGCTCCCACCCCATTCCGTCGAGGCGGAGCAGTCGGTGCTGGGGGGCATTCTCCTGGACAACACGGCCTGGGATAAGATCGCCGATCTGGTGAGCGAGAGCGACTTCTATCGACAGGACCACCGGATCATCTTTCGCCACGCAGGATTGCTGATCGAGGCGGGCAAGCCTGCGGACGTGATCACCGTAGCCGAATCCCTCAAGAGCACGGGGGAGCTGGACGCGGTCGGTGGGCTTCCCTACTTAGGATCCCTCGCCCAGAACACGCCCTCGGCTGCAAACATCCGGCGCTACGCCGAGATCGTACGCGAGCGCTCTATCCTGAGAAAGCTCGCGGAAGTGGGGGCGGAAATCGCCGAATCCGCCTACAACCCCATGGGGCGCTCGGCCTCCGAGTTGCTGGACGCCGCCGAGCAGAAGGTTTTTGTCATTGCCGAGGCGGGGGCGCGCGGGCGCCAGGGCTTTCTGGACATGCAGCCGCTGCTCAAGCAGGTGGTGGAGCGCATCGAGCTGCTCTATAGCAATCCGACCGACGTCACTGGTATCGCTACCGGCTTTACCGACTTGGACCGCATGACTTCGGGCCTGCAGCCTGGCGACCTGGTGATCATTGCGGGCCGCCCCAGCATGGGAAAAACCTCCTTCGCCCTCAATATCGCCGAGCACGTCGCCCTGGAGCTCAAGAAGGCGGTGGCGGTGTTCAGCATGGAGATGGGCGGTGCGCAGCTCGCCTTGCGCTTGCTCGGCTCTGTGGGGCGGCTAGATCAGCACAAGGTGCGCACCGGCCGGCTCCAGGACGAGGACTGGCCCAAACTCACCCACGCCCTGGGCAAGCTCAACGAAGCGCCCCTTTACATCGACGAGAGCCCTGGCCTCAATGCCCTGGAAGTGCGCGCCCGGGCCCGGCGGCTGCACCGGCAGCACGGAGGGCTCGGACTGGTGGTCATCGACTATCTGCAACTCATGGCGGCCCACTCGGCCTCTCGCTCCGAAAACCGAGCCACCGAGATCTCCGAAATCTCCCGGGCACTCAAAGGGCTTGCCAAAGAGCTTAACGTTCCCGTGGTGGCCCTGTCCCAATTGAACCGCAGCCTGGAATCGCGCACCGACAAGCGGCCCCTGATGTCGGATCTGCGCGAATCCGGCGCCATCGAGCAGGATGCGGATCTGATCCTCTTCATCTACCGGGAGGAGGTCTACAACAAAGATACCCCCAAGGCTGGAGTCGCCGAAATTATCATCGGCAAGCAGCGCAACGGTCCCATCGGCACCGTCGAGCTCACTTTCCTCAAAGAATTCACCCGGTTTGAAAATTTTGCCGATCCCTCGCGTTATTGACGGGCCGGCAAAATTTCTGCGCCGGCATAACCTGCGTAGCAGGTTATGCCGGCGCGAGAACTTCGCCCGATGCCCGTGCGCCGAAGAGCGTGGTCTTGGTGCGAGAATTGAGTTTCAAAGGACTTCGCCGGCATAGTCCGCTAGCCGGGAACGCTCTCCCCGTTGGAGGGTCACGTGACCGCTGTGGGGCCAGCCCTTAAAGCGGTCCACGACGTAGGTAAGGCCCGAGCTCCCCTCAGTCAAGTAGGGCGTATCGATCTGGGAAATGTTGCCCAGGCATACCACCTTAGTGCCGGGACCGGCCCGGGTAATGAGGGTCTTCATTTGCTTGGGCGTCAAGTTCTGGGCCTCGTCGATGATTAAGAACTTGTTGATGAAGGTGCGGCCGCGCATGAAATTGAGGGACTTGATGCGAATGCGGGAGCGGATCAGATCGCGAGTGGCGGCCCGCCCCCAGTCGCCGGCGTCTTCGTCGGTCTTGTCCAGGACATCCAGGTTGTCCTCTAGGGCGCCCATCCAGGGCGTCATCTTCTCCTCCTCGGTTCCGGGCAAGAAGCCGATATCCTCCCCGACCGGCACCGTGACTCGGGTCATGATGATCTCGCTGTAGCGCTTCTCGTCCAGGGTCTGAGCCAGCCCCGCGGCCAGGGCAAGCAGGGTCTTGCCCGTGCCGGCTTGTCCCACCAGGGTGACGAAATCGATCTCCGGGTTCATGAGCAGGTTGAGAGCGAAGTTCTGCTCCCGGTTGCGGGCGGTGATCCCCCATACACTGTTGCGGGCTTGGCTGTAGTCGCGCAGGGTCTGGAGCACCGCCGTCTTGCCCGAGACCTCCCTTACCATGGCGTAGAACGGTTTGTCTTGCTCCTGGTAGACGAACTCGTTGACCAGAAAGGTGGGGCACAGGGGCCCTCGCACCCGATAGAAGGTGAAACCGGACTGCTGCCATGATTCCATCTCCCGACCGTGCTTGTCCCAAAAATCGACGGGCAACTCCCGTACTCCGCTGAACAGGAGGTCGGTATCTTCCAGCACCTTGTCGCTGAAATAATCCTCGGCGGCGAGCCCTAGGGCCCGGGCCTTAATCCGCATGTTGATGTCCTTGGACACCAGGATCACCTGGCGTCCGGGATGGAGCCGGTGCAGGTGCATGACCACCGCCAGGATCTGGTTGTCCGCCTTGCCGCTCGCCAGGGTAGGCGGAACTTCCGCGCCGATAGCATTGGTTTGCAGGTATAAGCGTCCGGTGGCCTCCTTAGCGCCCGTGACATCCAGGGGGATCCCATCCTCGATGTTCTGGGCGCGGCTTACCATCTCGTCCAAGTAGCGGCTCGCCTGGCGGGCGTTGCGCGCTACTTCCGACATCCCCTTCTTGTTGTTATCCAGCTCCTCCAGCGTCGCCATGGGGATATAGATGTCATGTTCCTCGAAGCGGAACAGGCAGGTGGGGTCGTGCATCAGCACGTTGGTGTCCAAAACGAAAAGTTTGCTGGGCGAGCGCAGCCGGGTCACGACGGGTGACGGCTTTTTTTGCGTCATGGCAAGCGTGGTTTCGCGGTAGTGGGTTTACCGGAGGGTCTTGACGAAGTCCAGGACTTCCTGGGCGTGGCCGGGCACCTTGACCCCGCGCCACTCCCTGCGCAGTACGCCGCGAGCGTCGATCACGAAGGTGCTGCGCTCGATGCCGCGCACCTGCTTTCCGTACATGTTCTTGGTCTTGAGGACGCCGAACAGTTTGCAGGCGACCTCCTCGCCATCGCTCAGCAGGTCGAAGGGTAGACCTAGGGCAGCCTTGAAACGCTCATGGGACTTCAGACTGTCGCGAGAGACGCCGACGATTTTGCAGTCCAAGGATTGGAATTCGGGGTAGAGGTCACGGAACTGCTGGCCTTCGCTGGTGCAGCCGGGCGTATTGTCCTTGGGGTAAAAGTAAATGACCAGCGGTTTCCCCCGCATCTCCGATAGACGGAAGGTTTTTCCGCCGGTGGCGGGGAGCTCGAAATCGGGAACTGGCTGGTTGAGCATAAGGGTCGGCCCGAGGCGGGGTCGGGATGGAGTCATTGTTGGGAAAACGAAGGGCAATGGCAAGCACTCAAGCAATGCATCCGAGGAGCTCCCGGGCGGCGTGGTCGAAGGCTTCTTCGTCGGTGCCCTGGATCCGTATCCGTAGCGCCACAGGCAGGCGGGGATAATGCTGCGCGGTGGAACGCCGGTAGGCAGGATCGTAGTGGTTGGCAAGCAGGGCGCCTACGAAGGCGGGCCAATCCCCCGCCTCGGCAAGCCGCCTCCAGGCGTCGATCCGCTCCCGCCCGTGCAGGGGGATCAGGCAATCCAGCCGGGCGTAAAGAGCCGTCCGGTCTTCCAGGAAATGGCGGTACTCCCCCCGCAGGAGGGCGATGCGGTCAGCCATCTCGGTTTCCACCGCCACGCATTCGGAGGACCACATGGCGGCGATGAGGGCCTCGGGCACCCTCAGGTTGCCCACTTTCTTGCTCTCCGCTTCCACGAATACGGGCCGGGACGGATCCAGGCGCTGAAGCCCTTGCCATAGCTCGCTTTCGAACATCTTCTGGGACGGCTGGGGCGCGCCGGGCCGATCTCCCAGCACAGAGCCCCGGTGCCGGGCAAGCTCTTCCAGGTCAAGCACCTGGGCCCCGGCGCGCTCCAGGGCCTTGAGCAGTCGCGTCTTGCCGGAACCGGTGGGACCACACACGACGTGCCAGCGGAAGGCGGCGGGCAGGCGTTCCAGGTCGGACACCACCTGGCGCCGGTAGGCTTTGTAGCCCCCTTGAAGCTGCTCTGCCCGCCAGCCTACTTCCCGCAACACATGCACTAGGGCGGCGCTGCGTTGGCCGCCGCGCCAGCAGTAGACGAGGGGCCGCCAGTGGCGGGGCCTGTCGCGCAGGACCGTCTCGATATGCCGCGCTACGTTGCGCGACACCAGCACGGCCCCTTCTTTCTTTGCCTCGAAAGCGGAGACTTGCTTATACAGCGTCCCGACGCGGGCCCGCTCTGCGTCATCCAGCACCGGGAGATTGACGGCGCCGGGCACGTGGTCCTCCTGGTACTCCGCGGGGGAACGCACGTCGATGACCTCGTCAAACTCGGCCAGGTATGCTACGGTTACTCTCTCCATACGCGCGGTAATCATTTCGGATGCCCGCCGGAAATGGGGGCGCGAAGCGCGCACGGTACGCAGCGCCCGGCCCTAGTCTACCTTTTTTTCGATGTACAACCGAACGTCTTGTCACCCATGAACGATACGACCGATCTGGGTTCCATCCGGCTCACCCAGTACTCCCATGGCGGCGGCTGCGGCTGCAAGATCGCACCGGCCGTGCTGGCCGAAATCCTGTCCCGCTCGCCCGTCGGCCTGTCCCATCCCGATCTCCTGGTGGGCGCCGAGTCGAGCGACGACGCGGCCGTGTATCGCCTGAACGACGCGCAGGCGCTGGTGGCCACGATCGACTTCTTCATGCCTATCGTGGACGATCCTTTCGACTTCGGGCGGATCGCCGCCACCAACGCCCTCTCGGACGTCTACGCCATGGGAGGGCGGCCGATCCTCGCCTTGGCGGTGGTGGGCATGCCGGTCGATCGACTGCCCGTCGCCGTGATCCAGCGCATCCTGGAGGGCGGCGCTTCGGTGTGCCGGGAAGCCGGGGTTCCCATCGCAGGGGGGCATTCCATCGATGCTCCTGAGCCCATCTATGGGCTCGTGGCCTTGGGGCTGGTGCAACCTGAGCGAGCAAAGCGTAACGACACCGCTCGCCCTGGGGACGTGCTGATCCTGGGCAAACCCCTGGGGATCGGTATCCTGAGCGCCGCTCTCAAGAAAGGCCAGCTCTCGGCGGAGGGCTACCGGGAGATGCTCGACACCACGACGCGCCTCAACACCGTGGGCACGGCCCTGGCCGAGCTGCCCGACGTGCACGCCATGACCGACGTCACCGGTTTCGGGCTGCTGGGTCATCTGCTGGAGATCTGCCGCGGCTCCCAGCTCCGGGCCCACGTCCAGTTTGCTCGCCTGCCGGTGCTTGGCACTGCTCTCGATCTCCTGCGCCAGGGCTTTGCCACCGGCGCCTCCGGCCGTAACTGGGCAAGCTATGGGAACGCGATCGCGCTGCCCGAGGGGTTGCCCGACTGGGGGCAGAAGCTTCTTACCGATCCCCAGACGAGTGGCGGTCTCCTGGTGGCGTGCAGTCCAGAGGTCGAAGAACAAGTGCTGGAGCTTTTCCACCAGGAGGGCTTTGCCGCGGCGCGGACCATCGGCCGCCTGGACGTTGGATCGCCCGGGATCGATGTCTTCGCTTGATCGGGACCCAGGGCGGCAGGCGACGGGCGATTCGAGTTCATCCCGCTCGCCGGGACCGCGCTTCGATGGGCCGGCAAACCCATGGTCCCCACCCTCGACAGCCTCCGATGGGACCGTGGAGGTGATTCGGTGAGCCGGACAGAACGCCACAGCCGGGACTACTACAGGCAATTTCTGGAAATTACCACCCGCTGGATGGACAACGACGCCTACGGCCACGTGAACAACGTGGTCTACTACGCGTACTTCGACACCGCGGTGAATCGTTACTTGATCGATGCAGGCGTGCTGGATGTCGCCTCCGGGCCGGTGATCGGGCTGGTGGTGGAGACCCAATGTCGTTATTTCAGCCCGGTTGCTTTTCCCGACATGGTTCACGCCGGTCTGCGGGTCGCCCATCTAGGCAGGAGCAGCGTGCGCTACGAGGTGGGCATCTTCCGCAACGAAGAGCCCTTTGCTTCCGCCCAAGGCCATTTCGTCCATGTGTACGTGGATCGGGCCGACCGGCGACCAGTGCCCATTCCCGCGCCCATGCGAGCCGCCTTGGAGCCGCTGATCTGCTGAGCGCTGGCCGTCAAGGCTTTTTGGCCGGTGGTCCCCCGAGCAGGGCGGGCACGGGCCGCTCCACCCGCCGTCGCCGATGCCCATGGACCGAGGGGGGGGAAGGGGCCCCATCGGCATCTTTGTCAGGAAACTCCGCGGCGGCCAGGGTAGGGGGGGATGGAATCTTGGACTTCGCTGCCGGCGCTTCCTGCCGCTTCTCGTGGACTGCCCATTCCCGATGGGGAGGATGGCCGCTCGCAGCCTTTCGTGCTGCGGGGATGAACGCCGAGAGGGGTTCCCGGGGTATCGGCCGCTTGAGCAGGCGCTCGATGGCGGAAAGGTATTTTTCCTCCTCCGGCGCCACTAGGGAGTAGGCATCCCCCGCCAATCCCGCTCGCCCGGTGCGACCGATACGGTGGACATAATCCTCCGGATGGTGGGGCAATTCGAAGTTCACCACGTAGGGGAGCTCTTCGATGTCGAGCCCCCGGCCGGCGATATCGGTGGCGACCAGCACCCGGATTTTCCCCGCCTTGAAGTCTGCCAGGGCCTGTTCCCGCTGGATCTGGGTCCGGTCGCTATGGAGCGCCACTGCTTCCACTCCATCCCGCGCTAGGGCCCGGGCGAGCCGGTTGGCCCCGACCTTGGTATTGACGAAGACCAGCGCTTGACGCATGTCCCGCACCTCCAAAAGAGCTTCGAGCAGTGCCCGTTTGTGGGCGGAGGCGACGGGTATGACCGTCTGTGTCACCAACTCGGCGGGGGCGTTGCGGGGTGCGACTTGCACCCGTACCGGATCCGTCAAGAATGAGGAGGCGAGCCGCACGACCTCCTCGGACAGGGTGGCCGAGAAGAGCAGATTCTGCCGTCGGGGCGGTAGCAGCCCCAGAATGCGGCGGATGTCGGGCAAAAAACCCATGTCCAGCATCCGGTCCGCCTCGTCCAGCACCAGGATTGCCACCTGGGAAAGATTCACCGTGCGCTGGTGGACATGGTCCAAGAGTCGGCCCGGGGTCGCCACCAGGATTTCTACCCCCCGGCGCAGCGCTTCGATCTGGGGATCGATGTCCACACCCCCGTAGACCACGGCGCAGCGCAAGGGCAGGCGGGCACCATAGACCCGCACGCTCTCTTCCACCTGAGCCGCCAGCTCCCGGGTGGGAGTCAGAATCAGGGCTCGGAGGGGATGGCGGGCGGGGGATGCGCTGGTGTTGGCCAAAGGGCTGAGGAGCTGCAGGATCGGCAGGGTGAAGGCGGCGGTCTTGCCGGTTCCGGTTTGGGCGGCTGCCATGACGTCGCGACCGGCCAGCACCAGGGGGATCGCCTGGGCCTGGACGGGGGTGGGCGCGTTGTAGCCCTGATTGGCCACCGTCTCAAGCAGTTCGGGGATGAGACCTAGATCGGAAAATTGCATCGCTACTCGTCGAATTCCACGTCTTCACCATAGTGCCGAATGACTAGGCTGCGCATGGCGGCGATCAGCGGTGTAGGGCCATAGGCCACCGCCATTCCGTCCTGGGAAGCCCGCCAACCGTCTGCCACGGCGGTCACCGAGATCCGATGTTTCTCCAACAGCGGCCCTCCCTGCCGCCAATCAGCGGTCGGGCGATAGTAGAACGTCCTACCGCTGTCGGTGGTTTTAAAGAACGTTTGGGCGGTCAGGTCCCAGTGAAAGCCGGTTTGGTCATAGGGACGGCCAGCGGCCTTTTCCTCCACGCCTTCGATTTTGGCCACCAGGAAATCCAGGTAGAGGGTGGGCAGGGCTTCGACCCGGTATCGCCTTTTCATTCCGCCCCCTGCCGACGTTGCAAAGGGGTGCCGGTAGGCGCAGGCTTCATGATCTCCCGCCGGGCCGAACCCCTCCGGAGAAAATATATGTGTAGTCAATCGGTTCTATGGATAACTTCACGTCGTTTATCAATCGAGAATTGCTTGCTTAAAAGGATAAAGAAAAACGCCTTACAACGCCAAAAAATCAGCCTTTTATGCAGACTTTGGGCCGCAGGAACGCGACCCGCCGGGCCAGATGGGCGGCCTCGGTCACTTCCGCCACCGCGTCTACGTCCTTGTAGGCGCCCGGAGCTTCCTCCGCGGCGCCGCGCATGGACTTGGTCCGGATCAGGATGCCCCGGCCCCGCAGCTCGTCGATGAGTTCCCGTCCTTTCCACCGCTGTAGCGCCTGCCGTCGGCTCATGGCGCGCCCAGCACCATGGCTGGCGGAACTGAAGGCCGGGTTGTCAGAGACGCCGGCCAGCACGTAAGAGCCGGTCCCCATGCTGCCTCCGACGATGACCGGTTGTCCCACGGCTCGATAGCGGGGGGGGAGGCTGGGGTGGCCGGGACCGAATGCCCGGGTCGCTCCCTTGCGGTGGACATAAAGCCCACGCTCCTCTCCGTTGACCCGGTGCCGCTCCACCTTGCAGGTGTTGTGGGACACGTCAAAGAGGGTTTCCAACTGCACGCCGGGCACAACGCGCTGGAACGCTTCCCGCGTGAGATGGGTCAGGATCTGGCGGTTAGCCAGGGCGCAGTTGATGGCAGCGTTCATAGCCCCCAAGTACTGTTGCCCTTCGGGCGAGCGGATCGGGGCGCAGGCCAGTTCCCGATCGGGGAGCGGGATGCCGAGGCGAGCGGCTGCCTTGGCCAGGGTAACCAGGTAATCGGTCCCGATCTGATGACCAAGCCCCCGGGAGCCGCAGTGAATGGAAACCACGATCTGCCCTTCCGCGAGGCCATAGGCCTGGGCCGCCTGCCGGTCATAGAGGCGCTCCACCACCTGCACTTCCAGGTAGTGATTTCCCGATCCGAGCGTTCCCATCTCGCCCCGCTGGCGCTTTTTCGCCAGCTCCGACACGTTCTCCGGGCGGGCGCCTTCGACCCGGCCGTGCTCTTCCACGTATTCCAAATCCTCGGGCCTCCCGAACCCCCGCTCCACTGCCCAGCGGGCGCCTCCCCGCATCACCTGGTCCAGCTCGAGAATGGAAAGCTTGAGGGACCCCTCCTCGCCGACGCCGGCGGGGATAGTGCGAAACAGCTCATCGGCGAGAGGCTCCAGGGAGGGCGCCAGCGCGTCCAGGGTCAGGTTGGTCCGCAGGCAGCGAATGCCGCAAGAAATGTCGAAGCCCACCCCGCCGGCCGAGACGACGCCCCCTTCATCGGGATCAAAGGCGGCCACTCCGCCGATGGGGAATCCATAGCCCCAATGGGCATCGGGCATGGTCATGGCTGCGCCCACCAGACCCGGAAGCTGAGCCACATGGATGATCTGCTCCAGCACTTTGTCGTCCATGGCCTCCAGCAATCCCCGGGTGGCGAACAATCTCACCCGGGAACGGAGCGGATCGGCCTCGGCCAGGGTCCAGGTGGTTTCGTTTAACGGTTGCAGTCGATCCAGTTTCATGGTGGTCGCTCTCTGAGTGGTTGATTCGCGCCTCTGCCGGGAGTTCCGGATCGGGTCCCAGGAGGAGGCGCGTCGCGGAGGCAGGAGCGGGGGTCTTTTCCACGGATTTTCCAGAAGGAAGGACACCCATTCCAGACGTCACGGGACAACCTTGGCTAGGCGCAGGTTCCGGACCGGCGCATCCTGGAAGGCGGGACCAGGAAGAAGCAGACACGACGTCCGGAAAGCGTCCCAAGGCCCATTATTTTGGACGAAAACCCCGCCGAGCGCACCCAACCCGCGTGCTAGCCTGGTCGCGGCTGCGGAGACGCCCGGAAGCAAAAGCGGGTTTTGGCTCCAGGGTCGTTTTGTTATGATGGCCTTTGCGCTTCCCGTTCCCATGTCCCTCGTCGATCTCCACTGCCACTCCACGGCTTCGGACGGCGTGCTGGCGCCCGCCGAAGTGGTGCGCCGGGCGGCCGCCCGGGGCGTGGCGGTATTGGCCTTGACCGATCACGATGAGCTGGGAGGGCTTGCCTTGGCGCGAGAGGCTGCCCGGGCCGCGGGGATTGTCCTTGTCCCGGGCGTCGAGGTGTCGGTCACTTGGCGCGCCCAGACCATTCACGTGGTGGGCTTGGGAATCGACCCGTCTCACTCCGAACTTGTCGCCGGCTTGGCCCGCCTGCGGGCCGGGCGCCGGGAGCGGGCCCGAATGATCGCCGCCGAGCTCGCGCGTTGCGGCATCCAGGGAAGCTTGGAGGGCGCCTATGCCTACGCGGGGAACCCGGACCTGATCGGGCGCACCCATTTCGCCCGATTCCTCGTGGAGCGCGGGGTCGCGGCGGATGTGAAGAGCGTGTTCCAGCGCTACCTGGCCCAGGGCAAGCCCGGCTACGTGCACCACCCATGGGCCTCTCTGGATCAGGCCGTTGGTTGGATTCAGGCGAGCGGCGGGGTGGCGGTGCTGGCCCATCCCGGGCGCTACCGCCTGTCGGGCGCGGCGCTAGAGTCGCTGCTCGCCGAGTTCCACGCCCAGGGCGGGGCGAGCATCGAGGTGGTCTCGGGCAGCCACTCTCCGGAAGACGTTCGGCGCTTTGCCCACCTGGCGGGCTGTTTCGGGCTCGCCGCCTCCGCGGGGTCGGATTTCCACGGTCCCGAAGAGGGCGGGTTAGACCTGGGGGCGCTGCCGCCCTTGCCTGAGGAATGCCGGCCGGTGTGGAGCGCCCTCGCGTTGGAATGAGGGGACCGGAGCATGGCTCAATACTTCGAAATCCACCCGAAAAACCCGCAGCCGCGGCTCATCCGCCAGGCGGCCGAGATCGTGCGCCAAGGTGGAGTGATCGTCTATCCCACCGACTCCTGCTATGCCTTGGGCTGTCGCCTGGGCGACCGAGAAGCGGCTTCCCGCATCTACCGCATCCGCGGCGTCGAAGACGATCACCTGCTCACCCTGGTGTGCCGCGATCTGGCCGAGCTGGCCCAGTACGCTCGAGTGGACAACCGGCAGTTCCGGTTGCTCAAGGCCGCGACGCCGGGCAGCTACACTTTCATCCTGGAGGCAACACGGGAAGTGCCGCGACGGCTGCAGCATTCCAAGCGCAACACCATCGGCCTGCGGGTGCCGGATCATGCGGTGGCGAATGCCCTACTGGCGGAGCTGGGTGAGCCCCTGCTTTCTTCCACGCTTCTGTTGCCGGGCGACGATTTGCCGATGAACGACGCCCGAGAGATCCGGGCTCGGCTGGAGCACCAGGTGGACCTGGTGATCGACAGCGGCCCTTGCGGGGTCGAGATGACCACGGTGCTGGACCTGACCGACGAGGTGCCCAGGGTGGTGCGCAAGGGGAAAGGCTCTCCCGAAGCGCTGGGTATCGCGCCTTGAGCCGAGGTCGCCGGCTGAGGGGAGGGGCGATGGTAGAATGGTCTTCCCATGGAAGCCCATCTGATTCAGGCGATCGCGGTCTACGCTCTGCCGGTGATTTTTGCCATCACCCTCCACGAGGCCTCCCATGGCTACGTGGCCAAACGCTTCGGCGATCTGACCGCCTACGCTCAGGGACGGGTCAGCCTCAATCCGATGCGCCACATCGACCCGTTCGGCACTCTCGTTCTGCCCCTTGTGACCTTGGCCCTGGGCGGCATCATGTTCGGCTGGGCGAAGCCGGTGCCGGTCAACTTCGGCAACCTGCGACAGCCGAAGCAGGATATGCTGTGGGTCGCTGCCGCCGGTCCGGTTGCCAACCTCGCCATGGCCTTGGGCTGGGCCCTGTTAGCCAAGGTCGCTCTGGCGAGCGACGGGGCCTCCTGGTCGGCTTTTTTCTACGCCATGGGGCTCGCGGGGGTGCAGGTCAACATCATTTTCATGGTGCTTAACCTGCTGCCCATTCCGCCCCTTGACGGCGGCAAGATCGCCATCAGCCTCTTGCCCGGACGGCTCGCTTACCGGTACGCCGCCCTGGAGCCGTACGGGATCTACCTGCTGCTTGGACTCATCGTCCTGGAGGGCGTGTTCGACGTCCCCCTGCTAAGCGTGATCCTGTTCCCCTTGTACGAGGCTGCGCGGGGCGCGATCCTCGCGCTTTTCCAGCTCTGAACCCGTCTTGCCTTTGACCATGTTCCCCGAACGCGTCCTCTCCGGCATGCGGCCCACCGGCAGCCTGCACCTCGGCCACTACCACGGCGTGCTGAAAAACTGGGTAAAGCTCCAGCACGAGTACGAATGCCTGTTCTTCATCGCCGACTGGCACGCCTTGACCACCCATTACGACGAGCCCCAGGTGATTGCCGACAGCGTGTGGGAGATGCTGATCGACTGGCTCGCGGCCGGGGTCGACCCGGCCCAGGCGACCTTGTTCATCCAATCCCATGTCCCCGAGCACGCGGAGCTGCATCTGCTGCTCTCCATGGTGACGCCCCTGGGCTGGCTGGAACGGGTGCCCACGTACAAGGACCAGCAGGAGAAGCTCTCGGACCGCGACCTCTCCACCTACGGATTTCTGGGTTATCCGCTGCTGCAGAGCGCCGACATCCTCATCTATCGGGCTACCCGCGTTCCAGTGGGGGAAGACCAGGTGCCCCACATCGAGTTCACTCGGGAAATCGCCCGTCGCTTCAACCATCTCTACGGGCGCGAGCCCGACTTCGAACAAAAGGCGCTCAAGGCGGTGAAGAAGCTAGGCGCCAAGAAAGCCCGCCTCTACCTGGAACTGCGCACTCACTATCAGGAGCAGGGCGATACCGAGGCGCTTGCCGCCGGGCGGGCGCTCCTCGAGGAGGCGCAAAACTTGAGCCTGGGAGACCGGGAGCGCCTGTTCGGCTACTTGGAAGGCGGGGGAAAGATGATCCTCTCGGAGCCCGAAGCGCTGCTCACCGAGGCGTCTCGCCTGCCGGGCCTGGACGGGCAGAAGATGTCCAAGTCCTACGACAACACCATCGGCCTGCGGGAAGCTCCTGACAGCATCGCGAAAAAGATCCGTACCATGCCCACCGACCCAGCGCGGGTGCGGCGCCAGGATCCGGGGAATCCGGCCCGCTGCCCGGTGTGGCAGTTTCATCTCGTGTATTCGGACGATGCACGGCGCAAGTGGGTTCAGGAAGGGTGCACGACCGCCGGGATCGGTTGCCTGGAATGCAAGCAACCGATCATAGACGCGATCCTGGCGGAGCAGAAGCCCATGCTGGAGCGCGCCCGTCCCTACCAAGAGGATCCCACCCTCCTGCGCAGCATCATCGCGGACGGTTGCGAAAAAGCCCGCAAGCTCGCCCAGGAGACCATGCGAGAGGTGCGGGAGGTGATGGGGCTCGATTACGCGTGAGCGGATCGGGGAAGGAATGGGCCGAGTTGCCCCAGGGGACGATCCATGAGAAAGTTAGCCTCGCCCAGGCGGTCGGCTTCGGGTGTAAGAGCGTACCGGGAATGCGGCTCCTAAACCTTCGGAAAGACGGCAGCCCCGCGCATCCCCCCACGCCATCCAAGCGGGCGGCGAAGTCCCGGCGCTAGGCCGAGAGCTTATGAGCACGGTCATCGATGGCGGTCCCATCGCCAAAGTCTACGGAGAAGTCCTCCAGGAGCTGCCGAAGGACCTGTATATCCCGCCGGACGCGCTGGAAGTCTTTCTGGAGGCTTTCGAGGGTCCGTTGGATCTGCTTCTGTATCTGATTCGCAAGCAGAATCTGGACGTGCTGGACATTCCCATGGCGGAGCTTACGCGCCAGTACATGGAATACGTAGACATGATGCGGGCGACCCAACTGGAACTGGCTGCGGAGTACCTGCTCATGGCGGCCGTGCTGATCGAGATCAAGTCCCGCATGCTGTTGCCGCGTCCGCCCCGGGTCGAGGAGGCTGCCGAAGATCCTCGGGCGGAGCTGGTGCGCCGATTACTGGAGTACGAGCAGATCAAGCTGGCGGCCCAGCGGCTGGAGTGCATTCCGCGGGCGCTGCGCGATTTCGCCCTGGTGCACGTCTGGATCGAGCAGGCGGCGGTCAAGCGCCTGCCCCAGGTGAGCGTGGACGATCTGCGCAATGCTTGGCTTGGCCTGCTCAACCGAGCGAAGCTCTCCCGGCATCATCGCGTGACCCGGGAGGCGTTGTCGGTACGGGAGCACATGACCCGCATCCTGCGGCAGCTCGCGGGGCGGGATTTCGTCGAATTCGAGTCGCTGTTCGACCCGCAAGCGGGCGTTCCGGTGCTAGTGGTTACATTCCTTGCCCTGCTGGAGCTAGCCAAGGAGCGCCTGGTAGAGGTCACCCAGCGAGAGGCCTTTGGGAATATCTATGTCCGAACCACCAACTTCCTCACCGCCGATTGATCTCGTCGAGATCAAGAAGATTCTCGAGACGGCGCTGCTCACGGCCGGCGAGCCCCTTGAGGTTTCGGAGCTGCGCCGGCTTTTCGACGAGGACCTGGGGGCGGAGCTTGTCCGCAAGCTGCTGGAAGAGTTGCGCGAGGACTGGGCGGGGCGGGGCGTGGAGCTTACGTGCGTTGCGAGCGGCTGGCGTTTTCGTTCCCGCCCCGAATACCAGCGTTATCTGGATCGGCTCAATCCCCAGAAGCCGCCCAAATACTCCCGGGCGGTGATGGAGACCCTGGCCATTATCGCCTACCGGCAACCCGTGAGCCGAGGCGACATCGAAGAGATCCGGGGCGTGTCGGTCTCGCCCCAGGTAATCAAGACCCTGGAGGCACGGGGGTGGATCGAAGTGGTGGGCTATCGCGACGTGCCCGGGCGGCCGGCCTTGTTCGGCACGACCAAGGCCTTTCTCGATGACCTGGACTTGCGTTCCCTGGAAGAGTTGCCACCACTAGAGGATCTGGCGGCGCTGGTAGAACGCAGCGCCGACCTGCTCCCGTCCGAGGCTCGGCCCGCAGAAACCACCGCGCAAGAAGGGGCGAGCGGAGAGCCCCTCGCCCGGGACGAAGTTCTCTCCTCCGAGCGGGCTCAGCGGGTCGCCTGAAAGGCAACGGGCCATGCGTGCGATCCTGGTGGCCAATCCGAAGGGGGGTAGCGGCAAAACCACCGTAGCCACCAACCTGGCTGCCGGTCTCGCCGCCGCCGGGGAGCGGGTCTACCTCTGGGACATCGACCGGCAGAAATCCGCCTTGACCTGGCTGTCCATCCGACCCGACCACTTGCCCCGGGTGGCGCGGCTGGACGGGGGAGACCCGAAAGACCGGGACGCGGGTGACCGGAGCTGGGTCGTGATCGACACGCCGGCCGGACTCCACGGCAAGAATCTGGAACACGCCCTGCGCCTTGCTGACAAGGTGCTGATTCCGGTTCAGCCTTCGGTATTCGACATGGCGGCGACTCGGGACTTTCTGGACACGCTGCTTTCGGAGAAGGCGGTTCGCGGCCGCAGGCTTCCGGTGGGAGTGGTCGGGGTGCGGGTGGATCCGCGTACCCGAGCTGCCGCCACGCTGGAGGCGTTCCTCAAGCAGTACGATATGCCGATCCTCGCCTTCCTGCGGGATACCGTGATGTATACCAACGCCGCCTTCCTGGGGCAGAGCGTCTTCGACCTCCCGCGCTATCTTGCCGAGCGGGATGCAGAACAATGGGGCCCGGTGATCGACTGGGTACGCGGTGGCCGCTGAGGCGGATCAGAAGGTGAGCCGGCGGTAGATATCCGCCACCTTGAGAGGAAGCCTCGCCGGGTCGTCCACCACCGTGTAGTTCACTTTGCCGTACATGCGAGGAAGATACTCCCGCGCCTCCCGGTCGATGGTGATGCAATAGGGGTGGATGCCCAGGCGCTTCGTTTCCAGAAGCGCCTGGCGCGTGTCCTCGATCCCGTACGTTCCCCGATACTCGTCGCTGTAATCGTCGGGCTTCCCATCGGAGAGAGTAACCAGGAGCTTGGTCCGGGCCTCCACCGCTGTCAGCAGCCGTGTGGCGTGGCGCAGCGCCGGTCCCATGCGGGTGTAATCCAGGGGGATGATGCCGCCGATGCGCGACTTGACCGCCTCGCCGTAGGGCTCGTCGAAGCGCTTGACCCGGTAGAATTCGCAGCGCTTGCGGGTTGTGCCAGAGAAGCCGTAGATGGCGTAGCGGTCTCCCAGCGTTTCCAGGGCCTCGCACAACATCACCAGCGCTTCCCGTTCCGCGTCGTTGATCCAGCCCCTGGTGGAACCGCTCATGTCCACGACGAACAGCGCCGCCAGATGGCGATCGGCGCGGCGGTGCTCGACGAATAGTCGCTCCGGCAGCTCCAACCCCTGGCGCAGATCAACGACGGATTCCACCAGCGCGTCAAGATCCACGTCATCCCCGAAGGGTTCCCTGCGCACGCGCCGTTGCTCCTGCCGCAACGCCTCGAACACGCGCCGAAGCTGGGCGACCTGGTATCGATACTTCCTCAAAGTGGCCTGGGCAAACGCAAGCGTCGTGGGATGCACGTCCCGCTCCCGTAAGGCGCACCATTGCCGCCGGTAGTGACGGCGGCGGAAATCCCATTCGTCGTAGAGGTAGACATGCCCTTCTGGGGCCGGCTCCGGCTCTTTACCGGCTGCCTCGAAGCGCCGGAGCGTTTCCCTGGGGGAGCCGGCGTCTCCTGCCGGCACCAGGTATTCTGGGGGAAGCTCACCGAGATCCTGGACGATGGACTGGATCAAGGCGTGCACTTCGGGGGGACGTTCACGGGCTTCCCGTCCAGTTCGACGCGGAGGTCGAGGTTCATCCCTTCGCCTGCGACGCGCGCCGACCACCGCGGCGGGGCTTCCCGTGGGGCCGTCGACTCCGACGGCGACCGGGCGGGAGCGATCTGGGCCAGGGCCCGCTGCAAAGCTTCTCGCTCCCGCTGCACGCGGGCCTCGCGCACCGCGAAGGCGCGCTCCGGTTGAAGCCGCCCCAGATAGCACCAACCGGGATCCCTGAGGCGATGGCGTGCGCTCGCGAGCAACGCCAGACTGTCGGCGACGGTTGCCTCTGGTGCCGTGAGCCGCTCCAGGCCCGGCAGCGGGACCAGGGGTTCATGCCTTCTCAGCGCCTCCAACAGGCGGCCCAGGCCAGGGAGGCTGCGGGCGATGCAGGCGCCCAGGCGGATCGCTTCCAGCACGTTAAGCAGCTTCAAGGCATGCTCTTCCGCCGGATACGCGCCCCGCGGCAAGTTGAAGGTCCCGAACCGGGACTGGGCCCACAGGTGGGCCGCAGTGGCCTTGTAGAGCTGGAAATTCTGCGCCCGGGTCGGGAATCGGGCGAGAAAGGGAGGGAGGTAAACGGTTTCGGTATCCGTGGTAGCAACCTCGGCCGGCGCGATGCGCAGTCTCCGGCCGGAAAGCCCGCACAGGAACAGCTCCAGCGCCGGCGCTACCTCGTCGAGCCGGGCACACCGCTCCCGGTTACGATACTGCTCGACGAAGGAGGGAAGCGCCTTGAGCGTGGCGCATGCGGGATACAAACCCTGCCTGTCGTAGACGTCCAGGGCGTCGACCAGCCACTCCTCGGTGCCTTCCGGCCCCAGCAGGGTCAGGGCTTGGGGCGCCAGCGCCGCAAACTGGTAGGCGAGTTCCGCGTTGCATTTGGCGACTACGGCGACCCAATGGAGCACGAAGCCCTGCTCTGTCCCGCCAAGGGATGCCAGCGCTGCGGCAAGATCCGCTGCTGTGCGCCGGGAACTGAGAACCGGGTTGAGCTGCTCCTAGAGATGCTCCTCCAGCGCAGCGCGCGCCAGCGGCTCAGAAGAGGGTAGAGATGAGTTCATCGACCGCGATCAGCACGTCGCGCTCGTCGGACAGCGCCCGGGCGACGGCGGCGTGGCAGGCGGCCCGGGGGTCTATGCCTCGGGCGATCAGCTTGCCGGCATGAACCAGCAGCCGGGTGCTCGCTCCCTCGTCTAGCCCGTTGCCTTTGAGGCTGCGAGTCATAGCCGCGAGCCTGACCAGCTTTTGCGCTGTTTGCCCGTCGATCCCCGCCTCCTGCACGAGGATCTCCGTCTCTAGCTCGGGCTCCGGGTAGCCGAACTCGATGGCTACGAACCGCTGGCGAGTGCTGTGCTTGAGCTCCTTAAGCACGCTCTGGTAGCCAGGATTGTAGGAGATCACCAGCACAAACTCGTTGGGTGCCTTCAGCACTTCGCCCCGCTTCTCGATCGTCAGGCAGCGCCGGTCGTCGGCTAGGGGATGGATGATCACGGTGGTGTCCTTGCGCGCCTCCACGATCTCGTCCAGGTAGCAGATGCCGCCGCAGCGCACCGCCCGGGCGAGGGGGCCGTCGACCCACACGGTTTTGTTGTTGGTGATGAGATAACGTCCGACCAGGTCGGAAGCGGTGAGATCCTCGTGGCAGGAGACCGTGATCAGGGGCCGCTTGAGCCGCCAGGCCATGTACTCCACGAAGCGGGTCTTACCGCAGCCGGTCGGCCCCTTGAGCAGTACTGGAACCCGGCTCGCGTACGCCGCCTCGAACAAGACAACTTCCTTGCCCACGGGTTGATAGTAGGGCTCTCGCTCGACGAGCAGCGATTCGGCGGCAAATTCACGCGCATGCACCGGGCTTAATCGAGACTGTCGTACACCCGATCCTGCTCTTCGGACAGTTGCTGCGCCCTGCGCTCGGCCTCTTCCCGAAGCCTGCGCTGGTAACGCTCCCGACGCTGTTCCACTGCGGCGGACTTGAGGGCGATGGTCCTTTCTCCGAAGAGAACCTGCTTCAGCAGGCGGAAACCGAACTGCAGCAGCTTCACATCGCTAGTCACGATCTCCTGCAATTCCTGCGGCGGAATGTCGAACACCTCCTGGAACGGCTGGCTCTGCACGAATTCCCGGAAGGCGTCTAAGTTGTAGCTGGCGAGGAAGAACAGGTCGAAGCTGCGCTGAGAGGGACGGCCAAGGGTGGGTCCGCTGGAGCGCTTCTTGAGGATGATGCTGCTCCACTCGCGATTGATCTCGTCGTATACGTCGACTCCTTGTTCGATGCGGTATTCGCGAACGGTCTGTACTTTGGGCTCCAAGTGCCCCAGGCAATGGGCCTCCTTGACTACGAAATAGGAGGCTTCTTCCACAGGAGAATCCTTCTTGCGCATGGCCATCAGCCCCAGGGCGTAGTAGCGACAGGCGGCAGGGCGGTCGGCGTACACGCTGCAGCCTTCGGCCGTCAGGAACTGGCAGGCGGTGTTCGCCTCCTGGGTCTTGAGCTTCAGCCCAGGCATGCCGTGAGCATCGAGCGTGCAGTCCACAGTGTAGCGCTCGATGAATTCCCGGGAAGTGAGGCCGAGACGGTTCTTGAGGCGCAGGACGTCGTAAGGCGTGAGCAGGATGTCGATATTCTCGCAGCACTTGTTGAAGCAGGCGATGCCGCGATGGCAGCGGAACCGAAATGTGTCGTCCAGCCCCAGTTGGATCGGCACAATGGGGTTCGATGGCTGCGGCTCGTGGAATTGGCTCATGGCAGGAACGGCATCAGAGCGGAAGGGTCTCGGAGAGCTTGCGCCTCCGAGACCCCCGGGTGGCCTGCGAAACGACCTTGGGGTCAGTCCTTGATCAACTGAACGTAGGGCACCTTTTTGAGGGTCCACTTCTTGGTCTCGCGGTCGTACCTTGAGTTGACAAAGCACTTCCAGTTGTCATCGTCGACGTAATTGAAGTCGGTCCGGTAGTAGTACCCCGGGTACCGCGTCTCCTGGCGGAACTGGATATGCTTCATGTGGCACTCTGCAGCGATGATGCGGTGGTAGTTCTCCCACGCTCGCAGCAGCTCGTGGAGATCCTTGGCCCGCATCTTGAGAGAGTCCTCTTTGAGCATCTCCAGCTTGCCTTCGGCCACCTCCAGCATTTTGGCGTTGGTCTGGTACCAGGTGGAAACGCCGCCCACGTACTCGTCCATGATCTTTTGCAGACGAAACTGCAGCATTTTAGGCGTGATGTAATGGGGGTTGATGTCGATGGCCGTGGTGTAGTCTTTGTATTGAAGGTAGGTTCTTACCGGTCGATAGATCTCCTCCACCAGCTCATCTACGCTGCGCGCGAGCTCCGGTTTCCAATCCCTATTGTCCAAGGCGAACTTCACCATGGCTTTGGCGGCGATCCGGCCCTCGGTGAAGGAGCCGGAGGAGAACTTATGGCCGGAGGCGCCGACTCCATCGCCGGCAGTGAATAGCCCCTTCACCGTGGTCATGCGGTTGTAGCCCCAGGACCATTCCTTGGGGACCCCGGGGAGGTCGGTGGGGCCCGAGACCCAGATGCCGGCGCAACCGGCGTGGGATCCGAGGAGATAAGGCTCGGTCGGCATGATCTCGGAGGGTTTCTTGTCTGGCTCGATGTTTTCACCCGCCCAGATGCCGCACTGGGAGATGGTCATGTCGAGGAAATCCTCCCAGGCTTCCGCCTCCAGGTGCTTGATCTCTTTCGGCGTCATGTTTTCCGCGAGCTTTGCCAGGGCTGTGGGCGTGTCCATGAAGATCGGACCTCGGCCCTCGCGCATCTCCTTGAGCATGAGGTGATTGCGCAGACAGGTTCCGGGGACGCCTTGGCCGTATTTGCCGAAGCGCTTGGTATCCTTGATCTCGGCGGCGTTCGCTGCGTTGTAGTCCTCGCCCAGGCCGTTCATCACCTTGGCCTTGAACAGCAGGAACCAGGCGCCCACCGGGCCGTAGCCGTCCTTGAAGCGGGCCGGCACGAAACGATTCTCCATCATCGTCATTTCAGCGCCGCATTCGGCCGCCATGGCGTAGGTGGATCCAGCGTTCCACACCGGGTACCAGGCGCGCCCCGTACCCTCGCCCACGGAGCGGGGCCGGAAGACATTCACTGCTCCGCCGCACGCCAGGAGGCAACACTTGAACTTGTAAATGTAGAGCTTATGTTCCCGCACCGAAAAACCGGCGGCGCCAGCGACCCGATTGGGATCGTTCTTGTCGGTCACCAGGCGGACGATAAACACACGCTCCTGGATGTTCTCCATGCCGAGCGCTTTCTTGGCGGCCTCCGCGACGATCCACTTGTAGGATTCACCGTTGATCATGATCTGCCAGCGACCCGAGCGCACCGGCTTTCCACCCTCGGTGAGCTTCTTGTCTTCATCGCCTGGTTGCTTCCATATGGGCAAGCCCCATTCCTCGAACAGATGAACGGAATCGTCCACGTGACGGCCGACATCGTAGACCAGATCCTCGCGGATGATGCCCATGAGATCATTGCGCACGTAGCGTACGTAGTCAGCCGGGTCGTTTTCACCCACGTAAGTGTTGATAGCAGACAGTCCCTGGGCCACTGCGCCAGAGCGCGACAGCGCCGCCTTGTCCACCAGTTTGATCTTGAGGCCAGTCCCCTCGGCCCAGCGCATGATTTCTACCGCGCAGCCACAGGCCGCCATGCCGCCGCCGATGATAAGGATGTCCACTTCTTCCTGGATGATTTCCGGATTGCCGAATACGTATTCGTTAGTCATGTGTCCTATGTCCTTGTCGTAATCCCTGCGCCCGACCTCGCGCGGTCGGAGGAGTCAATTGCGTCTATTTTCTTGGCTGCGCCAGTATTCCATCATGAATGGAGGAACTGGCTCATGTCGCATTTGTGGGTTCCGTGGGTGAAGAGCGAGGCATGATCCTCGATTTCCGCCATGTCGGCCGCTGGCTTCCCGGCGTAGGGATCGATCGAGCCCTCGGGAGTGGTGCGGATCGGGAATTTGAAGCGCTTGACCGTGCCGTTGCGGAATTTAATGGTCCACATGATCGAATCGGTGCCGCGCAGCGGTTGCACCGAGGCGCCCAAGGGGACGACGTCTGCGTAATGCCGAACCTCGATCGCATTCTGCGGGCAGATCTTCACGCAGGAATAGCATTCCCAGCACTGCTCCGGTTCCTGGTTGAAGGCCTTCATCGCGTGGCCCGTCATGGAGCCGTCCTTGTCGAGCAGCATCAGGTCGTGGGGGCAGATGTACATACAGGCGGTCTTGTCCTGGCCCTTGCATCCGTCGCACTTATCGGTCCTTACATAGGTTGGCATTGCAGTCTCCCGGTTGATGGAATTATGAGAAGGGATTTCCCTTCGGTTATTAAAACGCCTTCAGCGTGCCGAATGCCCGCTGAGTTTTACTTCTACCCGCTCTTCGTCTTTCAAGCTGCGGTAGTACTCGCGCAGAATGGCCAGTACTTCCGGGCGGCTGAACTCGTTCGGTACCTCCAGTCCCTCGGAAAGGGCCTTGCGCAGCTTTGTGCCCGACAACAGCAAACGATCCCGGTCTTCGTGCGGACAGGTGCGGGCGGATGCCATGCCGCCGCACCGGTAGCACCAGAAAGTCCAGTCGATCTTGAGTGGCTTGATCTCCAGGGCGTCTCGGGGGATCTCGTCGAAAATGCGGTGGGCATCGAAGGGGCCGTAATAGCTTCCGACCCCAGCGTGGTCTCGCCCGACGATGAGATGGGAACACCCGTAGTTTTGGCGGAAGACGGCGTGCAACAGTGCCTCCCGCGGGCCCGCGTAGCGCATGTCGAGGGGATAGCCTGCCTGAACCACCGTGTCTTTGACGAAGTAATTATCGATAAGGGCGGCGATCGCCCGCGTCCTGACCTCCGCCGGGATGTCGCCCGGCTTGAGGTTGCCGAGCAGGCTGTGAATCAAGACACCGTCGCAGACCTCGATGGCGATCTTCACCAGATATTCATGGGAGCGGTGCATGGGATTACGGGTCTGGAACGCCGCCACCGTGGCCCACCCTTTTTGCTCGAAGATCGCCCGGGTTTGGGCGGGGGTCATGTAGATGCCCGGGTACCGCATCGGGAAGTCGCCTTCCGAGAGCACCCTCACTGGGCCTGCCAGATTTACGGGGCCCTGCTCCATCACCATTTTCACCCCGGGGTGTTCCACGTCCGTGGTCTTGTACACCATCATGCATTCGTGAGCCTTGTCGATGGTGTACTTCTCGGTGACCTTCATGGTCGCCATGATGGCGCCGGTATCCCCGTCCACCAGGGCGATTTCCATACCGGCTCGGATGCCCTGGGCCGTCACTTCGTCGGTGGAAAGGGTGATGGGAATGGGCCAGAAGAGGCCGCTGGCGGTCTTATAGCCGTCGCACACCCCCTCCCAATCGGCTCGCGTCATGAACCCGTCCAGGGGCGTGAAGCCGCCGATCCCGAGCATGATGAGATCGCCCTTTTCTCGGGAAGAAAGGCGAACTGCGGGGAGAGTCCTCGCTCGCTTTAGCTCCTCTTCCCGGGCCTGGTCGGGGAGCAACAGGGGCTTGAGTCCCCCCCCTCCATGGGGGTTGACAAGTTTGGGCATGTTCTCCGCCTCCTGGTCAAACTTTTCTGTGTTTTTTTTTGCCCAAGGAAAATAGCACGCTGCCCCTTCTAGCTTGATGCATTTATTTTATTCAGGGATAAAAGGGAATCCCGCGGCTTCCTAGGCGGTTTCAAGCAAACCCTAGCCCCTCCGGTAGTTTGTCCATCCGTCTTGAACTGGACTGCACGGAGCGTTTCCCCTACAACAGGCCCAGGAATCGCGTGCCGAGAGTCGCCGTCACCGTTTGGCCAGATCGATTGTTCGCCTTGTTCGCGCTTTGGGGCCGGAGCGCTCCCTAAGATGTCCACCACGATGGAAGAAATTTCGTTAGCGACCTTTGCTCCGCTAGGGGTTCGAAGGACGGGCAGGAATTTTGTAGGCTATTGTTTTCCAATGAAAACTTGTGTTTTAGGGAATCCGGGTACAATCAAATTCTTCCCTGGCCGGGACTTAGCGTTGACTCCTTTTCTTTCGGCAAGCTACAATCTCTGTCTCTTTCGGACGCGGGGTGGAGCAGTCTGGTAGCTCGTCGGGCTCATAACCCGAAGGTCGTAGGTTCAAATCCTTCCCCCGCAACCATCGTTCTTTAACAATCGAACAGCCGATCGGTGTGGGCACGGGCGAGGGGGGTCGTGGCGGTGCGCGTTGAAGCGTGGCTGTGAAGGACC
>FWPU01001878.1_pt1 | contig 44195 bp, 44 predicted proteins | sample 2228361 | NCBI WGS metagenome assembly FWPU01 (sample SAMEA103939777, study PRJEB20133) | metagenome | reverse complement strand
TGTTCAGCCCGGCGCTTTAGCGCCGGGCAACTCCCTGGAGTTTTGTATGCACCCGCCAATATTCACACAAGCCGTTTCTCTGCTCACCCTGTTCACACTTCTGTAACACGGCTGTCTTGTTCATTCTACCGGTTTGGCAGTATAATAGAATGACAAGAAGGCCACTGTCCGGGTATGCCGCGGAGACCTTACAGCCGGGCGGTTGACATCATGCCCGAGAGGGCGTTTCGGGACACCCACGAGGGGTATCCCACCGCGCCGGGCGAGCGCCTATGCGGTCGAGAGCGTCCGCGCAGGTGGACCCCCGGCAAGCCCCTGAGAAGCAATTCCAGTCGCTGAAGGTCGGCAGCCTGGATAGTTACGATTAGAGGTGGTACTATGGGGCACACCATTCTGCTGATCGAAGATGACCCTCCCAGCGCCCGGCTGGCGGAAGTGATCCTCCAGGCCGAAGGCCATCGGGTGACTGTTGCTGCTAACGGCCTGCAAGGGCTGAACATCGCCCGCGAAAACCCACCCGACCTGATCCTGCTCGACCTGATGTTGCCGGGCGTAGATGGTTTCGAGGTGCTCAATCGGCTGCGACGGGATCCCCGCACGGCCAACGTACGGGTAGTGGTCGTTTCGGCCAAGGGCCAGGCCGAAGACAGACAGACAGCAGCCAAACTCGGCGTAGATGGCTACCTGACCAAGCCCTACAAGAAGAACGAGTTGCTGGAGATCGTAAAGCCCTTGCTGGCAGAGCGGCCGGAGAGGACGACAGAACCTGGTCGCTGCCTGCTCCTGATCGGGCCACGCGGCGACGAGGCAGCCTCGGTGACGGTGGGAGTTGGCCGAGCGCTAACCGCCCAGGGCAGGAAGGTCACGGTCGTGGATCTGCGCCCCTTCTCGGTGTTGCATTCCTTGCTCTTGGATGTAGCACCCCCCACAGCGCCGGTGTCGCTTTCGAGTCCGGACACGCTTGGTCAATTGCCCAAATGGATGACGCAGCACCCCAGCGGGTTGCGCGTGCTGAACAACCTGGAGGGAAGCGGCGAGGCCGGGCAGATCACCCCGCAGGATGTACGGGCTCTGTTAGACACGCTGCTACGCGGTGGAGGAGTGACCCTGCTGGACTTGCCCCTTTACCCCGCCGACGTCTTGCAGCAGGCAGCGGGCCTAAGTGAGCGGATCATCCTGGTCGTTCAGGATGATGCGGCCTCGCTGACGGCGGCGCGTTCGGCGCTCATGCTGATGGGGCGGGTCGGCATAGATGAGGCACGCACCGGCATCGTCGCCATCGGCGCACCGGCGGAAGAACGTCTGGCCGAACTGCAGCGGGAGGTGCTGGGCACCATTCCGGCCGAAGCCAGGCCCGACGCCCCGGCCTTTGAGGCCCTGGCCGACCGGCTGCGAGGGTCGCAATAGCCTCAACCTAGCAGTTTGTCGGAGAGGACTGTCATTCTGAGGAGCGGAGGCGGCGGAGCCGCCGAAGCGACGAAGAATCTCGCTATTGGAGCGCGTTGTACGGCCAAAAACGAGATTCTTCGGCCCCTTCGGGGCCTCAGAATGACGAAACGGGCGCTGTTGTGCGTCGGCGGCTTTCTCTCCGACAGGCTGCTAGAGGGACGCGAACCGCTAGAGCCATGAGCGAACAACGGAAGGAGGTCACGTGAAACGGACAATCCTGGTTATCGAAGATGACCCCACCGCCACGCGTCTGCTGGAACTTGTGCTCACCCGCGAAGGGTACCAGATGCGCAGCGCCCCAGATGGGCTGAAGGGGCTAGAAGTGGCCGGCTCTGGGTCTGTTGATCTCATCCTGCTCGATCTGATGCTGCCGGGGATGGACGGTCTCGAAGTCCTCGAACACCTCAGGGCCACCCCCCAGACCGCCGACATCCCGGTGCTGGTGATTTCCGCCAAGTCCCGGCCAACCGACAAGGCGATGGCGATCAAGGTAGGCGCCGATGCTTACCTGACCAAGCCATACACGGCGGACGAACTGTTGGACACGGTGCGCTCACTGTTGCGCAAGCGAGAGGCGATAGCCGCACGCAGCCGCTGCGCCCTCCTGTTGGGCCCACACCTGGACGAGGTTGCGCGCGTGACGCAGTGCCTCGGGCTGGCACTGATCGGCAAAGGGGAGACGGTCACGGTGGCAGACCTGTGTCCGTTTTCGATCGAGCACTCCAGGCTGCTGGGCGTGCCACCACGTCTGGCCTCCATCGCGCTCTCTGACCCCCAGACGACAGACGGACTGGGCAACCTGACGGTGCAACACACCAGCGGGCTACGCCTGCTCGACAACCTGGAGGGAAGTGGAGAGGCAGGGCAACTCACCCCTGAAAACGCCAAGACGGTGCTCGATGCATTACTGGCCCAGGATGGCTTCGTCCTGGTCAACCTGCCCCTGCACGCGGGCGAAGCCCTTTTGCGTTGTGTGGTAGGCTACTGCGCCCTGGTGCTCCTGGTCATCTGGGGGCATCCGGCATCCCTGGCAGCGGCCCGTTCTGCGCTCGCCCTGTTCCAGAAGGCCGGCATAGAGCCGGACCGGATCACCATTCTGCCCGTCGGCGTGCCGGAGCAGGAGTTCATAGCCGAGTTTGGGCAGGCCACCGTTGGCGCAGTCACGATCGAATCCGGCCCGGATGCTCCGGCCTTCCACGCGCTTGCCGACCGCCTGCGAGGCTTGAGGCAGTCCCACGGAGGAGACACGCATGTCACCTGAGAGTGAGCACGGCACTATGCGGCGTGATCTGCACGCGGTGCTGCTGGATGCCGGTTTGATCACGGCGGAGCAACTGCAGGCCGCCCAGCAAGCGCAGCAAGAAGGGCAGACCATCACCGACGTGCTGCTCGCGCAGGGCGTGATTACGCCGCGTGACGTGGCGACGGCACTCAGCCTGCAACTCAACCTGCCCCTCATTGACCTCAAGCGCCACGTCGTACAACCGCAGGCTCTGAGTCTGGTGCCCGAAGAGATCGCCCGCCGCTACAACGCCGTCCCACTCGATATCATTAACGGCGAGTTGATCGTCGTCATGGAAAACCCCCTCGACATCCAGGCGCTGGAGGACATCTCGATCCGTGCCGGGATACGCGCGCGGCCGATGGTGGGCACCCGCGACGATATCCAGCAGGCCCAACTGCTGTACTATCGTGCCAAAGGCGAAATCGAGCGCCAGTTGGGGCAGATCGTTCCCGAACCGACCGTGCTCCCCGAAGCGCCGCGCCTGACGGCCGAGGTCGTCACCCAGAACCCCGTCGCGCGCGTCGTCGAACTGCTGCTCGGCCAGGCTATCCGCGACCGCGCATCCGACATCCACATCTCACCCGACGACAACGCCCTGCGCGTGCGCTATCGCATTGACGGCATCCTGCACGATGTGCTGACGGCTCCCCTCTCGGTTCACGGCCCGCTCATCAGCCGCATCAAGGTATTGGCCGGGATGAACATCGCCGAGCGTCGCCGCCCGCAGGATGGGCAGTTCATCTTTCAGGGGGAACGGGGCGAGGTGGACGTGCGTGTGGCGACTGCCGATACGGCGCGAGGGGAAATGGCCGTCCTGCGCCTGCTCGATAAATCCATCTCCTTGATGCAACTCGAGGAACTGGGATTCTTGCCGGAGGCACTGGCCGCCTATGAACGGCTGTATACCATGCCGTTTGGCATGTTCCTCGTCGCCGGCCCCACCGGCGCCGGCAAGACCACCACTCTCTATGCGACGATCAACCGGCTGGACCGTGACGAGAACAACATTATGACCATCGAGGACCCCATCGAATACAAGTTCGAGCGCATCAACCAGATTCAGGTCAATCGCCAGGCGGGCATCACCTTCGCCACCGGTCTACGGGCCATCATGCGGCTGGATCCGAACGTGATCCTGGTGGGGGAGATTCGGGATCGAGAGACGGCCGAGACCGCCGTGCAAGCCGCGCTCACCGGCCACCTGGTGCTCTCTTCGATCCACGCCAACGACGCGGTGGGTGCGCTATATCGGCTGATTGACCTCGGGGTGGAGCCGTTCCTCGTCGTCTCGGCGTTGACCGGCGTAGTGGCCCAACGCTTGGTGCGGAAGGTGTGCGAACACTGTAGCACCCCGGTCTCAGCATCGCCGGAGGAACGCCTGGCCTTCGAGGCCGAGTTGGGCAGTGCCCCTACCGTCTTCTACCAGGGTCAAGGCTGCAACTTTTGCGCCGATACCGGTTATCGAGGGCGCACCGGCGTCTTTGAAGTGCTCACGGTCAATGAGGCAATCCGCCGCCTGGTGATGAGAGGCGCCAGCGCCGACGAGATCGAGGCGCAGGCTGTGGCCGACGGGATGGTACGCCTGCGGCGGGATGGCATGCTGAAGGTCAAGCAAGGCATCACCACCGTGAGCGAGGTGATGAGGAACGTGTACACTCTGCGATAGCCGCGCTATAGTATTGCTCGTGAAAAACCATCTATTTCAGGCAAGATTCGTGTCATTTGTCCATTCGTGTGATGCGTGATTCAAAATGTGGGTAATAAAGGGATGGATTACCGCTACGTAGCGTTTGACCAAGATGGACGCCGCGTCGAGGGACAACTTGCCGCGGTGGACGAGGCGGCCGCAGAAGAACGGCTGTGGCAACAGGGGCTGACGGTCGCCCGATTAGTCCGCGTCGGTGCACCGTTCAGGCTCCATACGGCGCTGCCGACTTTCTTCGGCGTCCGACGAGGCGACCTGATCATCTTCTCGCGCCAACTGGCGACGCTGCTCTCATCCGGCATCGCCATTCTCCCAGCGCTGCAGATGCTGGCGAAGCAGACATCCCGACGCGCGCTGCGCGAGGCGCTGCTGGACGTGATCGCCGGCCTGGAAGAGGGGCGATCCTTTTCGGCGGCTCTGGCGGCCCAACCCCTGGCCTTCCCCGACATCTACACCCGCACCGTCACGGTCGGCGAACGTACCGGCGCCCTGGAGGACATACTGCGCCAACTGGCAACCTATATGGAACGCGAGCAGAACCTGGCACGCAAACTCCGCGATGCACTGACCTATCCTGTCTTTGTCCTGTTCGTGGCCGTGTTCGTCGTGATCATCATGCTCACCGTGGCACTGCCCCCGATGATCCAGTTGTTCGAATCCTTTGGCGCGCAACTGCCCTGGCCTACCCGCGCGCTGATCGCCGTCAGCCGCTTCACGACCTCCTACGGGGTGTACCTGCTGGTGGGCGCAGTGGGTCTGGCGGCGTTGTCGCTCTGGTGGGGCGGTCAGCCGGCCGGCCGCCGCCTGCGCGATGCATTCGTGCTGCGCCTGCCGATCCTGGGCCAGGTCGTCCTGCAAGGGCAATTGGCCCGCTTTGCGCGCACGGCCTCCGCGCTCGTGCGTGCCGGATTGCCGCTGGCGGAGGTAATGGAACTGGTGGTGCATACCACCGGCAACACGACGGTGGCGGCGGCACTGGAACGGGTGCGCGTTGCCTTGCTCACCGGGCAAGGGCTGGCAACCCCGTTGGCTGCCGAGCCGCTCTTCCCCCCATTGGTCGCGCAAATGGTGCGCGTGGGCGAAGAGACCGGCACGCTGGAGAGTAACCTGGAGACATTGGCGGATTTCTACGAGGAAGGCGTAGACCGCAGCGCACGGTTGCTGGCTTCGCTCGCAGAGCCGGTGTTGACGATCTTTATCGCCCTCGTCGTCGGCTTTATCGCCGTCTCGATGGTGATGCCGATGTATTCGGTGCTGTCGTCAATCAATCCCTGAAGGTGGGACGTAAGGCGTAAAGCGTAAGGCGTAAAGCGTAAGGCGTAAAGCGTAAGGCGTAAAACGTAAGGCGTGAAGCGGAAGATAGGTTGCGGGTTATGGCTGGTGTGGCTGCTGGGGGCGGTGTTCGTCGCCGAGTGGCTGCTGCTGTGGCTCGTGTTCCAGACGATCGCGCGGGAACACTTGCTGCCGGCCGTGCTGGCCGTGATCCTCGTGACCATCGTCGGCGGTTCGCTCGCCGTCTACTTCCGGGTACAACGGAGGGCGAGATGAGGCAGGAGGCAAGAGACGAAGCCGGCGATAGCCTGATCGAAATCCTGGCGGCGGTGGCGATCATCAGTACGGCGCTGGTTGTGTTGATCGCGGCGCTCTCGACCGGCGCATTCGGCGTGCGCAACGCGGGCTGGCTGACCACGGCCACCAACCTGGCGGCCAATCAACTGGAAACGATCAAGGCCGCGCCCTACGATCCGACAGGCGCGTACCCGCTCGTGAGCGCGTCGCCCGGCTATACCGTCACGATAAGCAGCCAGGTCATCATCACCGGCCTGCAACAGGTAACTGTGACCGTCGCCTATGAAGGTGGCGCGTTCGTCGTGAGTAACTACAAGGTGGAACGATGAGTCGCGAGTTACGTTTCATATTTCACGCATTACGTGTTACGCAGCGCGGTTTCACCCTGACCGAACTCCTGGTCGCCGCGGCCATCATCGCCCTCGTGACCGGCATGCTGGTAGTGATTATGTACCAGATCACACGCATCCCGCGCTGGGGCAACGCGCAGTTGACGGTGGACAATGAGTTGCGCAATGCCGGGCTGTGGCTGATGCGGGATGGCAATCAGAGCGTCTCCTTCACGCCCGCGGGCACGTGTGGCGTCTTTACCGCCCCGACTTCTGCGGGCACGACCCGCGCCATCACCTACACGTACAGCGCGAGCACACTCAGCCGGCAAGAGGGCAGCCGGACCATCGGCGTGGCACGGCACGTGAGCGGCGTAGAGTGCCCTTCCGGGACCGTAACCGGCACGGTGGCGATCTCGCTCACGGTTTCCAGCGGCAACATTTCCGGCAGCGCCGTGTTCACCGTGACGCTGCGGGTAAACCAGTAACCAGCAACCAGCAACCAGGAACCAGCAACCAGGAACGACCGATGGACGATGAACGATTAGCGAGCAGCGAAAGGCGAGAAGGCGAAAGCGGCAAGGCACTGGCGATCGCGCTGTTGGCGCTGGCGCTGGGGACTCTGCTGGTGAGCGGCTTCCTGTACTACGTCAGCACCAGCCAGCGGGCCGTGAGCGCCGCCCGCGAGCAAACCATCACCCGCTACGCTGCCGACGCGGGGGTGGAGCACGCCATCTGGCGACTGACCAACGAGGCCGGCTTCACTCAGACGGTCACGGCCAGTTCGCCGGTCACCTACACACTCACGATCAACGGCCAGACGGTGGTCATTACCGTGACGCGAGTGTTGACGCCGTAGCGGATTGCCCGTTCGCCCTACTACAGGAAAGCGATGCGCAAGAGTTATCTGCTCACCATTGCACTTGTTCTGATTGGGGTAGGGGCTGTCCTCGCCGCATTGCGAGCGCAAGTCGTGTTGGGCGCACCTGTGGGGCAGGACCAGCCCAATGGGAGCACCATCGTTTCCCCCCAAACCACCAACGGCACCTGGGGGCCGGGGGTGATTACAGCCACATCGAACGTGGTCATCAACGCAGGCGTGGTCATCACCATTGCCCCCAACACGACCATTCGCGTTGTCGGAAGCCGGCTGTTCACCGTCAATGGGAACCTGCACAGCGATGGCCCCATTACGTTCACTTCCGCCTCTGCAACCCCCGGCGCGTGGCAGGGCGTCACGTATGCGGCAGGCAGCACCGGCTATCTCAATGCGACGACGATCGAGTACGCCCAGCACGCGCTCGTGCTCAACACGGCAAATCCGATCACCGTCTCCAACAGCACGCTGCGCTACAATCGGTACGCACCCGCCGCCAATCGGACGGCTTATGGCGCCGGCCTGGCGATCCTGCAGGGCAACCACCTGATCACCGGCACGTCCATCTACAGCAATGCCATCACCGCCAGCGGCAGCGGTCGGGCCTATGGAGCGGGCATCTACATCGCCGCGGGCGCGCCGCAGGTGCGCAATTGCCGCATTTACCAGAACACGGCGACAGGCGCCAATCTGGTGGTCGGCGGCGGGATCGGCATCTTAGCCGGCGGCGCCCTGATCGCGGAGAGCCAGATCACCACCAATACACTTGCCGGCACCGGCAACACGCAACTCAAGGTCGGCGCCGGCATCGGCGTGAACGGCAACACGACCGCCGTGATCCGCGACAACTGGATCGCGGGGAATGCCAGCGTGCCCACCGCCGGTTACGCCGGGGGTGGCGGTATTGGCCTCAACACAAACGCGGCGGTAGCGAGAATCGAGCGCAATGTGATCTACGCCAACTCTGTCGTGGGGGCGGGGTGGTGTGAAGGCGCCGGCATTGACGTGTGGGAGACCGGCTCGGCCACCATCGTCAACAACCTGGTGATCAGCAATACCACGCCCGGCACATGCGCGTCGCCTTCGCCCATCGGCGGCGGCATCAACGTCAACGCCGGCACTCCCGGTGTGTATCTCATCAACAACACCTTCATCGGCAACGAGGCGGTGAGCGGCGCGAACGGACGCGGCGGCGGCATGCACCTGCAACTCGTCAACAGTACGGCCAACATCTTCGTCTTCAACAACGTCGTCGTCAACAACCGCGCCGGCTCTTCCGGCGGCGGCATCTATCGCGAGACGGGCACGGTCAATTACAACGATATCTATGGCAACATCGCGCCATCGAATCCCAACTGGTACGGCACGATCGGCGCGAATAACCTGAGCGTGGACCCGTTGTTCGTCGCGGCGGGCGACCTGGTGCTGCGGTACCACCTGCGTCAGGGGTCGCCGGCCGTTGACGCCGGCATCAATACCGGCACGGGGCTGCCCACCGACGACTATGACGATGACACCCGCCCGCTGGGCGCGACCTGGGACATCGGGTTTGACGAGGTGAACCCCTTCACTTACGCCAAGTCCGCGCCCGCAACGGTGTTAGCAGGCGATGCCCTGACGTACACCATTGTCGTCACCAATCCCGATCCGCGCGCGACGTTCGTGAGCGGTTGGGTCACCGACGTTCTACCGCTCACCACGACCTACAGCGCCGGCCCCACCTGCAACCAGGGCTCCTGCGGCTATAGCAGCGCTAGTCGGGCTATCACGTGGACCGGGAACATCCCCGTCAACGGCGGCGTCCTGGCGCTCACGTACACCACCCTGGTGGACCCCGGCGTGTCCGATGGGACGGTGATCACCAACTCGGCACTCATCACGGTGGGCACGGCGGCCGTCTGGACCGGCGCTGTCACTACGACTGTGAGGACCGCCGCCGATCTGGCCGTGAGCAAGTCGGACAGCCCGGACCCGGTCGTAGCAGGGACAACGTTGACCTACACACTCGTCTACACCAACGCCGGCCCCTCGCACGCGCGGAACGTCGCCATCACCGACACGCTGCCGGGCGGCGTCGTCTTCGGCGGCGTGGTGAGCGCGTCACCACCCATCTCCCTCGTGGGCACGTCTCCGCCATCCTGGTATACGCCGACGCTGCGGGCAGGCGCTTCGGGCAGCATCGTCTTCACCGTGACGGTGAATGCCGGCGCCAGCGGCGTCATCGCCAACAGCGCTGCCATCACCGCCACCACGCTAGACCCCACCCCAGGCAACAACCGCGCCGAGGAGCCAACGACCGTCCTGGCTCCGGCCAACCTGGCGATAACCAAGTCGGACAACCCCGACCCGGTCGTCACCGGCGCCACGCTGACCTACACGGTGCATTACACAAACAGCGGCGGAGCCGGTCTCACCGGCCTGGTCATCACCGAAACGTACGACGCCAACGTCCGCTTCGTCACTGCCAGCCCGCCCCCCAGCGCAGGGGACAACGTGTGGAACGTCGGCGCGTTGAGCGCAGGTGGATCAGGCCGCATCACGATCACGGTGTCTGTAAACCCCGACCTCGCCGACGGCACAGTCCTGACCAACGTCGCACGCGTCAGCAGCCACCAGACCGGCCCACTTACCGCCACCCAAACGACGCTGGTCAGAGCGCCCGTGCTGCGTCTCGTAAAGACGGATGATCCCGATCCGGTAGACCTGTCGGGCAACCTGGTGTATACTGTGACGTATACCAACAACGGCGTGGCGAGCGCCACAGGCGTCGTGATCACCGAGACCTACGATAGCAACGTCAACTTTATCTCTGCCAGCCCACCCCCTAGCGTGGGGAACAATGTATGGCAGATCGGCACCCTGGGTGTAGGCGCATCGGGCACGATCGTCATCACCGTCACGGTGAACGGCGGCGACATACTGACCAACGGAGCCATCTTGGACAGCGATCAGACCCCTCCCGTTGCCGCATCGGTCACGACTACGGTCAGGTACTTTCCCGTGCTCAACCTGACCAAGTCGGATGTCCCGGATCCGGTCACGGTGGGAGACAACCTGGTATATCGCATCACGTATGGGAACAGCGGCGGGGCGGTCGCCACGGGCGTCGTGATCACCGAGACGTATGACGGCAACGTCAGTTTCGTTTCGGCCAGCCCGCCTCCTACGGTGGGAAACAACGTATGGCAGATCGGCACGCTGGGCGTGGGCGGATCGGGGATGATCGTCATCACCGTCACGGTGAACGGCGGTACCCTGTTGACGAACCGGGCGGACATTGGCTGCGACCAGGGCGCGTACGACAGCGCGACGGAACAGACGGCCGTCACCACGCCCGGCCAGGTGACGATTGACAAAGCGGTCTCGCCATCCATTGTGGAGATGCCGGGCGCGCTGGTAACCCATACCTACACCATCACGATTTACAATGCCGGCCCGAGCGTCGTTCGCGTTCGGCAGATCACCGACACGCTGCCGGCCGGGTTCACATACGTCACGACGACCGCTACCAGCGTGATCCGCTACCCAGACGCCATTGGCGTGAGCGGTCAGGACATTACCTGGTCCTATAACCCGCCGCGCCCGGCGATACCGGCAGGGAGCAGCGCCACGCTGACCTTTGTAGCGACTTCGACCGTGGCCGCGGGAACCTATTGCAACAGTGCCGGCGTGACGATTCGGGGAGCCATCGGCGTCGTCGCCCGCGACACCTTGGCCTGCGTCACTGTCGCCGGGCCGGTGTACGAGATCATCGCCCAGGCCGGCATGGTAACGATCCGCGTGCGCGTGCGGCTGGAAGGCAGCCGGCCGGTCATCCTTTCCTGGGAGTTCTTGCCGTGAACAAGCGAGTCCTCGTCATCGTCGGTATCGTCGCTGCGCTGTTGATCGCCGTGCCCTATCTGCTGATCCTGCGCGGTATCGCCTCCGAACGGCAGCAGCAGGCCGCCCTGGAAGAGCGCATCGAGATACTGGAAGCAGGGCTGACCGGACAAGGGGAAGGAGGCGCCGGGCTGGTGACAACCCGCCAGGCGGAACTGGCGACCGCGCAGGCAGAGTTGGCGGCGGCCCAGTTCGCCTTCCCCAGCGAGATGGACAACACCGGGGTCGTGGCGTACATCCTCAGTACCGCCGGCGGCAGCGGCGCCACTATACTCCGGGTCGAGGCGCGCGATCCGCTGACGGCGACCATCGGCTCCGGCGCGTACATCGCGTTCGCCTACGACGTGGAGGTGGAAGGGGAACTGGACGCGCTCAACGCCTTTATCGCTGCCCTGGAATCCGGCCCGATCGAGACGCTGATCGTGGATCAGATTCGCCTAGAGTCCCGGACGACGCCGCAGCCTCCCTACCGGGCGAGCCTGGTGGTGCAGGTGTACGTCAGGGGCCAAGGATCGGAAAGCGGGAGTCAATAAGGGCTCTTCAGTTCTCCGGGATCCCCGAACTTGTTCGGGGAAGATCAGGGGTTTGGTATGGCCAGTCGTGAGCGACTGACGTTGAACGTGGAAGGTAGCGAGGTGCGGCTGCTGGTGGCGCAGGGCCAGCGCATCTTGCGCTGGGATAGTCTACCACTGCCCGAAAACGTGCTGCGCGGCGGCCAGGTCCTGGATTCCGCCGCCTTCGGGCGAGAGGTCGCCGTGGCCGTCGCGCGGCTTCAGGGTCCGCGCAAACAGACGGTCGTGAGTGTGAGCGCACAACGCGCGCTGGTGCGCATCTTCCACCTGCCCCCGGCAGTACCCGCCCGGTTGCTCGACGAGACCGTGCAGCGGACGGCCCGGCGCGAACTGCCTCTGCCGTTGGAAGACCTGTATCTCTCGTGGCAGGCGCTCGACGAAGGCAACGGCTCCCGTCTGCGGGTGCTCGCCATCGGCATCCCGCGCGAGGTCATAGATGGCTGCATGGCCGGGCTGCACCGCGCGGGTCTCCGCGTACGGGCGATGGATTTCAAGCCGCTGGCGCTGATACGGGCGGCCAACCTGCCGGACGTGCTGCTTGCCGATCTGACGGCCGAGATGGGCACCGTGGCACTGGTGCGCGGGTTTGTGCCGCTCATCGTCCGTTCCGTCATCGTCTCCGGCGAAGCGACGCGCTCGCCGGTCGCACAGGCCGAACAACTGGCCGTCGAAATCCAGCGCACCCTCGACTTTTACGGCTCGACGGTGGCGGCAGAGCAGCCGGCCTGGTCGCCCGTCGTCTGCCTGAGCGGCGCGCTGGGAGGCGCAGAAGAAGTGCGAGCGCGCATCGGGGCACGCTGGCCGCTGGTCGCACCGGCGCCGCCCGTCCCGCTACCCGGTGAGTTGCCCCTGCCGATGTACCTGGCAAACATCGGCCTGGTTCTGAAGCGCGAGGTGGCATGATGGCCCTCTCACGTCCACTCGACATCAACATCCTGCCGCAACAGTACCGCGCACGCCAGATCACGGCGCCGGTCGGTATCGCCATCCTAGTGCTGGCAATGCTGCTGCTGGGGTTGATCCCGGCCTACACCGCGCTCCGCACGGAGCAGGCCCGGACCGCCGCAGCGCAGGCGCGGCTGGATCGGGCACAGATCGCGCTGGGCCAGACCGAGGCAGAGCGGACAAAACTGGAGCAATTGGAGCAAGCCATCACGGAGACGCGCACGCAGATCGCCCAACTCTCGACCGAACTGGGTGCCGTTTCCAGGCCGCGCGTTCGCCACGCGGATAGTCTCGCCGTCATCGCTCGCTGCCTAGTCCCCCAGCTGCAGCCCACAGTCATCACCCAGGATGGGAACGCTTTTCTCATCACCGGCCTGGCCAGCGATCAAGCGACCATGCTCAATTACGCCCGCGCTCTTCAGTCGAGCGGGCAGTTTGCCAACGTGCGCATTCTCTCACTCATCAACGCCGACGCACAGACCCCGGACGTCGAGTTCTCTATCCAGGTGCAACGGTGACCGTCTTGCTCATCATCTTCTGGGGAGTGCTGGGCACCGTGGTCGGCAGTTTCCTCAACGTCGTCGCCGACCGGTTGCCGACGCACGGCTCGCTCTTTGCGCCGCCCTCACACTGTCCGGCGTGTCGCCGCCGCCTTGCCCCGGCGGAACTGATCCCGGTGCTGAGTTACCTGGTGCTGCGCGGACGTTGTCGGACGTGCGGCGCGTCCATCGGGATGCGCACCCTGGGCGTAGAACTGGGAAATGGCGTACTGTTCGCGCTGGCGGCCTGGAGGATTGCGCCGGCCGACTGGCAGGGATGGATGGCTCTCGCCCTGACCGCCGCCTATCTGGCCGTGCTCGTCGCCGTCACCGTCACCGACCTTGAGCGCGGGCTGATCCTGAACCGCGTCGTCTTCCCGGCCATCGGGCTGGGGTTGGTGGGGGCGCTCCTGGCAGGGTGGCCGGGACTGCTCTACCGCCTGGGCGGGGGTCTCGTGGCGGCGGGGATTATCGCGCTGATCATCGCGCTGGTGCCAGGCGGCATGGGCTGGGGAGACGCCAAACTGGCGGGATTCGTTGGGCTGGTCGCCGGCTTGCCGGGCGTGTGGTTCGCGCTGTTCATCGCGTTCGTCTCCGGCGGGCTGGTGGCGGGGGTGCTGCTGGCCCTGGGCCACCGCAAACGCCGCGATACGATCCCTCTGGGGCCGTTCCTGGCGTTGGGCGGGGCGGTAGCGCTGCTCTACGGTCAGGAGATGGTATGGGCATTCCGGGGATTGGCGGGGCTATGAAAAAACGTAATTTACGTCTTACGTTTTACGCCTCACACATCACGACGGAGGCTGCTCTGTGAGCCAGATCGAACCACTCTTGCGCGGGATGCTCGAATGCGGCGCTTCTGACCTGCACCTGAAGGCCGGACATCCGCCCGTGCTGCGCATCCACGGCCAGTTGACGCCGCAGCCCACCTGGCCCACACCCGACGAAGCGGCGCTGGAGGCGATGCTGCACGAGTTGACCGACGAAGCACAATGGGCAGCGTTCGCCCGTGACCTGGAACTGGACTTGGCGTACGAACTGGGCCAGGAGGCGCGCTTTCGCGTCAACGCGGCGCGCCAGCGCGGCTCCATCTATCTCGCCCTGCGCGCCATCCGACGGGAGATTCCCACGCTGGCCGAACTGGGCCTGCCAGAGGTCTGCGCCCGGCTGGCGACGCTCCCGCGAGGGCTCGTGCTGGCGACCGGCCCCGCCGGCTGCGGCAAGTCCACCACGCTGGCGGCGATGATCGAGCACATCAACCGCAACCTGGCCCGGCGCATCGTCACCATTGAGGATCCCATCGAATACGTGCTCCAGGACCGGCGCAGCGTCATCACCCAGCGGGAACTCGGCCGCGACACGCGCTCCTTCGCGGCAGCGCTCAAACACGTGCTGCGCCAGGATTGCGACGTGATCATGGTGGGCGAGATGCGCGACCAGGAGACCATCGCCGCCACGCTGACGGCGGCAGAGACCGGCCACCTGGTTCTGGCGACACTGCACACCCCCAGCGCGCCCGAGGCGGTGGATCGCATCGTGGACGTATTCCCCGCCCACCAGCAAGCGCAGGTACGCACGCAGTTGGCGATGACGCTGGCTGGCGTGATCGCGCAACGGCTGGCATTGCGCGCCGATCGGAGCGGGCGCGTGGCCGTCTGCGAGGTCATGGTCGGCGTCCCGGCCGTGCGCAACCTGATCCGCGAGGCCAAGACGCCGCAGATGGTCAACGTCATGCAGACCGGCCGCGAACATGGCATGCAGACGCTCGACCAGGCGCTGCGCGACCTCTACCGTGCCCAGGTCATCACGCTCGACGAGGCGTTGCTGCACACCGCCGATCCGGAGAACCTGCGACGGCTGTTGGGCGGCTGAGAGTACAGCAGGCGGTGGTACCCGAGTCCTAGTACTCAAGTCCCATGCGCGCTATACCATATTGTAACGGAAGCGTAACGCGGGCGTAATCCATTCCTTAGGAGTTTCCTACTATAATGGGAGCAAATCATTGGCCGGTCCTCATCGGAGGCCTAGACTCTCAAGGAGGTGAGAAAGATGAAAAACGAACGCGGTTTCACGTTGATCGAGTTGCTGGTGGTCATCGCCATCCTGGCCGTCCTGTTCGGGCTGACGGCGCTGTATCTGCGCAACGTCGGCAGCAATGCCGAACGCAACACCGCCATGGCCGAGGCCGATATGGTGCAGACGGCGATTGACGTCTATATGGCAGTCAATAACGCCGATACAATCACTGCCTCTACGAACTGCGAGAAGGTGGGGCCGACCACTTCCGAGTTTGGGGCTTATCTGCGGCGCGAGTCGCGTTTCTACCTCGGGTGGAACAGCGACGGCAAAGTGTTGACCGCATCTAAAGAAGCCGATTGCACCCCGGCACTCTGGCCATAACCACCACACCAATCGGCAAACTCCCCGAAGATGCCCCGTCTTCGGGGAGTTGCTTTTTCTGCTTGCGTTGCCTTTCGGGGGGAGCGTGCTATAATGAAAACAAATGGCCGCGCAGGGTGCACAGCATTCGAGGCGGGCCAGCCTGAACGAGCCGATCAACGACGGATTTCGTGAAAGGGGGAGTGCAATGGGACAAGACAAACAGTTGAGGGACCACCTGGTCGCGGCTGTCCAAGAGTTACCCGCAGACAAGATAATCCAGGTACTCGATTTCGTGGACTACCTGCAAAGCAAGTACAACCAGCGACGACCGGAACGAGGTTCAGCGGAGGCGATTCTGCAGGCCCTGGAGCGCTCTGGCCCTTTGCAGTTCGAGCCGGGGGAACTGGATGCGCTTCTGACGGACATTGAGCGGATGCGGGAAATGGACGCGGAATATCATGACCCGTTACCTGCTTGATACAAACCATGCCAGTTGGCTGATGGCCGGTAACGAGCGGATCACCTCCCGTGTGCGGCAGGCTCAGGCCAGCGGCGATCAGTTCGGCCTTTCCGTGACCGTTTTGGGCGAGTTGTATTACGCGGTTTATGCCAGTCAGCGGCGAGAGGAAAACCTCCGCCGGCTTTACTCGTTGCTACGGGCCCTAGTGCTCTGGCCCTTCGATGAACTGGCCGCCGAAGTGTTCGGACGTATCCAGGCAGAGCAGAAGGCCAAGGGCTATCCCATACCACCCCTGGATGCGCAAATCGCTGCCGTTGCCCGCACTCACGACTTGGTTTTGCTCACGGCTGACAGGCATTTTCAGTTTGTCGCGGGTCTCGTGAGTGAGAATTGGCAGGGTTCATAGGGGCCTAATGAACGCCTGCCCCCTTCGTCTCTCGCGTGCTGCTACGGCTGCCATCGAAACCCTCTGGCTGACGGCGGTCGTCCTCGTGCCCCTGGCGGTCAACCCGTGGGGCCTCACTTACGAGTTGCCCAAGACGGCCCTGCTGCGCGGGCTGGTGCTCCTCATGCTGGCTGCCCACCTTCTGGCGCTGGCCTGGTCCCCCGCGCGCCTCGACCCACGCCGTTGGCTGCGCCGCCCGCTCGTGCGGCCCACCCTGCTGGTGGGCGGAGTTGCCGTCCTGTCCGCCCTCACCTCCATCAGCCCACTCGTCAGCCTGTGGGGCTCCTATCACCGCCGGCAAGGCGCCTACCTGACGTTATGCTTCATCCTCTGGGCGCTACTGGTCGCCCACCGCCTGCGCACGCCTGCGCAACGGCAGCGCCTGCTCGCTGCCATTGCCATCACCGGCAGCCTGGTTGCCTTCACCCCCTTCATCGGGTCGTTCTATTGGCACGAGAACCCCCTCACCCGGCGCCCCGGCGGCAGCCTGGGCAACCCCATCTTCCTCGGCGCTTACCTCATTATGGCTATCCCCTTCACCCTGGCCCAACTCATCACGCAATCCGCAATGCGCAATACGCCACGTGCACGACTACGCGCCGCCGGATGGAGCATCGCGCTTGTCCTTCAACTGGCCGCTCTCCTTGTCACCCAGAGCCGCGGGCCGTGGGTAGGTGCGCTGGTGGGGCTGGCACTCTTCGGCGCGCTCGTGCTGTGGCCCGCGCAGCGGCGGCTGGTGGTGGGCGGATTGGCTGCCGGGGCGCTGTTGGTCGCCGTATTGTTGGCCGGCTCGAACTTTGGTCTATCCCCTTCGTCGTCACTCGCCCACCTGCCCTACGTGGGGCGGATCGTCCAGGCACGCGACCTCAGCGGCGGAAGCGTGCGCGTGCGACTGGTGCTCTGGCGTGCCGCCGGCAAGGTCGTGACGGCCTGGCCACAGGTGGGGTTGGAGGAGGATCGGCTGCACTGGCTGCGGCCCGTGCTGGGATACGGGCCGGATACGGCCGCCCATGTCTACACCGCCGTTTACCCGCCGGAACTGGCGCACATCGAAGACCCCGAGGCGATCTGGGATCGCGCCCACAACGAGACACTCGACGTCCTGACGATGCAAGGCTGGCTGGGACTGATGGCCTGGGCCGTGCTGGGCGTGGCTTGTGCCCGGCGCGGGCTGGCACTGTGGCGCGCGGCCCCTGATGCGGCCACGCGCGCACTCGTGGCAGCGCCGCTGGCGGCGCTGGCGGCCCACGCCGTCGAGGTGCAGTTTGCCTTCACCCTGACCGCAACAGAGTTGATGGCCTGGCTGTGCGTGGCGTGGCTGACGACGCCCTCACCCACCCCCTTGCCCCCTCCCTCCCCCTCTGGGAGAGGGAAGGGGTTGGGGGAAGGTGAGGGCCTCCGCTGGCGCATCTACGCCGCGGTCGGGGCGGTGCTCCTCGTGCTCGCTGCCGTGCGGATAGAGGGAGGGGCAATCTTGGCGGATACGTTCGTTGCCCGCGCACGCGCCCTGAACCAGGCCGGGCAGTGGCAGCAAAGCCTCGCCTTGTATGACCGGGCCCTCACGCTCGTCCCCTGGCAGGCTGCTATCTACCAGTTCCGCGGTGAGGTCTTTTACAGCCTCGCGCGGGCCCTACCTGACGATCAGACGGCCGCCAAAGCCGAACTACTGGCTGCCGCCGACCGCAGCCTGGCTCGGGCCCGGCGTTTGGAGCCACTCGAACTCGAGCATTACTCGAACGCCGGCATCCTGCACGCCTATTGGAGCGAGGCGGTAGACCCGGCGCATCTGGAGACGGCAGTGGCATTCTATCGGCAGGCAATCCGCTTGGCGCCGACGCGCGTTGACCTGTACACCGACCTGGGGCATGTCTATCACAATCACGGGCTGTACCAGGAGGCGTTGGCACAGTATGAGGCAGCATTGGGGATTGACCCCCGGTGTGCCGAGGCGTACTACGCTTCCGGGCTGGCCTGGCAGGCGTTAGGTAGACCCGATCGGGCGCAGCAGGCATTCGAGAAGGCGCTGGCTATGGCACCCGATTGCGCCTCTTGCCAGGACGCACTATCTGGGCTCGAAGGTGCCACCAGGTGAAGGCCGTGAGAATGGCCCCGCAAGCGACAAGCCCGACGGTCTACGCTTCATCAAGAAACCCCGTCTTGCACGAGGTTCGCAGAAACGCAGACCGCCGGGCCGGCGTTTTCGCCTAGCCTGGCGGCCTAAGGTGGGATTCAGGTAGCGGGGCCAGGATTCGAACCTGGGACCTCCGGGTTATGAGCCCGACGAGCTGCCACTGCTCTACCCCGCAACGCGATATGCATTATACAACACCCGGCAGATTGCGTCAAGGCTGCTCCGGTGACCCGAACACGAGTTCCCACAAGGCAACCCAGAACGGCCGCGTCTTCGATTCGGGCACCGGCGTAGGCTGTGCGCCGCCTACCGGCTCCGTGACGGGATTCGCAAGCGGCACAACGGCGACCTCACCCGGCCTGACCATCCTGGCCTCGGTCCGTGCCCAGCATTCTACATATTCATCAGACCTGACGTACTCCAACTGCTCTGCCAGGTCGTCATTGCGCGCCTGCTCGGTCGCCACCCAGTGCTCCAGCCGCTTCTCCTCTGCGCGCATTTGCTGCGCCAGCGAAAGTTGTTGGCCGAATGCCCACGCCAAGCCACCCACAATCGCTAATGCGACAATGAGAGCAATTCCAATGGCCAGTCGGGTGCGGCCAAATCTGATGAGCATCATGAGACCTCCCTGACCTAGTTTCCGGTACAAAACACGGCGGACGCCCCGATTTATCGTGGGGCTTCCCGGCTAAAGCCGCCTCCAGGCCGGTTTTGCACCGAGAACTGACCTGGCAGACCGACACGCTGGGGACGCCACTCTTATCATACCCCGATTCTCTGCTGAGGTCAAGCCCCCTTAGCGGGGAGAGCTGTTGATTTGTGTATTCACATCCGAATTGACGGCTTCGCCATATTCGTGGTATCATTATCCTCGATCTCTGATCGTTGAGGTGACAATGGGCAATTTGCTTTCCCCGACAACCTGGCTAGACTTCCCACTTGTATCTCAAGTGCGGCGTAACCATGCGCTGGAGCACGCCACGATGAGCGTGCTGAACGAGCGCTATCGTGGCCTAAGGATCGCGGGGCGCTCGTCGCCGTGGGGATTCTACATCTACGGGGAGGTGCCTACCGCGGGCTTGCTCGCCGCCGCTCAAGAGGGACTGCGGCGACTGCAGGCCGGCCAGCGACAGTTGGCCGTCCATCCCAACTGTGGTACCAACTTGGCCGTCGCGGCCATATTGGCCGGGACGGGCGCTTTCCTGACGCTGGAGATGTCCGGTGTCCGGCGGCGTAACAGATTGTGGGATCGCCTCGCCTGCCTGCCAATCGTCTGCACCGTCGCGCTGCTAGGCATCGTGTTGGCTCAGCCGCTCGGCGCTGCCCTCCAGGCCCGCGTCACGACGGACGCCGACATCGGTGCTATACGCATTGCCGGGATCACCTGGGAGCGCAAGGGTGGCCTGCTCATCCATCACGTGCGCACCGAGGGATAAGGCACAGATTCTGGGACATCAACGAACACGGGACACGCAACGCGAAATACGCACTCCCGGAGATACCCGAATGCCAAAGCCTGTTCCCAACTTCTACGTCTTTCACGGCACCGACGAGTTCACCCGCGCCGAGACATTGGCCGATTTCAAGCGCAGGCTCGGCCCACCCGAGACGGTAGATATGAACACCACCGTCCTCGAAGGCGACGGCCTGACGCTGGCTGAACTGCGTCATGCTTGCGACGCCATTCCATTCCTGGCGGACAAGCGCCTCGTCGTCGTCAAGGGGTTGCTCACACGGCTCAGCCCGCGCAAAGAGCGCGAACTTGCCGCCGCGCAGAAGGAATTCCTGGAGGCCCTGGCCGGCTATCTACCCCGCCTGCCGGAGACGACCCGTCTCATCTTTGTCGAAGATCATGCCCTGCCGGCGAACCACCCGATCCTGCAACTGGCGCAGAAGGACGAGCGTGGCTACGCCAAGCAGTTCGAACCGCCGGATGCTAAGGCGCTCCCCGCCTGGATCGGGAAGCGCACACGCAAACACGGCGGTGAGATCGAACCCCAGGCCGCCCAGCAACTGGCAGCGGTCGTCGGTGCCGACCTGCGGCTGCTCGACCAGGAGATCGCCAAATTGGTCACGTACACCAACGCGGAGCGGCCCATTGCAAAAGAGGACGTGGACGCGCTGGTGCCCTATGCTCAGGCTGCCGGCGTCTTTGACTTGGTGGATGCGCTGGGCCGTCGCGATGGCCGCACCTCCGCCCGCACGCTCCACCGTCTGCTCGACATGGGCGAGCACCCGCTGAGCCTCATGGCAATGATCGTGCGCCAGTTTCGCTTGCTTATCCAGGTCACGGAACTGAAGGCCAAGGGCGCCACGGCACAAGACATCGCTCAACGCCTGGGCATCCATCCGTTCCCCGCGCGCAAACTGTACGACCAGGCCACATATTTCACCCCTTCGCAACTGGAGACGATCTACCATCACCTGCTGGATATTGACGTGGCGATCAAGACTGGGGAGATTGAGGCGGAAGCGGCACTCGACCTGCTGGTAGCAGGCTTGGCCACGGAGTAAACAAAAGGCCGGAGATTCCCCCGGCCGTGGTGTGCAACGGTGCTTCCTCGCGCGCGATTCCTGCGAGATACGCTCAACGCCTTTCCGACCTCGTTGTCCGCCGCCGCTGCGTCTGTCCTTCCCGCCCCAACCAAAAGTGATGGCGCAGCACCGAAGGCCGCGCGGCGATGCGCACACCGCTCACCTTTTGATAGCGGCCGTTGCCATTCAACGCCGACGGATGGACGTAGCAGACGTCGGGAAACACGCCGAACTTTTGCCGGTAGCCGCGTATCGCCCGCTCGATCTTTTCCGCCAGGTCACGGCCCGGATCGTCATCGTACCACAGCAACCCCTCGTTCATGCTCGTGTTCCTACGCAACCTGCCGTTGCAAGTGCCAGGTGTTATGACGCACGTCCTGGTATACCTCGAAAACGCCCTCGGGGCAGCGCACGCGGAAGCAGTGCCGCTCCACTCCGTTGCCCCCATTACGCCGCGAGACCGTCCAGCAGCGCTCCACGGCATATACCTCGTAGCGCCGCCCACGCCAGACGAACGACTTGGGGAAGTAACCATGCCGCCGCTCGCGCACCTCGATAGCCTCTGCGCCACGCCTGCGCTTGTGGTCGTCCCGCTTTGTCCTGGTACCTCGCCTCAGATCAAGAATAGTGCTCATAGCCCACCTCCGTGTCTACAGGAGCGCCTCCCACCACGGTGAACTGCCGCTGTACTGGTGCAGTGAACGAGGGTGGGAGCATGTTCCAATCATGAGGCCGCTGCTGAGCGCCGGGTGGCGTCACCACGATCACCGGCGGGTATACGCCCTGGCTCGGCACCGGCGGCTGCACACGCTGCTCATCACGGCGACGGCTGACAGCGACGATGAGCAGGCTGGTGGGGATCGCCGCGCCCACTCCGCACACCGCGCCTGCCAGCACTGCCAGCGCCTCGTCGCTCAGGCGGTTGCCGATCACGAGGGCCAGCGTCACGGCAAAGGCCGCCACTGCCAGCCCGGCGAACATCTTGACGCCCGCAATCGGATTTCGGGCCTTCCCGATATTATCGTGGTTGCTCATCGCACTGCTTCTCCTGTCCACTCCCGCTCGCCTCCGAGCCGCCCTGCCATGCGATTGGCCGACCAGGAGGCCACAAGCGCGTCGTCGGTCTGGATGATCTCGCCCTGCCCCAATCGGGCCACCACCTCTCGTATCTCCTCCGGTGAGATGTGCGCCGCCTGGAAACGTAACACGCGCCCTTCCGCGACGGCCATAAAGTCCCCGCGGCCTAGCAGCCGCTCGGCGCCGCTGCCGCTCCAGCCGCTGGCAACCCGGGCGTCGTCGGCGCTGGCGACTTTCCCGACCAGGCGCACGGGGAAGTTGGCCTTGGTCAAGGAGCCCAACACGGCGGCGGTCGGCTTTTGCGTGGCGGCGATGATATGGATACCGGCCTCGCGCCCACGTTGCGTCAGGCGGGTCAACGGCTGCTGGATGGCCTCCTCACCCGTCATCAGCAGGTCGGCCAGTTCGTCAATCACGACTACGACGTGAGGCGCAGTCTCTGCACCCCTGCGTTCCATCAGCCGCACCAGGCTGCGCAGCGCCTCCGCCGTCTCATTCACGTCCTGGATCACCGTCCGCGCCAGGTGTGGCAGCCCGTCGAACGGCCTAAAAGCGTGGCCTTTCGGGTCAACCAACACCAGGGTCAGACATCGGTGTCCGTTGCGCTGAAAGAGCGAAGGCGCCGGATTCGCCAGTGCCAGGCTGAGGATCATACTCTGCAAGAGCACCGTCTTGCCCGATCCGGTCGTCCCGGCCACCAGGACGTGCGCCACGTCGGGGCTGGGCAGGCGGATGAGCAAAGGTGCTCCGTCTTCGGCCAGGCCCAGGACGGCGGTGATGGGTGGGATGTTGGCGCCATCTTCGTCGAGTTGCCGGCACAGCGAGAGGAGGCGCACCGGCTGCGGGTCGTCGCGCGGCACCTCGACAGCCACTGCCGCCCCACGCCGGGAGACCCGGCAGGTCGGCGCGTCGAGCGCGGCAGCCAACTCTTCGCTAAGGCCCTTGATCTTGGAGATCTTGGCCCCCACGGCGGGCAGTACCTGGAAGCGGATCCAGCGCGGCGTGACGGTGCCGCCCGTCACCCGCGCCGGTACCTTGTGCAGCGATAGCACGGCTTCGATGCGGTCTGCCTGAAACTCCAGTTTCTTGCGCATGGGCCTCCGATAGCACAGGAGATACAGAACAGATGTTCTACCACAAGGCTATCATACCAGAACATTTGTTCTAAGTCAAACGAAATGGGGTCGAATTATCCCAAATAAAGTTGGGATAATTTGGGATAAATGGGGGCAAAAAAAGCCCGGCGTTGCCGCCGGGCCTCTGGAAGCGTCTCAACGCCGGGTTACAGTTGGCGGATCACCATCACGACTTTACCCTGCACCTCCAGCAAGCGGGGATCATCCACATAGATCGGTTTCATCGTGGGGTTGGCCGGCTGCAGGCGTACCCGCCCGCCTTCCTCCTGGTAGAAACGCTTGAGCGTGACTTCCTCGCGCTCCTTCAGCCACACCGCCGCCATCGCGCCGTTCTCGACCCGTTGCTGGTGACGCATGATAACGATGTCGCCGTCGTGCACCAGCGCGTCAATCATCGAGTTCCCCTGCACCTGCAGAGCGTACAACCCCTGCGGGTCGCCCAGCAGGTCACGGGTCAGTTCGATTGCCTCGTCGCCCAACAACGCGAAATCGCTGGCCGGCACGGGGATCGGCTCGCCGGCAACAATGCGCCCCAGGAGCGGTATGCGCACCACGGCATCCGCCCTCGGCGCGCGGGCCGCTGTCACCTTCAGCCCACGCGATACCTCGCGGTCGCGGCTGATGTAGCCCTTCTCCACCAGTCGGCGCAGGTTGTAGCTGACGACGGAGGTGGAACTGATCCCCGCCGCTGCGCCGATCTCGCGGATGGAAGGCGGGTAGCCGTTCTCTAAGACGTACTCGTTGACGAACTCCAAGATGCGCTGCTGGTGCTTGGAAAGACGCTCGTCCATCATCAGCCTCCCCAGCAGTTTTGCACTTTTTAACATTCGGCTGTTTCGGGAGCCAAAACCAATGTAAAGGCTGCCGTTTGGACGCCTCGCTTTAGCGAGGCCGCCCCGGCTAAAGCCGGGCGGCCGTCACTTTCAGCACCAATTGCAAAATGTGCAAAACTACTGCTCCCCAGAGTCGCTTTTATTATACCCGAACATACGTTCTATGTCAAGGGGAGGAGCACTCCGGCGCGACCACCCGCTCTGCGCCGGTATAGACGCGGAAACTGCGCCGCCGTGTGTAGCCGATCAACGTGATTCCCCACTCCTGCGCGCGTCCGATGGCGAGCGAGGTGGGCGCGGTACGCGAGATGACGACCGGCGTGCTCATACGCGCCACTTTGTACACCATCTCCGAACTGATGCGCCCGGTGGTGAGCAGGATGCTATCGCGCATCGGCAGGCCCTGGCGCAAACAGAAACCAGCGATTTTATCGAGCGCGTTGTGGCGGCCAATGTCCTCCGCCACACATGCCAGCCGCTCGCCCTGGGCCAGTGCCGCCCCGTGCACCCCACCGGCGCGACGATAGAGCGCGGTTGCATGCAGGAACTCGTCCATCAGCCGCGTTATCTGCTGCGGCGAGACGCACAGCGTGGATTCGAGCCGCTGCTGCGCAGTGCCCGCGCCCTCGAAGGCGATGCCACCGGAGCAGCCGGAGGTGATGGCGCGTAGCGCAGGGGGTTCGATCTCGTGCCGCAACCAGACATCGAGCCAGCGCTGGCCGTCGGGCAGATCGAGCACCTTCACCTCGTCCACGTCTCCGGCGACCTCGATCAGCCCTGCGCCGAAGAGAAAGCCGAGCGCCAACTCTTCTAACTGCATCGGGGTACACATCAGTAGCAGGAGCGGCTGGCCGTTGATGTGCAAAGCGATCGCTTCCTCTACCGGCACGACGCCCTGCACCGGGCGGTGCTCGGCGTCATAGTAGCCGGTGTAGGTGACGAGGCATGAGCCTGGGCCGGTCATTGTGTCTCCAGAGCCAACGTTCTGGCTTTGCCGGGTGAGGTCGAACGCTTATCACGCCACCGCTTGGTGAACTTGCGAGTCGAGGAAATCAGGAATCGTTTTCCATGGGCACAATGTCGTCTAGCGAGAGACCCAGTGCATCTGCAATGGCGGACAGAACCGTCATGCTGCCCTTGCGCGTGCCTGACTCGATCTGGGACAAGTAGGGAACGCTGATACCGGCAGCCTGGGCAAGTTGTCGCTGGGTCAGGCCGCGATGCTCACGCCAGACCTTGATCGGATTCGCACCGTCGAGGATAGCATAAACGACCTGGCTTGGGAGCAATTCCTCTTCGCCATGTTCTATTGTTCGCTTGGCCTCGTCGTAGGCTGCAATGTCCTGCAACATCTCCTCGGCCTCGGCTAGACGTAGGTACACAGTGTAGGGGATCACCGCCCATTCGGGTTTGCCGCCTTTCTCAATCACTTGCACATGCGCACTCATCGGTACACATCTCCTCGCGGCCCGATCCTCAAGACCAGAACCACCAGTCTGTCATCCTGTACCTCGTAGATCACACGCCAATCACCGACGCGCAGCCGATAGCCTGGCCGGTTCTGCAACCTGGTCACGTTACTGTGCGACGCGTATGGAGCAGCCGCAATTGGTTCTAGCCTTTCACGGATCAGCCGTGCTATGTTGCTAGGCGCCTTACGCAGGGCCCTGTAGGCTTGCTTTGTAAAAACAACTTGGTATGCCATTATATTAGCATAATGCAAACAATTTCGCAAACAAGCAGTTATAGGGATCGCCTCAACAGTTCTACCACCCGCTTGGCTACCGCCTGCGGGGTGAAGCCGAACTGCTCCATCAACACTTTGTAGGGGGCAGATGCGCCGAAGCGATCGAGACCGATGACGCCGCCGGCCGGGCCCACATATTTCTCCCAGCCCAATGTCACGCCCGCCTCGATCGCCAGCCGCGCGGTGACCTGCGGCGGCAGCACCCACTCGCGGTAGGCCGGCTCCTGCGCGTCGAACAGTTCCCAACTGGGCATGCTGACCACACGTGCGGCTATCCCCTTCTCTGCCAAGAGTTTCCGCGCTGCCAGCGCCAGGTGCACCTCGGAGCCCGTGGCGATGAGGATCACGTCAATCGCGCCGGGAGCGTCGGCCAGGACGTAGGCACCGCGCGCGACGGTTTCGGCAGCATCGCGGGCGGTCTCGGCCAGGATGGGCAGTTTCTGGCGGGTGAGCGCGAGCGCGGTGGGCCCCTCGCGCCGTTCCAGCGCCACACGCCAGGCTGCGGCGGTCTCGTTCGCATCGCAGGGACGGATGACGACCAGGTTGGGAATGGCACGCAGCGCCAGCAGGTGTTCGACCGGCTGATGGGTGGGGCCGTCTTCGCCGATCCAGACCGAATCGTGCGTCCAGACGTAGACGACGCGCTGCTCCATCAGCGCGGCCAGGCGCACCGCCGGGCGCATATAATCGGAAAAGACCAGGAAGGTGCCGCCGTAGGGGATCACGCCGCCGTGTAACGCCATCCCGTTGAGGAGCGCGCCCATCGCATGCTCGCGCACGCCAAAGTGGAGATTGCGTCCGGCGGGGGTGGCCTTTTGAAAGTCATCCAGGCCCTTGAGCAGCGTGTTGTTGGATGGTGCGAGATCGGCCGAGCCGCCGATGAGCGTCGGCAAGACGGGGGCGAGCGCGTTCAGCACCGCGCCCGAAGCCTGCCGGGTCGCCATTTCGCCATCGGCGGGGGTAAAGTCAGGCAGCGCTTTCTCCCAGCCTTCCGGCAGGTCGCCGGCCCACAGCCGCTGTAAAAGTGCGGCCTCCTGTGGGTATTCCCAGGCGTAACGCTCGAACAGCGCCTGCCACTCGGCCTGCGCCGCGCGCCCTTGCTCTACTGCCCGACGGAAGACAGTCAGCACCTCGTCGGGAATGTGGAACTGCGCGTCGGGCGACCAGCCCAGTGCCTGCTTGGTCAGCCGCACTTCCTCTTCGCCCAGTGGCTCGCCGTGAGCAGAGGCCGAGTCTTGCTTGTTGGGACTGCCGTAGGCGATGTGCGTGTGGCAGACGATGAGCGATGGACGCTCGCTCTCGTCCTGGGCCGCGCGGATGGCCGCCTCGATGGCCGGCAAGTCGTAGCCATCCACCTCCTGCACGTGCCAGCCGTAGGCGCGAAAGCGTGCCGGCACATCCTCGGTGAAGGTGAGGTCGGTTGAGCCTTCGATGGAGATCTCGTTGTCGTCGTAGAGGTAGATGATCTTGCCCAGGCCTAGGTGACCGGCCAGGCTGGCAGCCTCGTGGCTGATGCCTTCCATCAAATCGCCATCGGAGACGATGGCGTAGGTATAGTGGTCAAAGATCGGGAAGCCAGGGCGGTTGAAGGTGGCGGCGAGGAAGCGCTCGGCGATCGCCATACCCACGCCGTTGGCAAAGCCCTGCCCCAAGGGGCCGGTGGTCGTCTCGACGCCGGGTGTGAGGCCGTATTCAGGATGGCCCGGCGTGCGGCTGCCCCACTGGCGAAAGCGCTTCAGTTCGTCCAGCGGCAGGTCGTAGCCGGTGAGGTGGAGCAGGCTATACAGGAGCATCGAGCCGTGCCCGGCGGAAAGGACGAAGCGGTCACGGTTGGGCCAGGTGGGGTCGGCGGGGTTGTGCTTGAGAAAGCGTGTCCACAGGATGTAGGCCGCGTCGGCCATGCCCATCGGCATACCCGGGTGGCCGGACTTGGCCTTCTGCACCCCGTCCATCGCCAGCGTGCGGATGGTGTTGATGCAGAGTTGATCGTGGTTCATCGTTGGGTCCTTTCATCACATCGGAGTTATAAACCCGTTTTCTTCCAGAAAACGGGTTTCTCAACTTTCCTATTGTACCCTGAAAGGCGGGGTTGGCAAGAGCGGTCAGGGTGGATCGCTCCCTGATTTGAACCTGCATATGGCGCAAGATAGAAAAAAAGCCCCGGGGAGGGGGGCCAGCAGGTTTCTCTTGAGTCAATTGAAGGCTCTAGCCCGCAAGTTCCCGCTCGTTGGGCGGCATTCCTGCAGGGCAAGCATCTGTTTGGTTCCGGTCTGTATGGTCTAGCACATACCCGATACAACAAGATAGAGGGAGAACAACCGCTTTGCCGGTCTCTTACCTGTAACCCTAACAAACGATTCGAGTGACCCGCGCAGGACTCGAACCTGCAGCCAAGGGATTAAGAGTCCCCTGCTCTGCCAAATTGAGCTAGCGGGCCTGAAAAGCATTATACCGCGAGAGGTTACTTTGTCAACCCCCGATGTCTCATTCTCATAGCGGCTTCAAGGAGCGGGCGTGCCGGTCGGGCTAGGAGTAACCGTGAAGATCGGCCCCGTCCAAGTGAAGGTACGCACTTTACTAGGTTCGCCGGCATCCCTGTAGGTTACCCTCCCGCGCCGGTCACGCGCCTCACGGACGACCTTCACCCACCAGCGAAACTCTCGCTGTTCCGCATTCGCAGCCATCAGCATATCCAGGGGTACATGCCAGGCTGTCGCGCGAGTGTAAACTGTGGTCGAGATGGCCCCGCCAGATGGCTGGAAGAGCCTCAATGCGTACCACTCGTCCTGACGTAACAAACCCACCGAGGCCCATTGCAGCACGACCGGCCCATCATCCGCGAGAACAGCGCCATCGGGTGGGCTAAGAAGCGGCGGGGCGGCATAAGGCGGAAAAGGAGTTGGCGTAGCGTTCGGATCCATCGTCGGCGTAGGACTGGGCAATGGCGTCGCAACCGGGATAACAAGCGGGTGATTGACGACAATGGTATCTTCACCGATCGGTATGCCATTAGCCTGACGAATCAAATCCACTGAAACCCCATAGCGCTCGGCAATCAAACTCAGTGTCTCACCCGGCTCGACGATATGATAGATCGGCCCCGGTGTCGGCGTGGGAGCATTGGGGTCAAGTGTAGGCGTCGGCTCAGGGGTAGCCGTTCCGGCCGGAATGAGCAAGACCTGTCCCACCTGAAGCAATTGCGGGTCAAGATCTGGGTTCAGCGCCAGGATGTCTTCGACCGTAGTATTGTAATTCATGGCGATCACGCTCAGTGTCTCACCCCGCTGCACTTGGTGGGCCAGCGGCGGAAGAGGAGTTGGGGTCGGAGTGACAGTAGGCGTCGGAGTGGGCGTCGGAGTATGAGTAACTGTGGGACTCGGAGTGAGCGTGGCCGTAGGCGTCACCTCGCGCGGCATGCTGTTTAGCCGGTAGAGTCCATAACCCAGCCCGGCCAGGATTATGAGCGCCAACACGACAACGATAACAGCCCTGACCAAGGCGGGAAGGCCGCGCCGAACTATCTCCTCCTCCGGCGCAGCCTCTTCCTCCAGCGATGCCCCGCACATCAGACAGGTCTTTGCCATGGCAGCTACCCGCGAGCCGCAGGCGGGACAATATCGCGGTTCTTCGGCCGGGAGAGTAATTGTCGGTTCTTCAGCCATGTCTCTGTACAGTACCCAAGACGCATGATAACATAGAAGCGCAAAATGACAAAAATGCTGAAAGGGGGTATAATCGCAAATATCACACCACCGATCTCGAAAGGAGCAATATGCCCAATTCGCCGAAGCGCCTTTCCCGCCGCGAGTTCCTCAGGATGGTCGGGATCGCATCGGGAGCCGCCATTCTATCGGGCTGCGCCCGCAAGACAGCAGTCCCCGCCACGCTGCTGCCTACTGCACCACCTACTACCGCGCTGCCTACGGCGACAACAGAACCCACGATAGCCCCTACTGCCACGCCGGAGGTCCTGCTCTACCAAAACCCCGCCGCGCCGGTCGAGGAACGTGTCGCCGACCTCCTCTCGCGCATGACGCTGGACGAAAAGATCGGCCAGATGACCCAGATAGACCGGGGTGCCATTGATGACAAAATCCAAGAGATCGCTCGGTATGGCCTGGGCTCGATCCTCAGCGGAGGCGGCTCCACGCCAACACCGAACACGCCTAAAGCCTGGGCCGAGATGTACGACCGGTATCAAGCGCAGGCCCTCTCCACCCCTCTCGGCATCCCGCTGATCTATGGAATTGACGCCGTCCACGGCCACAATAACGTGAAAGGCGCCACCATCTTCCCACACAACATCGGCATGGGCGCCACCCGTGATCCTGAACTAATGGAAAAGGTCGCGCGGGCGACCGCCGAAGAGGTCATCGCTACCGGGCTGAACTGGACATTCTCCCCATGTGTTGCCGTCGCACGCGACGAGCGCTGGGGCCGCACCTACGAGAGTTTCGGCGAAGACCCGGCGCTCGTGGCAGAGATGGGAGCAGCAGCCATTCGCGGCTATCAGAGCGCACGGCTGGGCGACTATCACATCATCGCCACGGCCAAACACTATCTCGGTGACGGCGGCACAACCTACGGCACCGGCGTTGCGGGAGGCATTGACCAGGGCGATACTCAAGTGGATGAGGAAACGTTGCGTGCCATCCATCTGCCCCCCTACATCGCTGCGATTGAGGCCGACGTTGGCTCGATCATGCCTTCCTTCAGCAGTTGGAACGGCCAAAAGATGCACGGCAGCGCCTACTTGCTCACCGATGTGCTGAGGGATGAACTCGGCTTTCGCGGTTTTGTCGTCTCCGATTGGCAAGCCATCGAACAACTGCCCGGTAACTATTTCGATCAGGTCGCTGCCTCCATCCATGCCGGCGTTGATATGGTGATGGTGCCCTATGACTATGCCAAGTTCATCACCACATTGAAGACGCTGGTGCAGAGCGGCAACGTGTCCATAGAGCGGATTGACGAGGCCGTGGGCCGCATCCTGACCGCCAAGTTCCAACTCGGCCTGTTCGAACACCCCTACGCCAGCCACGAGTACTTCGACGTCGTTGGTTCTGCCGAACACCGCGAACTTGCCCGCCAGGCCGTGCGCGAGTCTATCGTGCTGCTCCAGAACAACGGCATCCTGCCATTGTCCAAAAGCGCCCGCTCCATCTATGTGACCGGATCGAACGCGAACGACCTGGGCAATCAGTGCGGCGGATGGACGCTGACGTGGCAAGGCCGCAGCGGTAACATCACCCAGGGCACGACGGTCTATGAGGCGATCCAGAACGCCGTCGCGTCGGGGACAACGGTGACCTACGCGCGCGACGGACGACAAGCCGCCGGCGCAGAGGTCGCAGTCGTCGTCATCGGCGAAAAGCCGTACGCCGAATTCGAGGGTGATAGCAACGATCTGACGATCTCCGGGCAAGACCTGGAGATTATCCGCGACGTCCAGGCAGCCGGTGTGCCCTCCGTCGTCGTTATCATCTCCGGCCGGCCGCTCATCCTGCCCGATGACTTTGGCACATGGGATGCTCTGGTCGTTGCCTGGCTGCCGGGGACAGAAGGCCAAGGCGTGGCCGACGTGCTCTTCGGTGACTATGCCCCCACCGGCAAACTGCCCTGCTCCTGGCCGCGTTCAATGGATCAGATTCCGATCAATGCCGGCGATAGCGACTATGACCCGCTGTTCCCGTATGGATTCGGATTGAGTTACTAACAAACCTCACCGAGGAGGCTGCCCATGCCCATCATTGACACAATCAAATCCTGGTTCACCCCGGCCAAGCCCTTGCCCAAAGGCATCCACCACTACCAGACCCCGCCCGACGCCAAACAGCAGTATCGCCTGCACCTGCGCGTGGAAGAGGACGGACGGGGATTGTTGATCGTCAACGCCTCGACGGTGCTGCACCTGAACCAGACCGCCACCGAGCACGCCCGCCTGCTCATCGAAGGCATCGGCGAGGAAGAGGCCGCCCGTGAGATCGCGCGGCGTTACCGCGTGAGCCGGGCGCGCGCCCGCGAGGACTATGCCACCTTGCGCGATCACATCCTTATGCTGGCGACCACTCCTGACCTGTGTCCGATGACCTTTCTGGGCCTGGAGCGGGCAGAGCCCTTCTCGGCGGAAACCTCCGCGCCCTACCGCGCCGACCTGGCCCTGACCTACCGGATGGACGAAGCCGGCATGCTCGACCCCGAGGCCCGCAAGCGCGTGGACCGTGAACTGACGACCGAGGAATGGCAGCAGGTACTTCAATCGCTATGGGACGTCGGCGTGCCGCACGTCGTCTTTACCGGCGGCGAGCCGACCCTGCGCCAAGACCTGGTCGCCCTCGTCCGCCGTGGCGAGGAACTCGGACAGGTAACCGGCCTGCTGACCGATGGGCGGCGGCTGCAGGACAAGGCATACCTCGACGGCCTGCTATTGGCCGGACTCGACCACCTGCAGATCACGCTGGTCTCGCACAGACCGGAGGTACACGACGCGGTTGTCGGGAAAACGGGCGCTTGGGCCGAAACCGACGCGGGCTTGCGCAACGCACTGGCCGGCGACATCTACGTTGTCGTCCACATCGTCGTCACCTCCGCCAACGCCGACTCGGTGGCCGAGACGGTGAATTACGTGGCCGACCTGGGCGTTCCTGCCGTGGCGCTGAGCAGTCCGCTGGGTACAGCCTCCGCAGAAGAGCGGGCCCGTTTGCGCAGCGCGCTAGAGGCCGCTCAGGAGACAGCCCACGCGCGCGGCCTGACGCTGGTGTGGGACCTGGCCGCACCCTACTCGCACGTCAACCCGGTCGAGGTGGAAGCCGATCTCTCGCGGGACCAGGCGGCCCGGCAACTCATCTACGTCGAACCCGACGGCGACGTGCTCCCGGCACAGGGGTACAACGTCGTCCTGGGCAATATCCTGCGCGATCCGTGGGAGACGATCTGGAACCATCCGTGGCGCAAGGGCGAGGCATTCCACGATGCCTCTCTCACCTGAACGATGTCTTCGGCTACGCAACATGCGGGTACCGAGAGGTGCGCACCTGGGGATGCCTCGCCCCACCTGACACCGGAGGACTGGCATGCCTGGTTCTCCGTGCAGGCCGGCTGGACTCGGGCGACGCGCCAATGGCTCTATCAACAAGTCGGCCTATCGCAGGCCCGAGCCGTGCTTGAGGTCGGATGTGGCACGGGTGTTATCACGGCGGAATTGGCCCGCCTGAGCCGGGCGCACGTAGTGGGCCTGGATCGCGATCCGGCGATGCTGGCCTATGCGCGCGGACGAGGCGGCAGCGTCGCCTACGTGCGCGGCGATGCTCACGCCTTGCCCTTCCTCGACGCGTCCTTTGACAGCGCCGTGTGTCACTACTTGCTTCTGTGGCTGACAGACCCGGTGCGCGGGGTACAGGAGATGGCGCGCGTTGTCCGGCCCGGCGGATGGGTGCTCGCTTGTGCCGAGCCGGACTATGGTGGACGCATAGACCATCCGCCCGAATTGGCCGGCCTGGGCCGCTTGCAGGCCGAGTCCCTGCGCCGTCAGGGCGCCGATCCCGCGATCGGGCGGCGGCTGGGGGAACTGTTCGCGGCGGCGGGCCTGCAGACCACGGTGGGCACGATGGCCGGGCAGTGGCCCCTGCCGGCCATACCCGACGCCGAGTTCGAAGCCGAGTGGGCCATGCGTGAGCACGATCTGGCCGGCCTCCTCGCTCCAGACGAATTGCACCGGCTGCGCATGCTCGACTGCCAGGCGCTGATGGAGGGCCGGCGCATCCTGTACGTCCCGACGTTCTACGCGCTCGGAAGGAGAACGTAGCCGCGATTTCTATATCGCGGTTGGTTGACAGCCCTTGGGCGGAGTGCTATACTCGGAAGCGAAACCGCTGGACAGAGTAGAGCCTAAAGCGACAAGAGGAATGGACTATGCAAGAGGTTGTTACCATTACCCTATCGCCAGAGGTCAAATCATCGCTCGACGCCGTGACACGCGAAGAGAGCCGCCCACTCAACGCGTTAATCGAAGAGGCCATCAGGGAGTATTTGTTTTTTCGTCGCTTTCACTTGCTGCGTGAGCGAATGATCCCAAAGGCACAAGCACAGGGCATCAACACGGATCAGGATGTCTTTGATCTTGTCTCATGAAGATAGTGCTCGATACGAATGTTCTCATCGCGGCTCTCATTACGCACGGAACATGCAGTGCGGTGTTTGAGCACTGTGTCCGACAACATACCCTGATCACATCAGAGTTCGTTCTGCAAGAGCTGTATGAGAACCTGGTGCACAGGTTTAGGTATGATCCGGACGAAGCGAGAGAGGCCATCCAACTGTTGCAGTCGCAGATGATAGTGGTCAAGCCGGCAACCGTGAGCAAAAGTGCCTGTCGCGATCCGGACGATGTCATGATCCTGGGAACGGCCATCGCTGGTAATGCCGCCTGTATTGTGACAGGCGACAAGGACTTGCTAGTTATCGCGCGATTTCGCGGCATTGACATTGTACACCCGTCCACATTCGCCGAGTACGAAGCGCAAAAAGGCGTAGCATAACAGAACAGCAAGGAGTCAACCATGTCTTCCGAAGGAAAAACCGTCGGTTACACCCTGGCCTACACCCTGATCGTGATCGGGTTGATCATTGCGTGTCTCCTGATCGGTTTCGGCGTCCTCTTCTTCATCGCCTCGACCGACCGACAGGCGGGCAACGCCGGCTGGCTGCCCGTAGGGATCGCGCTGATCGCCGTCGGGCTGGTCATCGCCGCGCTGGGCGTCGGCGTGTTCGTCTTCCTGCGCATCCGCCGGGCCAGGGAGACACAGGCCGCCCAGCAGATCGTGCAAAAGATTGACCTGAGCGGCGAGATCAAGGCGGAGAAACTCACGTGCCAGAACTGTGGTGGCGAGTTGAGCAAGGACAACATCTCCGTCCAGGCCGGCGCCGTCTTTGTCTCCTGCCCGTATTGCGGCGCTTCGTACCAGATCGTCGAGGAACCAAAGTGGTAGTATAGCAGAATGACGGTCTGTCCTACCCAAGGAGGCAACCATGCGCGCTAAGAAGACTCTGGCAATCGGGGCGATCCTGTTCGTTCTCTTAAGTGCGTCTGCCCCCGCACTGGCCCAGGATTATTCATTTTCGCTCGACCGGGAAGTCGTGGACGTGTGGGTCAACCGGGATGGTTCGATCCGCATCGAGTACTGGTTCACCTTCACCTGCGATCGCGGCGCTCATCCGATTGACGCGGTGGACGTGGGCCTGCCCAACGGTAACTATAGCCTCAGTGATATCCGCGCCGATGTGGATGGCAAGCCGGTTCAGCGGATTGATAGAGACTACCAGGGTGAGGGCTCCTATGGAGTGGCAGTGTGGCTGGGTGGCGCGTCTATCAACCCCGGCCAGAGCGGCACAGTGCACGTGGTTGTTGCGCGCGTGGGGGGCATGGTCTATGAAGATAGCGACGACGCCAACTATGCCAGCACCGAGTTCTCCCCTACCTGGTTTGGCAGCGAATACGTGCACGGCACGACCGACATGACCGTGCGCTTCCACCTGCCCGAAGGGGTCAAGCCTGAGGAGCCCCGCTGGCACCGCAGTCCCTCGAGTTGGCCGGCGGAACCTCAAACTGCGCTGGACGAGAATGGTCGCGTGCTCTACACCTGGCATAACCCTTCCGCCGCGCCGGACCGCCAGTACACCTTCGGCGCGTCCTTCCCGCGCCAGTACGTGGACGCGAGCGCTATCCAGACGGGGCCATCGGCGCTTGAACAACTCTTCACCGGCATCACGACCTGCATCTGCGGGATCTGCGGCAACCCCATCTTCTACTTCATCGCCTTCTTTGTCGGCATCATTGCCCTTTCGGCCTGGGGCAACCGCCGGCGGCGTATGCAGTACCTGCCACCCTCGATGCGGGTCGAAGGCGTCGGCATCAAGCGCGGGCTGACGGCTGTGGAGGCTGCGATCCTGCTAGAGACGCCGCTGAACAAGGTCATGACGATGATCCTGTTCGGCTTGCTGAAGAAAGGTGCGGTGACCGTACTCAGCGATAACCCGCTCAAGATTCAGGCCAACCAGCCGCTGCCGGAGGGCTTGCAGCCATACGAGACGGCATTCCTGGAGGCGGCCAAGCCGGATGGCACGCTCGATCAGAGAAAACTGCGCGATATGACGGTGGCGCTGATCAAAGAGGTCAACAACAAGATGAAGGGCTTTAGCCGCAGGGAGACGGTGGCCTACTACAAGGACATCGTCAGCCGTGCCTGGCAGCAGGTCGAGACTGCCGAGACACCCGAAGTCAAGAGCCAGCGCTTCGACGAGAACATGGAGTGGACAATGCTGGATGAGCACTTTGACCGGCGCACGCAGCAGACCTTTTCCACCGGCCCGGTCTTTGTACCGATGTGGTTGGGTTACCATCGCCCTCTGGCGCACGCCTACAACATCCCCGCTCCGACGGCGGGCCGGCCATCCGGCGGCGCTCCTTCGACAGGCCGCATCCAACTGCCGCAGTTGCCCGGCTCGTCGTTCGCCGCCGGCATGGTGACCGGCATCACGAGCACGGCCAGCCGCATCGTCGGCAACCTGACCGGGTTTACCGAAGCAGTGACAGCGACGACTAACCCCGTGCCCAAGGCGTCGAGCAGTGGACGTCGTTACGGCGGGGGCGGGCACAGTTGCGCCTGCGCCTGTGCCTGTGCCGGCTGTGCCTGCGCCTGTGCGGGAGGCGGGCGATAAGCGGAGACGGCGATATGAAAGAACGGTTACTCGAGCGAATCACCTTGAATCCTAGAGTATTGGCCGGGAAACCGGTTATCAGAGGCACACGCTTGAGCGTCGAGTATATCCTCAATTTGCTGGCTCACGGTGCAACTGAGGAGATCCTGCAGGAATATGAGGGCCTAGAGCCAGAAGATATTCAGGCATGCCTGCTGTTCGCCGCTCAAGCGCTGGAACTCACCACATTTCGCTTTGCCCGCCAGTAACGCAGTCCGCTTCGTCAGCCGTGTCAAGAACTGTGTCATTACTCACTCATCTTCGCGATCGCCTGCTCCCCCCGCGCCCCCTGCCTCCCGGCCTGCACGCCTATGAGCGGCGGGACGAGGCCGGCGGGCGCGTGCGGCTGCACCTGCGTATCGAGCCGGACGGGCGCGGCCTCCTGGTCATCAACGCCGCGCGCATCCTCCACCTGAACCAGACCGCAGTCGAACACGCACGCCTCATCCTGGAAGGCATCCCCGAAGAACAAGCCCTGCGCACCATCCGTCGCCGCTACGACATTGACGAGGCCACCGCTCAGGCCGACTACCGCCGCCTGCGCATGCAGATCGAGACGCTGGCGACCTCCGGCGGCTCGCTCTGCCCGATACACGGACTGGGCCTCGAGCGCATTGACCCTTTCTCCGTGCCGGTCTCGGCCCCCTATCGGATGGACCTGGCGCTGACCTACCGCTGCAACAACGCCTGCGCTCACTGCTACGTCGCGCGGCCTGCTGACTACCCGGAGATGGACACGCCCTCTTGGCAGACGGTGCTGGATCGCGTGTGGGACGCGGGTATCCCGCACATCTGCTTCACCGGTGGGGAGGCCATGCTGCGCCCAGACCTGGCCGCACTGGTGGCCTACGCCGAGGGCAAGGGGCTGGTCACCGGCCTCCTGACCAACGGACGACGGCTATGCGACGCCGCCTACGTGCGGGCGCTCGTCGCGGCGGGGCTGGATCATGTCCAGATCACCCTTGAATCACACGACCCCGCCATCCACGATGCGATGGTGGGCGCGCCGGGGGCCTGGGCAGAGACCGTCGCCGGGGTGCGCAACGCCGTCGCCGCCGGCCTCTACATCACCACCAACACTACCCTCACCCGCCACAACGTCCCGATGATTGAAGAAACCGTCGCCTTCATCGCCGGGTTGGGCATCTCGACATTTGCCTGCAATAGTCTGATCTACGCCGGACGCGGCGCCACGGTGGGCTGCGGCTTTGCCGAAGGGGAACTGGGGCCAGTGCTGGAGCGCGTGCGCCGGGCCGCCGATGAGCACAACCTGCGGCTGATCTGGTACACGCCCACGCAGTACTGCGCCTTCTCGCCGCTGCAACTCGATCTGGGGGTGAAGGCATGCACGGCGGCGCTGTACAACATGTGCGTCGAGCCGGATGGCGCCGTCATCCCCTGCCAGAGTTACTACGAGCCCCTGGGCCATATCCTGCGCGACCCGTGGGAGCGCATCTGGAACCACGACCTGGCCGTATACTTGCGCGAACGGCGCTACGTGCCGGAAAAATGCTACGCCTGTCCGGAACTGACCATCTGCGGCGGCGGGTGTCCGCTGTATATCAACCTTCCAGAAGGTTGCAAGCCTTCGGGAAGGTGAACCGAAGGAGACTGTAATGAAAACCACCATCACCCGTGAGGAAGCATTGGCCCTGATTCAGGAGTATGGGACTACAGAGAACCACTTTCGCCACATGCTGGCGGTCGAGGCAGCCATGCGCGCCTATGCCCGCCGCTTCGGGGAAGACGAGGAATTGTGGGGCGCAATCGGCCTGGTGCATGATTTCGAGTACGACCGCTTCCCCGATGAGCATCCACAGGCTGGCGGGCGCATCCTGCGCGAGCGGGGCTACTCGGACGAGATCGTCAATGCGATTCTCGCGCACGGCGCGACCGGCGTGCCCCGTGAGACCCGGCTGGCGAAGGCACTACACGCCGTGGATGAACTCACGGGGCTACTTGTCGCCGTCACACTCGTGCGCCCAGACAAGGACATCCGCAACGTAGAAGTCAAATCGGTGAAGAAGAAGTGGAAGGACCGCGCCTTTGCTGCGGCGGTCAACCGTGAGGAGATCGAGCAGGCTGCCCAGGAACTGGGCGTCGAACTGTGGGAGCACGTCGGAGTGGTGCTGGAGGCAATGAAGGGGATCGCCCAGGAGATTGGGCTTGGACAGATGACGGGATAGATTGCCCGCCAAGACTCGACGTCTTGCCCTTTCCCTTCGCCGCTGTCCTGCTCAGAGTATCTGGCTCAAAAAGCGGCGCGTGCGTTCCTCCTTGGGATTGGCAAACAGTTCCTCCGGCGTGGCGATCTCGACCACGCGCCCGCCTTCCAAGAAGACCATGCGGTCGGCGGCGGCCCTGGCAAAACCCATCTCGTGTGAGACCACCACCATCGTCATGCCCTCCCTCGCCAGATCAAGCATCACGTCCAGTACCTCGCGGATCATCTCCGGGTCCAACGCCGAGGTCGGTTCGTCGAAGAGCATGATCTTGGGGTCCATCGCCAGCGCCCGGGCGATCGCTACACGCTGCTTCTGCCCGCCGGAAAGTTGGCCGGGGTAGGCGTCCACCTTTTCCGGCAATCCCACGCGCTTGAGCAAAGCACACGCTCGATCTATGCACTCCTCTTTCGGGCGCTTGCACACCTTCTCCTGCGCCAGCGTGATGTTCTGGAGCACGGTCAGATGGGGAAAGAGATTGAACAACTGGAACACCATCCCCACCTCGGCCCGCAGCGTGTCGAGGTCGGCGTGCGGATCGGTGACGCGGATGCCGTCTACGATGATCTCACCGCTGTCTACTTTCTCCAGTTGGTTGATACAGCGCAGCAGAGTGGACTTGCCGCCGCCGCTGGGGCCGAAGATGAACACGACCTCACCCCGTTTGACGTCCAGGCTGACGCCGTTGAGCGCCTCGACATGTTTGAAACGCTTGTAGACGTCGCGGATCTGGATGATGTTATCGTTCTCCACTCTTCAGTTTCCTTTCCAGCCACTTGACGCCCATCGAGCCTAGCAGCGTCATCGAGAGATACAGGTACGTGACCGTGTTCCAGGTCTCGAAGGTGCGGAAGGTGCGCGAGCGGTTCAGTTTGCCCAATTGGGTCAGGTCGCGTACCGCCAACACAGAGATGAGCGAAGAATCCTTCAACATGGCGATAAAGTCATTGCCCAGGGGCGGAAGGATCACGCGGATGGCCTGGGGCAGGATGACATAGCGCATCGCCTGGTAGTAACTCATCCCCAGCGAACGCGCCGCCTCCATCTGGCCTTTCTCGATGGATTGGATGCCGGCGCGAAAGATTTCCGCCTCGTACGCCCCGTAGCCAAAGGCCAGTCCGGCAATGGCGCGGGCCATCGGGTCGATCTTTGTAATGTCCAGTCCCGCCAACCGGTGGCCTAGGCCGGCAAGGAAACCCAGCCAGGTGGCGTGGACGATCCAATTGCCCAGACCGTTGGCCGCTGCGACGAACAAGGGCACCAATACATAGGCGACGTAGATGATGATCACGATCATCGGAATGCCGCGCACCACCTCCACGTAGAACGTGGCGATGTTGTAGACGATGGGGTTGGAGGAGATACGTCCCAATCCCACGATCAGGCCGATTACCAGCGAGATCAGGTAGGCCACAATGGTGACCAAGATCGTGACCTTGAGGCCGGGCACGATGAAGTAGAAGGCATCGGTATAGTCAGGAGAAGTGATAATGGCATAGACAAGGGCAACGCCTAGTAGGAGCAGGAACAGCGCCCACCAGGGCAGATCCTTCAGCCGTTTGCCCCAGGGGATAATGCCCGGCTCTTTGCGACCGGCGACGGGGACTGCACATTCAGACACGGGCTACCTCCTACGGCGAGTCAGCGACCGGCTGCGATGGCTGCGCACAGGGCAGTTGGAATGATGAGACACAACCATCTGATGGGCAGGGTCCGCAGGCATCGCCCGCGGACCCTGCGAGAGCGATTCTCTTACTGCTCACCCCACCACTTCTGGTAGAGCCGATCCAGCGTGCCGTTATCTCGGAGTACGGTAATGGCGTAATTGACCGGTCCGACCAGGTCACTGCCGGGTGGAAAGACAAAGCCCAGTTCTTCCGGCTCGGAAATATTGGCGTCCAGGACCTTGATCTTGTCCGGAAACTGGCGTACGAACCCATCGGCGGCTTCCGCATCAATGACCACCGCGTCCACGTCGCCTGCGATGAGCGCCTGGATCGGCAGGTCGAAGGTGTCGAAACTCCGTACCCGATCCTCACCAACCAGGTCAATGGCGACCGACTCGTTGGTGGTGCCGATCTGGGTGCCGACCATTGAGCCGCTGGCGATCAGGCTGTCCTTGTCCACGATCCGCGTCTCATCGGCACGCACGACAAGCACCTGAATGATGGTCATATAGGGAATGGAGAAATCCACGACTTCCTCGCGCTCCGGCTTGATCGTGACCCCATCGGCCACCATGTCATACTCGCCGGCCGCCGTGGCCTCAAAGATGCCCTCCCAGGCCGCCTCGACGAATTCGGGTGTGCAGTTGATGACCTCGCAGATGGCGCGGCAGGCGTCATAGTCCCACCCGTCGGGCTGACCGGTTGTTTCATCTATGAAGTTGAACGGCGGATAAGCGTTCTCGACTCCGATACGGATTGTGCGGCCGCCCAGGTCGTACCCTGCCTGTGTTGGCACCGCCGTCGGCGCCGGGGCAAGGCCTTTGCAGGCCGTCAGCATTGCCGCGCTCAGCAAAACTGTTACCATAAATGTCTTTGTCCTCATTATGCTTTTCCTCCTCTAGAAGTGCATCTCCAATCCGACGACACTTAGATATGGCCAGCGTATCACCTCCTCCCCAGGGTCAGCGAAAGCCTATCGCTTCTGTGATGGGCGCGAGTTTATCATGATTGGCGGGCACAGTCAAGGGCCTTGCCTCACTCGCCATCCCATATAGCGTTGTCGCCCCCGCCCACCGCGCCAGCCGCGCCCACAGCCGCGCCAGCACGAACAGTTGTTGCACGCTCAGCACGAGCGGCCACCACGTCAGCGGCAGATGGGGCAGCAACCCCAAGCGGAAGAGTGCGTGAATGAGCCCCAACGTGAGGAGCGCCAGGCCGTACAAGCCAGCCGTAGCCTGCAAGCGGCGCAGGAAAAAGCGTGCGGCTCTGCCGAAAGCACGCACGATGTTGCGCGTTCCCTCGACGACGGCCACGATGCGGACGAACTCGAACAGCGCCAGCCAGATTCCGGCAAAGAGGGCCAACAGGGCGAGCACGACCCATGCCAGCCATCCGGCGAGCGAGGCAGTCAGTGCCGTCAGGGCGATCCCGCCGGTGAAAAACACCACAAAGGCCAGGCCCTGGAGGGCGCCCAACAGCAGGAACGCGCCGAACCAACGCCAGCAGCCCCACAGGAAGCGGCGCAGGTAGAAGGGCGCCGGCGACTCGGCATAGACCAGCAGCGTGCCGCCCGTCAGGAATGCGGCCGGTAGCCAGGCCACTATGGGCAGTAGCAGACCTGCCGCTAATTGGGCCAGCGCGAAATAGACAGCCGCCTGCAGGAATTCAGATGTCGTGGTATGCCCTAGTGCCGTATCGGCGAACGAGGCCAATAACGTCTCGATGACCAGCCAGGCGTCCGTCCCATCGGCGGCGTGAAAGATGGCAGGGCGATGGCCCAGCCAGGCGACCAGCCCCAGCGCCGGGAGCGCTGCCAACGCCAGCGCGCTCGCCAGGTTGACGGCGAACAGGATGAGCAGCACCCACGGGTAGCGCCATGCGCGGTCAAGTCCGGCTCGGAAAGCGGCCCAACCGTTCATCGTCACAGCCCTCCCAGCGCCAGGAGCGCGTTTTGGTAGTTGTAGAATATGCGCGTAATGAGCGCCAGCAATGGCGAAATCTCCACTCGGCGTGAGAGTCCATTATCGGACCAGCGCAGGTCCAGGACGATCTTGCGCTGCGGATCCACTTCGGCGCTGCGCACCGGGGGGCGATCGGGATAGGTGAAGGTCTGTGGAGTCTCCACGCCGTCCCACGGCTGTAGTGCCGTGCTGCCATCGGCAAAGGTCGCCAGCACCTCGGTGGGGATCGCCACGTTGCCCTGCCGCTCGACGGTCACACTGTGTTCACCGATGGCGCTCACCGTATAGTTCACCACGCCGTCGCCATAGACCAGCCCGTCGAAGAACCAGTCCAGGTCTTGCCCGGAGACCTCTTCCGCCACGGCGCGGAAATCCTGAGTGGTGGGATGGGCGAATCGGTAGCGCTCGAAGAAGGTGCTCATCACGTCCAGCATGACCTCCTCGCCCAGCGTGCGCTCCAGCGTGGTCAGCGCGATGACCGGTTTGGAGTAAGCGGCGACGCCGTATTCCATCATGTCCAAGTCCCATGCCCTGCCGTACATCGGTGTCCGGGGGATCACCAGGTATTCGGAGCGGCGCAGGTCCAGGTAGCCAATGCGGATTCCGCCGACGGCCAATGCGGACGTATCGGCGCCGTAGGCCGCATGCATGGCCCGTGTAGCCGAATAGTCGGTAAAGCCTTCATCCAACCAGGGTTCCTCGGCCTCGTTGAAGGCGACCATAGATTGCCACCACTGGTGAGCGATCTCGTGGACGATGACGAGTTCGAGCGAGCGGTCAACGCCGGCGCGGATGGGGCCTGTTCCCCAGCCGATCATGCTCATCGGCCCGGCGGCGATCAACGTGGGGTACTCCATGCCGCCGGCGCCTTCGCCGTCGTCGGGCACGTCCACGACGGTGAGGCGGGGATAGGGATAAGGGCCGTACCAGGCGCTGTAACTGCGCACAGCCATCTCGGTTGCATCCAATGCCCGCTTGACCGTCCAGGCGTGCTCCGGCAGGTAGAGGTAGACGCATTCGACGACTCCCTCCCCGGCGCTCGGCGGGAGCGTCACCTGGCGGGTGGCCTGGCGAAAGTGCGGCGAGGCGGTCCAGACAAAGTCAATCACGTTTTCGGCGCGATAGCGCACGGTCTGGCTGCCGTCGCCGTTGTCCGTTATGGAGACGAGCAGCCCCGTGCCGCCGGTGACGTAGCCCGAGGGCAGGGTGATGCTCACGTCATAATCGCCGAAATCGGCGAAGAACTCGGAGTTGGCATGGTATGGGTGGGCGTTCCAGGCGCCGTCTTGCCAGACGCCCAACTTGGGGAACCACTGGCCGACCATGAAGAAATCGCCCGCGTAGCCGGAGCGGGCGAACACGCGCGGCAGTTGTGCCCGAAAGTCCAGCGTGATCCTCACCATCTCTCCCGGCGCGATGGGCGCGGGCAAGTCGGCGCGGGCCAGTGTCCCGTCCTCGATCTCCTCCAGTGTCAGCGGCGTGCCGTCGGCCAGATGGATGCTCGTCACCTCGATCCAGCCGGGGTGCTGCGGGTCCCAGCGGTTCATCCGATGCGTCCCTCCGGTCTCGCGCAAAAAGAGGCTGTTCCGGTCGCGGAAGGCATTGAGATACAGGTGAAAGACGAGGTCGGGGATGGGGTCGGCGGTGGCGTTGGTGTAGGTGATGATCTCGTGGCCTTTTAACGTCTTGGCTTCGGCA
>FWPU01003006.1_pt1 | contig 44202 bp, 34 predicted proteins | sample 2228361 | NCBI WGS metagenome assembly FWPU01 (sample SAMEA103939777, study PRJEB20133) | metagenome | reverse complement strand
ATCCGGGCGGCTAAGCCGGTGATTACTGCGCGGCGGTAACACACCTTGTGACCGTGACCCCTGGCATTGCTTCGGGCGCGCTCGCGCCCGAAGCAATGCCAGGCTACAGCGCAAGGCATGCCTCGTTGCCCAACATCTTCCCGCGCGGCAGCAATTGCCGCGCCACGCTGCACGCAAACGCCGTCACAGCCCGCGTTGCCTCGCCGCTACTCATCGCCGAGGAACGGATAGAGCATGCGCCCGGTCAGATCATTGTGCGAGCCGAGCGCGTAAGGCGGACGATAATCATCGAGCACCCGGATGTAGTTGGCGCGCTCGAAGGCTGCCGGTTCGGCAACCGCGCGCTGACTCATGCTGCCGCGCAGTTGTTCAATCGACTCATATTCATGCTCGGTCAACCACGATTCCATGTCGTGCAGGGTCGCGCGCAGGACATCGGGCGCGTGCCCGCGCAGCAGGGCTGAAGCCATCATCGCCACATTGGCGCCAGCCATCAACCCCTTCAGCGCATCAATCGCGCTATGCACGCCGCTGGTGATCGCGAAGTCTACTGGAATCCGCCCATAGAGCAACGCAATCCAGCGTAGCGGCAGGCGCAGCTCGGCTGAGGTGCTGAGTTGCAGGTTGGGGCGCACCGCGAGCTGTTCGAGATCGAAGTCGGGCTGATAGAAGCGGTTGAAGAGCACCAGGGCATTGGCGCCCGCCTCGGCCAGCCGGCGGGCAAAGTTGGGCAGCGCGGTAATGTAAGGCCCAATCTTGACCGCCAGCGGGATCGTGATCTCGGCCCGCACTGCCTTCACCAGTTCGATGTAGACATCTTCTAACTCCACGCTGGTGAGAGTGGTGTCAACCGGCACAAAGTAGATATTCAGCTCAAGCGCATCGGCTCCGGCCTCTTGAATCAGGCGGGCATAGCGCACCCATCCGCCTGCCGAGACTCCGTTCAGGCTGCCGATGACCGGAATGGAGACCGCGCGCTTGAGCGCCGCCACCTGTTCGAGGTAGCGATCGGGGCCGACCGCATAAGCGCCGTGTTCGGGCAGATAACTGAGCGCCTCGGCAAAACTCTCGGCCCCGTGGCTGAGCATGCGATCCAGCTCTAAGCTGCTCTGAATAATCTGCTCCTCGAACAGCGAATACATCACCACTGCGCCGAGACCGGCTTCCTCCAGCCGGCGCACCAGTTCCACACTCCGGCTGACTGGCGACGCCGCAGCGACCAGCGGTGTTCGTAACGGCATGCCTAAATAGGTTGTGCGCAGATCGATCATCGCAATCCCTCTTTCGTTTCGGTAGCCAGCTCGTTGGCGACCCACTGCAAATGCGCCCAGCGGAGGGAAACCTGGCGACGCAGATTTGCCAGCAGCAGCTCATAGCGCTGGGGGTTGGCCTGTTGCAACATCTGGAAGCGACCCTCGCCTCGAGTGTACACTTCCGGATCAACACCTGGCTCCTTCGAGTCGATGATCAGCGGTGGACCATCCTGGATCAGCGGGTTATAGCGGAAGAGCGGCCAGATGCCCGTTTCCACGGCCAGACGTTGCTGTTCGAGACCGCGCCGCAGATCGTAGCCATGGGCAATGCAGTGGCTGTAGGCGATGATCAGCGACACGCCCGGGTAGGCTTCGGCCTCCTGGAAGGCGCGCAGCGTTTGCACATCATCGGCGCCGAAGGCAACGCGGGCCACGTACACATCACCGTAGGTCATGGCGATCTGGGCCAGATCCTTCTTCACCCCGCTCTTGCCACTGGCGGCAAACTTTGCCACCGCGCCCGTCGGCGTCGATTTGCTGGCCTGACCACCGGTGTTGGAATAGACCTCGGTATCGAGCACGAGAATGTTGACATCGCGCCCTGAAGCAAAGACGTGATCAAGACCGCCAAACCCGATGTCGTAGGCCCAACCATCGCCGCCGACAATCCAGATACTGCGGCGCACGAGTACATCGGCCAGCGCGAGCAGATCACGCATCTGGGCAGCCTCAGGCGGATCGCCAGCCAGCAGTTCGCGCAACCGCTGCTTGAGGATGGCAACCCGTTCGCGCTGCTCACGGATACCGGCCTCAGTGTACTGGTCGGAGTTGAGCAGATCGACGACGAACTCGGCGCCCAGGATAGGGCGGAACCGTTCGAGCAGCATCCGGGCATGCGCGAGTTGCTGATCGATGCTCAGTCGCATCCCCAGGCCAAACTCGGCATTGTCTTCAAACAACGAGTTGCACCAGGCCGGCCCACGCCCTTCAGCATTGCGCGCCCACGGCGTCGTTGGCAGGTTGCCGCCGTAGATGGATGAACAACCGGTGGCGTTAGCAATGATAGCCCGATCGCCGAAGAGCTGGCTGAGCAGCTTGAGATATGGCGTCTCGCCACAGCCGGCACACGCCCCAGAGAATTCAAACAGCGGCGTGAATAACTGCGTGTGTTTGATGCTCCCGCCGGGGATGAGCGCGCGATCGATCTCTGGCAGACTCAGGAAGAAATCCCAATACGTTGCCTCACGCGCGCGCAACGGCGCCTGCGGTTGCATGTTGATAGCCTTCCGACCAACTGCTCGCTTATCCTTCACCGGGCAGGCTTCAACGCAAAGACCACAGCCAGTGCAATCTTCCGGCGCGACCTGCAACGTATAGCGCTGGCCGGGGAACTCTTTGAAGCGCGCCGGCGCGCTCTGGAAGCCTTCGGGAGCGTCGGCCAGCGCCGACTCGGGATAGACCTTGGCCCGGATGGTAGCGTGCGGGCAGACGAAAACGCACTTGTTGCACTGAATACAGATGTTTGGATCCCAGATTGGAATCTCAAGCGCAATATTGCGCTTCTCCCACCTGGTCGTGCCGGTGGGGAACGACCCATCGATCGGGATAGCGCTGACCGGCAACTCATCGCCGCGCCCCGCAATCATGACGCCCAGCACATCACGCACAAAAGCGGGCGCATTGACGGGCACCGGCGGACGCATCGGCAGGCCATTGTCTTCGCTCGGCGGCGGAATAGGCACTTCGTAGAGCCGGTCGAGCGTGCGATCAACCGCAGCCCAATTCTGGCGCACCACCGCCTCACCGCGCCGCCCGTAGGTCTTCTTGATCGACTGCTTGATCGCCGCGATTGCCTCATCGCGCGGCAGCACACCGCTGATGGCAAAGAAGCAGGTCTGCATCACCGTGTTGATCCGTCCGCGCATCCCCACTTCGTTGGCTACCGCTGTAGCATCGATCACATAGAAGCGCAGATTGAGCTGGCGTATTTTGCGCTGCACGAGCGAGGGAAGCTGATGCCAGACCTGATCGGGGCTATATGGGCTGTTGAGCAGGAAGACGCCGTTAGGCGCCGCGTACTCGAGCACATCGAACCGATCGAGGAAGCTGAAATGATGACAGGCGACAAACTGCGCCTGCCCTTTGCCGATCAAATAGGGCGCGGCAATAGGCGAAGGGCCGAAGCGCAGATGCGAAACCGTCACCGAGCCTGACTTCTTCGAGTCGTACACGAAATAGCCCTGCGCGTAACGATCTGCGTCTCCTTCGCTGCTATCGCCGATGATTTTGATACTGTTCTTGTTTGCGCCCACCGTGCCATCCGAGCCGAGGCCCCAGAAGACACAGCGCACCGTGCCGGGAGGATCAATGCAGAGATCCGGATCGTAGCTCAGGCTGCTATGGCTGACATCGTCGTTGATCCCTACCGTAAAGCGCTCTTTTGGCTGCTCTTTCGCCAGCTCAGCAAAGACGGCAGCGGCCATACCGGGGGTAAACTCCTTCGACGACAACCCATAACGACCACCGATAATCTTGATCGGCTGCCCGCGCAAGGCGGCCACCACATCGAGGAACAACGGCTCACCAGGAGCGCCCGGCTCCTTCGTGCGGTCGAGCACGGCAATTGCCCTGACAGTCGGCGGCAAGACGGCGCGGAAAGCCGCTTCGGCGAACGGTCGGAAGAGACGCACCAGCACCACCCCAACCTTTTCGCCCTTGCTATTAAGATAACGTGCCGTCTCACGGGCGGTCTCGCCGCCTGATCCCATCACCACAATCACCCGCTCAGCATCAGGAGCGCCAACGTAATCAAACAGGTGATACTGACGACCGGTGAGAGCAGCCAGCCGATCCATCTGCTCTTGCACCACTGCGGGGAAAGCGTCGATGATCGGCTGAATCCGCTCGCGAGCCTGGAAGGCGACATCAGGATTCTGGGCGCTGCCGCGCAAGACCGGATGATCAGGCGAAAGCGCATGCGCGCGATGATCGTAGACCCACTCGTCTTTGATCATCGCCCGGATTTCATCATCTTCGAGCAGAGTAATCGAATTGATTTCGTGCGAAGTGCGGAAACCGTCGAAGAAATGCAGCACGGGCAGCTTGCCGGCCAGCGAACTGGCGTGAGCGATGAGGGCGAGATCGTGCGCTTCCTGCACCGACGGCGATGCCAGCATACCGACGCCGGTAGCGCGGGCGGCCATCACATCAGACTGATCGCCAAAGATCGAGAGGGCCTGGGTCGCGATGGCGCGCGCCGCTACATGGAAGACACCGGGATTCAACTCGGCAGCCATCTTGAACATGTTGGGAATCATCAACAACAGGCCCTGCGATGCGGTGAAGGTCGTGGTCAGCGCGCCCGTCTGCATCGCGCCGTGCAGCGCGCCGGCAGCGCCGCCTTCCGATTGCATCTCATAGACCGTTGGCACTACGCCCCAGAGATTTGGCTTGCCAGCAGCGGCATACGCATCCGCCAGCTCACCCATTGGCGTCGAGGGGGTTATCGGGTAAATAGCAATCACTTCACTCAATTGGTAGGCGACATGCGTGACTGCTTCATTGCCATCAAGCGTTATACGCCGTGATCCCATGCTCTTGCCTCCTTGACCTGCATACAGGACACCACTGCGCCTGCTTCGTTCAGTATAGGTTGCGAGAGGCAAGGCCAAAGATGTAACTCAGTCAACTCTACGTGATGATTACTTCATTGTGTGACCTTTCCGAAAGAAAAAGATTCATCGATTTTTTATCTTCACGGGCGATTCGCTGCATAGCGTCACGATACGACGTTCTATAATAGCCTCATCTTTGCGTTCTGGCAGCGTATGGAGCAGCGCATGCAGCGCTCAATACTTATCCTCGATCGAACGTCCGATCTGCAAGCGCACTTCGGGAACGAAGCGCGCCGGTGGTCACACGCCTTTCTGTCCGACTTGCAGGAACTGGTAGCGCAGGTGACCGGCATACCTGCGCGGGTTGTCTCGGTGGCTTCCTTCTCGCTGATCCGCACTGAGGGGCAACTGCTCATTCTCAGCGGGGATGTGCCGCATCTGCCCGCCGCCCGTCTCCGTGACGCGCTCACGCTCCTGGCAAGCAGAGCCGATCTGGTGGTCGGACCGTGTGATGGCGGAAACTGGTATTTGTTAGGCATTCCGCAACCAGAGCTGGCGACGAAAATCCCGATCGCGGCTGACAGTCTGGCGCCATGGCTCGAGCAGGAGCCGCGCCGGATTGTCGCGCTACCCCTGTGGTTTCGCGTCACCCAACCGGCTGATCTGACGGCATTGACCGCTGCCTTGCGGGCGATGCCGGTCACGGCAGCGCCGGCCACCCGTCGCCTGCTGGGATTCAGCGAGGGGGCGATAGCGCGTGAACTGGGGGCATGAACGCGCCTGGCAGGCGCACCGATTACTCATCAACCAGCGACAGGATCAGTCGCCGCGCCTGCCACAATCGGCGATCTGCGCCTTCGGGGCGCACCGCCAGATCATCGCGAATCTGGCTGATTTGCAGGCGAATTGAGTCAATCGGCCCTTTCAGCGGTTCACTGCTCAACTGATAGGCCCGATCGAGCGCGCGGCGCGCAGTCATGAGCGCGCGATCCGCTTCATTCAGCTCATTGCGTTGCAATAGATTGACCGCCTCGTCGAGCGTGATGGCCGCCCGCAGCAGATGAGTCATGGCGCGCAAGCGCGTATTCTCGGCCTGTAGATCAAGCAGGGTCAGACGGATCAGACCATCATCGAGCGGGGCAGGGATGATAGTCGGTTGTGGCGATGGGATGGGCGTGGGCGGCGCAGTTGGCGCTGGCGTAACTGTGGCAATTAGGAGAGGAGTCGGCGCTGGCGGCGGAAATAGCCAGCGCTGCCCGATCAAGGCCAGCGCAACGCTCACGACCACAGTGAGCAGATACGGCCCGATCTGGCGACTATACTGCAACCACCGTCGCGGCGCTGGCATGGGGTGTTTGTTGGCTGACATGATGGCACAGGCATTGCGCCCAACCGGAAGTGCCAGGTTAGACACAATGCCCCGAAGGGATCAAATCTCATGCGCCAGCAGGATGGCCTGCGCAATCTCTTTCATCGACTTGCGCGTGTTCATCGACAGTTGCTGAATCTTGCGGAAGGCTTCCGCTTCCTTCAGCCCCTGCGTATCCATCAGAATCCCCTTGGCGCGCTCGACCAGCTTGCGCGTTTCGAGTGTCTCCTTGAGATCGGCTACCTGGCGATCCATTTCGAGGAATTCCTGATAGCGGGCAATCGCAATCTCAATGGCTGGCAACAGCTCAGCCTCGCGGAATGGCTTGACAATATAGTTTACGACGCCTGCTTCCTTGGCCCGCTCGACCAGATCGCGGTCAGAGTAGGCAGTCAGCAGCAAAACCGGCGCGATCTTCTCTTCGGTCAGAATGCGGGCCGCCTGAATGCCATCGAGCTTCGGCATCTTGATATCCATCAGCACCAGATCAGGCCGTAACTCGCGGGCAAGATTGATCACGCTCACGCCATCGCCAGCTTCGCCGACCACCAGATAACCAAGGCCGACAAGCGTTTCCTTGAGGTTCATGCGGATGATCGACTCATCATCAGCGATCACCAGTCGGGTCTGGGGCATATTCGTTACTCCTCTGTATAGTGGTCGCAACCGGTTAAGGGCTGCCTGGATGCCTCGAATTGTTATGCGGGAAGTATATCATCCACCGGGCGCAGGATCAACCGTCTGAGCCGCGCAGATCAACGGTGTTCGCTTCACCGCTGCGCAACGGCAAATGCAGCCGCCTGCCGGCGCGCAATTTCGTGCCTTCCTGACACTATTATAAACCGAGCAGTTTCCGCAGCAAGTCATCGTCAGGCGTTGCCTGCGGATCGGGCGACGGTTCATCGTTTGGCTGACCGGGCGCCGGGTCGAGCCGCCGCGCGCTGGCATCAGCGCCTGCCGCGATCGGCGGATCGAATTGCCAGTCATACTCTTGATGATCGGCGGAGCTGGCAGCCAGATCGGCGCGCCAGCGTTCGCGTTCAGCAGGAGGAATGTCGTCTGTCACCGGATCGGCCAGGGGGCCAAGCTCATCCATCCAGCGTTCGCGCTCAGCCGACGGCAGATCATCCCAACCGACCGGTTGATCGGATGCGATGCGCGCGCCTGGTTGATGACCAGGCGTCTTCTCATCTGTCCAGAGCCGCTGGGTTGGTTGCGCCGTCAGCGATGGCGACGACTGAGGAACGGCACCTGCCGCCATCGGTTGGGTTGATGATTGTCTGGCGGTTGTGCGTCCGACCCTGCGCCAGTCCGGCCCCGTTGATTGTGATGGGCGCTGACGTGATGATTGCGCGCGAGGATGCGCAGAAGATACCGACTCTGCTGCGCCGGAAGGCGCGCGACGGGCAAGACGACCCAAGATTCCCTGCCAGCCAGTATCGGGTGAGCGGTCGGGCTGGCTTCTGCGCGAATGCGCAGCAACACTTGAGCGATAGCCGCCGCGCTGCTCACCGGCTGACAATTCTGGGAAGGGAGACTGGTTGACAAACTTGTAGAAGTCGAACAGCGCAAAGATGATGACCCCCACCATCACGAGGAGCAGCGCAATCATAAGGTACAGCGCCCAGTTGGAACCATCGCCGCTCTGCTGGGCAGCGCTGTCAATGCCAGGAGGGGCGGCAGTCGGGATGGCTGACGGAAATGAAGCTGGCGGCAACGCAATCGCTGCCGGGCAGAGGATGCTGACTGCGCGCGCGCCAATTTCCCTGCCTAGCAGACCGAGGCGCACCCGCCAGATCGAATCATCGGGCAGTGGCGCCGCCGGATCAAGCTCAAAACGCGCGCGCTCGAAGTATTGCACAATCAGATCGCGCCCGGTATTCGGATCGCGCTCGGTCAGCCCGTCGCTGATCGGATAGCCAAACATAGCTACTCCACCATACTGTTCGTAAAAAGCCCGAAAACGCGGATGGGCGAAGGTGTCGGGTTGGGCGATTTCGGTGCGCCGAATCACCGGCAGCTCGGGGTACAACTGGCGCAACGCTACCACACCCAAATGGGTACCCTGCACCCGGTAAGGCCAGGGGTTGGCGGGGTGCAGCTCCAGACGCTGCCGTTCGGTGTAGAGCACAGCAACCTCTTGCTGACAATCACCGGCCAGCTCGCGGCTCACCGGGCCGAGCGGCAGCCCGAGCAAGGCGATCGCGTCGAGCAACGAGCGTGGCTGAGTGTCGCCGAAGGTCTGGTAGAAGCGGGCAAAGTCTCCCGTAATCGGCGTTTCTGGCGCTTCGGGCAGCAGCAGCGGCGGGCAAACCGCAATCGGCCCCTCTGGCGGCAGCGGCGCCACGATGTGGAGTTGACCGGGATCGCCGACCAGCGCCGAGAGATCACGTGATGGCGCCGGCAGCGGTTCGGGGCCGCGATTGCCGTTGCCGGGGCGAATAGGCAGATAGCGCAGCCCCGTGATCCGCGCAGCGCCGTCGAGATCGCGGGTAGCGCCGATATAGAAGAGCGCCGCAGGCGTATCAGCAGCGCCGATCAGGTCACCCGTCGAGAAGATTGCCAATCCCTCACGATCATCGATGCTTATCCATTCAACCGGGCCGAGCGCGCCGGGAATGCTGCCGATCACCAGATCGGCGCCGGCTGCGATCAGATTGCGCGCAGCGTTACGCCGTGCCTGAGCGGGATCGGGATCAGACGGCTGACCCCAGGCTGCCATCACCACGACCAGATCGGTCTCGCGGCGCGCCTGCTCGATAGCGGCGCGAATGGCAGGCAAAACGCCAGCCGCATCGGCAAGCAGATTGATCTGGCCGCGCGGATCGGCGTTGCCCTCAAGTCCCCAGCTTGCGCTAAGCAGGCCCAGCGTCAACGGCGATGCCGGATGCTGGATAGTAATTTTGAGAAACGGCGGTCGCTCTTCACCGCCAAAGCCAATGCCGTGCTGGTTGATCGCATAGCGCGCGAGCGTCTGCAGGGTTGCATCGACACCGGCAGGCCCGCGATCAAGCAGCCGCGGATGCGCAGCGCTCAGGATGAGATTCTGTCCGGCCAGTTCGGCTGCCAGCGCCGGCAGCGGCCCGCCTGCCAGCGGCCCGGCCAAAAAGGCCAGGCCGGGCTGCCCAGCCGTCAGAAAGGGGCGCAGCGGGGCAAAGGCAGGCGCATAACTCGGCGTCTCGATGCCGCCGGGAATAAGAGCCTCCGGAGTAATCGCCCCCGCAACCATCAGTGTGTATTGCACCGTATCACCCGCGCCGCACCGGTTTAGTGCCAGCAGAGCTGGCGTTGATTGCGCCCGCGCGACCGAAGGGACAGTGATCAGGATGATCAGGATGCCGAGAACAAAGCGCCAGCGTTTCATTGTTGCCTCTCCTCTCTGCCGTAGTGGCGGCAGAGCAGCGGGAATGCGCGCACATGTTCCACGCCGACAGCAACAATTGTACTACAGGATCAACCGATCCGGCGACGGAGATGGGTGATGCCCCAGATCAGCGCGAAGAGCAGCGTACTGGTGAGGACAATTGCCGCCCCTGAGGCAATACTGAGGTAATACGAAGCATAGAGACCGACCACGCCGGCCAGCACGGCCAGCCCCGCTGCAACGATCATCATGGTGTGCATCCGATGGGTGAGAAAGGCGGCAGTGGCTGGCGGCGTTACCAGAATCGCCAGCGTCAACGCCACACCGACCGTCTGAATCGCCACCACGATGGCGATCGCCAGCAATGTCAGCAAGAGCAGATCGAAAGCGCGGACAGGGAGACGCAGGGTGGCAGCCAGCACCGGATCGAACGAAATCACCATCAACTCTTTGTAGAAGAGCGCGACGATGATCAGAACGGCCAAGCCGAAACCGGCAATGCGCCAGAGGTCTCCTTCGCTGACGCCGAGAATATTGCCGAAGAGCATGTGCGAGAGATCGACCGCTGAATTGCGCACGGTTGAGATGATGGCAATCCCCAGCGCAAACATCGCAGCAAAGACGATGCCAATCGCAGTGTCTTCACGCATCCGGGCGGCGCGGCTGATTGCGCCCATCGAGAGCGAGCTTACCAGCGCTGCGCCTAGCGCCCACCAGAAGAGCGTGCCGCGATTGGCGCCGTGGATCAGATAGCCAACCGCGATGCCGGGCAGGATGGTATGGGCCAGCGCATCGCCAAGGAACGCCATGCCGCGCAATACCACGTAGGCGCCAACGACCGCGCAGACCACGCCCACCAGAATGGCCGCGATCAATCCGCGTTGCATAAATGGATACGCCAGCGGCGCAGTGATGAGGTCAATCATAGATGCTTGCCTTCAGGCGATGGTTCACAGCAGCTATCGGCAACGGTGAGCAGTCCGTCGCCGCTATGCAAGAGGTGGAGGTGACCGCCATACGTGGCGACCAGATTGGCGGCAGTAAAGACCGTTTCCGGTTTACCAAACGCGATCAGGCGCCGATTGAGCAGCATCACGCGATCGAAATAGCGCGCAGCCTGCTGCAGATCATGCAGCGCGGTGAGAATCGTCACACCCTCACTGCGTAAAGCGGCCAGCGCGCGAAAGATCTCGTCTTGCGACGGAATATCCAGGCCTGTCAGCGGTTCATCCATCAGCAAAAGGCGCGCTTCCTGAGCCAGCGCGCGCGCCAGAAAAACTCGCTGCTGCTGCCCGCCCGATAACTGACTGATCTGTCGATTGGCAAACGCAGCCAGACCAACCCGTTCGAGGGCGCACTGAACCAGCAGGCGATCATGGCGCGATGGCCAGCGGAAGAGGCCGATCTGACCCACGCGCCCCATCAAAACCACATCGCTGACCGATACCGGGAAGCGCCAGTCAACCTGCAACCGTTGCGGCACGTAAGCAATCGCATTGGGCGCGGCGCGCTCGGCCCCAAAAAAACGGATCGCTCCAGCAACCGGCGCCTGCAGACCTGCAATCACCTTGAGCAGCGTGCTCTTGCCGGCGCCATTGGGGCCAACAATGGCGATCTGCTCGCCAGGATTGATGATGGCTGTCAGATCAATCAGCGCATCGTTTTGGTGATAGCGAACCGTGAGCTGGCGAATGTGCAACGCCGGCTGTTCGGTTGCCGGCGCTGTCGTCGTTGAGGCCGCTGCTGATGCGGTGGTCATACCGGTATCCGTGATCACGATCGACATGGCGTCAGGCCAGACGCTGACGCCATGCCCTCTATTGTACGCGAGAATCAGATCAACTGCGCAAGGCGTCAACTATCGTTTGCACATTGAAGCGCATATAATCGAGATAGGTTGCGCCTGGCCCATTCGCGTCAGTCAATGACTCAGTCAGCACGGTCACAATGCGCGCGCCGGTATCGCGAGCGATCTGTTCGGCGATTTGCTGATTGGCAACGTCACCGACGAAGATTGCAGGCACCTGATACTCGTTGATCAGATCCTGGACTGTCGCGAGTTCTTGCGCGGAGGGTGACGCGCTGGTGCTGACGCCAGGGATAATGGCGCCCAATTGGCGGAGTCCGTAACGGTCGGCCATGTAGCCGAAGATGACGTGATCAGAAACGATCAGTCTCCGCTCAGCCGGAATGACGGCGAACTGCTCGGCAATCCAGGCATCGAGTTCAGTGAGCTGGCGCTGATACGCGCTGGATCGCGCTGCGTACTCGTTGGCGCCCATAGGATCAAGCTGACTCAGAGTTGAGGCGATTACGTCAACCCATGCTTTCACGTGCTCTGGATTCATCCAGGTATGCGGGTCAACACTGCCGGCATCGTGGCTGTGTTCGTCGTCGTGGCCGTGCTCGTCGTCGTGGCCGTGCTCCTCATCGTGGCCGTGCCCCTTTGCCTCAGCATCGCTCATTGTGCGCAAAGCGAGATTGTCCGACAGCGAAACGACCTCAGCGCTGGCGCCCGAACTGGCAATCAGTCGCTCGATGAACTCCTCATAGCCGGCGCCAACGATGAACATGACTTGCGCGGCGCTGACGCGAGCCAGATCCCGCGGAGTAGGTTCGTAGTTGTGGACATCAGCGCCAATCGGGACGATTGTGTCCACCTCAACTCGATCGCCGCCAACCTGACGCACAACATCGGCCACGATGCTGGTGCTTGCCATCACCTTGATCCGTTCACCAGCGACCGGCGCTGCCGTGGGCTGGCTGGCCGGCGCCGTCGTGGGCTGGCTGGCCGGCGCCGTCGTGGGCTGGCTGGCCGGCGCTGCCGTGGGCTGGCTGGCCGGCGCTGCCGTGGGCTGACTGGCCGGCGCCTGTCCACAGGCAGCAACCATCACCAGAATGGTGAGCAATCCAATCATTCGTAACACAAAACGCATGGCATCTGCCTCCTAAATGAAACATTGTTTCATTTGAAATGATACACCGGCTCGGCAGTGCTGTCAAATACGCTGCTATTGTGAACCCCCGCCCACACGGCAGCGGCAGATGCCGCGCGGTATGGCGGTATGGTGGTATGATAGGCAGCGGTGGATAGAACGGAGGCGCTATGCGGGTTTTCATTACTGGCATTACCGGTCCGGTTGGCAGTTTCCTGGCCGATTATCTGCTGACCATTCCCGGCCTGGAGATTCATGCGTTCAAACGCTGGCGCAGCGATCCGCGCCCGATCGAGCATCTGGCCGGCCAGATTACCATTCACGAAGGCGACATCGAAGATGCGTTTGCGGTCGATCGCGCGCTAGCGGCAGCCCGGCCCGACCGTATCTTTCATCTGGCCGCGCAGAGCTATCCGAGCGCATCGTGGGATGCGCCGATCCTGACCATGCGGGCCAACGTCGAGGGAACAATCAATCTGCTGGAAGCGGCGCGCCGCCACGCGCCGCGCGCCCGGATTCACATCGCGGGCACCAGCGCCGAGTATGGGCCAGTGCAGCCAACCGAGGTGCCGATCCGCGAAGATCACCCTCTTCGCCCGACCAGCCCATACGGGGTAAGCAAAGTGGCTGCGGAGCTGACCGGTTTGCAGTACCACGCCAGCTATGGGCTACACGTGGTCGTCACCCGCTCGTTCAACCACGTCGGCCCGCGGCAGGGCGATCGCTGTTCGATCCAGACCTTCTGTCGACAGATGGCCTTGATCGAGGCGGGCAGACAACCGCCGATCTTGTATGTGGGCAATCTCTCGCCCAAACGCGACTTTACCCACACCCGCGATGTAGCGCGAGCATTATGGTTGCTGCTCGAGCATAGCCCGCCGGGTGAAGTGTATAACCTCTGTTCAGGTCAGGCCGTGCGCATTGGCGATATTGTCGAGATGGTCGTCGCCATGGGTCGAGTGCCGGTGCAGATCGAGGTTGATCCGGCTCGTCTGCGCCCGGTCGATGAACCGATTTTGCAGGGCGACAACCGGAAGTTGCGCACAGTCACCGGCTGGCAACCCGAAATCGGGATTGAGCAGATCGTAGCTGAAGTGCTGGAGTACTGGCGCGACCAGTTCGGCGCGCGCCGTTCGGCGCGGTGATGGAATATGGGCACGCTCTACCTGGTGGCAACCCCCATCGGCAATCTTGAAGACATCACCCTGCGCGCGTTGCGCGTGCTGCGCGGGGCGCGGTTGATTGCCGCCGAAGATACGCGCCACACGCGCATCCTGCTCGATCACTATCAGATCAGTACGCCGTGTCTTTCCTACCACGAACACAACAAGATTGCCCGCCACGCCGAGATTCTGGCTGCGCTGGAGAGCGGCGATGTAGCGCTGGTATCTGACGCGGGCACACCGGCTATCGCCGATCCCGGACAGGATCTGGTGCAGGCCTGTCTGGCCGCCGGGCATGCCGTGGTTCCGGTGCCCGGCCCCAGCGCGCCGGTGACCGCCCTGGTTGCATCGGGGCTGGCCACCGACCGCTTTGCCTTCATTGGCTTTCTGCCTCGCCAGCGGCGCGAGCGGCGCGCGTTGCTCAGCGAGATTGCCGATCTCAGGCTCACCGTGATCTGCTTCGAGACTCCGCACCGGCTGCTGGAAGCGCTGGCCGACATCGGCGCCGTATTGGGGCAGCGTCAGCTTGCAGTGGCCAACGATTTGACCAAACGGTTCGAGGCGATCACGCGCGGCACGCCGGATGAGCTGATTGCGTTCTTCAACGCCCAACCGCCGCGCGGTGAGTTTACGATTGTGATCGCCGGCGCCGAACTGACCGGCGGTCGCAAACGCGATCAACAGCGCGTGCGCGCGCAACCAGCGCCGGCTGAACCGGCAACCATCGCAGCGCATCTGCGTTCGCTCCACGCGCAGGGACTGAGCGCAAGCGAAGCCGTGCGCCAGACTGCGCGCGAGCTAGGGGTAGCGAAGAATGCGGTGTATGCGATCTGGCTGACGATTGCGCCGCATGACGAGTAGATCGCGCCTCGTTGATGAAATCCATGTTCATCGATCACCCTGCTCCCGCGTTGCGGGAACGTAGATGAAGAGCTGAAGCCTTGCTTCAGCTCTTGTAGAATACTCGCCAGCAATCAGGAAAAAAAGATGCGCCACCGCCACCCGGAGCACCCATACCCAACACCGGCGCATAGCTAAAGCACGCCCACCGAACTGTTATCACCGAGCATGAAGCGATACGCCTTGGGACGCAGCGGGCTACGGCCAATCTCAACATTCCGCCCGATCAGACTGTCTTCCAGTCGATGCGGCAGACCGCGAATCGTGCAATGTTCGAGCACAATGCTGTGCTCGATTTCGCACTCTTCGATCTGGCAATGATGGTAGATCGAAGTAAACGGCCCTACATAGGCATTGACAATCCGGGTGTGCTCGCCGATGATCGCCGGCCCGCGGATGGTGCTATTGATAATCTCGGCGCCGGGTTCGATGATCACCTTGCCAATCAGTTGCGAGTCGCGATCAACATACCCCTGCACTTTCGGTTCCAGCTCCTCGAGCACCAGCCGATTGGCTTCGAGCATATCGTCCTTCTTGCCGGTATCGATCCACCAGCCCTCGTGGATGTAGGGGTAGACGTTATAGCCGTTGCTCACCAGCCACTGAATGGCATCGGTTATCTCCAGCTCGCCGCGCGCAGAGGGTCGAATGGCCTCGACTGCCTCAAAGACGTGGTGATCAAACATATAAATGCCGACCAGCGCCAGATCTGATTTCGGTTCACGAGGTTTCTCGACCAGCCGCACCACGCGCCCCTCATCATCAAGTTCAGCCACACCAAATGAGCGCGGATCGCTGACCTTCTTCAACACGATCTGGGCATTGTAGTGGCTGCGCCCAAACTGCTCGATCAGCGGGCTGATGCCACCCTGAATGCAGTTATCGCCCAGGAACATCACAAACCGCTCATCGCCGAGAAAGTCGCGGCTGATCTTGACCGCATGGGCCAGACCGAGCGGCGCTTCCTGCGGGATGTAGGTAACCTGCACGCCCCACCGTCGCCCATTGCCGACTGCTGATCGGATCTCATCGCCGGTATCGCCGATCACGATGCCGATGTCAGTAATACCGGCGTCACGAATCGCTTCGATCACCCGAAAGAGTACCGGCTTGTTCGCAACCGGCACAAGCTGTTTGGCGCTCGTGTAGGTGATAGGGCGCAACCGGGTGCCTTTGCCGCCACTCAGGATAAGACCTTTCATATCTGCCTTCTTCAACGTATGCCTGTTACCAGCCGTCGCCGGTTGATTCTACACGATCTTCGATCAGTGGCAAAGTGTGGTAGAGTCAATGAACATCATGTTGTCGAGACCTTGCAGGGCAACATCTCAACGGGAACAGCGGCAGTCCTGGCGCATCTGATAGCGCGTCGCGCCAAAGCACCCTGAACGAGACGCCGGATGTCATTTCAAGAAAGCGCCCGAGCAACGTCGGCGCGGAAGGAGAACTGTTATGGCAGAGATTCGTGGCATCATCAGCGCAATGCTTACCCCCTTTGTCAGTGACGTCGGTCCGGTCGATTACGAATGGTTGCCGGCATACCTCCAGTTCCTGGCCGAAAGCGGTTTACACGGCGTGCTGGCGCTTGGCACCACCGGCGAGGGACCGTCAATGAGCGTGGCTGAACGCATCCGGACGCTGGAGATCATTATGAGCAACCGGGGCGCCCTGAGCGTGATCGCCGGCGCCGGATGCGCGGCGCTGACCGATACGATCGCGCTCAGCCGGGCAGCAATTGATCTGAATGTGGACGCCATTCTGGTGATGCCCCCCTTCTACATCAAGCAACCGAGCGAAACCGGCATTCTCGCCTACTTCCGCGCGCTCTGCGATGCGCTTCCCCCCGACGCGCGGGTGATGCTCTACCATATTCCACAGGTGACCGGGGTGCCGATAACCACGACGATTATCGATGGCCTGCTCGAAAGCCATCCCGGCCAGTTCTACGGGCTAAAGGACAGCAGCGGCGATTGGGAGCATTCCCGGATGCTGATCGATCGCTATCCGCAACTGCGCATCTTCACCGGGAGCGACCGCCTGATCGCACGCGCGCTGGCTGGCGGCGCCGCGGGCGCCATCACAGCCCTCTCCAGCGCTTTTCCCCGCCTGGCGCGCGCGGTGTTCGACGCTTTCCAGGCCGGAGGCGATGTCTCAGCCGCGCAGGCCCGGCTCAGCGCAGTGCGCGATCTGATCGATCCACTGAATACCCCGCCCGCGCTGAAAGCGGCGCTCAACTGGACGAGTTCCCTGCCTGAAACGACCGTGCGCCTGCCGTTGCTGCCGATGAGCAATGAGGCGGCGGCTGAGCTGCGCGCGGCGCATGAGCGGATCATGGCGGGCGAATAGGGGACGGAAGCGACGACTGTTACCGGCAACGCAACCGATCTTGCTCAGAGCGCCAGCGGCTGGATCAGGGCCGGATGATCATTGCGCGCATTGTTTACCGCGCTGCTCACCGGATAGCAGCGCAGAGCGATCGGCGCCGGCTGCTGGCAATAGGCCAGCAGCCGACCGGGATCGGTGGCGGGGTCGAGCCAAAGGTCAGTGATATCGGCGGTGATGATGACCGGCATCCGCTCGTGGATCGGCGCGACCTCGGCGCTGGCGGTGGTGGTCAGAATGGCATAACTCTCGATCACTGCGCCATCGGACGCTTGCCACTGCTCCCAGAGACCGGCAAAAGCCATCAGATCATCGTCAACCGGCGTGAAATAGAATGGTTGTTTTCCGGCAGCGGTGGTTTGCCACTCGTAGAAGCCGCTGGCCGGGATCAGGCAGCGACGACGGCGAAATGCCGTCCGAAAGGCAGGTTTCTCCAGCGCGGTTTCGCTGCGGGCATTAATCATCCGCGCTCCGATTGCTGGATCGGTTGCCCAGGCCGGGATCAGTCCCCAGCGCAACAAGACGATCTCGCGCCCGGTTGCGCTTGCGCGCACTACCGGCGCCAGTTGCGTAGGGGCAATGTTGTAGCGCGGCGTCAGTTCGATCGGTTGCGGCGCCGCAAACCGGGTCGCCAGCCGTTCAGCAGCTACGGCCAGGGTGTACCGTCCACACACCACACACCTCCAGATACGCAGCGCCACTGCGCCTGTTGCAGCGCAGTGGCGCTAACCGGATGCGGAGCCTCAGGCCTAGAAGTCATCCTTGTCGAGCCGGGTCGTCTCGCCGGTAGCAGGTTCGCCGCCCGACGGCGTTTGTATTCGCTTAATAAACTCGGCCAACTGCTCGTTGAGTTGCGCAATCCCTTTGGCCAGAGTCTGCTGGAGATCGTGCGCAGCCTGACTCTGTTGAATCTGATGCAGAGTCTGCTGCCCGCGTTCAGCCAGTTCCTGTACCTGAGGACTATCCGCGATCACCTTCACAGCGGATTGCACCTGTTCACCGACGCGCTGCAAACCGGCGAGCAATTCCTGTTGCAACTGGCGGGCACGTTCACTCTCAAGCGCGCTGCGCAGCGCCGTCTCGATCTGCTGACCTAGCTCGCGCAGCTCAGCGCCGAGGTCGGGCGTCTGATCGGGTTTCTGGTTAGATTGACTCATCACGCACCTCTTTCAATTAGTCTCGCAAACCGATCGTTACCATTGTCTCTGAATTATATAGACGCGCGCGCGCAGCATCGGGTTGCGCCCGTTTCACTGTGTTTTAGCGACGACGGCGGAGCAACAGCCAGAGGCTGCCCACGACCACCAGCGCGCCAAGGGCTGGCGAGGCGCCGCGGGCCGGCCCCTGCGCCACCAGCGACGCCAGCTCAGACAGACGCGGCTGATGGGTAGGCGCGCCCTGCGCCGGCAACGCGATCTGCATCGTCGTGTAGCCGCGCCGACGGGCAACCGCATAGAGATGAGCAAGCGGCGGCGCTAATTCACCATCGCCGGGGAGGAGATCAACCAGCTCGGCCCGGAAGAGGGCCAGCGGCAAGAGCGGATCGACCTGATCGCTAACCAGAATGCGCCGCAAGAGCGCGATATGAGCGCGCTGCACCGGATGGGAAGGCATCGGCGTCCGCATACCGGCGATCACATCCTGCCCGTTGAAGGCAGACAGCAACCGTTCGATCGCCGCGACAGAAGGAGGAGTAGCAGCGTCGAGGGCCAGAATCAGTTCGCCGCTCGTCAGCGCGCACGCATCACGTAACAGATAGGCAGACGGGCGCGGTTGGCGATGATAGGTGGCATACACCAGCGGGCGGGCTGCTGCCGCGCGCGCAGCGGCTTCGGCAGCGGCAGGGCCAGCCGCAATGACAACTTCGTATTCAGCGCTGTGACGAGCTGCGGCAACCGTTGCCGCCGCTACCGTCTGCTCGAGCTGATCGCCAGCGCTGGCGCAAATAACGACTGAAAGCGAGGGTAACACAGACACAGGGAACCTCCACGACGAGACACATACTGGTTGCAGTATAGCACAAAGCCTGAACCAGATTAGTCTTTATCTGACAATTTTGTTATGTGACCAGACAAAAAATGAATGATTTGTAAACTTTCCAGCAACAACTTTTGCTTGACAGATAGATGCATACGCTTTAATCTTTTGTTCGCAATACCAACTACTTCCACCTCAGCGAATCACCGCCAGCATCGCCGCTGCTGAGAAGCGCGAGCGCATACTCATGCGCTCTGCTCGCGCGCGCCATGTTCGCCTCAGCTCCGCCTGCGCGCAATTGCCAGTCTTGTGTCGCTTCTGCGCCTGGAAAGGAGGAGAGCAGGCAACGGAACAGTAGCAATGACAGCGTAGTCGCACTGTGTCCTTCGGACGAGCTAGTGTTTGAGCTGAGGAGTTGTATGATCCCCGTAGCAAAAAGACCTCTCTTTGCCATCGTAGTTAGCATCATCCTGACAATCGCCCTGATCGCGCCATCGGCAGCGCAACCGCCCCGTCCCCTGCCCAATCTTGATGCGCTGCGCCTCGACGCGCCAGTCACGATTGACCGCGGACCGGGCAAACTTTCACCGAGTCTGATCGGCGTAAGCGGACGGCAAGAAGTGGTGGTGCGCCTGAGCGAAAATCCCACGGCGCGCGTGCCGGAAGGCCCCGCGCAGGCCGCTCAGCTCAACCGCATCAATCAGCAGCACGAGCGCGTATTGTCGCGCCTGCGCGCGATCGATCCCTCGCTCACCGAGCTGGCCCGCTTGCGGGTCGCGTTGAATGCGGTGGTGGTGGAAGTCGATGGCGCGAAGCTGGCCGCGCTGGCCCGCGATACCGAGATTGTCCAGATCAATCCGGTGGTGAATTACGAGCGCGAGTCGCAACCACCGATGGAGACGGTGCCGTACATCGGCGCCAGGCCGGAGGTGCAGGACGCCGGTTATCGCGGCAAGGATGTGCGGGTGGCCGTGCTCGACAGCGGTATCGACTACACCCATGCCGCGTTTGGCGGCCCCGGCACACTGGCAGCGTATCAGGCCGCTTATGGCACCAGCCCCAGCGACCCGCGCAACACAACGCTCGATGGCCTCTTCCCGACTGAGCGGGTGAAGGGCGGTTACGATTTCGTTGGCGAAGTGTGGCCGAATGGCCCGCTTGCGCCCGATCCTGATCCGATTGACTGCGGCTTGATTGGCCTGTCCAGCGGTATCTGCGCCGGCGGGCATGGCACTCATGTCGCCGACATCATCGGCGGCGAGCAGGGCGTGGCGCCGGAGGTTGATCTCTTCGCGGTCAAGGTTTGCTCAGCGGTATCTTCATCGTGCAGCGGCATTGCCATTCTGCAAGGGCTTGACTGGGTTGCCGACCCCAACGGCGACGGCCTCACCGATGATCGCGTGCACATTGTCAATATGTCGCTGGGCGCTTCGTATGGTCAGAATTACGACAATCCCTCGGCGATTGCGGTCGATAACCTGCAAGCACTGGGGATTTTGGTGGTCGCCTCTGCCGGCAACAGCGCCGATCGGCCCTACATCACCGGCACGCCGGCTGGCGCGCGCACCGCGCTGTCGGTTGCTCAGACTGCGGTGCCCAGCGATGCCTCGTATCCGATCACGGTACTCGGCACGACCGTGTACGGCGTCGCCCAGCTCTGGGCGCCAATTCCGACCACTGCCGTGAGCGGCAACCTGGTCTACGGCGCGTCCCTGGGGAATGCGCTCGGCTGTACACCTTTCCCCGCCGGTTCGCTCACCGGCCAGATCCTGCTGGTTGATCGCGGCGCCTGCGCCATCAGCGTCAAGGGTTCAAATGGCGCTGATGCCGGCGCGGTGGCCGTGATCGTGGCGAATAACGTGGCCGGGGTCGTGCCGCCGACCTTCAGCTTCGGCGGCGGCAATCCTACCGTGCCGGTGTTGTCGATCACGCAGGCGGCAGGCACTACCCTCAAGGCTCGCGTGGGGAACTCGACGGTCATCGACTTTGCCAATCCGGCCAGCAATGCTGGCAGCGTGGTCGGCACCTCGTCGCGCGGCCCAACGATGGGGCAGATGACCTACGGCAACCAGATCATGTACGGCCAGATCATCAAGCCTGAGATCGGCGCTCCCGGCGCTTCCATCTCGGCAGTGGCCGGCAGCGGCACCGGCGTTGAGCCGTTCGGCGGCACTTCCGGCGCGGCGCCGATGGTCGCCGGCGCGGCAGCGCTGCTCTACAACGCCAGCAATTGGAGCCTGTCGCCGTGGGAGTTGAAGGCGCGTCTGATCAACACTGCTGAAACCAACATCCTCAATGGCCCGCCGGCTTTTGTCGGGCCAGCTCTGGCGCCGATCACCCGGATCGGCGGCGGTGAAGTGCGCATCGATCGCGCAATTGCCGCGCAGGCCAGCGCCTGGGAACTGTCGAATGGCACGGCAACCATCTCGTTTGGACTGGTAGAAGCGACACGCAATCCAACCACGCTCCGCCGCACCATCGTGGTGCGCAATTACGGCAACACGCCGCTGACCTACACGATTACGCCAACCTTCCGTTTTGCCAATGATGCCGCCAGCGGCGCGGTGACGCCAGGCACCTCGGTGTCAACGATTACTGTGCCGCCGCGCAGCCGCCGCACCTTTACGCTGACGCTGAGCATCAATCCTACCAAACTGCCGACCTGGGTGCTGAATTCAGGCGCCAATGGCGGCAACGGCGCTGCCTTGACCGCCGTCGAGTACGACGGCTATCTGGTGCTCGATGCGCCCGGCACGGCCAACGACCTGACCATGCCGTGGCACGTGCTGCCGCGCGCCTCTGGTAACGTGCGCGCCCCGGCATCAGCGCGGGCGACTACCAGCAGCCCAGCTTCTGCTCGCCTGACCAATACCGGCGCCAATCCGGTGATCGTCGATGATTTCACGCTGATCGGCAGCAACGATACGGTGACGGCGTCGCCAGGCGCCGGTGTCGGAACGCCGCCAATGGATCTGCGCTTCGTCGGTGTGCGCGCCTTTGACATCCCTGGCTTCTGCCCGGGCAATACACCGCTGATCCAGTTTGGCATCACGACCCACCAGCAAATCACGCACTCGAACTACCCGGTGGAGATCGACATCCTGTTTGATGTCAATCGCGATGGCGTGCCGGATTTTGTCGGCTTTACGTCAGAAATCGGCACCTTTGCCAGTGATGGACGCAACGCCTTCTTCGTTGGCCCCATCGGCGGCACGGGCACTGCCTTCTTCTTCACCGGCCATGCCACGAATAGTTCCAACACGGTGTTGACGATGTGCGGCAGCCAGATCGGCGTTACCTCTCTCGGTCAGCAGATCAACGTCGATGTCTATGTCTACGACAACTACTTCACCGGCTTCGAGTTGAGCAAGATCGAGGGCATGAGCACAGTGCTCGGCGCGCCGCGCTTTGCCATCGACGTTGGAGCTGGCGTCGTGCCGGCCAATGGCTCGCTCGATACGACGGTGTACCGCTTCAGCGCGCCGGCTGATGTGACCGATGCCGGCATTCTGTTGCAGTACTCCTTCGCGCCGGGTGGCCGCGAAGCAAGCGCGATCATCGTGCGGTAGATCGTTCCCTGACATCGTTGATCATGCGAGGGCAGGCGTTACTGCGCCTGCCCTCATTGCTGACAACCCAACCGCTACAGCTTCGTGATGCTGGTTCAATCCCCTTCATGCGGCGCGGTTGCGCTGAGGAGATGGCTTTGTCGCCGACCACCGCTCACTCTTCCCCTGGCCAGCGGTACCGCGCGCCCGGCGGCAGCCGGAGCGTTTCATCACCCAGCCGACCCAGCCCAAACGTTGCGCCGTCGGCGCTGCGTTCGAGGCGAGCGTAGGTTGTCCATTGCGCGATCCAGCCGTTGCGCAGCAGTTCGCCGCTGAGCGGCGCGCCCAGGCTGGTCAACAGCTCCTCCGGCACAACCATATCCGGGCAGATCACACTGGCCGGGCTGCCGTCAAGACACTGCGCGCCGCGGTTCGTCTCGGCAAGATAGAGTTCTTGACCGAGCGCGCGCATCTGCGCATTGCCATCGCGCCACTCCAGGCAGATCCGCTCAAAGCATTGCAACCTGCCCCATGCGAAGGGCACCGCTGGCGTCAAAGGCCAGCCACCCCGCTCGACCGCACCCAGCTCGGCCCAGGCGCGCATCAGGGGCGCGGGCACGAAATAGCCGGTCTCGTCGAACCACGCCCCGCCGTGACTGTCAACCGTGATCGTGGCGACCGGCTGCGGCGGGCTGACTTCGTGGCCGGCCCGGTGGCGCAGCCCAACCGCAAGCTGGTAGCTGCCGGGAAGCAGCTCTACCGGCAGGCTCACCGGCTGGAGATGTTCGATCGTCATCTCTTCCGGCCAGCGACTCGGCGGCAAGGCGGCATAGAGCAACGGGCGCTCGCTCTGCGCGGCCACCCGATTGCCGGCAAACCATAGCTGCGCCACCACGGTTAGCTCATCGGTAGGCTGATCAGCCACCCGCTGCCAGCGCAGACTGAGCGTGAGCAATTCTCCCGGTTCATAGCTTGCGCTCAGCGGCGGCGCCAGCGCCACGCCGCTCAGGCGAATGCCGCCGCCGCTCACCGCTTGCAATGGCGGCAACGCCGCCCCGGTGGCAACCGGTCGGTAGCGATCGATGACGCCAAGCGCGCCATCCTGGGCGTAGCGGTGGCGAATGATGGCGATCATCTCCGGGGTGAGCCAGTTGCCGAGATAGTCGAGCAGGATGAGCGGGTACTCGCCATTGGCCAGCGCGCGCAGAATTGGCGTCTGATCGGCCAGCCCCTGATCGAGCAACTGGCGAAACTCGAACACCGGTATCCGCGCGGTCACGCCGGCGCCGCTGGCCAGACCGGGCAGGTCGGTGAAGATGAGATCACCCGCCGCGCGCGCTTCCATTGCCAGCGCGCGATCGACTCGCTCCAGCGCGGCCAGCACTGCCGCTTCGCGCTGCGCATCGACCCACAACCCATACCGTCCGAACGCCAATCGGGGCGGAGTCGGCTCGATCAACCCCGCCGGACGGAGTCGATTCGCGTCCCACAACGGCGGGTAGTAGACCAGGCTGAGGATCGCCAGTCCCAGCAGCGCGATCTGGCCGGGCAGATGACGCTGTTCGCTCCAGTGGCGCCAGGCGAGACCGCTCAACCAGATCAGGCCTGCGTACCACTCGAAGAAGTAGTTGGCGTATGCCCCGACCTTGCCCACGCCGAGCGCCCCCAGTGTGCCGGCCAGCAGATACGCCAGCGCCGGCGCAAACCGCGGTTGCCGCCACGCCGTCAGCATCCCGATAAACGCCATTGCCAGCAACGGCCAGCGCAGGCTGAGCTGTTGCCGCCAGAAACCACCGGCCAGTTCACCCTCCCACCGATTGGCATTCGCCGCCACGACGTGCAGCAAAAACCAGCCCTGCGTCGCCCACGTCATCGCCGCCACCACTGCACCGCCGAGCAGGATCGCTGTGGTGCCGAACGTGATCACCGCCCGCCGCGCCGTTGATCGAGTCTGGGGAGACGCCCGCATCCACTCGGCGATGATGATCGTCCCGGCAGCCAGCGGCCCGGCGATCAGCGTCGGCTTGCTCAAGAGAGCGCCAACCGCCAGGATCGCCGCGCATCCTGCCCGCTGTCCGGCTGACAGCCGCTGATTGCCGGCCACCCATACTGCGCCCAACCCCAACGCTACGCCCAGCAGATCAACGCGCATCAACGGCGCCCATTCGCGCACCACCGGCACGGTCAGCCAGAGCAACGCCAGCCAGGCACCGCGTCGCCCGATCAGCGCCGCCAGCGCCGCGGTCGCGGCCAGCGCACCGATGCAGGATACCAGCCGTCCGGCCAGCAATGGATTTCCCGTCAGCCCGGCGACAGCGCTGCTCAGCATCAGGTAGAGCGGCGGATAGTTGACGATCAGGAATGGATATTGTTCTGGGTCGGCGTAGAGCTGCCAGATTGCATGCCCGCTGCTCAGATACCTTACCTGAGCCAGTAGCGGCCCTTCACCGTAATCGAGCGGGAAGGGGAAGGCAAGCAGGCGAATGATGTGATCGGAAGCATACCAGAGATAGATGGCGACCATCGCCGCCAACCCGGCCCCGGCAACCCAGCGCATGAAGAAGATTGCAGAACGCATGTGGTAAGATAGAACGCAACGAGCAACGACGCTCATCAATGGTACCACAGGAGCATTGTATGACCAGCCAGCGCATTGCACGACGGATCCAGGCTGTGCCCCCTTCCGGCATTCGCCGCTTTTTCGACATCGCCGCCACCATGCCTAACGTGATCTCGCTTGGAGTCGGCGAGCCTGATTTTATCACGCCGGCGACTATCCGGGCGGCAGGGCAGGCATCGATCGACCGCACCACTGCCTACACCTCCAATTCTGGCCTGCTTGAATTACGGGTCGCGATAGCCGATCATCTGGCCCGCCGTTATGGCGTGCAGTACGATCCCGAAACTGAACTGCTGATCACCGTTGGCGTGAGTGAAGCGATGCTGGGCGCTGCGCTGGCTCTGCTCGATCCCGGCGACGAAGTGCTGATGCCAGAACCCTGCTTCGTCGCTTATCCAGCCTGCGTTACCTTCGCCGACGCCCGCCCCGTCTACGTGCCCACCAGCGTCAGCGATGGCTTTCAGGTCACCGGCGCTGCGCTGGAAGCAGCGGTCACCCCACGCACCAAAGCCATCCTGATCGGCTATCCCAACAACCCAACCGGCGCCGTGCTCAGCCGCGAGCGGTTGCTGGAAGTGGCGGCGGTGGCCGAGCGCCACGACTTAATCGTTATCTCAGACGAGATCTACGACCGGCTGGTCTACGGCGTCGAGCATACCTGCTTCGCGTCTCTGTCAGGCATGCGCGAGCGTACCGTACTGCTCGGCGGCTTCTCAAAGGCATACGCGATGACCGGCTGGCGGTTAGGCTGGCTGGCCGCCCCTGCCGAGATTACCGCCGCAGTGCGCAAATTTCACCAATACGCAATTATGTCAGCGCCGACGATGAGCCAGTACGCCGGGCTGGAAGCCATCCTGCGCGGCGAGGATGCAGTGCAGGCGATGGTGCGCGAGTATGATCGGCGTCGCCAGGTGATCGTCTCTGGGTTTAACAGCATCGGTCTGCCCACTTTTGAACCACAAGGCGCGTTCTACGCATTTCCGCAGGTCAGCCATCTTGGTTTGAGCAGTGAAGAGTTCTGCGACCAATTGCTGCGCAGCGAGCAGGTGGCAGTTGTGCCGGGCGACGCCTTCGGGCCGAGCGGGGCCGGTTTCGCCCGCGCCTGCTACGCCACAGCGTTGAGCAAGATCGAAGAGGCGCTCGAACGGATCGAGCGGTTTGTGCGTCGCATTGCCTGAGGAGATCGCCGTATGCCATCGCGCAACGATGAAACCACGACTGAGCTGCGCTGTTCGCTGACCGGTCGTCCGCTGACGCCGGAAGAAGCCTATTGGGCGCCGCCGTTGATCACGGCGCGCGATCTGGTGACCGTCTTCTTCAAAACGCTGGTGACTAATCCGGCAGCGCTACGGGACATCTTGCTCAGCGATCTGCCCGATGTGCCGTATGCGCCGGAAGCGCGGCCATTGCTCGCGCGTCGCCGCTCGGTAGAACAGGCTAAATTGCTCGGCTTGCTGCTGATCATCGCGGTTGTGGTGGTCGGCCTCATCTTCTGGCTGGTGGGCGGATGAGCCAGCGTTTGAGCGGGGCGCGATGCTCCGCTCTCCTCTACCCACAACTGATGTGATCTGCGCCTCATGGAAACCTCGACCTCATCATCTGCGTCTACCACGCCAGCGCTCTGGCGCCTCAGCGGCGGGCGCTGGTGGCTGATCGGCGCCGCTGTGCTTGCGCTGGTTGCTGTTCTGTTCCCCGGCGGACGCATCACGCTGGCAACCGGGCTGTGGCTGCTCGCGCCGGGGTATCTCATCGAGCGCGCGTTGCCCGGTCAGCGTCCTCACTGGTTGCTGCGGGTGGCGATCTGGATCGGGATCAGCATGAGTCTGGCGCCGCTCGCCTACCTGTGGGCGACGGCGATTGGCGCGCAACTCCCGGCGCTGCTGCTTATCAGCGCAGCAACAGCGCTCGGCGGCGGCGCGGTCTGGGTAGCATGGCGCGATCTGGCACGCGCGCCCGCCTGGCCTGCCCCAACGACCGGCGCGCTCATCATTGTGCTGCTCATCGGCGCATGGCTCCGCGCCGAGCAGATCGCCGATCTGGCGATGCCGGCATGGGTCGACTCGGTGCATCACGCCCTGATGGTGCGGATTGCCGCCGAACGCGGACAGGCGCCGTGGACGCTGGCCCCGTATCTGCCGGTGTACGAGATGCCCTATCACTGGGGGTATCACACGCTGATTGCGGCGGCATGGCAGCTCGGCGGCGGTGAATTGCCTGATGTCTTGTTGTGGAGTGGGCAGTTGCTCAACTGGTTGCAGGGCGTGGCTGCGGCAGCGCTGGCCTGGCTGCTATGGCGGCGACCGGTGGCCGCGATCGTTGCGGCAGCGATCGTGAGCTGTATCTCGTGGATGCCGGCGTACTACGTCTCGTGGGGACGGTATACCCAGTTGAGCGGCTTGCTCTTGCTGATTGCGCTGGCCATAAGCTGGCAGCAATGGCTCGCAGCCAGCGCGCGGCGGGAGCGCTTCGGCTGGCTGGCGCTGGTGAGCCTGATCGCCGCCGGACTATCTCTCGTTCACATGCGCATGTTTGTCTTCGCCGCTGCGCTGGCCGGCGCGCAGAGCCTCGTCTGGGCGCTGCGGCAACCGGGGCGGGTTATCATCATCCGTTGGGGGCAGGCGCTGCTGGCCGGCAGCCTGGCCGTCGTGATGACTGCGCCGTGGTGGTGGTTGTTGCTGCGCCGCGTGTTGCTGCCGGCGGCTGCCGGCGCGCAGAGTCTGGCCAGTGGCGGTTCGTATGTGCAGTTGAGCTACGATCTGATGTGGATCGGGCCGAACGAGTGGCTGGTAAGCGGCGCGTTGATCGGCGGCGCCTGCGGCGTGGCGCGCCGCCATCCGGCGAGCGCGGTATTGCTGATCTGGGTTGGGCTGCTGGCGCTGGCCACCAATCCCTGGCTGCTGAGCTACCTTGCGCCGCTGATCGGCATTGCGCTGCTCATCTATGGTATTGGGCAGCGCCGCTGGATGTATAGCGGCGCTGGCCTGCTCTTGCTGTTGATCAACCCGACTACGGTACAATTGCCCTCACTCTGGCTATTGCCCAGCGACATCGCCGCGATCAGTCTCTTCTTCCCCCTCAGCAGTCTGATCGGCGGCGGCATAGCCCTGATCTGGCCTGAAGGTCGTCGCTGCTGGCAGATCGGCGGCATCCTGCTGCTGCTTGTCGTCACCTTGTGGGGCGCGCGCGAGCAATGCGCGATTGTCAACCCGGTGACGGTGCTGGCCACGGCGGCAGATCGGGCCGCCATCGCATGGGTCGCCGACCACACGCCGCCCACGGCGCGTTTTCTGGTCAATGCTGCCTACTGGCTGCCCGGAGTCGCCCGCGGCAATGATGGCGGCTGGTGGATCTTACCGCTAACCGGACGCTGGACGAGCACGCCGCCGGCGCTGTTTACCTATGGGGAACCGGAGCCAACCCTCGCCACCCGCCAGCGCAGTCAGCAGATCATCGACCTCGGTGACGGCAAGCCCGTCGATCTCGACGATCTCATCCGGCGCGAGCAGATCGACTACATCTACACCTCGCCTGCCGGCCCCTTACAACCAGAGCGCTTCGCCAATCATCCGCAGTACGAAGTCGTGTTTGAGCGCGATGGGATCGTCATCTACCGCGTGATCGGCCACCACCAGGATCGCGACCAGAACAATCCCAGCAGGTAGAGCGCTGTCAGCGCGCCGAGCAGTATATCCAGCCGCAGCCAGCGTCGTGGCAGCGGACGCTCAACGATGCTGGTTACCCAGAACAACAGCATCATGAGCAGCCCGCTGCCAGCCAGATAGGTGTAGTGCAATGGCGCATGCCGGGCAATCGCGCCATGGGTGAGCCTGATGATCCCTTGCAGATCATCAGCAATCGGGCCGACAGGCGGAAAAGCGGGCGCCAGCGGCGCCAGTATGGCCGCAAACGGATTCAAAGCGATCAGGAACACGACGGCGTCCGGCGGGGTAGTCATTGTAGTGGTAGCCGCCAGCGCCCAGACGATGACCAGCCACAGCGCCAGCGCGCCGTAGGAGGCGAAAAGAGCAGCCGGAACCTGCCGCAAGAGCGCTGCCAGACACAGGCCATACACACCGCCGAGCAGCGCCGTGACGAGCGCCACCGCCAGTGCCCAGCCAATCTCAGCCAGGCTCACACTGCCGAAAAGGGGCAACAGGCTAAAAAAGGGCAAGGCGACGGTGAGAATCAGCCCGGTTGTGCCCCATATCGCCAGCAAACGGGCGAGGAGACGCGCGGGCGTATATGCAATCTGATAGCGCATCGCTAGGTCGTGGGCCGTGATCGCAATCGGCGGCGCCAGGATCATCATCCAGCCTTGCAGTCCGAGACAGAGACTGACCGCGAAGACGCGGCCCATTTGCGCCCCCAGCAACGGCAGATCCGGATCAAGCGCCGCGCTGACGAGCTGGAACGAGCCATAAGCAGCGCCCAGCATCGCCAGCGCTGTGCCGACCAGGGCCAGCCCGATTCGCCGACGCTGTAGCAACCAGTGCCATTCGTCAATCAATGCTCTGATCAAGGAACGATCCCCTGTACACTACCGGTCACCACCAGACAACCGGTCGTATCGAGTGCGCCGCTTAGCTTGATCGCCAGTTCCCCGGCACGCAGGTATGGCGCAGCATCAGTGATGATCAGCGTTGCTGGATTGAGTGATGAAACCAATCGCCAGCCGCCGGTCGTCCAGTCACGCACCTGAACCCTGACCGTATCGCTCAGCGGCGTGTCATTGTTGCTCAGGCGAAGCTGAATCCGCTCGGCCTGCAAGCCGGCCAGATCGGGCGGCAGGCGCAAATACAGCTCGGCTTCCGATCCGGTAAGCTGAATCCCCCGTCCGTTACGGCATGTAGTCAGCGAACCAGCCTCCGGCGCCGGGCGTAACCAGCCCTCCGGCAAGATGATCCGTCCCTGACCGGTGATGCGGAGGCGCATGACCAGCAGCGCTTCACTTCGGATCAACGCCACGGCAGACTGTTGGGCAACCAGCGGATCGCGATCGAGCCAGGCCAGCAGCCATGGCCCCGGATCGGTCGTATCCGGCGCAGCAGCGACGGCGGCATCGATCATGCTGGCCCGCAACAGCGCAAACTGTTCTACATCACGACCGACAAGCAAACCGTTGGCGCGCATATCCTCGACCACGAGCTGACCGAGCGTAGAATTGTCAGGAGTGACAATCGGATTGACCGGCCAGCGGGCCGCGCTGCGCCCACCAGGACGGATATTACCGAGATAGAGGATCTGATCGCCGAAACCGACGAAGACATCGCGTAGCGGCAGGTCACTGTTGTTCTGCACATCAACCCGCAATCGCTCTAGCTCAAAGGTCAATTCCGCCTGCACCGGCGGAGCAGGCATCGTGGCCGTAGCCGTCAACCCTTGCGCCAGCCACGGTTCCAGGGCAAGATTGAGCGTCCTGGTCTGTTGCGGGAGATCGCCGCTAACGCCGGTGATGCGACCAAACACGCGGTGGGTTGCCGCCATTGGCCGAATCAGCGCCGGGCTGGTGAAGGTAATCGTCTCGATGCCCGGCATTGCTGCCAGCCTGATGAGGTAGGAATGAGCGTATGCCAGATCGGCATCGATCACCTCAAGCAAGGTTGCCTGCGCTGCGCTATACGATGGCGCCGCATTACTGTTGGCCCATAGCAGACCAGCCACGCTGCTGAAGATGGCAACAGACGCCACCCCGACGACCAGAGTGCGGCGGCGCGGCAGGCGGCGTAAGACGATCACCAGAAGAAAGATTACGAAGGTGTAGATTGCCAGCGCCATGATCCCCTGTGTAAATGCCGGCACCTCACTGGCCGGCAGCGCGCCAAGGGCTGGCGTCAGCGTCTGCGTCTGCCGCGCCGCAATCTGGGCGCTGGCCCCTCCAGACGTGGGAATGCGCAAGACTGGTTGCGCCAGCGCATCCCAAAACTGCTGCCGGGCAGGCCAATCAGCGAGCGCGGAGGCAGCAAACGCGAGTTGGGTTACGCGACCGCGCCCCACGTTGACTATCACCCACGGCGGCGCAGGCGTTGCGTCGTCACCCGTGGAGACAGTGAGTGACCGGAGGCGAATCCCGAACAGCAGATTGGGAAGATCAGCCTTGCCGAGATCGATCAATGGTTGCCGATCAACGATCGCTGCTCCTGCTATCGAACCGGCCTGCAATGACCGCGGCAACGCAGCCTGCAAGGCAACGGCATCAACGCCGCCGCCGATGATGAGATGACCGCCATGGTAGACCCATGCGAGCAGCGCATCCTGCTGCGCTCGACTGAGCGGTTCACTCAAGGCGAAGAGCGCCAGCACGCTGAGACTGCTCAAGCCGATTGGATGATCGGGAAGATCGGCCACCTGCAATCGGCCAGCGGCAAAGATGTCGCCTTCTGCCGGATCAAGGCCAACGGCTGCCCGCATGCGTTCAACCGGTCGCAGCAAGAGCGGCAACTCCTGCTGGTTAACAAGCGTGTCAGCTACGGTCAGAGTGATGTTCACCAGCGATACAGGTCGTTCCATGAAAATGTAGAGCCACACCGCCTGTTCTGAACCGGCGGCCACTGCAAGCGTTCTCGTATAGCGCACCGCAGAATCGGGCAGCGTCGCCGCCAGGGTAACGTTCACCGTTGGCCCCTGATTGCGCAGGGTAGCACGCACCGGTAGCCATTCCCCCACCACATACTGACCGGCAAATGGAGTGAAGAGTTCAAGGTCGAGCGCCGCCTGCGCGCGCGCAATAAGCAGATGACCGCCAGGGGCAGACAGGCACGCCAGTGTCAGTGCCAGTACGATGATGCAGCGCAACCAGCGTGTTTGCATAGGGAAGTCTCACAGGTGACGGACGTAGCATATATTATACGTTATGAAACCGACTTTAGGTGTACGATAATCTCTGCCACAGCAACTGCTATCCGTATCACTCCTCATCGCGCTCACTGAGGCAGCGTTTGCGTGGCTGCCCAACACGTGACCATGTCTCTCCCGTCAGGATCAGCGCGCGAGCGTCCAGCGCTTCCCGCGTTTCAGCATCATCTTCCCGCCTCAGCAGGAGATTGCCACGCCGCGCTGCGCGCGGCTCGCAATGATATGAGGGAGCGTGCCGCGCCGCCCCGTCCTTGTCGGTGTACGGTCGCGTCAGCGCCCGCAGCAATCCCCTGCGAGAGCGGAACGCTTGCCTCTGCGCCCACGCCGCACCCCTGAGGCGGGAGCGTGCCGCGCCGCGCTGCGCGCGGCTCGCAATGGTATAGGGCAAGCGGGAGATTGCGCGCGATGTTGCATTGTTGACCGCCAGTGACAAAGCGACCCGCCCGACGGCTAGCGATCCACCTGTCCGTTTCTTCCTTACCGCCACACTCCCAACCGCCCTGACAGACAGGTTTCCACTGGTGGCTGAGAAAGAATAGGGAGAGAACAAACCGTGATCGGCGTCCATCAGCGTGGCCTTGGTGGACTTCGCGCCTTTGTGTTGCGATTATCACCCGATCGCTCATTGATCAGTAGCGCATCATTGTCGCCGCTACAAATCTAACCGCAGTTGACGGGCCGATTCGCGGGTGGGTTTGCGCGGTCGCGGCGGTGGGCGGCGCGAGCCATGTTTGCGATGCACCGCAGCCGCTTCGAGCGCGGTTTCAGGCCGGGCGCGCACCGCAGCAATCGCGGCTCTGGCTCGCCGATAGGCCGCTTCATGATCGACAATCGGCAGGGGATAGTCACGCCCGATCCGGCAGCCGGCGCGCTCTTGCCCGGCCCGATCGAGCAGCCACGGGGTATGAATGAAAGGCGTGGGAATGTGCGCCAGTTCTGGCACCCAGCGCCGGATAAAGACGCCTTCTGGATCGTGATCGACTCCCTGTTTTACCGGATTGTAGATGCGGATCGCGCGATTGCCGGAGGTGCCGGCCTGCATCTGCAACTGACTGTAATGAATGCCCGGCTCATAATCGATCCAGCGGCGGGCCAGGATTAGCCCCGGCTCGCGCCAGTGTTGCCAGAGATCGTAGCACACAAAGCTGACCAGCATCGCGCGCATGCGGAAATTGAGCCAGCCGGTCGCATTGAGCGCTCGCATACAGGCGTCAACAAACGGATAACCGGTACGGCCAGCCGCCCAGGCGGCGATCAGATCGGGGCGCTCGTTGTCCTCACGCATGCCATCGTAAGCGCGCACCAGATTACGAACCTCGATCTCCGGTTCGTCTTCAAGTTTCTGGATGAAGTGGCAGTGCCAGTGCAGCCGCGACTCAAACGCCGCCAGCGCGCGCAGCCACCCGCTGGCGGCAGGATCGTGGTCGTGACGCAGTTCGGCTATCCGCTGGCGGGTTGCCTGCACGACTGAGCGCAGTGAGAGCGCGCCCCACGCCAGATAGGCGCTCAGTCGTGAGCAGCCTTCCCAGGCGGTGAGCGGACTGGAGAGCGCGCGGTGGTAGTGCTGGCTGCGCCGGTTGAGGAAATCGGTCAGCGTTGCCAGCGCTGCTGTCTCACCGGGAGGCTGGCGTTCGCTCAGAGTATCGGGCGGCAATTCAAGTTCGGCAGCAGTGGGGATCGGGCCAGGTTCGATCGGCAACGACGGCAGTGAGCGCGGCGGCGCCGCCTGCGCCGCAGTCATCCGTTCCTCCCAGCGCGCTTCCCATTCATCACGCGAGGGCAGACGCCGCACTACCCCGTTGTTCGGCAGTTCGTGGAACGGGATTCCTCGCGCGCGCGCCCAGCGCCGCACTGCCCGATCACGCGCATAGCTCAACAGGTTGCCTGTCTCTTCATGCGCCCAAATCGCGGCAATCGGCCATTCACACGCCAGGCGGTCGAGCGTCTCTACCGCCTCGCCCACGCGCACCACCAGCGGCTGACCCAGTGCTGCCAGAGCGTCGCGCAGCTCGCGCAGACATCCGCTGATGAACGTCCAGTGACGGGGCGCAAAGTCGGGCGCAGTTATCAGCGAAGGCTCAACGATGTACAGCGGCAGTACCGGCCCACGGCTGGCCGCAGCGCTGAGCGCTGCGTGATCGCGCAGGCGAAGATCGCGTTTGAACCAGACCAGTTGAATCTGCATGGCAGTCGCAACAGCCATTGATGAACGTATTAGGCGCGCAGCGCGGATCATTTGCGCGTGTAATTGCTGCTCTTTTTCCATCATACCATCGTTTCTGCCGATATCAGGGATGCGTCAAAAGACCCGACATGGCTATCGGCTCCGCCGCGACGCGCCATTCCGATTGGTTGCGGCTGGTAATGCAACCCTTGTACAATACCTCTAGTTTGCAATCGTAACCGTGTGCTCAGACACAAGATTCTCCATGATTGAAGCAATTCATCTGACCAAACAATTCGGTGAGTTTGTCGCAGTGCGTGATCTGAATCTGACCGTGCAACCGGGTGAACTGGTCGCGTTGCTGGGGCCAAATGGCGCCGGCAAAACGACGACGGTGCGCATGCTGGCTGCTATCTTGCCGCCGAGTAGCGGGCAGGCGCGCATCTGCGGCTATGATGTGGTGCGGGAAGCGCAGCGGGTGCGCGGCATGGTTGGTCTGCTGACCGAATACCCTGGTCTCTACGGGCGGATGGCGGCGCTGGAGTATCTGGCGTTCTTCGGCGCGCTGCTTGGCGTTGATGCAGCGCAATGCCGTCAGCGCAGCGAAGCGCTCTTGCGTCAGTTCGGTCTCTGGGACGCGCGTGACCGCAGCCTTGAAACCTTCTCGAAGGGTATGCGCCAGAAGATGGCACTCATCCGCGCGCTGATTCACGATCCGCCGGTGCTCTTCCTCGATGAGCCAACGACAGCGATGGATCCGCAGAGCGCGCGCACGGTACGCGATGCGATCGGCGAGCTGCGTAGCGCGCAGCGAAGCATTCTGCTCACCACCCACAATCTGAGTGAGGCGGAAGAACTGGCCGACCGGATCGCAATTGTGCGCGGCGGGCAGATTATTGCCTGTGGCCCGTTTGCCGATCTCAATCGTCAGTTGCTTGGTGATCCGGCGTTTGAGCTGACCCTGGTCAATCCTGCCGAGCGGGAACGAGCGCTGGCGATTGTGGGTGATCTGGTCGCGGCGCGCATTACCCCTGAGCAGCGGATTGTCTGGCAGACAGCCGATCCATATATGCTCAACCCGGCTATCCTGGCGCGGCTGGCGGCTGCTGAGATCGGCGTGTATCAACTTGCCGAGCAACCGCGTCGACTGGAAGACCTGTATCTGCGGATTGTTGCCGAAGATGAAGCGACGGTCGCGCAGCCGACGCGGTGAGGAGGAGACAACGATGAAACGAACGTCGCTCGCTCGTTCAACTGTGCTCTCCGCCTGGCCGCGATTGCAGCCAGCGTGGTGGTTGATCACCCGGCGTGAATTGCGCGATACGCTGACCGACTGGCGATTGGTAACGCCGCTGGCCTTGCTGTCGCTGGCGCTGCCGTTGCTGGTTGCGGCAGCGGCGCTGGTCTTCATTCGCTTTACCGAACAGATCGATCTGGCCGTGCAGATCATTCCGTTCGCGATGCTGCTGGTGGGCTTTTTGCCTGCCGGTTTTTCGCTCATTCTGGCCCTTGAGTCATTCGCCGGCGAACGCGAACGCAATACGCTCGAAACCTTGCTCGCGATGCCGATCGGTGATCGCGAGTTGTATCTGGCCAAGCTGGCGGCGGCGCTGGCGATGCCTTTGATTGGCGGGCTGCTCAGCCAGATCGTGTTCGGCATGAATCTGCTCGTCTTTGCCCCTGATGTGATGCTGGTGGCCTTTCATCCGCTGCGCATCGCCCTGCTGCTGGCGCTGGTGATTACGATGGCGCTGGTGATGGTCAGTGGAGCGGTGATCATCTCGTCGCATGTGATCACTGTGCGCGCCGCCAGTCTGCTTTCGAGTCTGATCCTGGTGCCGTTAGCGCTGGTCGTGCAGATGATCGCCTTCCTGATTGTGGGCGATCGCTGGGATCTGGTGGTGGCGATCTGGCTGGGATTGCTGATCATCACTGCGGCGCTGATTCAGATCGGGATGCGGGCATTCAGCCGCGAAGAGTTGCTGGCTCGCGAACAGATTCGTCGTCGCTGGTTGGGCTGGCCGCACACCCGCTCACGCCGCCAGATCGAACACTTTGGGCGCGGCGCGATCAGGGTGATTGCGCGGCGCGAAATCAGTGAAATCACGCGCGACTGGCGTTCGATGACGTTACTCTGTTTTCTCGCAGTGTTGATGCCGGTGGGGCTGACTGCTGCCATCCACGCGGGGTATACGGTGATCGAGGAACCGCAGGCGCTAGCCCCGCTGGTGCCGTTCGCCGGCGTGTTGGCCGGGTTTGTGCCGATCAGCTTCGCGCTGGTGGCTGCGCTCGAATCGTTTGTGGGTGAGCGGGAACGCAATACGCTTGAAGCCCTGTGCGCGCTGCCAGTCACCGATGCCCAGCTCTACTTCGGCAAGCTGGTCGGCACACTGATCGTGCCGCTCACGACGGCGCTGATCACGCAATACCTCTTCTACGCGCTGGTGGCGCTCCAGTTCCCCGCCCTCTACGCCGATGGCATGACGCCGACCTTGCTCGTCCAGATGGGATTGTTGACGGTAGCGGTGGCAGTAGCGCTGGTCACCGGCGCAGTCAGTATCTCAGTTCACGCCGGGAGTGTGCGCGAGGCATCATTACTGGCGTCGGGCGTACTGTTGCCGGCTACCGCCGTCTTGCAGGCGCAGGCGCCGTATTTCATTGCGCGCCGGTTTGATGTGATCTGGCTGGCAATGCTGGCGATCAGCGTGGTAGCGCTGGCCTTTTTGCGCAATGGCCTGCAAACGTTCCGACGCGCGGCCATCTTCTCGCGCAATCAGGAGTCGATGTCGCTGCGTCGCATCTGGTCGGCCTTTCAGCGCTTCCTGGCCGAATACCGTCCGGCAGGCACTCCGCTCTACGCTTATGCCGGCCTGCCATTCTCGCCGCGTCGGTTCTATCGGCAGGAATTGCCGGCCTTGCTGGCCGAACTGCGCTGGCCACTGGCGATGAGCGGCCTGGCGGCGCTGGCCGGAACTGGCTTTGGCCTCTGGTCGGCGCGCACCCTGGTGCTGCCGCCGGTTGAACAGATGCTTGACACAATGGCGATTGGGCCGGCGCCGTCGCTGGGGCTGGCGCTGGCCATCTTTGCCAATAATCTCCGCGTTTCGATCCTCTCGAACCTGCTGGCGCCGGTAAGTTTAGGGGTCTTTCCCTTTCTGGTGCCGGCCACCGTCTTTACCCAGATCGGATATATTTGTGGTCGGCTAATCGAACGGGGCGGCGCATGGCTGAGCCTGGGGACGGAAAGCCCGATCACTTTTTTGCTGGCGTATCTATTGCCGCATGGAATCATTGAATTGCCCACCTTCCTGCTCAGCGCCGCATTGGGGCTGCGCATGGGCACCGCGCTGCTCACCGTGCCGGGAGAGTTTACCGTGGGCGAGCATCTGCTCTGGGCGATTGCGCAGGCGGTGAAGGTCTGGCTGTTGCTGGTGGCTCCGCTCGTATTGCTGGCAGCGCTGATTGAAGGCTTGATCACGCCCCTGATTATCGGCTGGGCATACTGATCTCAAGCACCATAATCGGGAGCTGGCGACCGGCCCGGCGCGCGTAGCTGGCAAAGCCGGGATAGTAGCGCACCGCCCGTTCCCACAGCTCTAGATATTCGATCCCGCTCGCTTCATACGCCCGGCAGTCGAAGGTTCTGCCGTAGATGATCACCTCAGCCTGCGGATTGGCGCACAAATTGTAGTACCAGGCCGGATGCCGATCGCGGCCAAAATTGGAAGCGACCACCACCAGGCGCGCCCCATCCGGGAGAAAGATCAACGGTGTGCGGCGGCGGGCGCCGCTGCGCGCGCCGGTTGTGACCAGCACCAGCGTGGGGTAGAGCCACGAGACCGCTCCAATCCGCCCACCGCTCAACCACAGGAGCAGTCGGTCAAGCGGTTGGATCCATGTTCGCACCAGCCACGCGCCCAGCCTGGTGGCCGAGAGCTGGGCGAGCAGCAATTGCAGACGACGAAACAGGCGCATAGTGGTATTATTTGATAAAGCAATAATTCGGACGATCCGATGGAGAGACCCGTATGCCTCAGCCCACGCTCGACCTTGCTGTCGCGGCGCGCCGGATTACCGGCACATTATTCGTTACGCAGAGTTTAGCATCTGCGGCATTTATTGCCAACATCGCCGTCAATGCCATTGTTGGCGCCCAGTTGAGCGGCAACGAGGCGTTGGCCGGCCTGCCGGCGACCTTGATGCTAGCCGGCGCCGCCGTTGCCGCCTATCCCGCCGGCCAGGCGATGCAGCGGTTTGGCCGACGCCCCGGCCTGACGCTTGGAATGGTGTTTGGACTGGTTGGGATGCTGATCGATGGTCTTGCGGTGCTGCTGCACTCGTTTCCCCTCTTTCTGTGCGGATTAGCGCTGGTTGGCGTAGCGCGCGGCATTACCGATCAGAGCCGTTACGCTGCCGCAGACGCGGTGCCGCCCGCAGCGCGCGCCCAGGCGATCAGCGCCGTGGTCTTCGCCGGGACGATTGGCGCAGTCGGGGGGCCGTTGCTGGTGGGGCCGTTGGGGCGGCTGGCGACGGCGCTGGGTTTGCCAGAGCTGACCGGCCCGATGTTTGGCGGCGCGGCGCTGTTTCTCCTGGCGGCGGCGCTGCTGTTTAGCCTGTTGCGCCCCGATCCACGCCAGATCGCGCTGGCGCTGGCGCGCCAGGAAGTGGCAGACCGGGTCGCGCCGCCTGCGGCGCCCGCGCGCTCGCTGGCGGCAATCGGACGCCTGCCGCTGGTGCGGGCCGGCCTGACCAGCATGGTGCTGGGGCAGGTGGTGATGGTGCTGGTGATGAGCGTCACCTCGCTCCACATGAGTCATCATCACCACGGTCTGGATGCAATCTCGCTGGTGATTGGCGCGCACACCTTCGGCATGTTCGGCCTGTCGATGCTGACCGGCTGGATTGCCGGGCGACTGGGCTATCCGGCCACCATCATGATCGGTTCGCTGTTGCTGATCGCCGGCGCCCTGATTGCGCCGGCATCGCTGCTGACGCCATGGCTGGCGCTGGGCCTGTTTCTGGTCGGGTTGGGCTGGAACTTCTGCTACATTGCCGGTTCGGCGCTGATCGCCAGCGCGACGACGCCTGCCGAACGCGGCCAGGCGCAGGGCGCGAGCGATCTGCTGGTCAATCTCGGCTCGGCAATGGGAAGCCTGAGCAGTGGATTCATTCTGGCCGGTCTCGGCTACCTGATCCTTTGCCTGATCGGGGCGGCGCTCAGTCTGGCGCCGCTAAGCGCTGCGCTCTGGTGGGGGCAGCCGGCGAGCGCAACGATTGGCGCGGAAGCGAGTGGGATCGTTGCGCCGTCACGCTCGCAGCGGGCGAGCAGAGAGTAGTCAGTTACCCAGAGCTACAGCCGCTGGGCTTGTCCCTGGCGCCGCCAGCCCAGCGGCGACTGGCATCCGAGCCGTCTGGCCGACGGACAACGGACTGCTGACGCGCGCAGGCGAGGGTTGCACCACAAAGGCGCAAAGGGTTCGCTGGTGGATTGCATTGCGCGGGCGCGTCAGCGTCCGCAGCACTCCCCGGCGTTAGCGGAAGGGATGCCTCAGCGCCCGCTGCTGCTCGCCCCTTTCCCAGCGGGAGAGGGGCCGGGGGTGAGGGCGCGCGGGCGAGGGTTGCACCACAAAGGCACAAAGGGTTCGCTGGTGGATGGCATTGCGCGGGCGCGTCAGCGTCCGCAGCACTCCCCGGCGTTAGCGGAAGGGATGCCTCAGCGCCCGCTGCTGCTCCGCTCTCCCAGCGGGAGCGGGGCGGGAGTGAGGGCGCGCAGGCGATGGCCACGCCGCCGCCATGCCGGTCAGACCAACGTTTGGCGTGCTCCCCGCGCTACCCCAGCAACCGCGCTCCGGAGCGCTCCCGCCGCATCCTGCGCACTGCGGCAGCGTTGATGTGGCTGCCCGATACGTGACAATCTATCTAAAGTCGGTATCAGGGCAGACCTCCCTGCAGCAAAGCTACCATCAAACTCTCACCATCCCCGTAACCGCAATCCGGCGTGCTACAATAGTGACGACACTCAGGCAAGCGGTCAACCGGAAGGACGAAGTTGATGCTGGATCGCTTCTGGAGATGGCTGTTCTTTATTCCCCACTCTGATACTGAGTATCAGCGCCGCGGCCAAAACATCGTCATCATTGGCCTGATACTGATCATCATGGTGTTGCTCTCACTGCCGCTGGTGTTTATCCAGCCTGAACCGCTGCCCCAACTGTTGACCAGCCTGATCGGGCTGGCGCTCATTGTCGCGGTGTTAATCATCAACCGTCGGGGGCAGGTCGAGCAAGCCAGTGTTGCGCTGGTGACGCTGCTGGTCGTGAGTTTTGCTGCCATCCCGTTCGCGACTGGGCAGATCGGCCTGAATCCGGTCTACGCAGTGGTCGCAGTCGTTACGGCTGCGGTGATCGGGCGTGAGCGCACGGTTGCGCTCGCGGCACTGGTCAGCATTCTGGGCATGGTCTGGCAGTGGTGGTGGCTGGCCGGATCGTTGCAAGATACGCCTGGCCCGACTGAAGTGATTGTGGTGTGCATCATTCTGACAGCAGTTTGCGGAGTGATCAGCGGGATCGGCGCCCGCAGCGTGCAGCGCGCGCTTGGTCTGGCGCAGTGCGCCCAGGCGCAAGCCGAGACGCTGGCGCGGCAATTGACGCAGGCCAATCAAGACCTGGAGACGCGAATTGCCGAGCGCACGGCAGCTTTGCAGGCAGCGCTGGCCGAGAGCGAGCAGCGACAGGCGGCGCTGGCTGCGGCGCTGGCCGAGAACGAGCGTCAGCGCCGCGAGATTCAGGCGATGAGCGTGCCGGTATTGGCGGTGCGCGATGGCATGCTGGTCATGCCGTTGATCGGCGCGCTTGATGGCGAGCGAATCGCGCTCGCCCAGCAACGGGCTTTACAGGCTATCGAACAGGCGCAGGGGCGTTTGCTACTGCTTGACATCACCGGCGTGCCATTCCTGGATCAAACGGCGGCTGATGGCCTGATCGCGCTGGCGCAGAGCGCCCGTCTGCTGGGCGCGCAGGTTGTCCTGATCGGGGTCAGTCCTGAAGTCGCCCAGACGCTGGTCAGCCTGGGAATTGATCTCAGCAACCTTCAGGTAGCGCGTGACCTGCGCGATGTGGTGACGCGCGCCGGGCAGCAATGATCGGGCGATAACGAGACATCGCTTGCCGATGAAGGGGCGGGTCAGCGCCCAGGATCAAGCATTGGCGGCGAGTAGACGTTTGCCTGCGGCACGCAGCATATCATCCCGACGTCCAACTATCATGAGTGCGATATGACAGCGACACGCGGCGCGTCTCAGCGATGGCTGCTCTGGTAAAGCCGAACATGCGCCTCGGCGATATGCTGCCAGTCGAACTGACGCGCCACCGCGCGGGCCGTGTCGCGCAGACGCACGCAGGCTTCCGGGTCGGCGAGCAGACCGGAGATAGCCGCAGCCAGCGCTGCTGGTTCGGGCGTAGCCCATCGCGCAGCGCCATGCAGCCTCGCCGCCGTCGCCGGCGTGGCCGGCGGGGTCGTCACCACCGCGCACCCATGGGCCAGCGCCGCCAGCAAACTGCCGCGCCGGAGCGAAGCGCCATCACGGAACGGCAGCGCTACCACGTCACAGGCAGCGAGACAGGCCGAGACTTCAGCGGCAGTGATATGTCCAGTGACATAAATACGATGACTAAGACCGGCGACGGCAATGCGGCGCTGGATGGCAGCCGCGTAAACCTGATCGGTTGGCGTGGTGGCTGCGCCGCCGATGATTAAGAGCCGCCAGCGTGGTTGCTGTTCGAGCAGGTCGAGCAGCAGATCAACCCCCTTACTGGGCGACAGCAAGCCGAAGTAGCCGATCAGCGCCTCATCCTGACGCACATCAAGCCGGGTGCGCCAGGCCGTGATCCGCTCAGCAGGCAACGGTTGCGGTTCGATGTTGGCGCCAATCGGGATCATCTGCGGATGGATTCCTGCGGCTTGCAGCGCGGCTTCATCTTCGGGATTGGTGACAATAACCGCCCGGGCCGAGCGCGCGGGAAGCAGCGTCATCCAATCCCGCACCGGCCCGGCCTTGGGGAAGAGGTAGGGCGGCAACAGATCGTGATAGGTGATCGCGGTCGCAGTCTGTCGCAGCAGCAGCGGCAGCACATTCACCCCGATCCGCATCTGGTACGCGCCGGTCTGATACTGGATATGGCACCAATCAGGGCGCAGAGCGCGCGCCAGCGCAGCCAGACGCGGCGCGGCCAGCATGCGCCAGCTCGCTCGTCTCGCCAGCAATGGCAACGGCTCATCGCGCTCGGTCATCGTCGCCCGCCAGAGCTGCCAGGCGCCACCGGTCATGGTCAGCACCAGCGCTTCGTGCCCGGCCATCGTCAGCGCCTGAGCGAGGCGCCGGGTGTAGTCGCCGACTCCGCCCGGCAGCGGCGGGTATTCACCACTCAGAAACAGAATGCGCATAGCTTCGAGGTAACGAAACCTTCATACAACTGAGCCAATTCGCGTTTTACAAGGCGCGTTAGATATGATAGGATTCAACTGAAGTACTATACATCACATCAACACAGGAGGAAACCGCTATCGAGACCGGAATGATTGCTCGCCGTATCGTCGATCTGCTCGAAGACAAGCAAGCCCACGACATTATGCTGCTTGACATTCGCGCGCAGACGACCATTGCCGACTACTTCGTGATCTGCACTGCCGACAACGATCGTCAATTGCGCGCAATCATCGAGCATGTCGACGAGAAGCTATCGATCGAGTATGGCTTGAACCCACGCATTGAAGGAAATGCTGACACGGGCTGGGTGCTGCTCGACTATCGCGATATTGTTGTGCATATCTTCAGCCAGAGCCAGCGCGAATACTACCGGCTTGAGCGACTGTGGAGCAAGGCAGTCCCGGTAGTCGTCGTACAGTGAGGGGGATTATGGGCAAGGAGACTGCGCGGCGCAGAGCAGCGTCGCGACGTAAGCGGTTTGTGCTGTTCGCCAGTGGAGCAGCGCTGGGCAGCGCGCTGGGTCTGATTGTCGGTTCGATCCTGACCTTCTGGCTCGGCGAGGGCGCGGTGCGCGCCATTCAACGCGGCTGGCGCCGGCTCGGCGGCGATGACGGTCGTCCGCATTTCGACCTGCTGATGCAGTAGGTTCCGGCGAATCGGGTGACGATGGGGTTGCCTGCAGGGAGTGCTCTCCGTTTGTCTTTGCATAGAGGCGACTCTGGCGTTGCGCTGCGCCAGAGTCGTTTGTATCACCAGAAGAGGATGGTATGGATCTGACAGGCAAGATTGCGATCGTGACCGGCGGCGCCGGGGCGCTTGGCGCGGCAGTTGTTGAGCGATTGAGCGCTGCCGGCGCAACGGTTATCACGCCATACATTGACGAGACCGCATTTACGGCTCTCTGCGAGCGCGTGCCCGGCGTTGTCGGCATCCGGCTCGATCTCACCGACGAAGCTGCTGCGCAAGCCGCTTATCACGACGTGGCCGCGCATCACGGCGGGATCGATATTCTGGTCAATGTTGCCGGCGGTTTTGCCGGCGGCGACCCGGTGCATCAAACGCCGTGGTCGCTCTGGCAGGCCCAGCTTGATATGAACCTGAAGACGGCGGTCATTTCGTGCGCGGCGGCGATCCCGCCCATGATTGCCCGTGGCGGCGGCGCGATCGTCAACGTGAGCAGTCGCACCGCAACCCAGCCCGGCGCCAATCTGGCGGCGTATGCCGTCGCCAAGCGCGGTGTTTTGCAACTGACCGAAGCGCTGGCCGTTGAATTGCGTCCGCATGATATTACCGTCAATGCCGTGTTGCCAAGCGTCATTGACACAGCAGCGAACCGGGCAGCCATGCCCAACGCCGATTACAGCCGCTGGGTCAAGCCAGCCGAGATTGCGGCGGTGATCCACTTTCTGGTTGGCCCCGCAGCGCGGATCATCAGCGGCGCAGCGATCCCGGTGTACGGCAAGGCGTAGCGCGATCGGCGCAAACGATATAATACCAACTTTAGATAGATAGTCACATTAGTCAGCCACGCACACCCTGCCTCTGGGCGAACGATGCGGCGGGAGCGCTCCGCAG